>RCNH01000234.1_pt1 | contig 25770 bp, 24 predicted proteins | sample 2041161 | NCBI WGS metagenome assembly RCNH01 (sample SAMN09708215, study PRJNA481090) | Feces metagenome, whole genome shotgun sequencing project. | biome: feces | host: Leptonychotes weddellii | place: Antarctica: Sion Island | collected 2010-03-01 | reverse complement strand
GACCTCCCTAGGGAGGTCTCCTTTTATTTATCCGGGAAATGGGATCAATTGGATTTGCGTTTTTTGATCAGTACAATCACCACAACTGCCAAACCGACTGCAGAGATTACAAGAACAGAAATAATCAGTGTAAGGTTTGTAGAGTCACCGGTGGTTGCCGATCCGTTTCCACCGGAAGGATTACCGGGGGTGACAGGATTTGTAGGATCCTTACCGGGAACACTGGGGCCCGTGGGATTCGGAGTTTCCGGATCGGTAGGAGTGCTTTCACCCGGCACACTGGGATCGACAGGATCTACAGATGCTTCTGTGCAAAGAATATCGGCACGGTTGCGAATGCGGAGTCGTGCAGGTGTACCATCAAAGCTGTTATCGTAGGAAACACAACCGACAGCCTCAATATCGCAGCCGACTTCCAGGTTCTGAACATCCTTGTCTGTGGTAATGTAGCCATCAATAAAGATTCTGGCTTCGTTTCCAGCCTTGTCCTTTACGATGATAGTCTGTACCAGACCGTTTACAACATCAAATTTAACCACAGTACCCTTCAGTCTTGCCAGCTGACCCAGCACGGAACCATCATTAATCTGCTGTGCAGTAACATCCGCAGGTGTAATGGGGGTTCCCTCTCCGATCTTCTCAACGGCGGTAACGGCAATCTGGCGTTCTCCCTGATAGGAAGAAGTGGTGCCGGTAATACGCAGCTTGTCGCCGATCTTATAGTTACCGGCTACAGGGAAGGCGTTAATACCGCCAGTTTCATCCTGCAGGTAGATGCAGTCAAAGAACGCGGTGTTCTTATCATAACCAGATGCATTGGAAGTTACAATGCCTTCAATGGTGTACTTAAAGCCTTCCTCAGGCTGCTTCTGCACCTCTGCAATGGGGGTGATGGTTACGGGGTTAATGTAGTTGAGCAGATTTTCACAAACCTTGTAGTTTGCATAGTTCTTCTCAGAACCGTTGTCCTCAATCTTGGCCTGAACCTCAAAGTTAGACATGAACGCTGCACCGGAGACAACAATCAGACCCTGTCCCTCCAGCTGCTCGCTGGCCATGATCATGAGACGCTCATCGCCGGGGGCATATTCATACTTAGGCACAGTATCTCCGCCCAAGCCGTCACGGTCAGTGTCCTTAGAGTATGTGGAGGTATGACCGAAGACGATGGGACTCACCGTACCGGGCAGTTTCCCGTCCACTGTGCTGATAGAAGCACCGCCGTAGTGGCTGAATACCTCAGTGTAGAGGCGATCATAGGGATGCTCGCTGTCGACTTCGATGCGGTCTGTGAGGAAACTGTCGCCATAGGTGTTGAAGTACAGCCGCCAGGGATCTACACCGTCAGCTGCACCACGGACATCATCATAAGTGGCATCGTCATTGACACGCAGGCTGGAGCCCAGTGCTTTCAGAACTGCGTTCTGGGTAGCGGCCATGTGCTTATCAGCCGGGATACCGCCGGGGAATGCCTCGGGGTAATCCTCATAGTGATCGGACCAACCAGCCAGAATCACCACACCACCCCGCTGGTTAAAGGATTTAATTGCATCCAGTTCCCCGTTGGTATAGGTCAAAAGCTCTTTCTGTGCAGCCTCCAGTCGACGGGAGGGCGCTGTGAGGATCATAGCCTTATACTTGGGGTTATTGCAGGCGGCAATCAGCTCATCGCTGGTATTCAGCATTACGGTACGCACATTATACTTTGCGGCCAGCTGTGTGAAGTTGCCCATGGAGTCTTTGTAGTTACCGGAGACATACTCGTTATAGTGCGCAGCATCGATGCCCAGGTAAACAAGGCTTTCAGAATCCTGCACATCCAGAGTGATGTTCTTGGTGAAGGTATACTCCTTACCATCCAGCTCTACAACCGCAGTCACGGTAATGGTGGTCACACGGGCCGTCTTAGGCGTGAGTTTAAAGGGTACATCCAGTGTTCCGCTGGAGGGAATTGTCTTGGCTTCATTGTCTGTAGCGAGAACTTCACCGCCCTTAACTGCATAAGTCATGGATTTGATGGTTGCAGGTGTGGTTTCGCTATTGAAGAATGTGGTGCTCAAGGACAGCTCCTCATTAGTGACAGGGATGTCAGTGCCACATGTTAGGGCGGAAATGCCCAGCTTCAGGCTCTCGCCTACCCACACAGGGGCAGTAACAGCCAGGTTACCATCACCCTGTGTTACACGGATGTAATAGTAGCTGTAATCGCAAGGCAGCTCGCAGGACAGCTCTCCGGTTTCCAGAACCGCAGGATCATGCCAGGTATAGGCTACCTTACCGGAGTTTACGATGACCTCTACCTTGCTGATGGAATCGCTGGGATCCGGATCGAAAACGCTCACGTTAATGTTTAACTTCTCGGGTTTATTTTCCTCGGGAATACTGCTACCCATCATGAGGCCGTTGACAGTGTAGTTGAGCGTCAGGTTCTTATCTTCTGTAGAGTAGACACGATAGTTGCGGATGGCATCGTACAGGCCCTGCTCGGTAAAGTCATCGGTTATGATGACGTCACGGGCGTCATTTGCATTGCCCCACTTACCCTTATGGTTATCCTGGTTATTGGTGGGAACCACATGCCAGCCCTTATCCAGGGCCATGGTGTAGTACTCATAGCTGGGGTAGTAACCGCCGGCACCGATCTGGCCCTCGCCGTTACCGACTTCCACCATGTGAATGCGGCTGTCGATGACAGGATCCCAGTAGGCAAAGTCGGAGAAGGTACCAAAGGTGTTGCCGGGATGGTTGAACTGACTGATGGAGTCAATGCCTTCCGGCTTGCTCAGCAGGGCGTAATAGGATTTCATGCCCGCATCGCTGGTCTTGTTGTTCAACGTGGTGTTGTTACGAGAAACAATACCGGGGGTATTGAAGGTGTTGATATGACCGGGGCCGCCGGACCAAGTCATCTCAAAGCCGCCCAGTGCCAGAATATCGCTCTGGCTGTTATTAAAGGCATCAACGGTATCTTTGTATTTCTTCCAGAGCTTCTGACTTTCAGCGGTTGCCAAAGACATGTTGTAAAGAGCGTCTTCAGGGTTAGCATCTGTCTTGCTGTCAAAGTAGTTAGAGTGGTCTGTGAATGCTACAAAGTCTACATTGGCACTATCCGGCAGATTCTTCACATACTCAAGAGCGGATTCCAGAGAGCCGGAACCATCGGAGTAGGTGGTATGTGAGTGGAGCTGTCCAAAGTAATGCTGGTATTTGGATTTACCTACGGTAAAGCTCCAGGTCTTGGTGGCTTCCTTTCCGTCCGCACGCTTTGCAGATACGGTAACGGTCACTTTGCCGTCTGCCATGTCAGAAGCAGGGGTGTAGGACACCTTGGCACCGTCATAGACTGCACTCACCTGCTCGTTGTTGATAGTCATGGTCACAACTGCATCCTTACCTGCGTTGGAAACTACAGCGGAAATCACAGGACGCTTCTCGTCCAGAGTCTGGCTATTGGATGCAGGGGTAACTTCGCCGATCACAGGCTCATCCTTCACGGTCACATTTGCAGTGCCGGAGATTGCTACGCCCTTGGTATCCGTACCGGACACCTGGATGGACAAGGTTTCGCCGGTAACCTGCGCAGCAGGAACCGTGTAAGAGCCGTCCTCGTTGGCGGTGATGGTCTTTCCGTTGACGGTGACAGTCAGATTTTTAATGCCAAAAACAGCATCCACAGTAAAACGGAAGGTGTAATCACTTCCTACAAATGCATCATCCAGTGTACCAAAGGTCACAGTGGGGGTATTGATGATACCACCGTTGACATTCAGACCATTGGAAACGCCATAGAAGAAGAATTCAAAGATATCGTAATCTGTGACCTTGTTCATGCTATAGGTCTTATAGCTTTCGGAGAAGTATTCCAGGAACTGGCTGTATCGGCCATTAAACTTGGCGGTACGGCTCTCCATCTGGAAACCGCCCTTCTTGCCGGGATTCAGCTTCCAGTCAGCATCGTCACTGGCGGTAGTCGAATAGAAAGCGTTGTTGCCGGTACCCTTGGAGCACAGGTAACCGTAGGTTTCGTTGTGGAAACGGAAGTACTCCCCGTTCTTTTCCACAGTAAAGATCACGCCGCCATTTCCCTCTGTGATCTGCTTTTTATCCAGAGTGACTGCAGCATTGAGGATGGAGGGACTTTCTGCATTGTCATTCTGACGGGACAGAACACCCTTGGAGCTGAGGTTGTAAATGGTAACCTTGTCCCCTGCTGCGGGCAAGCCGCCGGTAGCGGGGGCATCCTTCAGCACATAGTCCGCGGAGGTGCCATTGCGCAGCTGATAGTTGTTTTTAAATGCGGAGCAGCAGCCGTAAACAGCTACAACTTCCTCTACCGTTGCACCGGCAGGCAGCGGGGCACCCTTAAAGAGCTTGGTGCTTCCCGTGGCATCTGTTACAGGGGTTGCCCCCTTCTCATCATAGGTGCCTAGGGTTACATTCTGAATGTAAACATACTCAGACAGATAATCGGGACCCATCTGGGAGGCTGTGATCTTCTGGGCAGGGATGGGATCCAGGCCTGCCTTCACAACGGTCATCTGAGGGGTCTTCATCTGCTTGACGCCGTTATAAGTAGTAATATCGCCGGTGACCTTGACCACATCACCCACTTTGTAGTCTGCGTAGTTGTTGAAGTCAAAAATCTGGAAACCATAGATCTCTCCATCGATGATGTCTTCCAGAATGATGGAGTTAATGCTGGGGCCACCCTTAAAGGGGTTGCCATAGTGGTAGACAACCTGACCAATCACGCTGACACCTGTCGCATCTGCGGCATTGGCCTGCTTAACAGTAAGAACGCCCTGGGGGATCATGTCATCGGTAATGGGGTCGCCGGTTGTGCTGCCGCCTGCCAGGGTGATCTGGCTCTCACTGCTGGTGCGCAGCTGGAACTTTGCGCTGTCGCCCTTAACAAAATAGCCCACAGCAGCCGTAACATCGATTTTGTCACCGACTTTAAAGGCGTACTGACCGTCAGCGTTCTTGGACATGGCAGCTTTATAGAGCTGGATGGTGTCTGTTCCGTCTGTTACGGTAACAGTCGGTGTCTTATACTGACCGTTGTTATCGAAAATTTCCGTAATTTCCAGGCCGCTCAGCTTTACATAGCTGCAGATATCAGCCGGGGTCAGAGCACCAATGGTCACCTTTTTGGGACTTAGGCTCAGACCAGAGCTTTTCACAAAGGTGGCATTTCCTAGCTGGGGTGTACCGTTGTACTCTGTACGGGAACCGGTGGCTACAAGGGTATCGCCCAAGGCGATCTCCTTGGAAAATGCAGACAGACGGGCGCAGATCGCACCGGTATCGTCTTGCAGATAGATATTCTGACCGTCCACCAGAGTCACAACACCCTTAACGGTGAAGGAAGTACCTTTGTCGCCGGCAAGCGCATCCGCAATGGAAACGGCAGTCGGCTGGGGATCGGGAGTAGGCGTTTCGCCGCCTCCACCTGCCACTTTGTAAAGTGTAAATTGTGTGGGATAACCAGCAGGATTACCTGCAACCGTGTTTTTCTTGTATGCACGGAATCTGTTTGCTCCGTCGGGGCTGGAGTTGCTGGCAAAAACCGTACCTGTGCTGGAGAATGTAAAAGCGCCTTCGGCACATTTTACCGTCCAGACAAAATCACCTGCGATAATGCCATTTTTATCCTCTGCCTTGGGAGCAACCGCAGTACCATTGCTGTCAGCCAGGGTCACACCCCCGTCCTTAGCCGTAATGGTCCATGCAGAAGCATTTGTAATCTGGTCTCCGGATATTGTAGGCTGCACAGCGCTGATCCAGCTGCCGTCCAGCACGCCGGGGGCATATCCGGTGGAAGCCACCATTACATACTTTCCTGTTGTCAACTCATCGATTGTTGTAATCTTGGAGTATGTAGCAGTACCTTCAGCCAGCGCTGCGGCAGGGACAAGGGATATAACCATCATCAGTGCCATCAGGCCGGAAAAGAATCTGCTTTTAAGAGATCTTCCCATTATATTTACCATCCTTTCTTCACATTTGCAGTAAGTATTTTACTGCAATACCTCATGCACAGTATACCATACAAAAATCCGAAATGCTAGATAATATGTGAGATTTGTATAATTTTCTGTAAAATTTTTCCCAAAAAGTGTTTTGTCAAAGAGGGTATACTTGACAGAGTGAAGCGAAAATGATATGTTTCCTACAGAAATGAATGAAAGCTGAAGAGGATTGGTTTTATGAAGAAAACATCACACTCCCCTGCTCTGTGGTTCAAGCGAAATTTAACTGCTTGCCTGGTACTTTTGGCAGCCCTGTTCGTATTTATCGCAGCATATTTTTGGGCCAAACCCAAGCCGGAAACAGGACTCGCCGCCCAGGAATATGTAGAATATGAGACAGGCCGCGTCTTGCAGATTCTGTCCGATAACACCGAACAGACAGAAGTCGATGACGGGGGGTGGCGTGGTGAGCAGCTGATGCTGGTGGAGGTAAAATCCGGACAGTACGCCGGGGAGACACTGCAGGTTTACAACTATATTGGTCCTCTTTACGGGGAACCCCTTCACGAAGGCGACGGTGCGGTGCTGACCATCTCAACCTATAAAGACGGGAGCCACGTCGCTACGGTTTATGAGTACAACCGTGTTATCCCCATCTGCATCATCGTTGGCCTGTTTTTAATTGTGGCAATTGCGGTGGGCGGCAAGACCGGCGCCAAGTCTCTGGTGGGTCTTTTTGTAACGCTGGCCTGTCTGTTTTTTGTACTGATCCCGGCCCTTATGAAGGGTGCGCTAACTTTACCGGCAATTTTTATTTGCTGCAGCTATATCGCAGTTGTCACGCTCACCATATTGGGCGGCATTCAAAAGAAAACAGTCTGTGCCATGCTTGGAACCATCTCCGGAACCGCAATGGCTATGATATTCGGACTTTTGGCACAGCATCTAACCAGAATCAGTGGTCTTAGAATGACAGATGTGGAACCTCTTCTTCAATTAAGGCAGGCCGGTTCTACCATTGGATTGCACGGACTTCTGGTGGGTGGAATTATGATCAGCACATTAGGAGCTGTTATGGATGTGGCTATGGGTCTTTCCTCTTCTCTGTGTGAAGTCAGCACAGCCAATCCTTCACTCAGCAGCAAAGAACTGTTTCGCTCTGGTATGAACATCGGTCGGGATATGGTAGGCACCATGACAAACACTCTGGTTCTGGCATTTCTGGGCAGCAGCTTTACACTGATCCTGTATTTTTCAACGCTGAATCTCTCGCTTCATCAATTGCTTAGCTCAGCATTTTTGTCCATTGAGCTGGTCAGCGCAGTCTCCAGCAGTATTGGTGTAATACTGGCTATTCCTCTTACAGCCCTGTTTACATCCATCGCTCTAGCCAGAAAAAAACGATAATACGGCAAGAAACCGCCTTTGGAGTTCCAAAGGCGGTTTTCTACGTTTCAAAATATCGATTCTATCAGAATTTCCGGCTGGTCAGCTGCTGTGCCAGAGCCTGCATAAAGGCAGTATCCTGGAACGCAGAGAGGGCCTCTACCGCTGTCTGCGTGTGACTGTTGACCAGTGACTGACACTCATCCAGGCCGTACAGATGTACAAAGGTATTTTTAACAGCATCGACACCTACCGCCTTTCCCAGCTCCTTAGCATCTCCGATCACATCCAGCATATCATCCCGGATCTGGAAGGCAAGGCCCAAATGATCCGCAAAAACCTTGGCCTGCTCCAGCTGGTGCTCAGTGCCATTGCCAGCCAGAACACCCAACAAACAGCTGGCACGAATCAGTGCACCGGTCTTGCGGGACTGAACATCGATGACCTCCTGTGCTGTACACTGCCGCTGCTCACTTTGCATATCCAGTACCTGACCGCCTACCATGCCCAGGCAGCCTGCGCAATCTGAGAGCACGGTAACAGCCTTGATTCTGGTTTCTGCGGAATAGGGCGCACTGGCAAGATAACGGAAGGCCGCAGTCAGAAGTCCGTCTCCAGCCAGTACCGCAGTCGCCTCGCCATAAACCTTGTGGTTAGTAAGGCGGCCTCGGCGGTAATCATCGTTATCCATGCAGGGCAGATCATCATGGATGAGGCTGTATGTATGGATCATCTCAATTGCAGCGGCAAAGGGGGCGGCTTCTTTCCAGTCGCCACCACACATGCGGCAGAAGTCAAACACAAAGATGGGGCGCAGCCGTTTTCCGCCTGCCAGCAAGCTGTAGCGCATGGATTCAAACAGGGGCTGCTGGGGCTCCGAATCATAGTGAAAGCAGTGCTCATCCAGATAATTCTTGATATACTGCTGATATTCCTTGTTCTTTAGACTTACATCAAGGCTCATCTGCGAACGCCTCCTCTACCGGTTCCCCCTGGGGGCCTGTGGTGATTTTCTTTACCTGCAGTTCTGCCTCATCCAGAAGCTGGCTGCAGCTGCGGACAAGGGCGGTGCCTTCCTGGAACAGCTTTAAAGATTCCTCAAGAGCCACATCTCCACGCTCCATGGCCCGTACAATCTGCTCCAATCTTTGCATATTCTCTTCAAATGTGTGATTCTTTTCGTTCATTGCACATTCTCCTTTGCTTCTTTGACTGTGGCATTTATGACACCATCACTGACCGTAATTGCGAGGACATCGTCTGATTTTACCTGTTTAACAGAGCGCAGTACACTTCCCTGCTCGGTCTGCACCATGGCATACCCTCGTGTGAGCACTTTCAGCGGGCTCATGGCATCCAGTTTTGCAGTGCCGGTTAAAAAGCGGTGCTTCTGGCGATTGATTACTTGGGTATGGGCAGAGAGAATACGTCTTCTAAGCAGCTCCAGTGTGTTTCTTCTCTGGGAGAGGTACTGGGTGGGACTTTGCAGAGATGGGCTGCTGGATAAAATTTGCAGCTGTCTTCTTGCATTTTTCAGCTGCCGCTGCAAAGACATGGCCATGGAGTCCGACATGGAATCAAAGGTCTGACGCAGCACGGTCTGGTCCGGAACAGCCAACTCAGCTGCATTGGAGGGGGTTGCCGCCCGGAGATCTGCCACATAATCCGATATGGTCACATCCGGTTCGTGGCCCACAGCGGAGATAACAGGAATTTCAGATTCATATATGGCATACGCAACTCGTTCATCATTAAAGGCCCACAGATCCTCTATGGAACCACCGCCCCGACCTACAATCAACACATCTGCCAGGTGAAAGTGGTTGGCGTAGCGTATGGCGGCCGCAATCTCTGCGGGGGCTTCCTCTCCCTGTACACGTACCGGCAGCAGCCGCACCTTGGTCAGCGGGTATCGGCTGCGCAGAATCCGCAGCATATCATGGACTGCCGCACCAGCTGAGCTTGTGACAATGCCAATGGTATCTGGCACTTTGGGAATGGGCTTTTTATGAGCGGTGTCAAAGAGCCCCTGGGCAGCCAGCTTTTTCTTCAGCCGTTCAAAGGCAATAAAGAGATTGCCCATTCCGTCCATCTCCATATGGTTGCAATAGAGCTGATAGACACCGTCTTTGGGATAGACAGAGATTCTGCCTGTGGCGATGACCTTCATTCCGTTTTCCGGACGAAATTCAAGACCAGCTGCGCTTCCTCGGAACATGACGCATTTCAGCGCAGAATCTTCATCTTTGAGCGTGAAATAATGGTGACCGGAGGGATACGTCTTATAATTACTGATTTCTCCACGGACAGCAAGACCGTTGAGCAGTCGGTCAGAGTCCATCACACCACGAATGTAGTCACTGATCTGGGTAATTGACAGCACCTGCTGAGCCATAATTATCCCTCCTGAATCCGATAAGCGAGGACTGCGACGCCCATCGCATTATCCGTTGAAAATTGGGGTTGCGCAAAAACAGGGTCTACAGGCGCCAGCACCTTGCGCAGCATGGAGTTAGATGCAACTCCGCCGGAAAATACGACCGGAAGACCGGGGTACGCTTTTTGCGCGTTTTGTGTGGCTTTCAAGACTCCGTGACAGACACAGCGCAGTGCATAGCCTGCGGTTTCAACCGGATCCTGACAGCTGTCAAAATACGCCATCACCTTATTCTGCACACCGGAGAAAGAAAACTCCATCTGAGGGCATTTTACACGAAACAGGTCTTTTTTCTGCGCCTGCTGGCTCAGTGCATCCAGATGTTTTCCCGCCGGAAAGGGCAAGTGCAAAAGCTGTCCGGTTCGATCAATCAGCTGACCCGCAGAAATATCGGTGGTTCCGCCGATTTTTGTGCATCGGACAGTTTTTCCTTCGGGTTCTACCAGCAGCAGTTCTGTGGTACCGCCGGATAAATGCCACGCAAGATGGGGCCTGTCCATAAGATCCAGCCGCTCTGCACTCCATAAAGAAGCGGCCACATGACCCTGCTGATGGGAGCACTCTATAAGAGGTACCTGGAGCACATCAGAAAGAAGTTTGGCGTGGGAGTAACCAACCATAAAACAAGGCATATAACTCCCCTCCACCGCTCTGGGACGGGTACTGACACCGATTGCTGTTACGGAGTCCACACATATATGGGAAAACAGCCTGCCGGAAAGCTCCGGCAGGCTTTTTGTATGGTGAAAGACAGCATCGCTTTGGCGCAGACCCAGTTCTCCTTCCTTAACAGGCAGGAGCTTTGAACAATTTTCACCACCAACTCCGTCAAAAAAGGCGATAGACGTGGTGTAATTGCTGGTATCAAAGCCAATGACACTCATTGCTCTACCTCAGCAGTCAAACTTCTTGCATAAGCCCCCAGAATACCATTGACAAATGCGCCGGTATCATCGCCGTCGTACATTTTGGCCATACGTACAGCTTCAGAAATGGCAACTCCGGTGGGAACATCCTCCATGTACTGTATTTCAAAAATTGCCAGCTGCATAATGGTACGTGCCAGCTTGGAAATACGGCTGATATCCCAGCCAATGGCATACTTGGAGATGGTATCATTCAGCTCCTCTGTGCGATTGGCAACACCGGAGACGACCCGGTCGATATAGGCTAGCTGCGAACGGCTGGGGCGCTCAGAATAGACCTCATTTTCAGCGGACAATTTACCGTAGTATTCCTTGTCCAGTCTGGTAGCCACAACCTGCTCAGGTTCTTCTCCGGTAAATTCCCGGCCGTAAATCAAATGTACTGCCAGTTCTCTGGCATTCGCTCTTGTCATGTTATCTCCTTACTGACGGGCAATGCCGCAAACATTCACATTCACTGCGGCAATGGTCACACCAGCCGTGGACTCCAGAGCGTTGGTAATTGCCTCCTGTACGGCTTTTGCCACTGTAACAACGCTATGACCATAGCACACGGTCACATTGCAATCGATGTACAGCTCATCCTTCTGTCCAATGGTAATCTTCATACCCTTGCCCCAGTTTTTCTTACCAATCAGCTCTGCAATGTCAGCGCCGGGCTTTACATCCAGGCCGACAACACCTTCAACCTCTGTTACAGCATGGGCAACAATGGTTGCAATTACATCCTCAGAAATCATTACAGTACCATTGTCCTGCATTTGAGTGACATACTGTTTGCTCTCTGCCATGAGAATACCTCCTAAATTATTGTCCTGCATAAAGCATGACACACTTTTGTTTATTCTACCACCTTTTATAAAAAATTACAACTATTTTCTGTATGAGCGGTTTTGAAATCCCGGGAACAATCCCCCAAAGGCATAACCTTTGGGGGTTTGTTTACTGGACCTCAACCACACGAATGTCTTCCATTTTATAATCAGACTGATCCAGAACAATATCTGCGATTACTGCCACATCCTCTTGCTGCATGCCGCCCTCGGGCGCGGCCACAGCTACAGAGATACCGTCGTCTGCGATGTAAGCAACACAGTCTGTATACCCTTTTGCGATCACAAGGCTTTCGATTTGCGCTTCACACAGGGCAGTCTGCACCAGTTCTTCCAGCTGTGTGTTGGACTGCACGGCATCTTCTCCCTCGTTGTAGGCCATGGCCTCCTGCAGCAGCGTAACGGCGCTGTCCCGTGCCTGCTGGCGAGACAGTCTGACTGCTGCAAAATAATCTGTCATTGTCGAGGCATCCAGACTGCCCCCCTCCTCATCTGCCATTACAAGCATATCAGAAGACATGAGCTTATCGGCGTTCAAGGTGTCTGTAAGATCTGCCGTGGCAGTATCTTCGCTGTAGAGCCAATTCACATAGATTCCTGCGCATACTGTCACCAGTACCGCACCAGCTACCATATTCTTTTTCCAGTTTTTCATCGAATAGATCCTCCATTCATTTCATTTTAATCACGCAAATATGATCTGTACTCAGACCGGTCACTTTGGAAACCGCTTCTGTAATGGCCAGTTTTACACTGGGTTTCTGGGCTCCTTGACAGACAATTACCGCCCCACGATATGTCTCGGGGATGATTTGCCGCACAAGTCCGGTTTCTTCTCTGTCCCCACCGGTAATGGTTACAGTGGTCTGGTGGTTTGAACTGCTGTTTTCGGATGCGGACATTTCGCTGTTTTCCTGGTAAAAAGTGGTTTCTCCCTCCCCTACCGTGAGCAAAACCTGCACACTGCCAGCGCCGTCTATCTTTGAGAGGATTTTTTCCAGCTGATGCTCAAGTGTCTCCTCAGAAATCGTCTCTGTGGGATTTTCCGGTTTCTGACAGGATTCTTTCTTTTCCCCCTGGGGTAAATTCATAAGGACAATACCGAGCAGTAAAACAAGCATGGCATATCGGTACTTCCTAATAAACTCTATGCTCTTATTTTTGATTGATGCTAGATCCATATTTGATTCTCCTTAGGAATTCCCAGCTGTGATGAAATGTAGTCCTGTAGTTTCGCTTTTGCATACGGAGATACCGCCCCCTTTATCGTCACAGACTGAGGCACGGGAGGATCGGAGTCACACAATGTAATTTCCACCGTCAGATCCACCCCCATGAAAGCAGCTTTGTCCAAGATATATGCTTCGGATTGGCTTTTTATGATTGCCCTGTATTCTTTGGATGCAATATTTTCCCCCTGGCTGGACAGATCCCTGCCGTCTGCGGAGATCCCCGCAATGTATTCTGAAAGATCTGAAAAGTGCAGATTTATCCAGGGAGAAATCACGGCGATTGCCATGAAAATACCCGTCAGCAGCTTGATTACGGCGCTGTAGGAACTTTTTTTACTGAAGAAGGCTGTAATGATCCCCGACAGGATCGCTGCAGATGTGATGGTCAGCAGATACTGTCTGATACTATCCATTAGGACACTCCTTTCATGAAGCACACAGTACTCACAAGGAGCATTAGGCACACGGTACCTGTCATAGCCAGCACCATGCCCATTGCCCCTGCAAAGTCCTCTACCAGCGCTGCACTCTTCTTCGTTCCAAACACACCGCATACCGCAGCTGTCATCTTTGTGAGCAGATACTGAATGCCGATCTGCAAAAACGGTCCAATCCATACTGCGGTGATTGCCAGCAGCCCATAAATACCTGCGGCATTTTTCATGATTCCTGCGCTGACCAGGATTGTCTCGGATGCATCCGATAGGATATTTCCCACCACTGGAACTACGCCGGAAATGGCCAGTTTGGCCGCCTTGACGGCAGATGCATCCGCTGTTCCGCTGACCACGCCTGTAATTGCCAGATAGCCTGTAAATACATACAGAAGTATTTTAAGTGTCCAGGTCATGAGCCATTTGATAAAGTTTCGCATCTGCTTTAAAATATCCTCTCCGATTGCGCTGTTTGCCACGCTCAAACAGAGGTATATGTAAAGAAGCGGAATCAGCAAATGGGAAATAACGGAGGTCAGAATCGAGCAGAAGATCGATGTCCCGGCGTACAGTGCCGCAGAGCTGGTAACTCCACCCTGGGCGGCCAGAGCCGCTGTAATAACAGGCAGCAGCAGCTTTCCGTATTCACTGATTAAGGATATGGTCTGGGTCCCCATAGAGATGAGGGTATTGGTGGGTTCTATGAAAAGTGCACCGATCATCAATGTCCCCACCAACTCCGTGACGTGTTTGACATTGCCGGAGAAGCTCTGCAGCATGGAAACCAGAATGATGACCGCCATTACAGACAGACACACGACCGCCGCCTGGGCAATACTGGGCTGTAATTGTCCCATGGCGGATTTGATAACATACCAGAGCCCTTCGCCAAAGGATTCCGTATCTTCTGGCATGTATTTTTGCCCGGCCTCCGGTACGGCAGGCGCTGTAAACGACATGGCTTTTACGGGAAAAATCAATAAACCAGCAATCAAAAGAATTAGAATCAGCTTTCTCATACGGCCCCCAGTATGGTCTCCAAAAGTGTAAGCAATTCATTGAGAAGCGGAATGGAAATCCACAGAATCACGGCAGTGGCCAGAAACTGCAGCCCCTTTCCCAATGCCGCATTTCCTGCATCGGTGCAGATAAGGCTGGTGATTTCTGCAAGCAAGCCGATACCGACTGCCTTCAATAAAATCTTCAGCATCTGATTGTCCAGATTGCCCATGGCCTCCAACTTCTTAAAAAAGGTGACGACCGGCTTCAAATACATAAATGCAGCAGTAACGATCATGCAGCATACCGTCACCGAAAGCAGCAGGGCCATATCCTTCCCCTGCTTGGACAGCACCAAACCCAGTACTACAGAAATCATGATTCCTGCGATTGTTTTCAAAAAAATATCCATTATAAATCAAATAGGGTCTTGACTAGGTCAAACAGTTCCGAAATCTTTTGCGCTACCATCATAAGCACAACTACCAGGCCTGTTAGCGTCGTCATGGTGGCCTGCTCCTCTCTGCCCGACTTTGAAAGAACCTGGTTCAAAATTGAGACAATGATGCCGATGGCCGCTATTTTAAAAATCAAATCAATATCCATAGTCAAATAAACAGAATGACCAGTGCAGCCCCGGCGCACAAGCCTAAGGTTTGATAGCTGCGAAGACGGATCTCACGATTCTTTTCCAGTTCAGAGAGCTTGTATCTGCAGTCCTGTCTGGCACTTTCCAGTCCCTTTACCTGGCCCTCCAAATCAAAGCGCCCCAATGTATGCCCCAGCTGTTCAAAGATCTCTTTGAGGTTTACAGGGATATCTCGCATTTTGGAAAGTGCAACCATAACACAGTGTTCTACATCCGGAGAAATCTGATCCTCCAGTTCTGTTGCCAAGGTGAGAAATACATCTTGAATCACCCCTTTGCCCTGCGCAGCAGCATTCCTGCACAGCTGAGGCAGCGGTGTCAGCCTGTATTGCAGCTCACACTCCATATAATCAAGCACCGCAATCAACTGCCTTAGGAGCCGCTCCTCCCTTACGTGGGCAGATGCAAGCATAAGCCCCACCCCTCCACATGCGACAACTACGAGAATTGCACCAAAAACCTTTAAACTCATATGGATATCCTTTCCAGTCTCCAGGACTTGTCCGGTTGTAAAATAATGACTGCATCAAATAGTTTTTGTTCTATCAGTGGCTTGTACACAGGTCTGCTATGCAGATCATTTACGGATGCAGCATGGGCCGTAGCCAAGAGCTTGACCCCGCACCATCCGGCGTGAATGAGCGCATTGCAATCTTCCTGGGCCGTTATTTCGTCTACTGCAATGGTTTTGGGTCCCATGTTCCGCAGTACAGATTCAATTCCCACTGTTTTGGAACATCCGCTCATAATGTCCGTATGCATTCCGCAGGGAAAACAGATTTTTCCATTTACTCTTGGGAAGATCTCCTCTTTTTCATCTACCACAGAAACGGCTCCCTGATTTTGATTGGATCTCTGCCGAATTAGGTCACGCAGGAGCGTGGTTTTTCCGCTTCCGGGAGGTCCCAGGATTAAAATGGAACCATCCACTCGGGAGGCCTGTCCTGCAATTCCGGGAAAATCCCGGGCAACACGCAGACAAATGGAAGACGGCATTGTGATTCCGGTCATGGTGCCGTGGGACACAGTAGCCTGTCCGCACAGTCCCATTCGATGCCCTCCAGCCCCGGTGATATACCCCTGTGCGGTTGTTCCAGCGGCCCAGGGTGAATATTTGGATGCGGCATTGATGCAAAAATTTAGATCTTCCCTTGTCCCCGGTGATTCTAACCAACGACTTCCCTGTTTCATTACAAGTTCCGTAGGCTGTTCCAATCGAATCCTGGTTTCCTGTAAGCAGTCTCTTCCCATTTGATCTACGGACGCTCTCATCCAATGGGGCAGTAAATTTAAATACGCCTGCCATGCGCACCTCATATGCATCACTCCTGGTCAATCCTATGTCCAGCAGACCCAAATATGCATAAAAAAAGCTGACAGCCAAAGCTGTCAGCTCAGATAGGTTTATTGGTTTTTACTTACAATGCGAATAATCCGCTGGCTTGCAGGACTAAAGAGCATATTGATCAGAAGTTCCGGGATGAAATTCAGAAGAACAATGCCGCTGAGCAAATAGCCTGCTACATTGCTTCCACCTGCCCAGACTTGCAAAACATCCATAAAGAACAAGCCCATCCCCAAAAGGAAAATGCCTGTGTTTACTACCGGGCAGGTAATGGCTGCCAGCAATATTGCTACAAAAGGCTTTTTCCCTTTCAGCAGCTTGTATATTAGGCCGGATGCCAGTCCTGCCAATACGCCCTTTGCCATAACAACCAAAATGCAGAGAGCGGGGCTGGCCTGAAATACCATCTGTCCTCCGGCATCCAGCCCGTTGATACAGAAGATGGTGGCAACGATACCAAAGACGCCGCCTAAAACAGCACCACCACTGGGGCCGTAGACAGCAGCTCCGATCACCACCGGAACCAGAACCAGAGAGATGGATACCGGCCCGATTTTGATGGGCAGTACGGTTGCAATCAGCTGCAGAACCACAATAACGGCGCTGAGCAGTGAAAGGCCTACCATCTTTTTTACGTTTTTTGTTTTCATGAAAGTTCCTCCTTGCTGTCGCTCTGCCTTACGCAGATGCGATGCAAATTTTATTATAACTGAGACTTAGAAATCCCAGATTATAACGCTTCGCCCTCTTCTGTCTCCTCAGACTGTTCGGCTACTTCCAAATCGTCGAACTCCATTTGGGTACTCTGGCCGCCGGAGCGCATGGTCTCCCACTGCTCTTTGGTAATGAGAATCTCTCTGGGCTTGCTGCCCTGGAAGGGGCCTACGATCCCCATCTCCTCCATCTCGTCCACAATACGGGCCGCTCTTGCGTATCCCAGCTTCAGCCTGCGCTGCAGCATGGATACAGATGCCTGTTTTGTCTCCAGGATGACCTCAACAGCAGATGGCAGCATTTCATCGCCGCCAAGCTCGTCACGGTTGGGTTCCGGGTCGGATGCAGCAGACTTATTACCAGTCTGCACCGCTTTCCGCTCGATTTCTTCTATGACATCCTGGTCATAATTTGTGACATAGTTGGATTTTACATAGGATGCAACAGCTTCCACTTCCGGGTCACTCACGAAGCAGCCCTGTACACGTTTTGGCTTTCCGCTGCCAATGGGGGCATAGAGCATGTCACCCTTGCCTACCAGTTTTTCGGCACCCTGTGTATCCAAAATAATACGGGATTCCATGGCAGATGCCACAGCAAATGCAATTCTCGATGGGATATTTGCCTTCATAAGGCCAGTAATGACATCCGCAGAAGGCCGCTGTGTAGCAATAATTAGGTGGATTCCGGAGGCTCGACCCATTTGGGCAATGCGGCAAATGGACTCTTCCACTTCTTTTGCCGCTACCAGCATCAGATCCGCCAGCTCATCGATGATTACGACTACTTGGGGCAGTTTTTTACCGCCGTCCTCCTGACAAGCCATAATGCTGTTGTAGGATTCCAGATCTCTGACACCTGCATCAGACATAGCTTTATAGCGGCGCATCATCTCCGTAACTGCCCACTGTAGGGAACCAGCCGCCTTTTTAGGATCGGTGACAACCGGAATGAGCAGGTGCGGAATTCCATTGTAAATGCCAAGCTCTACCATTTTAGGATCCACCATGATGAGCTTTACATCATCAGGACTTGCCTTATACAAAAGGGAAATAATGATGGAATTCATGCAGACAGACTTACCGGAGCCGGTGGTACCTGCTATCAGCATATGGGGTAGCTTAGCAATGTTACCAACAATGCACTTACCACCGATATCCTTGCCAACTGCAAAAGAGGATTTAGACTTTGCGCTGCCAAATTCTTTGGAGTCAATTACTTCCCGCAAAGATACAGTGGTGACAGCACGGTTGGGCACTTCGATACCTACAACGGATATTTTTCCGGGAACTGCCGCAATTCGGACACCTGTAGCCCCTAGGCTCAGTGCGATATCGTCAGCAGCGGTTGTTAGCTTATTGAGACGCACACCCTTTTCCAGCTCCACTTCATACCGTGTTACACTGGGGCCACGGGTTACGTTTATGATATGGGCTTCGATCTTAAAGCTGGCAAGGGTTTCATTGAGCCGCTTGGAGTTTTCACGCATTTCGGCAGTCCCGTCCGCAGCGTTTTGACTGGGCAGCTTCAATAATTCAATGGGTGGGAAACAGTAATCGGGCTTCTGCTCCGCCTGTCCCTCTTCGATTTCCTTAGCAACCTGGACGGCCGATTGTTCCGCTTCTTTGGCACTCACCTTCCGCTTTGTAGGGGTGACTACCTGATGGGTCTCCAGAGGAACTTCCATCGGAATCTCTTTTTCCGGTTCCATCGGTTCCAAAGGGGGCATATCCTTGGGGAAATCATCAGCGATGGTGACCTTCACAGGCGGCTGAATGATTTCCGGCTCCTCTGCTGCCGTTTCCGGAACACCGGCGGCGGCAACCGGAGATTCCACATCTCCCTCAATCTGACTGAAAATATCCGATACTTTTTTGTTTTTCTTCTCAGAAAAAGCCTCGATGGGAATTTCGTCAGATACAGCTTCCTGTGCCTTTGCCAGTTCTTGCTCCGCAATCCGATTGCGCCGATTTTCGATATGCTCGATTCTCTTCTTGGCAATGTGGTTGACTACTATAGCGGCAGGCTCCTGCCGCTCTTCCTCTTCCTCCTCATCCTCCCACTCTGCACGAGGTCTTTCTTTGACAGCTCGGATAATGCTTCGAATGGTAATCTGCATACTGCCGAGGAGAGAAAAAACAGCAATCAATGTAAATACGATGTAAGAAATTAGGGTTCCGCACAGCCAGCGGATCATCTGGGCAGCCAGACCACAGATGACACCTGCAGTAGTGCCGTCGATTCCACCGGTATACAGAGCGCCAAAAAGCGCCATGCCGCTTGGGAGAGATGCACTATGCTTGCTCAGCTGAGACAGGCAGCCGCAGGACAATACAAAGATGCCTACGCAGATAGAGCGCATAATTACAGGGCGCTTACCACTGAACGCATGGATAAGGAACAGATACAATACCGCAGGTATTGCCACCAAAAAGGCTGTTTTTCCGATCAATCCATGAATCACATTTTGAAAAATCTTGACAAGTGCGCCTTCTGGCTTGAAAAAGATCACTAAAAACAGGATAAAGAGCCCCAGGAAAATGACAGAACTAATCAGTCTAGCAGGGATTGCGTGTTCTTCGGCTGCATTTTTCTGTACGCCCTTCTTCCCTTTTGCGCCGTTTTTGGCAGGAGCCTTTTTATTTCCCTTTTTCGATTTAGCAGACATAGCGGCTTGCTCGGCTTGAGATTTGCGCTTCTTTTTAGCCATAGCATACCCCTCCTTACGTAATTAAATAGATAATGAAACTGAAGATAGCTGCGCCAAAGGAGTAATAGCCAAAGCCGGCAACGCCTACTTTGACCATCAGATGACGCATCAGTGCAATAGCACAATAGCTGCCCACGAATGCGGCGATACAGGCAGTCAGTCCGCAAACTGCCACACTGGAGGTGATGCTTCCAAATCCTACGGATATGAGGGCAAGAACATCGAAGCCCGTAAACAGAATAAGTGCAGGAATGCTGAGCAGAATTGCCCAGGTATAAGCACTTTGCTTATCCGCACCCCTTAATAGAGAAAAGCTGACAGTTGTTCCGACTCTGGAAATACCCGGAACTGCAGAAAAAGCACCGGCAACACCGATACCGACCGCATCCAGGTTGGAAATCGCACGGGAATCTTTGTTGCCCTGATGAATATGGTCCGGCAGTATCAAAAAGATGCCATTTAGAATCAGCAGAAGGGACAGAGCCACAAGATTTGTCTCCAGATGATTACAAAACGGGTACATGAGAAGACCCGCTAACATCGGGATGGATGCGGTGCGCAAAATTCTGAGGTCATAAACCCCCTTTAATATCCGCTTTTTCCCCCGTGTGCGGCGAGACCGCGCCGTGAGTGTCTTGTCTCTGCGCAGTTTTACAAGCATTGTCCGAGAGCTGATCAGCAGCGCTGCGATCATTCCAATATGTACCAGCACATCAATAAATGCGTTACGTCCGCTCCCTCCGAAAAGGTACAGCATAATCCCTTGATGTGCCTGGGCAGAGATAGGAGAAAACTCCGCAAAACCGGATATAAATCCGTAGATCAGATATTTCAGCAGTGACATGTTTACTCCTATCTCCTTTCGCATAATACACCTTATGATACCATATTTAAAGCAGAATTTCCAGTGAAATAGAAAATTTATTCTGCCCGATTGTGGTGCTTTTGCTTGTCGATCATTTTGTGAAGAGCGCACAGAGCGTCGTTTAGACCCCCTAATTTGTCGATCAATCCCGATGCAACTGCTTCTTTTCCGTACAGAATCGTCCCCACGTCCGAGGCCATTTCACCGGTAGCCATCATATACCGCTCAAACTGCTCCTTGGAAATTCCGGAATTGTCCGTTACAAAATCTGCGATTTGCTCCTGAATGCGCTGGAAATAGCGAAAGGTCTGAGGTGCACCGATCACCAGTCCGGTCATTCTCACCGGATGCACCGTCATGCTGGCAGTGGGTGTTATGAAGGATTTTTTCGTACATACCGCCAGCGGAATTCCAATCGAATGCCCTCCACCGAGAACCAGAGATACGGTAGGTTTTTTCATACCGGCAATCATCTCCGCAATGGCAAGACCAGCCTCAATATCTCCGCCTACAGTATTGAGCAGCAGTAAAAGCCCGTCAATGTCCTCACTCTCTTCGATTCCTGCCAGCAGCGGAAGCACGTGCTCATACTTGGTGGTTTTGGCCGTTTCGGGCAGTACCTGATGTCCCTCCACCTGTCCAATGATGGTTAAGGTGTAAATGTTTCCCTTACTGCTGCGTGTGATATCAGAACCCAGTTCCACAAGCTGCTCTCTGTCCTGCTCTACCATATCAGAATTGTTGTTTTTTTCCATACTTATTCCCTCCTGTTGCGAAAATAGCATAACCTAATTTGTGGTTTCAATTCACACTTGAAAGTTTTCAATTCCTGTCGTATAATGTCTCGGGTGATAGTATGGCTTCAAAAACAAACGCAATACGGATTGTACAGCAGGCAAAAATAGACTGCAGAGATGTTTTTTACCAGTATGATGAAAACGATTTGAACGGAAATCATGCGGCAGAAGCTCTGGGACTTCCTCCCGAGCAGGTCTTCAAAACACTGGTTGCCAGAGGTCCCAATTGCGGGATTCAGGTGTTTTGCATTCCGGTTTGCTGCGAGCTGAATTTAAAAAAAGCTGCAAAAGCCGCAGGCGATAAGAGCATGGCCCTCATTCACGTAAAGGAACTTCTGGGTCTTACAGGCTACATTCGTGGTGGCTGCAGTCCCGTGGGAATGAAGAAAAAATATCCCACTTATTTTGATGAAACCTGCCAGCTATATGATGAGATAGCTGTGTCTGCAGGTGAAAGAGGCCATCAGCTGCTCATTGCTCCGGATGCATTGGTAAAGCTGGTGGACGCACAACTCGTTGATATTATTGTTTGAAAGGAAAAACACAAATGCAATACGAATATAAGACAAAAGGTACATGTTCTCAGATGATCTATTTTGATATCGAAGAGGGCAAGCTGAAAAATGTAGAGTTTCTGGGTGGCTGCAACGGCAATCTGAAGGGTATCAGCGCTCTGGTAGAGGGCATGGATGTGGATGAAGTCATTGAGAAGATGGAGGGAATCCATTGCGGTATGAAGCAGACATCATGTCCCGATCAGTTGGCAGCTGCCCTAAAAGAAGCAAAGGAAAACTGTAAATGACAAAAGTACCACAGTGAAAAATCACTGTGGTACTTTTTTATCGCTCTTTGGCTGCATCCAGGATCATCCGCACCAATTCTTCACGGCCCGTGCCTTTTTGGGCAGAGAACGGGATGATTGGGCAGGTATCCGGCAGCTCTAAATCCCGCCGGATTACTTCCATATTGGGGATCAGCTCACTTTTTTTCAGTTTATCCAGCTTATTTGCCACCACAACGAAGGGGCAGTTGCTCTCCAGGAACCAACGAGCCATGGTGATATCATTGTTGGTGGGAGCATGACGTGCATCTACAATGAAAACACCCAGATCAATCCGGTCAGCAGCAAAATACGCTTCCATGAGCTTACCCCAGCGTTCTTTTTCGGACTGGGATACCTTTGCATATCCATAGCCGGGCAGGTCTACAAAATAGCACTGTTTATCTATGGTAAAGTAGTTGACATGGATGGTTTTACCGGGCTTCTCCCCTACTCTGGCAAAGTTTTTTCGCTGCAAAATCCGATTGATTACGGAGGATTTACCCACATTGGATTTTCCTGCGAACGCAATTTCCGGAAGCCTATTCTGCGGAAAGTCCCGGGTAGAAGCTGCGGAAATTAGGAATTCTACATTATTAAAATTCATGGGTTACCTCACTGTTGGATAATCGGTTTTCTCTGTTTGGGCTGAACCTCTTCAGGGATATTGCTGAGAATGGTAGGCATTGAACCATCATTGCGGTTAAGCGCTGTATTGAGCACCGTATCAATGTTCTGTGCGGTTACGAAATTAAGACAGCTCCGAACAGTCTGATCGATCTCTTCCAGGTCACGCTCGTTATCTTTGGGGATGATGACTGTACGGATTCCGTGGCGAAGAGCCGCCATAGTCTTCTCCTTTAATCCGCCGATGGGCAGCACACGCCCACGAAGCGAGATCTCTCCGGTCATAGCCACGTCCCGGCGAACCGTGGTATTCGTGAGAGCGGAGACCATGGCAGTGCACACCGTAACACCGGCAGAAGGCCCATCCTTGGGCACAGCGCCTTCTGGGAAATGGACATGGATGTCCTTTGTCTTATAGAAATCATTGGCAACCCCAAGCTGCTGGGCATTGGCACGGATGTAGCTGAGGGCTGCATGGGCAGACTCCTTCATCACATCGCCCAGATTACCGGTCAGTTCCAGCTTGCCGGAGCCTTCCATGACGTTCACTTCGACTTCCAACGTCTCGCCGCCTACGGCTGTCCAGGCAAGGCCTGTCACAAGGCCAATCTGGTCGCTGCACGGCAGTCGATCCGGCAGGAATTTACGAACACCCAAAAACTCCTCCAGGTTATTTCCGGTAACGGAAATACGCTTGGTAGCTTCCTCTGTTACAAACTGCATATCTGCTTTTCTGCAGATCTCGGCGATCAATCGCTCCAGGCTGCGGACACCGGATTCTCTGGTGTAGCACTGGATGATCTCCCGAATCCCATCATCGCTGATCCGAAGCTGACTCTTTTTCAGACCATGTTTGGAGAGCTGCTTGGGGATCAGGTGATTTTTGGCGATCATGAGCTTCTCTTCGTCGGTATAGGAGCCAAGCTCGATAACCTCCATACGGTCAAGAAGCGGTCTGGGAACTGTATCCAGGGTATTTGCGGTGGTGATAAACATTACATTACTGAGATCAAAGGGCAGCTCCAGATAATGATCTCTGTATGTTTTATTCTGCTCACTGTCCAGCACTTCCAAGAGCGCTGCGCTGGGGTCACCACGGTAATCGGAACCCATCTTGTCCACTTCGTCCAGAAGCAGCACCGGATTGTTGCTGCCGGCCTGGGTCAGCGCAGATAGGATTCTGCCGGGCATAGCACCCACATATGTTTTGCGGTGTCCCCGAATGTCAGCTTCGTCGTGTACGCCGCCCAGAGCAATACGAGCCATTTTGCGGTTCAGGCTATGGGCAATGGAGTAAGCGATGGAGGTTTTACCGACTCCGGGAGGGCCTACCAGGCAGAGAATCTGGGCAGGCATTTCCGGTGCCATCTGCCGAACGGCAATCGTCTCAAGAATACGTTTCTTTACTTTCTGGAGGCCAAAATGCTCTTTATCCAGAATTTTTCTGGCTGCTGCCACATCAATTCTCTCTTTGGTGGATTTATTCCATGGCAGTTCCAGAACGGTATCCAGATAATTACGTAAAACAGAGGCTTCCGCAGAACCAAAGGGCTGCTTTTTGAGACGGTCGAGATCTTTGAGAACCTTTTCCTCTGATTCGGGTTCCAAATTGAGAAGCAGGATTTTCTTTTCGTATTCGGAAAATTCAGAGGTCTCCTCTTCATCTCCCAACTCCTCACGGATTGCTTTCATCTGCTCCCGCAGGAAATAATCCCGTTGATCCTGATCCAGGTAGGCACGGGTTTTTTCCTGAATATCAGACTCCAGCCGCAGCATCTGCAGCTCTTGCTGCAAAAGTTTGATTACACTTTCAAGTCTCCGCAGAGGATTGCGCTGACAGAGGAGCTTAGCCTTGTCCTTATAGTCGATCCCCGAGTTTTGAGCCATAGAGTCTGCAATGTAACTGCAGTCATCGGATGCGACAATGCGGAGCTGAACGGTCTGGGTGGGACGATCCAACAGCTCCAGGTAGCTGGCGTAAACGGAATTTGCTTCCCGCCGCAGCGCCCGTGCACGCAGCGTGTCGGAAACCTCGGTCTGTGCTACCGTTTCAATCTCACCAGCCAAATACGGATCTGTTTGGGTAAGTTCTGTGATTCTTGCCCGATATAATCCAGTCACAAGGACCCGAATATTCTCGCCCTGTGACTTTAAAATCTGCTTTACTCTTACCACCGTACCGATGGGGTATAACTCCTTCAGTCCGGGATCATCATCTAATAAATTTTTTTGGGGAATCAGAAACAGTATCTGATCCTTCTTCATTGCCTCTTCCAGAGCAAGTGCGGACTTTAAACGTCCAATATCAAAATGTACGGTCTGCTCCGGGAAAACGGCAATGCCACGAAGCGCTAAAACCGGCAGCTTGCCGGATATAAATAGTTCACTCATGGCGATCTCCTTCCTGAATATGAAGCAAAAAGGGGGTAGCACTCTACCCCCCTATGCTTATTGCTTTTTCGGTGTGATTCTGGGCCGAGGATTCGCCTGGTCTCTGGTAATCTTCGGTTCTCCGCCTTGAATTGTTTCGGGGGTGATTGTCACCTTCTTAATAGAAAGGTCGGAGGGAATCATAAACATGGTCTTTGTCATGGTCTGCTCCATGACTGCACGCAGACCACGTGCGCCAATCTGGCGTTCGATTGCCTTTTTGGCAACCTCATTGAGCGCTTCCTGCTCAATTTCAAGCTCTACATTATCCATAGCCAGAAGTGCCTTATACTGCTTGGTCAGTGCATTCTTAGGCTCAACCAAAATACGTACAAGATCTTCCTGCTTCAGATCCTGCAGGCATGTAATTGCGGGCATACGTCCAACCAGTTCCGGAATGATTCCGAACTTCAAAAGGTCATGGGGCTGAACCTTAGCCAGCAGCTTACCCACATCCCGTTTCTTTTTGCTCTCTACAGGGGCATCAAAGCCGATTGCAGATTTGTCGGTGCGTGCTTCAATGATCTTATCGAGACCATCAAAGGCTCCGCCGCAGATAAAAAGGATGTTCCGGGTATTGATCTGGATGAACTC
>RCNH01000232.1_pt1 | contig 25795 bp, 19 predicted proteins | sample 2041161 | NCBI WGS metagenome assembly RCNH01 (sample SAMN09708215, study PRJNA481090) | Feces metagenome, whole genome shotgun sequencing project. | biome: feces | host: Leptonychotes weddellii | place: Antarctica: Sion Island | collected 2010-03-01 | reverse complement strand
CCACTGAGCTTCTCACCAATGGTGATGAGGGTGCGCATAACGTCTCCCTCATAGTTGGTGTGCTGGTGCTGCATGATAGATGCAATACGCTCAAGTCCCATTCCCGTATCGATGTTCTGGTGTGGGAGGTCTACGAGAGTTCCATCTTCCTGGCGGTCATACTGAGTAAATACGAGGTTCCAGAACTCAAGGTAGCGGTCACAGTCGCAACCAGGAGCGCAGTTAGGATCGCCGCAGCCATACTCCTCACCCTGATCGAAGTAAATCTCAGAGCATGGACCACAAGGACCGGTAGGTCCTGCTGCCCAGAAGTTGTCATCCTCACCCAAGCGAGAGATGTGGTCTTCAGCTACACCGAGTTTCAACCAGATGTCTTTACCCTCGTTATCCTCGGTAAAGACGGTGAAGTAAAGGCGGTCTAAAGGAAGTCCAAGGTGCTCTTCTTTGGTGATGAAGTCGAAAGCCCAAGCGCATGCCTGATGCTTGTCGTATCCACCGAATGAGAAGTTACCGAGCATCTCGAAGAAAGAAAGGTGGCGAGCGTCACCAATGTTTTCGATGTCGTTCGTACGAAGGCACTTCTGGCAGCTTGTAGCACCAATTTCCTTCATGGTCTTAGTACCGAGGTAGTACTGCTTGAACTGGTTCATACCTGCGTTTGCCAAAAGCAAAGAAGGATCATCTGGTACAAGTGAAGAAGAAGCGACGCGCTTGCATCCCTTATCTGCAAAGAATGACAAGAAGTCTTCTCTTACCTGTGCAGTTGTCATTGTTTTGTAATCAGAACTCATATTTCTCCTTCGTACGTTAAACGTACAATGTAGTAAATAATTTTTTTGCAATCTCTTATTATACGGAAATTATTCCTTTTTGTCCTCTTCAGCGTCAGCTTTAGAGTTTTTCCACGGAGTCTGGAAATGCAGCAAGAATGATGCGAGACCCTCATCGGAAACTTCAGTTCCATCAGGTTGGACAATCTTAATATCAGGATCGTCTACGAGGCGACTGTGGTCGAAGAAATTGGCATCATCAAGCGCATCCATGGAAGGAATAGGCCTTCCTGAAGTGTCAACGAATGCCGTAGATTTAAAGAGGGCACCGTTCTTAGAAACAAGCTGCCTTCCCGTACGCTTCTCGAAGTAGTATACGAAAACACCCTTAATAGCTGCGGAAAGAGGAATGGAAATAGTCATACCTACGATTCCACCCAAGCTTGCACCAATGAAGATTGCAACCAAGGAAAGAACAGGGTGAACCTTAACCGCAGACTGCATAACAACCGGATAGATGAGGTTGTCGGTAATGCTCAAGATGATGAGTACAACGAGGATGGTCTCAAGAGCCAATACAGGGCTTACAAACAGACCAACGAGGGCAGCCAAAAGGGTTGCAATCCAAGGACCTACAACAGGAATTGGATACAAGATACTCACGATTGAACCCATGAGGCCTGCATAAGGAAGGCCGATGATCATGTAGCCAACCGTACACAAAGAACCATTGATCAAACTCATGATCAAGATACCCTTCATGTATCCACCCATACTGCGGCTCATAATTGCAAACAGAAGGGTAAGGTCTTCTTTGTGATCAGGACCTGCAATAACACCAAACTCACGAATGATAACTGGGTAATCGCGGGCAAACCAATAGCCCAATACAAGACCCAAGATAAACATCGTCACAAAGCTTACTGTACCCATGAGGTTGGTAACAACGCCTGATGAGAGGGACAATACGAGATTGTCAGCATAGGTGCTCAAATGAGATGAGAAACGGTTAACGAGCTCGAAGATCGTCTGCTGCATCTGCTGGTCAGAGCTGCCATAGGTCGTCATAAACGTCGTAAAGCGCTCCTGGAGCTCTGCGCTGTATTCAGGAATCCTCTTTGCCAATGCTGTCATCTGAGAGATAAACGATGGCAAGACGATATTTCCTACCAGAACCAAAACAAGCAAGACCGTAAGCAAGGCCAAAAGAGCCGATACGCTGCGGTTTAATCCCCTTGAGTTCAAGTAGTTGGTGATAGGACTGCAGACGAATCCGATCAGAAGACCAATGAAAAGAAGATCCAAAGCTTCTGACATTTTGCCTAAAACATAGATGGCCAGAAAAAACAAAACCGCACAGCCAATAAGCCCCCAAGTTTTCCAGGCTAAGTAGCGTGCGCGTTCAAGTTTAGATTGTTCAATAAATTCTGAAAGTTCTTTTTCTTTACTATTGTGCACCAGGCACTCCTTTAGCTAAGTGCTCACCCATGCCAAGCATAGGTGAGCAATATACTTCAAGTGTAACTTTTAGCTATGCTCTCCATGCACGATGTCAGCGATGTCACAGAGAGATTATTTGTCGTATGAAGGTTCAATCTTTTGCTGAAGCTTTTGCATCATCTTGCGCAAAAGACGAGATACCTGAACCTGAGAGATGCCGAGCTTCTCTGCGATCTCAATCTGAGTAAGATCATCGACGAAGCGAAGCTTGATGATCTCACGCTCGCGGTCGGAGAAATCCTTCAGACCATTCTGAAGATCCAAACGGTCATCTGCGAGCATAAGGTCTTTATCGTAGGATGGGACCTTATCGATCTGAGCAAGTCCTCCACCCTCTTCATCATCAGGTGATGACTCCAAGCTCACGGCATTGTATGCAGCTGAAGACTCCATTGCCTCAAGCACCTCTTCAGGGGTAACCCCAAGCTTTAGGGCAATCTCTTCGACTGAAGGGTTGCGTTGAAGCTCCAAGACGAGGTCTTCAGTTACGTGATTGATCTTGGCTGAGAGTTCCTGAAGCCTACGAGGAACACGAACGCTCCAGCCCTTATCTCTAAAGTATCTCTTAATCTCACCGATAATTGTCGGTGTTGCATAGGTCGTAAACTCATGACCCAATTCCGGATCATATCGATCAACTGCTTTAATAAGCGCGAGATTACCCACTTGAATGAGGTCTTCGATCGATTCGCCACGATTTTTAAACTTATTTGCCAAGAATCGCACGAGATTCAAGTGATTTTCGATAATTTGATTGCGCGCCTCAAGGTCACCCTCTTGCTTATAGCGACGGAAGAGTTCGCGTGTCTTGCGCTTATTGTAGGTTGTATTCTTAGATCCGGTCTTACGTGAAGAAGATCTAGTCGCCATACACTACATCCTGTAACTTAACAATCTTTATACTAATAAAGTCTGCTTCTCGTACATACTCTTGACTCAAAGACTGAAGAAGCATGTCAGCATAGACAAACTCCTCAAACTCCTCGATGTCTTTGTCTCCCATGGAGAACTTCATAACGAGAGCAGAAGGCTCAACCTCAAAAGTGATCGTACAAACGTCACAGCCTGACAAGCAAGAAAGGATGAATCCTTCCTCTGCTGCCATTTTTACGTCTTCAACCTCTTCAACACTGAGCTGATTGACAACAGCTACACTAGCAGCTGTCATACGTACAGAAGGTGCATAGACAGTGTGTGTTGGGAGGCTCAATGATATTGAATCAATACTCATGGACATCCTCTTTAGTTGCTATCTAACTTAGTTAGTAGTTTCTGTTTGCTCATCTGCTGATGGGTAGGTGTAGTAGTCAGCACCCTCAGAAGCACTCTCAGCTTCCTTGGAAGTCTCCTCAGAAGACTCCTCAAGTGCAGCTACCTCAGCATCCTCAGAAAATCCGAGGCCAAGCTTATTCTCTACAGACTTTGCAGCCTTGCCAATGAGGCTCGATGCTGCATTTACAGCAGCTCCTGTTGCCTTAGATACGCTGCTGGTAACACCTGATGCTGTACCTGTTACGCTTGATACATCAGTCAAGATGTTATCTACCTGAAGAAGATCTACGGTAAGAGCGTCAGTTGCAATGGATGCTTTATTCATAAGAACAGGAAGCTCCTTAGCTGCAGGCTCAAGCTCATCTACAACACCATCGAGCTTTGAGATGATAGGTTTGATCTCATCAAGAGTTCCTTCTACGTCCTCAGAAATATCGTTAATCTTCTTACGAGAAGTCTTGAGAGTTAAAGCGAGCTCTACTAACGCCCAAACACCTGCAATGATCAATACGATCAAAGCGATCTGGACAGGTGAAATGGAATTCATAGCTTCCCTCCGTTTTATTATTTGGTATACATAAGTTTAATGATACCCCAATAGAGACATCATACGTACCGGTGAATATAATCCATACCGACTCTACTCTATATTATACAAAAGCGGCATAGAAATTTTAATCATTCGGCGAAGTGCAGGGATTTTAGCGTCCCTGCTTGCGATCTTTGGACACAGACTCGAGTCTCCAACGCTCCCATCCACGCTCTCCTGGAGCATAAAAGTGAGTTCCCTTGAGCTCATCGGGCATGTATTGCTGATGGACCCATCCTGCTGGGTACTCATGCGGATAGAGGTATGGCTCATACTCATCGGCTCCAGGCCTATGTCTATCGCGCAGAGGTTGAGGAACCTGAAGATTGCCCGAGGATCTCACCTCTCCCATTGCCTGGTTAATGGCCACGTAGCTCGCATTGGACTTAGGAGCCAGCGCCATATACACAGCAGCTTGAGCAAGGTTAATCCTACACTCAGGCATACCGATCACCTCAGTTGCTTTGAAGGCTGCCTCAGCTACAAGCAAAGCCTGAGGATCTGCATTTCCAATATCCTCAGAGGCCAAAATGAAGATGCGTCGCGCAATGAACTTAGGGTCCTCACCTGCAGAAAGCATACGAGCAAGCCAGTAGACACTGGCATCAGGATCGCTTCCTCGCATCGACTTGATAAAGGCGGAAATGATGTCATAGTGCATATCGCCATTCTTATCGTATGCAAGGTGAGGCGAAGGACTTGCCTCCTCCACATCATCGAGGCTGATGGTGTAGACAGCATCGTCGTCTTGCGTCTCAGCATCAACCGGAGTTGCCATTTGACTTGCAAGCTCAAGCATGGTCAGAGCGCTTCGTGCATCTCCTCCGCTCATGCGCACAAGCGCTTCAAGAGCATCGTCTTCTACAGTGAACTTATTATTCAATCCCTGAGGAGCTTCTAAGGCACGTTTAATAACATCTTTGATGTCCTCAGAATCAAGAGGTGTTAACTCCACAACACGAGAGCGAGAGAGCAGTGCTTGATTTACCTCGAAGAATGGGTTTTCCGTCGTCGCTCCAATGAGGATAACAATGCGGTCTTCTACCGCATGAAGAAGGGCATCTTGCTGGCTTTTGCTAAAGCGATGAATCTCATCGACGAACAATATCGTCTTGCGTCCCTCTACCAGAAGCCTCGATTCTGCCCTTGAGATCTCCTGACGAAGATCTTTTACCGTACCGCTTACAGCAGATACCTCGACAAACTCACTTTCCGTCGTATGAGCAATGATGCGAGAGAGGGTTGTTTTACCCGTTCCTGCAGGTCCGTAGAAGATCACACTCGACAACACATCGTGCTCAATGGCTTTCTTAAGCCATGAACCCTCACCTACTGCCTGCTTTTGACCTGCAAATTCATGAAGGTAGCGAGGCCTCATACGTACGGCTAAGGGAGCATTATTCAGTTTTGTTTTAGCTTCTATCGTACTAAAAAGATCATTCATAAACTCACGCTTCTATTGTCTGAAATACCCCTCAAATTCATGGTCCCAAAGACGTTGAAACAGAGGTATTTGACGATGTAAATAATATTGTTTTTAGACGTCTTTCCATTATAATATACGGCGTTTATATACCTCTTGTTAAAGGATGCGCATCTGATGTCTACACAACATAGTCGCCTCCCTTCTCTGACTGCGAAAGCTGTAGTTTTAGGAATTATAGGGAGCGTTATCCTCAGTGCAAGCTCACTATTTATTGCTCTTAAAATGGGTGCTTTGCCTTGGCCTATCGTCTTTGCCGTATTAGTAAGCTCACTTTCTTTGAGAGCACTTGGATCGAAAGATATCCACGAGGTCAATGTTACTCATGCAGCTATGAGTGCAGGAGCCATGGTAGCAGGTGGTCTAGCCTTTACGATCCCTGCCCTCTGGATTTCAGATCCTACTCAAACCATTACCATCTCCCAGGTATTGTTTGTAGCAATAACGGGAACGACCTTGGGACTTGCAGCTTGTGCTGTCTTTCAGGCTTACTTTATTAGAAAGAAGAAGCTTACCTACCCAATTGGACTCTCAGCAGCCGATACCCTCAAGGCAACTCAGGACAATGCAGGCAAATCCGGAAAAGCCCTCTTTGGAGGAATGGGATTTGCTGCACTTTGGGCAGTAGCTCGAGATATCCTTGGATGGATGCCTCAAGTCTTTATAGCCCCAGGGATTTTCCAAGGTATTGGCTTTGGAGTCTTCAACTCCCCTATGATTTGCTCATTGGGATTCATCATTGGTACTACCATGTCTTTGGTATGGTTTGCAGGAGCCCTCATTGGCAATATCGGAATTGGATGGGCTTTACCAACCTTTGGAATCCTCGATTTTAATGCTGCAAACGACATGCGCATGAGTCTGGGACTCGGCGTTATGCTCGGTGTTGGAGCAGGCGTTATCATCTCCAATCTGATGACCCACCGTCCATCGAAATCAGGAAAAGCTACAGAGGTTAACACCAAAGAAGATCCAAGGTCTATCCACTGCAAACGATCCTATGTTCCTATCGTCTGTGCCTTTGTAGCAGCATCTTTAAGCCTGTACTTTGGCCTGTCACCTATCGCTTCTGTTGTATTTATTGGAGCTACATGGTTTTGCATTTGGCTTGCAGCGTATCTTACCGGCACAACGGGAATCAACCCAATGGAAATCTTTGGAGTAATGGTGCTTCTGTTGGTTCAGACACTCTTTAGTCAAACTGAACCTAAGACCCTGTTTCTCCTTGCAGGAATTGTAGCGGTAAGCTGCGGAATCTGCGGTGACGTCATGTGCGACCTTAAAGCAGGTGATGTCTTGAGGACAAATCCATACAGTCAATTTACCGGCATGATTATCGGAGGATACACAGGAGCTATCTGCTCGAGTATCTTATTGGTCGTGATGTTTGAGGCCTATGGGGCTCAGTCATTTGGATTTGATGCGAGCTTCGTTTCCGCTCAAGCATCTGCGGTAGCTTCAATGGCAGGAGGCATTCCAAACCAGACTGCCTTTGTAGTAGGAATTGTAGCAGGAGCTTTGCTCTCGATTATGAAACTTCCTGTTATGACCCTAGGACTTGGTATTTACCTGCCATTCTATATTTCTGCAGGAGCTTTTGTAGGTGCAGTTGTAAAGCTAGTAGTCGATAAGCTTTACGCAGGCAAATCAGGTGAAGAAAAAGCAGAGCTTGATGATCGAAATCAGGCTATAGCATCAGGAGTTTTGGGAGGAGAATCTCTCATTGGAATCCTAACCGCTATCATCGCCCTTATATCTTTTGCTTAAAATTAGAGCCACTACCCTTGAGTAGTGGCTCTTTTTATACCTAAAGAAGATCGTCAGGAACTCTATCGAAGTACCCGCGGTATGGGAAAAGGTCTTCACTTCCTGCAAACAACTTTGAGCACATGCTCATAAAGTATTTATCGGTCATGCTGGAAATAAAATCTACGACACAAAGGTCAAGGCTGTCCTGCCAATCATAGGTCTTATCGTAGAAAGAGAGCTGCTCTTCTATTGGCTTGACGTGATGCTTAAAGATCGCAGAGCGCTCGTCGCCCTGCTTAAGCATATCAAGTTCGTGCTCATAGAGCATCCCAAACAGGTTCTTTATAGACTCAGAACATACGCCATTGACCTCGCCGTGCATATATATCTTCTCGAAATTCTCGCGTTTAGCACGCCTGAGCTCACAAAATCCTTCTTCGCTCATCTCGATCGCATTCTTTCCAATGCTGTTTTCGATAACATCGGTTGTAAATGCAGCAAGAGCCCAGGAATTGTACTGTCCGCCGAGACCATCGTCGAAGGTATCCTCAGTACAAAGCCCCGCCTTAATGGCATCTTGGCGATCTTTGCCGACGTAGGCAATGATATCGGAGATGCGCACAACACATCCCTCGAGCGTCATTGGAATCATCTTCTTTACTGCAGGATGTCCCTCCTGCCAGCAGCCTGACACACGCTCATCAAACTCTTCGAAGGTTGCAAGATCGCTTGTTCTGAACTTCTGCTGCTCGAACTCACCGTTATGGCAGATAATGCCATCGAGCGTCTGAAGCGTCAGGTTTCTGCCATACATAACGTCAAGGACGCGAACGCTTTGGACGTTATGGAGAAAGTAGCCTCCTGTGTGCTTGTGATAAACATCGTTCAAGTAACGCTCACCCGCATGGCCAAAAGGAGTATGTCCAATATCATGGCCAAGAGCAATAGCTTCAATAAGATCGAGATTCAGACCTAAAGCACGTCCAATATCGCGCGCCACACGACTTACAAGCTGAACATGGAGTCCTCGGCGCGTAAAGTCATCGTTATCGCGAAACGAAAACACTTGAGTCTTTCCTGCAAGGCGATTATAAGGTGGGATATGTACGATCTTCTCGATATCGCGAAGGTAAGCTGGCCTTCTAAGGCTATCAGTTGTACGAAGATCAGGAAGGCGACGGATTGCCTGAACATCTTCTGTCGCATGTATATTTGGCTGGCGCATCTGCGCTACAACCATATCTTCTGCCTCTCGGCTTAGCTCAAGAGGTAAAGAAGGAGCACATGTATTTATTCTCATAACACCTCCGTTTACAATAGGTGTGGTAAGTCCGTTATAGTAGTACCCTATAAGGTTAGTCATTAGTAAATACACTATACTTTAAGCAGTATGTATACAACAATTCTATGACATTTGACGTGGATTGGACACTACAACACTCAAGATGTCAGACCAATGAAATACCCCATACAGAAAGATTCACTATGAATGATACTGATAAGCAGGATTTGAACGAACAGAACAAGCAGAAGAAAGATGATTCATCTCGCAAGATGGAGCGCTCTGCTGCTCGAAACATTACCCTCTTCTTTGCCGCCATACTTGGACTGGGTATTTATAACGTTTCTTCAAGCATAGATAACTTCATGGGTCCTGAGACTCCAAGCGTGGCCAATAAGCTTCTGACTGAAGAGGAGTTTAGAAACCTTATAGATCCAAGCAATGAATCCACGCTCCCCCTTATCCCTAAGAAAGATCAGAAGAAGCCTGCTGACACAAAAGCTGAAAGTGGATCTGACCTCGACATTCTGATCAATAGCTACACCACCTCTCCCTACACCTTGGTAGATGCTCAGGCTTACAGTGGAGTGCATAAAGAGGTTTCCAACTATGTTTGGAACCTTTTGAAGATTGACGAGAAGCTTACCAAAGACGTTACCAATAAGGTTGTCGTGTATCAAAATGAAACAAGCGACCAAGCTAAACTTGATCAAATGAGAGCTTCTGTCGAAGAGCTTATTGAGGCGGGTAAGAATGAAATGGTCGAACTCAAGATTCCAGAGGGAATAAACGATGAGACCAAAGCACATCTTGAGAAGGCTAGGTCTTTGGTTGTCATGCGTCAGGAAACCTTCCAAAAAGGACTCAAATCCATTAAGGTAGACGATGCGAAAGATCATACATTCATCCACAGTCTCGCTCAAGAAATACTGTTTAGCTCGCAAGACAGCTCTTCCCTATTCGGTGAAGCTCTGACTCAGTCAAAGAATTATTAACGATGAAAACTAAACTAATTGCTCTCGGTGCCGTAGATGCACAATGGGGTTGTGGGTATCAAAATCACCTGTTGTTTAACAACTCCGAGGACCTCTCTCGCTTTGCACGCCTTACCCAAGCTCACATCATTGTTATGGGCAGGAAAACCCTTGAGAGTCTTCCTCAAGGCAATCCTCTTGAAGGTAGAACCAACATTGTAATCAGCACAACCCTTCCTGCTAACTACAAGGGATGTGTTGTTGTGAGAAGCATCGATGAGGCTCAAGACTTCATAGCTCAGAGCAACGACTCAATAGCTTGGATTATTGGGGGTTCTGAAATATGGTCTCAGATGCTCGATGTTTGTGATGCATGTTATATAACCTACCACCATGCAACAGCCTCCCACGTTGATACCTACTTTCCTGAAAACCTTGATCTTTCAGAGAAGTGGATTATATCGTCGATTGAGGGAACCTATGAAACAGAAGATTCCATCAAGTTTGACTACCGCATTTACCGAAGAAATATCTAGCAATAAAGCCAGTGGAAACACTGGCTTTATGTATTTACTTACCTGTATGTAATTGTGAAAGAGCATACTCAACGCACTCAAGTTCATGCAGAGGATTGCCTGAAGTACAAACCAGCCTGATGAGGGTCTGAAGAGGACAATCATCCTGATCGACACTCAGAAATTCGACATTCATACCCTTTGAACTTATGGTATCCAGGAAAGAAAGCACATTCTTAGGACTCGTATCTTCAAGCATGAAATCTATAATGCCCCCGAATCCTCCTCTAAGCGTAGAGGAAGAAACCGAATAATCTTTATGCTCTCGAGATCCAATGTATGAGATATATCCAACTTTTGGATGACATGAGAGAAACTCGTAGACTACCTTAGCATTCTCTGACTCGCGCTTAATATACTCATCGTAGAAAGCTAGTGCGTCCTCTAAGTCAGTACTGCAAAGGTCGAGTTGAAAAGGAGCAAAATGCTCGTTGAGGGCACGTATTTGCTCTGGGGTTACGCGCGAAGTTTTAGGAATGCCAATGCAGTAGATAGGACGTTCCAAAAAATCCAATGAAAGCTTTTCGAGGACTATATCCGCACCAAATAAACCTGGCGCACAAAGCGAGCAGGTAGAGAGCGTGTTATTCACAAGGTAGAGAGTCGCGTCATTCTGTTCGGAGGCACAGCGACTCTTGAGAGGGACAGTCCTAAGAGGTACGCCCTCAAGGACAGAAACCTCTTCGACATCAGCCTGAAGCACCTGTGAGAGAACTTCAAGTGAGAACGAATAGACACTCCAAGAATGAATGCAATGGACACGTTTATTCCAAGCAGCAAGAGACATATGATTTCCCTCTTACGTTACGATTAAAAATAGAAGGACTCCCCGTAGGGGAATCCTTCTAGATTATAACAACCAGGCACGCTACGTGCAGGGAATATGTACTCTATTACAAAATAACTAGGCTCAATGCAAAGAAAGGCACCCTCTTTCGAGAGTGCCTTTACTATTAAGAAATTACTGGTTCTTCCTACGTCCAAATCCTGCTGCGCCCAATGCAGTGATGCCTGCAAGTGCACTAGCAACTGAACCTACGAAGCTAAGGTCAGCAGTAGTAGGTACCTTATTTTCTACCTTCTTCTGTACTGCAACCTTCTTTACCTTAGAAGTATCAAGGTGCTTAGGAGCAGGCTTCTTTGCAATGATGTTGAATACGGTCTCAGCAAAAGCACCGTTGTCATATACTGCCTTCAAGCTATGTTCCCCAGCCTTGAGAGTTGCGGAGAATTCTGGAGCGATTGTAATGATCGTTGAGCCCTTAACAACTGTATAGTTCTTAGCGTCTACAACAACTCCGTCTACCAGCAACTCTTTGAATCCCTCTGGATCACGGTTGATCCTAAAGACAAGCTCTGTGCCCTGAGCTATCTTCTGGTGTGAGCCTTCCAATACCTTGAGGGTGTAGGAGTCGAGCTCAACCTTGCTGCGTGCAAGATCTGCAAGAGCATCGGTGTAAGCAACCTTAGCAGCATCTACAGCAGCCTTAGCATCAGTGTGAGCCTTTGCAGCAGTAGCAGCATGAGCTTTTGCACTCTTAAGATCAGTAATCTTCTGATCCAATACTGCATCGCCAGTAGCTGGAGTATCTACACCATTGAAGGTAACACCTGCAAGCTGATCATGACGTGCCTGCGCCTTAGTATTCTCAGCAGTTGCTGTTGTCAAAGCATCGGTTGCCTCTCTCAAGGAAGCAGTAGCATCATTGAGTGCCTTCTGAGCATCAGTCTGGTGCTCAACTGCAGTGTCAAGAGCAACCTTAGCCTGCTTGAGAGCTGAAAGATCAGTCTCAAGAGCATCGAATGCATTTTGCTTTGCTGTTACCTCAGTCTTAGCCTGAGTATCTGCAGTCTGAGCAGCAGTAAGAGCGGTATCTGCATTTGCCAATGCAGTTGTCTTAGTAGCTACATCATCCTGCTTCTGAGTCAAATCACCCTGAGCTGCAGTAAGGTCATCATTTGCCTTCTGTAAAGTAGCTTCCTTAGCCTTTACGTCAAGATCAGCTGCATCCAAGGTAGCCTTGAGCTGGTTCTGTTTTGCAACGAGAGCCTGGTTCTGCTCTTCGAAAATCTGAAGCGCCTGAGCCTTCTGGTCGAAAAGGGTCTTCTTTGCAGTTTGATCCTCAATTGCAGGAGTAAGCTTATCCTGAGCTGCCTGAACCTTACCTGTTGCAGTTTCGATTTGTCCTTCAGCCTTAGTAAACTCCTGTTGCTGCTTGCTTGCCTCAGCCTCAGCGAGAGTCTTCTGTCCCTGAGCTTCAGTTACCTTTGCATTAGCAGTAGTGATGTTATTAGCTGCTTCTTCCTTCTGAGCTACAAGACCGTCGAGGGTAGTCTTTGCTTCCTCAGTTGCAGTCTTTTGTGTAGCTTCGGTACCCTCAAGGTTGGCAAGTTGACCCTTAGCAGTGTTCAATGCCTCTTTTGCTGCCTCGAGATCACGCTGCTTATCTTCAAGTCCATCAATGTCTGCAGTGGAAAGACCGTCTTTCCAGGTGTTCAAGAGATTACGATACTCATCGGTAGTATAAGCCTCTTGAGGCTTAGGTGCCTGTCCATCTACAGTCTTATCGGCATTTCCATGGCCCTGTACGATGTAGTCGCTTACAAACTCCTGTACAGAAGTCATAGCAGGTACATTAGTAAATCCATCGAGTTTCAAAGGAAGCTGGCTGTATCCAAATCCTGTTACATCAAAGTGAATACCCTTCTTCTCGACCAAAGTCATATAATGACCAACGGCTCCACGATTATTGGTATAGTTTTTACGTTCTGTCGTAAATTTCTTGCCCCACGCTTCGAATGAGCCTTCAACGTTAGGATCAAACTCACCAGCAGCAACAGCATCGTTGTAGATCTTCTTCTCTTTGGTATACCATCCTACATATGGATCTTGAGATCCCCAAGCTGCGTTTTCACCATTGTAGTATCCACCAAAATGCTGTTCAGAGTGTCCGAAGTTTGCAGTAGACCAATCGGCATTTGCCATAGCCATAGCCATTGCAGTATGAGATACCTTAAGAGCTTTTAAGTGGCCTTCATCGTTCTTGCGAATCTCATTACCATGATCGATCTGATCGAGTGCAATGAGGATATTCTCATAAGCTGTTGCACTTAGAGGATTTCCACGCTTGATGAAGTTATGCAAGTCGCAGTTCTCAAGAATATTGAGAGCCTGCTGAGCGTCTTGATTTCCCTTATCTGCAAGACTCTTGAAGAAGTGATATGCACCTTCAACGAGAATCTGGCTGCTATCGGTGGCTGATTCTGCTTGTTTCTTAGCGTCATCGAGAGCCTTTTGAGCCTTGTCCTTCTCTGCCTGAAGACGAGCTACCTCGTCCTGCTTCTCAGTGAGGGCTGCCTTTGTAGCGTCATGCTCTCTCTTGAGTCCATCGTAGCGTGACTGAGCTTCCTCTACCTGAGGAGCAAGAGCTTCAACCTTAGCAGTATTTTCCTGAATGGTATTTTGAGCTGATGTGATTTCACCCTCAAGCTCTACTACCTTAGCTTCAGCCGCCTTCTTAAGTGTATCAGCCTGCTGTTGAGCATCCTGAGCCTTCTTAAGATCAGCCTTTGCTGCATCAAGCTCGCCTGTAAGGGTTTCTACAGTCTCATTAGCCTTAGTGAGATTATCCTGAGCTGTCTGCTTTGCCTCCTGAGCGTCAGCAAGCTGCTGAGCGTTGTCGTCCTTGAGGCTTTCCTTGTATGCAGCATCAGCGCGAGCAAGAGCTTCATCCGCCTGATTCTTCTGCTCAGTTACTTCAGCTACCTTAGCCTCTGCAGCCTGTACGTCAGTCTCAGCCTGCTTTTGAGCCTCAGTTGCAGCCTTGAGCTCCGCATCAGCCTGCTCTTGAGCTTCAGTTGCTCCAGTGAGCTCTCCCGCCTTCTGTTCTGCTAGCTTCTTTGCCTCATCGAGCTGCGCCTGAGCCTCATCGAGCTGATCGAGCGATTTGCCCTGCTGTTTGAACTCTTCAGAAACCTTATCGAATTCCTTCTGAGCCTCGTTTGCCTGAGTCTTTGCCTCTTCCAACTCAGTTGTCTTCTGAGCAAGCTCAGATTCCTTCTGAGTCTTGGTCTCCTTTGCCTTTGCGAGAGTATCGACTGAAGCCTTGAGGTTTTCTACTGCTTTAGACTTAGCATCCTTAAATGCTGTTTCAGCAGATTCAGAAGCCTGAGTCTCCTGAACCTTAGCGGTCTCGAGATTCTTTACGGATGTATCGAAAGCTGCCTGCTTAGTATCGAGATCCTTCTTTGCAGCTTCGGATGTTGCAAGGTCTTTGTCATAATTTGCCTGCGCCTCATCGCGGTGCTTGGTAACAGCTGTCTTGTTTTCTACTGTCTCAGACGCAGTGTCAACCTTAGGATCTACCTTAGGCTGCTCTACATCTTGAGCAAGCGCGATTTGAGCAGCTGAAGGAGCAAGCATAGCAGAGATAATGACTGCTGATGCCGCACGCTTAAAGATATTGGCGGACGAGGATTTTTCTAAGTTTTTCATAACTCCCCTTTGTTAAAAGTGCCAGTGAATAAACAATTAAATGTACTCATACTGCTACCAATTATAGATGAAACCTGCAGGTACGTAAATAGTTAACGATTACAAACATTTCTACAAGAGGTGCTAAACCTACTGGTCAGCCTGCATATGATTTCCAATTCACCTAGACATTTCTGAAACATTATTTCAGATTTCCCTTACTCATACCATATAGATCAAAAATAGGCAGTATACAAGAAAAGCACCCTAATTGGGTGCTTTTCTGAATAGTATAACTTGTGCTTATGCGCGGGTGTTAATCTCCTCAACTACACTTGCGATGAACTCGTCAAGGTTAGCCTCGGTGGTCTCGTTTGCACGGTTACGTACGGAGATGTTGCCGTTTTCAGCTTCCTTCTCGCCCAAGATGAGCATGTAAGGAACACGGTCAACAGCACGAGCCTCACGGATCTTGTATCCGATCTTCTCATCACGCTCGTCGAGGACAACGCGAATACCAGCAGCGTTGAGCTTAGCTACAACCTCACGAGAGTACTCCATGCTCTTTTCGGAAACAGGGAGAACCTTAACCTGAACAGGAGCCAACCAGCAAGGATAGTTTCCTGCATAGTGCTCGGTCAAGATACCCAAGAAGCGCTCAATTGAACCGTAGCATGCACGGTGAATCATGATAGGAAGCTTCTCGGTGTTATCAGCTGCGGTGTAGGTAGCACCGAAGTTCTGAGGCATCTGGAAGTCGAGCTGGATGGTTCCGCACTGCCAGGTACGACCTAAGCAATCGGTCAAGTGGAAGTCAATCTTAGGACCGTAGAATGCACCATCACCCTCGTTTACAACATAGTCAATGTTGCGAGCTTCAAGAGCAGTCTTGAGACCATTGATTGCATTGTCCCACTCCTCATCGGTTCCCATGGAATCCTCAGGACGAGTTGAGAGCTCAATGTGATACTCGAATCCGAACTGGTCGTAGATGCGAGAAATCATATCGATAACGCCTGATACTTCTTCAGTAATCTGCTCTGGGAGTACCCACAAGTGAGCATCATCCTGAGTAAAGCAACGTACACGGAACAAACCATGCAAAGCGCCGCGAAGCTCATGGCGGTGAACAACACCAAACTCAGCCAAACGAAGTGGGAACTCACGGTAGCTGTGTGGACGAGACTTGTATACAAGAACGCCACCTGGGCAGTTCATAGGCTTTACTGCAAATGGCTCTTCATCAATCTCAGTGAAGTACATGTTCTCACGGTAGTGATCCCAGTGACCACTGGTGAGCCAAAGCTCACGGTTCATGATGAGAGGAGTCTGAATCTCCTGGTATCCATACTCACGGTTCATCTCACGCTCAAACTCGAAGAGCTGATTGCGTACAACAACACCGTTAGGAAGGAAGAATGGGAATCCTGGAGCCTCATCACGCATGATGAAAAGCTGCATTTCTTTACCGATCTTGCGGTGATCGCGCTTTGCAGACTCCTCAAGAAGCTTCAAGTAAGCAGCGAGCTCATCTTTAGTCTTGAAAGCATAGCCGTAAACGCGAGTAAGCATCTTATTTGCAGCATCAGCCTTCCAATAAGCACCAGCTACAGTTGAGAGCTGGAATGCCTTGAGAGCCTTAGTGTACAAAAGGTGAGGACCCTTGCACATATCAACGTAGTCACCCATCTTGAAGAAGGTAATGTGAGCATCTACAGGAAGGTCGTCGATGTGCTCTACCTTGTAGGTCTGATTGCGCTCAGACATAAGTGCGATAGCCTCATCGCGAGGAAGCTCGAAGGTTTCTACCTTGAGGTTTTCCTTTACGATGCGCTTCATTTCCTTCTCGATAGCAGGAAGGTCTTCTTCGGAGATCTTTGCATCAGCAAAGTCTACATCGTAATAAAAACCATTCTCAGTAGCTGGACCATATCCAAACTTAGCCTCAGGATACAAGCGCTCAATTGCAGCAGCCATTACGTGAGCTGCAGTGTGGCGAATAACCTCGAGCTCAAGCTCCTCTGGGCATTCTTCTACAGATCCATTGTTATATAGTACCTTCATGGTAAAACTCCTTATACATTAAGTCAGACAAAATAAAGAGCTGAAGTATCAGCTCTCAAGATCGAACAGTTCGATTACGGCGCATGTCACAGATTAACAATCTGATAAAGGACAAGCGCCTAGATAGTCTGCCTTAGGAAATTCTGGTTCGGCAATATGGGCACACCTTCCAATCTGCATTAAGCGGACGATGGCAAGTTGGGCACACATTTCTTACCTGAGTGTTGCACATAGGGCAAACGATGAAGTCTACATCGATTGCAGTAGAACACTTAGGACAGATGCCATAGCGAGAAAGCTGGTGCTCGCGCAATGCGATATCGAGGTCCTGCTCTTCCCTATCGATGATGTAGGAAGAAGGACGCAATACAACATATGCCAAAAGACCAACAATAGGAACAACGGAAATGATTGCCCACATCCACCATGGCTCAGCACCCCTGCGCTGTGCGTCTCGGATTACATACACAATGGAGAGTACATAAAGCATGACGATACAAAATACCATCAACCCCAAAACAATACGTACTTCTGGGGTAATCAACTGTGAGAAAAGCTCTTTCATGCTTTAAACTCCTTCTAAAATCACAAACATCTAAGGATATATCCTTAACTTGCATTTGTATAAGTATAAACAAACTACATTTTACCAAAGGCATACCAGGCGAGTATTCAGAATATATTTATACATATAACCGCAAAATTCAAACCCTTATGAATCTTACTGACGTTCTTCTTCGCACCTTAGGGTGTCCTGTGAATAAAATCTGTATAGGCGCCCTAAAGCATACCCCTCATGCGACCTTCACCCTTAAGCTTCGCGGTGATCTCGCCTGCCAAGGTAATCGATCCACAAGCAATCACATCAGTTTCACTGAGTGCGTCGAGCGCCTGGTCAACTGAAGTAAATACGCCCTTTGGAGTCTTTCCTGCCCTCTCAAAAGCGCAAGCTAAATCCTCTGCACTCAAGGCACGAGGTGAGTCAGTCTGAACCGCGTAGATATCATCGAATTCATCTGCTAGAAGCTCTGCCATCTTCTGGTAATCCTTATCGCTCAAAGACGCACAGAGCAAGGCAGGCTTGATGGATTCCTTATCATACTCATGCAAGGAGCTGAGCATCTGCTCGACCGATTGAGGATTGTGGCATGCATCTACCAGCATAAGAGGCTTGGCACGACGAATGTCAAAACGCCCTGGAGTTGGACAGGTGACGATAGCATGGGCTACATCGATGGTGTCTGCCACAAACTTTCGGAGCACTGTCTCTACAAGTACGAGTGCAAGCGCAATGTTTTGTGCTTGGAAAACAGGCTTGAGAGCACCGATTTCAGTATAGAATCCCTCTTGGGTCTCAATATCCAAAAGCATGGTATCGCCAATGGTATGAGGCTTGCGGACAACACTGTACTCGGCGTACAGAGGCCTGAGAGGCTTGAAGTATTCAATATACTCAGCATGAGCACCCAGATCCTCAACACGCTCAACGACGAGCGTAGGCCTGACGCCACACTCAGCACAGCGAGCGACCAATACCTGCATAACCTCAGGATTTACCGTACAGCCATTCCCAAGAACCGTTGCTCTTCCTGGCTGGATAACAGCCGCTTTCTCCCCTGCGATCTCGGCCAAGGTATCACCCAAAACATGCATGTGGTCAAGGCCGATTCCCGTAATCGCTGAAGCTACAATCGACTTAACTGCACTTGTTGCATCCCAGCGACCGCCCATTCCGCATTCAAGAACGACAACCTGGACACCCTCAAGAGCGAAAGCAATGCAGGCAGCTACCGTGAGAATATCGAATTCCGTAATGCTGTATGGTTCAAGCCCCTCACTCGCGCGCTTCTCATTCACCTTCAAACCAGCAGTGTAGGCAGCTGAAATTGAAGTAGCAAAGAGCTCCTTGTGAATAGGCTTCTGGTCGATCTCCATGCGCTCGTTGTAGTCAACGAGATGAGGAGAGGTAAAGAGTGCCGTCTTGTATCCTGCTTCTTTCAAAAGAGCTGCAGTATAGCGCGAGGTTGAAGTTTTACCGTTGGTTCCTGCAATCTGAATACTGCTAAAGCAGAGATCGGGGTTGCCAGCTTCCTCAAGCATTTCTTGAACCGTCTCAAGCATAGGGCAAATGCCAAAGCGCAACTGCTCCTTCAAACAAGCAAGAGACTCATCGTAGGTCATAGGTTGAAAATCAAAGGGAATTGAATAGCTCATGGCTACACTCCTTATAGGTTTGTATGTTCTAAACGCATCATTACTCAATACACAAGGCGACTCCGCAGATTACTCCGCGAAGTCGCATCTTGAAAAAATACGTTTCAGTGTTTCGTCTCTTAGCTCAAGTCAGCAATCTGTTCGGTGAGCTGAGCGATCTGCAAGCGTAGAGCCTCTGCCTGAGACTTCTTCTTCTCGACAATCTCAGCTGCAGCCTTAGCTACAAATCCAGGGTTTGACAAGGTCTTATCCAAAGAAGCGAGCTCCTTGTTTGCCTTCTCAAGCTCCTTGTTCAAACGAGCTGCCTCAGCCTCAAGGTCAACGTGACCACCGAGGTCGATGAAGATTTCCATACCAGACTCAACGATTGATACAGAACCCTCAGGACGAGCCATATCAGAAGCTACTGCGAGGTTCTCAATACGACCAACAGCGCTGATGAAGCTTGTCTGAGCCTCGAGAGCCTCAACGATAGCTGGGGTACTCTTTACCGATACAGAAAGCTCGGTGCGAGGGCTCAAGCGATAATGAGCGCGAACAGAGCGAACAGCACTAATAAGTGCCTTTGAAAGCTCGAAGTCAGACTCAGCCTTATCGTCAATGAAGCGACTCATCGCATCGTAGTTAGGCCATGCAGCCTCCATAAGGAAGCGTCCCTCATGGCTCTCACCTGCATCGATGTCACTTGCAGGCATATTCTGCCATACAGACTCAGTAACAAATGGCATTACAGGGTGAAGCATACGCATGGATGCATCGAGGATGTACATAAGGTTTCTTTGAACCTGAAGCTTAGTCTCAGGATCTCCGTTAAGAAGACGATCCTTACAAAGCTCGATATACCAATCGCAGAAGTCCTTCCAGAAGAAGCTCTGGGTAGTACGTGCGTAGTCACCGAAGTTGTAGCTCTGAAGAGCCTCGGTTGCAAATTCGCACTGCTTAGCCAAACGAGAAAGCATCCAAGCATCCTCAGCAGTAGTAGCACGAGCAGGACCTGGAGTGTAGCCATCCATGTTCATAAGAACGAAGCGGCTTGCGTTCCAAATCTTAGTTACAAAGCTCTTTGCAGCTGCGGTGTTAGGGCTGGTGAAGTTACCTTCATCGTCCTTAACAGCATCGAAGCGAACATCTTGATTGTTAGTAATCAAGGTAAGGAGGTTATAGCGCATAGCGTCTGCACCATAGGTCTCCATAAGCTTCATAGGGTCAACTCCGTTGCCCTTACTCTTTGACATACGGCTACCATCTTTAGCCAAGATAGTTGCGTAGATATATACATCGTGGAAAGGAATCTCTTCAGTGAAGTAGAGACTGGACATAACCATACGAGCTACCCACAAAGCAATGATGTCTCGTGCAGTTACGAGAACCTGGGTAGGATGATGTCCTTCCATCTCCTTAGGATTCTCAGGCCATCCCTGAGTTGCAAATGTCCAGAGCTGGCTGGAGAACCAGGTGTCCAGTACATCTTCATCCTGGTAAATGTGGCTGCATCCACACTTAGGACAAACATCGATATCGTATTCACTTGCATCTTCCCAACCGCACTCAGGGCAGTAGAAAACAGGAATACGATGTCCCCACCAAAGCTGACGAGAGATACACCAGTCTTTGAGGTTTTCCATCCAGGTGGTGTAGGTAGATTCCCAACGCTGTGGGTGGAAGGTAACCTCACCATCGCGAACGACCTTCAATGCAGGCTCTTTGAGCTTCTCTACAGCTACAAACCACTGCTCACTGAGCCAAGGCTCGAGAGTGGAATCACAGCGGTAGCAGTGCATTACGGAGTGGTCGTGCTCTTCGATGTGGTCAAGAAGATCATGGTCCTCAAACCACTTAATAACAGCCTTGCGACACTCATTGCGGTCCATGCCAGTAAACTCGCCATAGCCCTCTACAACATGAGCAGTCTCATCGAAGATGTTAATCTGCTCAAGGTCGTGAGCCTGACCCATTGCGTAGTCGTTAGGATCATGAGCTGGAGTTACCTTTACAAATCCGGTACCAAAGTTAGCATCAACGTGCCAGTCGGAGAAGATCTCAATCTCGCGGTTGACGATAGGAAGCATGACGCGAGCGCCTACGTACTTCTTGAAGTCATCGCTTACAGGAACAGCAATTCCAGTATCTCCCATCATGGTTTCAGGACGAGTTGTAGCAACAACGATGTAGTCCTTGCCATCTACAGGCTCAACCAATGGGTAGCGCAAGAACCAAAGAGATCCAGTCTCATCTTTGTACTCAGCCTCGTCATCGCTGATAGCGGTGGTGCAATGAGGGCACCAGTTAACGATGCGCTTTCCGCGGTAGATGAGTCCTGCATGATACCAGTCGCAGAAAACCTTACGAACAGCAGCTGCATACTCAGGGCTCATAGTGAACTTCTCGTCAGAGAAGTCGATAGAGCAACCCATGCGCTTGATCTGCTCGGTAATGATTCCGCCGTACTCGTGGGTCCAATCCCAGCAAGCGTCAATAAACTTCTCGCGGCCAATCTCCAAACGGGAGATTCCCTGGCCCTTAAGTTTCTTATCTACCTTAGTTTGAGTAGCAATACCAGCATGGTCGGTACCTAAAATCCAACGAGTGGAAAGGCCCCTCATGCGGTTGAAGCGGATAAATGTATCCTGAATGGTATCGCCCATAGCGTGACCCATGTGCAAAACACCGGTAACGTTTGGAGGAGGAATGGTGACCGTGCAGTCTCCAACTCCTGCAGAGCGTTTGTAACAACCAGATTCGATCCACTGCTCGCAGAGCTTTGGCTCCTCAAGCTGCGGGTCATATACCTTAGGCATCTCTTCCACGATACAAATCCTTTTCTAACTATTTACTTGCACAACGTGCGTATTCATTGTCTAACAAAAAAGAATACCATGTATCTGATGCTTAAAGGTTGCTTTTGGCTATAATAAAGCCCTATGCACTATATATTCAAATTACACGACCCCTTTAGCAAGCGAGATAAGGACTAGTATGCGTTCAGAATCACAAGCACGTATGGTTGCACTTTTAGGTGAAGAAAAAACCCAAATGCTCGAAGATGCTCACGTAGTAGTTGTGGGTATTGGAGGTGTAGGCGGATCGTGTGCCTTAGCTCTTGCTCGTGCATTCGTAGGACGCATTACGGTTATTGACGCTGATGTGGTAGAGGCTTCAAACATCAATCGACAAGCTTTGGCTTTTGAGTCAACCATTGGTCAGGATAAATGCGAGGTATTCAAGCGCATGGCCGCAGACATTAACCCTCGCTGCAAGGTTGACTATCGCAAGGTCTTTCTAACCCGCGACAACGTCGATGAGATTATGGACGGGATCGACGACATCGATTATGTCATTGATGCGATCGATACCATGAGCGCAAAGGTCGCCCTCATCAAGTGGGCCAAGGCTCACAACACCGACATTGTGTGTGCCATGGGAGCAGCTCGCCACTTCGATCCTACCCAGCTTCAATTTGCAGACATCTACGATACGAAAAACTGCAGCGTCTCCAAGATCATCCGCAAGGAATGTCGCAAGGCACAGATTGATTCCTTGAACGTTTTATATTCATCAGAGATCCCATCCAAGGGAGCACAAACCGAAGTCTTGGGATCGATCAGCTACCTCCCTCCTGTTATGGGAGAGATGCTTGCCGGATACGTCATTTGCAAGATTGTTCACATTGCGTGGTAGCCATGGATACCCAACTAATCCCTCAGGAGCACGCATCCTGGGATATTGACTTCCACGCACACCTTGGATTCAGTGAAGATCCCCTTGCCTTAGCACAAGATTATTATAGGCATCATATTGCATGTCTAAGCGCAACGGTCACTCCAAGTGAATATGACAGACTTGAGGAAACCTTGGGAAATCAGGACAACGTGCGCGTGGCTCTTGGAGCTCATCCTTGGTGGATACATGAGAATAAAATAACTGATGAAGAGCTTAAATGTTTATGTGAAGCGATTCCCAGCACTCCCTACATCGGAGAGATAGGACTCGATTTCTCCAAGCGTTTTGAGGATGCAGAAGGTCAAGATCGACAGACCTTTTGGTTTGATATGATCTGCAATACAATTTCGCAATGTATTGCCAATAGTGATACATCTTACGTCTTGAGCATCCATAGCGTACGCGCCACTCAAACCCTTCTGGATATTCTGGAGAAGTACGATCTCCCTCAAAGAACGACATGCATTATCCACTGGTTCTCAGGAACCCATGCAGAGCTTGTGAGAGCATCCAAGATGGGATGCTACTTCTCTATCAATCCAAACATGCTTTCTGCCAAGCGTGCAAAATCCTATCTTCAAACCATGCCTGCAGAGCGTATCTTGCTCGAATCGGATTTGCCTGAGGAGGAAATGGACTTCGATGCCATACGTGAACGAGAGCTTCTGCACACCACAAAGCTTAAGGTTGCAGAGCTTAAGGGTAGCCAAGATGCTCTGCTTGACCCCCATACACAAGCTAAACTGCTCAACCTTACAAATCTCCTGTAGCCTCTACGCTTACAACCACATACTGAGACACACAAAAGCGCGCCCCTTACGAATAAGGAGCGCGCTTTCTATATATCGCTATATATAAGGTAGCTTAAGAGCGAATGATTTCTGGCTCTTCAGTACCTTGTACAGACTCAGGAGTTACAACAACCTTGATGATACTCTTGTCTGATGGAAGATCGAACATGGTCTTCTCGAGCAAGGATTCGCAAATGGAACGTAGTCCACGAGCGCCCGTGCCGCGAGAAAGTGCCAAAGCTGCAATCTCTTCGAGAGCTTCCTGAGTAAATTCAAGCTCTACACCTTCGATTGCAAACATACGCTTGTATTGCTTGGTGATTGCATTCTTAGGCTCAGTAAGGATCCTTACAAGGTCTTCCTTCTGGAGCTGCTTGGTATTGGTGATTACAGGAATACGACCAATAAACTCAGGAATCATACCAAACTTGTGCAGGTCAGATGGGGTAACAGAGTTCATAAGCTCATCTTCTGAATCCTTCACCTTGTGAGAGATTTCAGAGTTAAAGCCAATGCCCTTCTTTCCAACACGCTCGGCTACAAGCTTGTCGAGTCCTACAAAAGCACCTGCACAGATGAACAAAATGTTCGTAGTATCGATGTGCAAAAGCTCCTGCATTGGATGCTTGCGTCCTCCAACAGGAGGAACACTCGCTACAGTTCCTTCCAAGATCTTAAGAAGTGCCTGCTGTACTCCCTCACCGCTTACATCACGGGTAATACTGAGGTTTTCAGCCTTGCGTGCAATCTTATCGATCTCGTCGACGTATACGATTCCAAGCTGTGCTTTCTCAATATCGCCGTCAGCGGCGGTAATGAGCTTGAGCAAGATGTTCTCAACATCTTCTCCAACGTATCCAGCCTCAGTCAAGGTCGTAGCATCTGCAATAGCAAAAGGTACTTCCAAGAAACGAGCGAGAGTCTGAGCGAGAAGCGTTTTACCGGTACCTGTAGGACCAAGGAGCAAAATGTTGGACTTAGCAAGTTCAACCTGCTCTCCAAACTGCTCAAGATCCTCGGTGTCATCTGCGGTAATGCGGCGATAGTGGTTGTATACAGCAACACTCATCGCACGCTTTGCCTCTTCCTGTCCCATAACGTACTGACTGAGCTCCTCGTAGATCTCATGAGGAGTAGGAAGGTTGGTAAGGATAGGAGCATCATTCTCGTCATCATTGAAGATTTGAAGTGGCTCGAGGATTATATCTCCGCAAGCAGTTACACATTCATCGCAGATGCAAGCGCCCGATGGGCCTTGAATGAGCTTCTTTACCTGGTCTTGTGACTTACCACAAAAAGAGCAGTATGCCTGAGTGGAAAAATTCTTATCGTCCTCTGACATTATTTCTCCCCTTCAGATTCATCGAGGCGAGACTTAATGACCTTATCTACAAGGCCATACTCAAGAGCCTCATGAGCTCTGAGGTAATTGTCGCGCTCGGTGTCGTGCTCAATCTTCTCGAAAGGCTGACCGGTGAATTCGCTCAAAAGACCATTAAGGTGGGTTCTGAGGTACTTAGTCTCATCGGCAACAATCTGAATATCGGTTTGCTGTCCTTGAACACCGCTTGAAGGCTGGTGAATCAAGATCATGGAGTTAGGAAGTGCCATACGCTTTCCCTTAGCTCCACCAGCAAGCAAGAGAGCACCCATTGAAGCTGCCATACCTACGCAAATGGTAGATACATCAGGCTTAATGAAGTTCATGGTATCCAAGATACCAAGTCCTGCATATACATCTCCTCCAGGAGAGTCGATGTAGAGGGAAATATCTTTGTCAGGATCTTGACTCTCAAGGTGCAAAAGCTGGGCTATAACCAAATTAGCACTGTCACGAGTCACAGGCTCACCCAAGAAAATAATACGATCGTTGAGCAAGCGAGAATAAATGTCATAGCTACGCTCTCCACGAGGGGTTTGATCCACAACGTAAGGGATGAGCGGAGTGTTGGTTATAGGATTCATATATCTTCCTTCTTATTACATCGCTTAAGAGTCAAAGATTGTCTGACGAACCTAAACGAAATTATTTAGAGCTTTTCTTTGCGCGGCGCTCAGCAACCTCGTCTACCTCGGTTACCTTAGCGTTCTCGGTGAGCCACTGAAGAGCCTTAGAGCGCTTGATGGACTCACGGATTGCAGGGAGCTGACCGTTCTTCTTGAACTCTTCGAAACGAGCCTTGATGTCAGGCATGCCGATGTTCTTGAACTCGTTGATGATGTCCTCTTCGGTTGCCTCAAGCTTGAGCTTTGCAGCAAGAGCGTCGAGAGCCAAAGACTGACGAGCGTGGTGGTGTGCCTGCTCCTGAAGATCAGCTACGAGCTGCTGAGGGGTGAT
>RCNH01000287.1_pt1 | contig 25842 bp, 21 predicted proteins | sample 2041161 | NCBI WGS metagenome assembly RCNH01 (sample SAMN09708215, study PRJNA481090) | Feces metagenome, whole genome shotgun sequencing project. | biome: feces | host: Leptonychotes weddellii | place: Antarctica: Sion Island | collected 2010-03-01 | reverse complement strand
TCTTTTTGTCCCACTGTATAAATTGAAGCTCCTAGTGTAAGAGGATATAGGAATGATACAACAGAAACGTCAAATGTCAGTTCGAACATCTGAAGCATTTTATCAGATTCATTCAAATTCCAATGGAACTGTTTATACGAATTATAGAAAGCATCCAAATTGGATCTTGATATTGGCACACCTTTAGGCTCGCCTGTGCTGCCAGAAGTGAAAATAATGTATGCATAGGTGTTATGATCTCCTTTCACAACCAAATCTTTATTTGATTCAATTGAAAGTAGTTTGGCAGTAGAAAGATAAATATGATCTTCTATGTAGTCTGGTTTTCTGCTATATCCTAAAACAAAAGATATGTCTGCCGATGACATAATTTTTTTATTACGTTCATCGGGATACGACGGATGGAGTATTACATAAGTATTTCCACTGATAAGAACAGCCAAGATTGCAGCATAGGTATGTATGTCGTCTTCACCTATTATACCAATTTTCTTATTCTCGAAAGGTAGGCTTATGAGGATTGATTTAATCATCTCTCTTAAGACCCCATATGTGTAGCCTTCTCCTTTGATAACAAATGCAATATTATTTGTAACATTATTCAATGACGCGACTATGTCATCAATCATCACATTTTTTGTTATTACCATAAGTTTTAAAGTCTTCGTTTAAAATTTAATAATTGATTCATTTATACCTTAAATTCCGCAACACTTTTCCATAAAATAAATTTAACGCACAAGTGACAATAATGCATTACCCGGTGCTTTGTTTTGTCAGAAGATTAACTTAATGTTGCAAATAAAAGCTCATTAATCTTCATCAGACGTGGCGAAGATACAAATTAAAACCTAATAAATCATACCTTTTGGCGGAATATTTTCCATTATAGAGCAATTCGATAGTCTTTTATCCAAAATAATCGATTCAACATTAGGAAAACGCTGTCTGCCATTCGGTTATAGCTATGGCGAAATTCTCCATCCCCTCATGTGCGTGTTCTTCTGTGGCGGCTCTTGCATTGAGGATATTTCCACACATCTTATCAGCCATCTTTCCTGTCATTCGAGACTTAAGACATGCAGTGCCGACACTATATTGCGTGCAATCAATGAGTTGACAGTAGATAACACAACTTACACATCCTTTGTGTGGCTGGAAAATCATACGATTTCAATACTGCCGACAAAATGAATGATCTGCAGGTCAAATCTCTTTTAGTTACAGGAGGATTACGCAGCGGCCATGAGTATGATTTGGATTTCGACCATCAGTTCATCCAGATCGAGAAATACGATGCCAACCGAACATATAAAAAGTTTCTTGGTTATAGTCATGGAGTAGCTGTCATAGGTAACAACATAGTTGGCATAGAGCACCATGATGGAAATGCGAATGTACGTTTCTGTCAGCAGCATACGCTTAAAAGAATCTTTGCCCGACTGGAAAATAACGGCATCCGTATAAACCGGGTTCGAATGGACTGCGGTTCATGCTCTGAAGAGATTGTTGACATAGTGAAGGCCCTCTGTAATCATTTCTATATCCGTGCAAACAGATGCTCTGCTTTCCATGACGACATGTTTATCCTCAGAGGATGGAGAACAGAGAAAATCAATGGAATTGAATTCGAACTAAACTCCATGACTGTAGAAAAATGGGAAATCAAACCGTACAGGCTTATTGTTCAGAGGTAAAGAAGGACTGACAATATGAAGGAAATATGGGAAAGCGAATACTCATACAGGTGCATCCTTACCAATGATTTCGAATCAAACATAAGGGATATCGTGGAATTTTATAACCTCCATGGAGGAAAGAAAAGAATCTTTGCCGAAATGAATAACGGGTTTGGTTGGAAACGTCTACCAAAATCCTTCATGTCTGAAAATACAGTTTATCTTTTGATGACAGCACTGATAAGAAACTTTTACAAGACCATAATTCAGAAAATAAATACAAAAGCCTTGGGGCTGTCAGTAACGAGTCGCATCAAAACTTTTGTTTTCAAATACATTTCCGTTGCTGCCAAATGGGTTAAATATCCAGAATCTACAGGCTCAATATTTACACTGAAAATTTTGCTTATATAAGAGTCTTAAATACGGGCTACGACTAATCCCTGATCTTGGCTTGGTGTTATAGCGTATTGCCTCAAGTCGCTTCGTGAGGCAAGGGGAAGTTATACCAAGAAACTTGTTAAAAACACGCATCACACAAATAATGTCTGAAAATAAAAGAGAAACTCTATAAAAGTGATTAGTGACACGAATTCTGCATTAGCTTGCGGAAATTAGAATGAATTAGACTTTTCAGAACCTGAACCTAAAAACAATCGACACACTTATAATCAAGGTGCATAAGGAAATACACCAAGCATTTACTTATGCTCCTTATCTTTTATCCATATAAAATAATAGAAGGGTAAATCTTAAATAAAACAAAAATACACCCAACTTTACTTTATTGGGTGTAAAATTGGGTGTTTGTTTTTCAATCCTCTGATTTTCAGTGGTTAGCGGAGAGAAGGGGATTCGAACCCCTGAAACCCTTTAGGGGTTTACTCGCTTTCCAGGCGGGCCAGTTCAACCACTCCTGCACCTCTCCGGTGGGGTCTTAGAAAAAAACCTTATAAATCATGCGATTTATAAGGTTTCATCGCCTTGCGGGCCTTTGCGGGGTGGAAGAAGGGATTCGAACCCTCGACACCCGGAACCACAATCCGGTGCTCTAACCAACTGAGCTACATCCACCATATTGACACGTCAATCGTATCGGGTGCAAAAGTAATACACTTTTCCGTTACCTCCAAAAAAAACAGCGGAAAAATTCCATAAATGTTTTGTTCGGAGGTTTTGTGTGCGGGTTCTCTGCCAAAATGGCAGGCGAAGCGAAGGTTTGTCACCTCCGTTTGCCGGAAAAACTGACAAAATCCGCTTGGCACAGCAATTGATCAGGTAAGAAATGTCTTCGGAAAAAGACAAACCGATAAAAAGTAACAAACAAATTAAAAACACAAATAAAATGAACGTAAAACCATTATCGGATCGTGTATTGATCCTTCCGAATCCCGCCGAAGAGAAAACAGCAGGCGGTTTGATTATCCCCGATACAGCCAAGGAGCGTCCTCTGGCAGGCAAAGTTGTGGCTGTCGGCCCCGGTACGCAGGAGGTGAAGATGGAGGTCAAGGTCGGTGACCGGGTACTCTACGGCAAGTATGCAGGTCAGGAGATTCATGTCGAGGGAGAGGATTACCTCATCATGAAACAGGCCGATATTCTGGCAATCATTTAGGTTGAACTTTTTTAAATCGAAAAATCATGGCAAAAGAGATTAAATATAATGTGGAAGCCCGCGAGATGTTGAAGGTGGGTGTGGATGCACTGTCGAATGCAGTGAAGGTAACGCTGGGCCCGAAGGGTCGCAATGTGATCATCGACAAGAAGTTCGGTGCTCCGCAGGTGACCAAGGACGGTGTTTCGGTCGCCAAAGAGGTCGAACTGGAAGATCCGTTTGCAAACATGGGTGCCCAGATGGTCAAGGAGGTCGCTTCGAAGACCAACGACGATGCCGGTGACGGTACGACGACGGCTACCGTGTTGGCGCAGTCGATTATCGGTGTCGGTTTGAAGAACGTCACCGCAGGTGCAAACCCCATGGATCTGAAACGCGGTATCGACAAAGCGGTTGCAACGATCGTTGCATCGCTTCGTGAGCAGAGTCAGGAGGTCGGCTCCGACATCGCCAAAATCGAGCAGGTGGCCACCATTTCGGCCAACAACGACCACAACATCGGTAAACTCATCGCCGAGGCCATGGCCAAGGTCAATAAAGAGGGTGTGATCACCGTCGAGGAGGCCAAGGGTACCGAGACGCATGTGGAGGTTGTCGAGGGTATGCAGTTCGACCGCGGGTACATCTCGTCGTACTTCATTACCGATGCCGAGAAGATGGAGGCTCAGTTGGAGAAGCCTTACATTCTGATCACCGACAAGAAGATCTCGACCATGAAGGAGCTGATGGGTGTTCTGGAGCCCGTTGCCCAGAGCGGTCGTGCACTGTTGATCATCGCCGAGGATGTTGATGGCGAGGCTTTGTCGGCACTCGTGGTGAACCGTCTGCGCGGTTCGTTGAAGATCGCCGCCTGCAAGGCTCCCGGATTCGGTGACCGCCGCAAGGAGATCTTGGAGGATATCGCCGTATTGACGGGTGCAACCGTCATCTCGACCGACAAGGGCATGAAGATGGAGGATGCTACGCTGGCTGTGCTGGGTACTGCCGAGAAAGTTACCCTGAACAAGGAGAACACCACGATCGTAAACGGTGCCGGTGACAAGGATGCCATTTCGGCTCGTGTGGCCGCCATCCGTGCCGCCATCGAGAAATCGACTTCGGACTACGACAAGGAGAAGTTGCAGGAGCGTCTGGCCAAATTGGCAGGCGGTGTTGCCGTGCTTTATGTCGGTGCCGCAACTGAGGTCGAGATGAAGGAGAAGAAAGACCGCGTCGATGATGCACTGGCGGCAACCCGTGCAGCCGTCGAGGAGGGTATCGTTCCGGGCGGCGGTGTGGCTTACATCCGCGCATCGCAGAAACTCGAAGGCATGAAGGGCGACAACGAGGATCAGACAACGGGTATCCACATCGTGAAACGTGCCATCGAAGAGCCTTTGCGTCAGATTGTTGCCAATGCAGGCGGCGAAGGTTCGGTTGTCGTGAACAAGGTACGCGAGGGCGAAGGTGCTTTCGGTTACAATGCTCGTGACGACAAGTTCGAGGATATGCTCAAAGCCGGTATCATCGACCCGACCAAGGTGTCGCGTGTCGCTTTGGAGAACGCCGCTTCGGTGGCTTCGATGTTCCTGACGACCGAGTGCGTTTTGGCCGAGAAGAAATCCGCCGAGCCTGCCATGCCCGCCATGCCTCAGGGCGGAATGGGCATGATGTAACGAAGTCGGACCTCTGCTCCCCGGAGCAGAATCCCGTGATATGCACCCCGTGTCAGACAACTGGCGCGGGGTGTTTTTTTGCCAAACTTCCCGACTTGCTTTTCCCGAATCCTCGTTTGGGGCGGATCGGACGAAAAAAGAGACGGAAAAAACGGGAAAATCGCGGAATATTTCATAAGTTTGCACAAAGAACTACTAATAAATATTTAAACGATATAACATCATGAAAAAGATTATCGCTTCTCCGCTGGCTCCCAAGGCCGTGGGTCCTTATTCGCAGGCTGTTGAGGCCGGCGCACTTTATATTTCGGGTCAGCTGCCCATCGACGGCGCAACCGGCAAGATGGCCGAAGGCATCGAGGCGCAGACCCGCCAGTCGCTCGACAATTTGGGTCACATCCTGCGCGAGGCAGGTTACGATTATTCGGATGTGACGAAGACCACCGTTCTGTTGCAGCACATTTCGGATTTCGGTGCCATGAACGCCGTTTATGCCGAGTACTTCACGAAGGATATGCCCGCACGTATCTGCTTCGAGGTTGCCGCCCTGCCGATGGGCGCACTCGTCGAGATCGACGCCGTGGCTGCAAAATAAGCGGAAGAGAATCTCCGCCTGAGAAATCCGTCCCCGCATACGCGAGGCTGCATTCAACCGCTCGATTGGGACTTTTCCTCACGGAAAGTCCCAATTTTTGCCCTCGGACAGCCCCTCCGCAAGGCAAAGTGCCGAATTATTTTTCAGATCCTGCAACGGGATCTTCACCATATACATATAATATAATGTCTGAAACCAAACAAAACAATCCTCAGATCGTTTCCTACAACGAGGCTGTCGAAGAGGCAACCCGCTACTTCGAGGGCGACACGCTTGCCGCCACGGTGTGGGTGTCGAAATACGCCTTGAAGGATTCGTTCGGCAACATCTATGAAAAGTCGCCCCGTCAGATGCACGAGCGTCTGGCTGCCGAACTGGAACGAATCGAGAAGAAATATCCCAATCCGATGTCGCGCGACGAGATTTTTGCCTTGCTCGATCATTTTCGTTACGTCATCCCGCAGGGCGGCCCGATGACCGGTATCGGTAATCATTTTCAAGTGGCTTCGCTGTCGAACTGCTTTGTGATCGGTCATCGTCACCCGGCTGATTCCTACGGCGGTATTTTCCGCATGGACGAAGAGCAGGTGCAACTCATGAAACGCCGTGGCGGTGTGGGTCACGATTTGTCGGAGATTCGTCCCAAGGGGAGTCCCGTACTCAATTCGGCACTTACCTCGACGGGTGTCGTTCCTTTCATGGAGCGTTACTCGAACTCGACGCGCGAGGTGGCACAGGACGGCCGTCGCGGTGCGCTGATGCTGTCGCTTTCGATCAAACACCCCGATGCCGAAGGTTTCATTGATGCCAAGGTCGATACGGGTAAGGTGACGGGTGCGAATGTCTCGATCAAGATCGACGACGAGTTTATGAACTGCATGAAGGAGGGACGCAAGTACCATCAGCAGTTCCCCGTTACGGGAGATCATCCCAAATACGAGCAGGATATAGATGCCCGCAAACTTTGGAACAAGATTATCCACAATGCGTGGAAGTCGGCCGAGCCCGGAGTGCTGTTCTGGGACACCGTGTTGCGCGAGAGTATTCCCGACTGCTACGCCGATGAGGGCTTCGTGACCGTTTCGACGAATCCCTGCGGTGAAATACCGTTGTGTCCCTATGATTCGTGCCGTCTTCTGGCTCTGAATTTGTTGGGTTATGTCGAGAACCCTTTCACGAAGGAAGCCAAGTTCGATTTCGACAAGTTCCGCAACCATGTCAATCGGGCAATGCGTCTGATGGACGACATCATTGATCTGGAGTTGGAGAAGGTCGAACTGATCATCGACAAGATCGACCACGATCCTGAGGATTTCGAGGTGCGTCGTGTGGAGTCGGAGTTGTGGAAGAAGATCCGTGAAATGGCGGTCAAGGGTCGTCGTACAGGTCTGGGTATCACGGCCGAAGGCGATATGCTGGCAGCCGTGGGGCTGCGTTACGGAACCGACGAGGCGATGGATTTTGCCGTGAAGGTGCAGAAGACGCTGGCTCTGTCGGCTTACCGTGCATCGGTCGAGATGGCTCGTGAGCGTGGTGCATTCCCGGTTTATGACGCCAAGAAGGAGGAACACAATCCGATGGTCGGCCGTATCCGCGAGGCTGATCCCGAACTCTATGCCGACATGGTACGTTACGGACGTCGTAACATCGCCCTTCTGACGATTGCGCCGACGGGAACCACATCGCTCATGTCGCAGACCACGTCGGGTATCGAGCCGGTGTTCCGTACGGTTTATAAACGCCGTCGCAAGATCAATCCCTCGGATGTCGATACGCATGTGGACTATGTCGATGAAACGGGCGAAAAGTTTCAGGAATACAATGTTTACCATCACAATTTCGTGAAATGGCTGGCGGCAAACGGATACGACACCTCGCGTTTGGAGAGCATCTCCGACAGGGAGTTGGACGAATGGGTGGCTGCATCACCCTACCACGAGGCCACGGCCAACGACATCGACTGGGTGGCGAAGGTCAAGATGCAGGGAGCGATCCAGAAGTGGGTCGATCACTCGATTTCGGTGACGGTGAATCTGCCGAACGATGTTTCGGAGGAGTTGGTCGCCGAGGTTTATCAGACGGCATGGGAGTGCGGTTGCAAGGGTGTTACGGTCTATCGCGACGGTTGTCGCGACGGTGTATTGCTCGACAAGAAAACTTCAAAACCCGTTGCCGAATGTGTTCACGCCGGCAAGCGTCCGAAATCGATTCCCGCCGACATCGTCCGTTTCAAGAACGGCAAGGAGGATTGGATCGCCTTTGTCGGACTGCGCGACGGTCTTCCCTACGAGATCTTCACGGGTAAGGTCGAGGAGGATGCCCTTTACATTCCGCCCAAGATCAAGCACGGAAACATCCTCAAGGTACGCGAGGCCGACGGCACGAAGCGTTACGACTTCCAGTACACCGACCGTTACGGTTATGTCAATACCGTGGGCGGGATCTCGCGTCTGTTCAACGAGCAGTTCTGGAACTACGCCAAGTTGATTTCGGGCGTGTTGCGCTACGGAATGCCGATCGAAAAGACGGTGTCGCTGATCGAATCGCTGCACCTCGACAACGAGTCGATCAACACGTGGAAAACGGGTGTCTGCCGCGCTCTGAAGCAATATATTGCCGACGGAACCAAATCCAAGGAGAAGTGTCCGTCGTGCGGACAGGAGACGATGGCCTACCAAAACGGCTGTCTGACCTGTATGTCTTGCGGCTATTCCAAGTGTGGCTGATTTTGTTTCGGAAAAACTGCGGTCGGGCTGTGGTTTTTCAGAAAGTTTGTAAATAATTGTATAAAGGTATGTGTTTTCCGAAAAAAAGCACTACCTTTACACTGTTTATTTGGAAGAAGAACTAAAATTCAAATATTATGAGAAAATTATTCTTGATTCTTTGTGTTGTCGCTTTTTCGGCAACATCGGCATTTGCTCAGGAAGAAGTGGCAAAAAAGCCGAGTTTCGCAGGATTCGAGACAAACGGTTTCTGGGATAACTGGGAAATTTCGTTGAGTGGCGGTGTCAATACCGCAATCGCATCGGGTAATAATATCGGTGCTCGCAAGGATCGTATCGGCGGTCTGGAAGTCGCTTTCTCGCTGACCAAATGGTTCCACCCGGTTGTCGGTGTGCGCGGTCAGTTGCAGGGCGGTTACTTCAAGAACGTGGAGCCGTGGGGTGCTAAAGAGAAATGGCCTTATGTATTCGCTCATGTGGATGCAATGGTGAACTTCTCGAACTGGGTAGGCGGCTATCGTGAGGATCGCGTTTATTACGCTGTTCCTTTTGTCGGTGGCGGTTGGATCTGCTCGAACTTCGCCCGTCAGGGAAAGAACAATGCCGAGACCGATCAGGAGTTCGCATTTGATTTCGGTCTGTTGAACAAATTCCGCGTTTGCCGTCAGTTGGATATCGACCTTGAACTGAAGGGTTTCCTGACCAAGGCTGATTTGAGTTCGACCGAGATGCACGGACGTTTCATGACTGCCCTGTCGGCTTCGATCGGTCTGACCTATCGTTTCGGACAGCGTAACTTCACGCGCGGTTATGTAGGTCCTTCGCCTGAGGAGGTTCGCGCTTATCAGGATGCAAACCGTCAGCTGAAGAGCGATCTGGAGAATGCAGGTGCCGAGAACGAGCGTCTGGCTGCCGAGAACGCCGAGTTGAAGGATGCCCTCTTGAAGGCTCAGAAGGCTGCCGAGGAACAACCCGAAGAGGTTGAGGCTGACAAACGCAGCAATATGGTTGTCCTGTTCAACTGCGGTTCTGCAACGCTGACGCAGCGTGAGAAGACCCGTCTGGACATCGTTGCCGAGGTCATCAAGGACGGCGATCAGGATATCGTTTACGTACTGGAGAGCCACGCCGATCACCAGACCGGTTCGGCCAAGAGAAACGCAACCCTTTCGGAGATGCGTTCGGAGGCCGTCCGCAACTACCTCGTCAAGAAGGGTGTGAACCCCGATATGTTGAAGGTTCGCAATATGGGTGGTGACGAGAATCCGTTCAAGACTCAGGAGGCTAACCGTTCGGTTGTTGTGCTGATCGAGTAATACGAACAGATCTTTTTATAGAAAGTGTCCCGAATTTTTTTCGGGACACTTTTTTTTGCTTTGTGGGAAAGGGTGCAGAAAGGAAAGTTCGGAAACGGGAGTATTTGCAGCAGATGGAAAGGTAGGAAAACGGCGTTTTTTTTGAGGTCGGGGATATGGCTTCGGGGAGCGGGCAATCCGTCCGTTTGAGCGGAATTTGTTTCGGGATGCGGAGTAAATTCACAGGGAAACGAATCTTGAAGATGTGCGGATGGTGCGGAGTACAGCCGATACGACAAAGGCGCAGGTCGGATGCGTGGAGGAAAGATGTTTGGATGACGGGGTAAAGCGGGTCTGATCACAAGGAGTCGGGAAAAGGCACAAAAAAAGCATCGCCTCCAAAAGGCGATGCTTTTTTACTAAAATCGGATCGTATTGATTACAGGCCGGCAGCCTCGCGCAATACGTCGTTGGTCTTGTGAACGGCAGCGGCCGAAGCGGCGAACTTCTCGGCCTCTTCCTTCGTCAGTTCAACCTCAACGATCTTCTCGATACCCTCACGGCCGATAACGGCGGGAACACCGATGCAAAGATCTTTCTGACCATACTCGCCGTCGAGCAGACACGAGCAGGGGATGAGTTTCTTCTGGTCGTGGAGAATCGACTCGACCATCATCGAAACGGCTGCACCGGGAGCATACCATGCCGAAGTGCCGATGAGTTTTGTCAGGGTTGCACCGCCGACCATCGTTTTCTGAACAGCGTCCTCCAGAACCTCTTTCGAAGCGAACTGCGATACGGGTACGCCGTTGATCGAAGCCTTCGACAACAGAGGAATCATCGTCGTGTCGCCGTGACCGCCGATAACCATACCATCGACATTGTTGATGTTGGCACCGGTAGCCTTTGCCAAGTAGCATTTGAAACGCGACGAGTCGAGTGCGCCACCCATACCGATGATGTGGTTTTTGGGAAGACCGGAGGTCTTGTGAACCAAGTAAGTCAGGGTATCCATCGGGTTTGCAACGACGATAACGATGGCATTGGGCGAGTATTTAACGACTTGGTCGATAACGCTGCGCATGATCTTGGCGTTGGTGCCGATCAGTTCCTCACGGGTCATACCCGGCTTGCGGGGAATACCCGAAGTGATGACTACGACATCCGAATTTGCAGTTTTGCTATAATCGTTGGTGGCACCCGTCAATGTGGTATCGAAATCCATCAGGGTCGAGGTCTGATACATATCGAGCATTTTGCCTTCCGACAGTCCCTCTTTGATGTCGATCAAAACAACTTCGCTTGCTACCTCGCGAGTGGCAATTACATTTGCACAGGTTGCGCCTACTGCGCCTGCACCTACAACTGTTACTTTTGACATAATGTAATGTTTTTATTTGTTAAGCGTATATACTATGGGTCATTTAACCTCTTGTTTTTCCGATCTTAAAGGAAGGGGCTGAGCCCTTCCTTTTAAGACGGATTATGTACGTGGTGTCGGGGTGTTACTCGCACTGGGCGGCATACTCCTCGCCCGACATCAATTTGTCGTATTCCGAAGGATCCGACATTCTGACTTTGATCATCCAACCTTCGCCATAGGGATCTTTGTTGATGATGGCTGGGTCGGCATCAACAGCCTCGTTGAACTCCAAAATCTCACCGCTGACCGGAAGGAAGGCATCGCTGACGGTCTTTACGGCCTCGATCGAACCGAACACTTCACCTGCCGAAAGGGTTTCGCCCACGGTGGGTACATCCACAAATACGATGTCGCCCAATTCGCTTTGTGCAAAGTCGGTAATGCCGATGGTGGCAACATCACCCTCTACGCGACACCATTCGTGGTCGGCGGAGTATTTCAAATTAACTGGTACGTTCATGTTTGTTTGGTTTTAAGGTTAAATGGTTGTTGTATATTTCGTATGCAAATATAGCGGTTATTTTTGCAAAAAAAAGGTTTTTGTGTTATTTTTTTCACAGTTTCGGGCGGTTTCTCCGAAATCGGTGTTTTGGAGCGTGTTTCGTCCCGAAAAGAGGAATTTTTCCGGGACGTGAATCAGGTGAAATTCACGAAAAACGGGAGCGGGGCGGGTAACCCGGAAGAGCGATTCCGGGAAGTGTTTTGTCAGAGGATAAATTCCACCTCGCGGAAGAGGTATTCGCGACGGGTGCCGTCCTCTTTTTTAAGGATCAGTTCGCCCGTGGGGCGCACGCCCTGAACGGCGGCACGGATCACTTTCCCGGAAGGGAGTTCGCGGTAGGGGCGGAACTCCCCGATGCGGTACATTTTTCGGTGGTAATCTCGTTGGATTTGTTCGCTTTCGCCACGGCGGAGTTGCCCGTAACGCTTCATCATCGCACGGTGAAAAGTGTTCAAAACTTCTTCGCGGTCGTATTCGCGGCGGGTGATTTGGCGCATCGACACGGGATTGGGCAGCGCGGGGTCGAAAACTTCCTGATTGACGTTGATGCCGATGCCCGCGATCGTGCGCGAAAGGCGGTTGCCCGAATAGTTGTGTTCGATGAGAATGCCCACCAATTTGCGGTCGAGCCGGTAGATGTCGTTCGTCCACTTGATGCGGGTCTCGATGTCAAACTCTTCAAACGTGTCGCACAGAGCCAATGCGATGGTTTCCAACAGCATGAACTGATCGGAAACAGGCAGGAACGTGGGTTCGAGCACAAGCGAGAAGGTGAGGTTTTCGCCTTCGGGCGATGTCCATGTGTGACCTCGCTGACCGCGGCCTGCACTCTGATGCTCCGCCCAGATGATGTCGCCTTCGCGGAACTCCTCTCGGCGGGCGTCATCGTTTGTGGAGGTGGTTTTTTCGATGTGGAAGATCATGGTCTTTTTGCTTTTTGGCGTTTGATTCCTCTTCGCGGCGTTTGCGGATCGTCCATGTGATCACCACCGCGATGGCAATGGCCGAAAGAATGCCGTTGCCGATGTCGTAGCGGGTGACAGAAGCCTTGTAAAGCCACAGGATCAGCAGATAACCGCCGAGGCATAATGCCCAGAAAAACAGGAATAAGCGGATGTTTTTGCGGATTTGTTTCATAGGGGAATCTTATTTTCTGAAAAGGGGCGTCCTCCCTGAAAAAGAACGCCCCGGATAAGTCTCAGATCGAAACGCCGAAATCGCGCAGCGCATCGTTCAGCGAAGTTTTTTTGTCGGTCGATTCCTTGCGTTTGCCGATGATCAGCGCACACGACACGCTGTATTCGCCTGCGGGGAACTGGCGTTTGTAACTGCCGGGGATCACCACCGAGCGGGGCGGTACATAACCCTTGTAGGTGACGGGTTCGCTGCCCGTGACATCAATGATGTGGGTCGATCCCGTGATGACGGTGTTCGAACCCAAAACCGCCTCGCGGCAAATGTGTGCGCCCTCGACGACGATGCAGCGCGAACCGATGAAGCAGTTGTCCTCGATGATGACGGGAGCCGCCTGTACGGGTTCCAGCACACCGCCGATGCCGACACCGCCCGAAAGATGGACGTGACGACCGATCTGTGCGCACGAGCCGACCGTTGCCCACGTATCGACCATCGTACCCGTTTCGATGTGTGCACCGATATTGACATAGGAGGGCATGAGGATGGCTCCCGGAGCGATATACGCACCGTAACGTGCCACGGCATGGGGTACGACACGCACGCCCAACTCCTCGTAGCCGTGTTTGAGTTCCATCTTGTCGAACCACTCCAATTCGCCCGCCTCCATCTTGCGCATGGGCTGGATCGGGAAGTAGAGGATCACGGCCTTCTTGACCCATTCGTTTACCTGCCATTCGCTCTTTTCGGGGGCGATGGGCTCGGCCGTGCGCAACTCGCCCTTATCGACCAGTTCGATGACCTGACGGATCGCCTGTCGGGTCTTTTCGTCTTTGAGCAGATCGCGGTTTTCCCACGCCGCTTCGATCGTTTGTTTCAGTTCCTGATACATATTTATTTTGTTTTGTTCGTTACTTGTCATTTAAAAACAAAGTTATGCAAAATTTTTTTATATTTGCACTACTGAATCCAAACACATCAGATTATGTTAAAAAATTTTAAGAAAGTTGCGGCTGTTGCGCTCCTCGGAGCCGTGTGTGTCGGCTGCAACAACATGTCCGCAGTGAAGCATTTGCCTTATCCCGAAACAAAGCGCGGAGAGGTGACCGACAACTATTTCGGTACGGTTGTCGCTGACCCCTACCGCTGGTTGGAAGACGACAATTCGGCCGAAACCGCCGAGTGGGTCAAAGCACAGAATGCCGTGACCGAGAATTATCTGGCACAAATTCCGTTCCGTGATGCCATCCGCGATCGTCTGAAACAACTTTTCAACTATACGAAAGAGTCTTCGCCCGAAAAACACGGCGATTGGTGGTATTACAGTTATAACGACGGTTTGCAGAATCAGTCTGTGATTTACCGCACCAAAGACCTCAAGGAACGCGGCGAGGTATTCCTCGATCCCAACAAACTGGCCGATGACGGTACGGTTGCCCTCGTGACCTCGTCCTTTTCGAAAGACGGGCGTTATTTCAGTTACTCGGCATCCGCATCGGGTTCGGACTGGGTGGAGATCCGTGTGATCGACACCGAGACCAAGGAGCATCTGGACGACCGGATCAACTGGGTGAAGTTCTCCGGCGTATGTTGGGCTCCCGATTCGAAGAGTTTCTATTACAGTGCATACGACGCACCCAAAGAGGGCGTTTATTCGTCGAAGAACGAATATCAGAAAGTTTATTTCCACAAACTCGGCGACAAACAGACCGACGACAAGTTGGTGTATGTCGATCGCAAACACCCGTTGCGTTACTTCTTCGGTGAGGCCGATTCCGAGGGCAAGTGGTTGTTTGTCTCCTCGACCGAAGGTACTTCGGGCAGCGAGATCCTCTTCAAGAACCTGAAGGATCGTGATTTCCGCATCCTGCTGAAGGGTTTCAAATATGACTACGAAATCGTGGAGTGCAAGGGTGACGAACTCTACTTCCGCACCAATGAGGACGCTTCGAACTATGCGCTGAAGAAGATCAACCTCAAGACCTTCAAGCAGGAGGTCGTTATTCCTGAGGACAAGCAGAACCTGCTGAACAAAGTGGGTACTTGCGGCGGCTACATCTTCGCCAATTATCTGGAGGATGCGCAGAGCAAGATCCGTCAGTTTGATTTCGACGGCAAATTTGTACGCGATGTGGAAGTTCCCGAAATCGGCACCATCAGCGGATTCGGCGGTGGCGACACGGACGAGGAACTCTACTTTACGCTGACGAACTACACCTCGCCCATGTCGAGTTATCATTTCGATCTGAAGTCGGGTAAGGTGACCCTGTTGAAACGACCCAAAGTGGCGTTTGATCCCGATCTGTTCGTGACCAAACAGGTTTTCTTCTCGTCGAAGGACGGTACGAAGGTGCCGATGTTCATCTCGCACCGCAAGGACATCAAACTCGACGGTAAGAATCCGTGTTACCTCTATGCTTACGGCGGTTTCCAGATCAATCTCTCCCCGTCGTTCAACCCCTCGGCCATCATGTTCATGGAGCAGGGCGGTATCCATTGCGTGGCTAACCTGCGCGGTGGTTCGGAGTACGGCGAAGAGTGGCACAAGGCCGGCATGCTTGCCAACAAGCAGAATGTGTTCGACGATTTCATCTCGGCTGCCGAATACCTGATCCGCGAGAAATATACCTCGTCGTCGAAACTGGCCATTGCAGGCGGTTCGAACGGCGGTTTGCTGGTGGGTGCGTGCGAGGTGCAGCGTCCCGACCTCTATGCCGTGTGTCTGCCGGCTGTGGGTGTGATGGATATGCTGCGTTTCCACAAGTTCACGATCGGCTGGGGCTGGGGTACCGAGTACGGAACCAGCGACAACCCCGAACAGTTCAAGTATATCTATAAGTATTCGCCGCTGCATAATATCCGCGAGGGCGTGAAATATCCTGCGACACTCGTCACGACGGGTGATCACGATGACCGCGTGGTTCCGGCACACTCGTTCAAGTTTGCCGCCACGATGCAGCATTGTCAGGCAGGTAATGCGCCCGTGCTGATCCGCATCGACTCGAAGGCGGGTCACGGTGCCGGCAAACCGACCTCGAAACGTATCGACGAGGCTGCCGACTGCTACGCATTCCTGTTCCAGAACGTGGACGTTCCTTACAGATTGATTTCCAAGTAGGATTCAGATACGGTTTTATTCGAGCGGGGCAGTCGGGCCGTTTGATGGCGGTCGGATCGTCCCCGCTCGGTTTTTTTAATCGCCCCTGCGTAGTTTGGACGCGGGGGAAGATTTATAAGGAATTTCTTTATTAAGAATTGTCAGCCTGTTTGGGCAAGAATGTCGAATCCTCTCCGGAAAGAGGGGTATTGGGTGAGAAATAATAGTACCGAAGGCAAGTCTTCCTTTTCAAAGGGAGATTTAGAGGAATTGTCAATACGTTCATTTTATCTCGGCAGCGGGGTAAAAAGAACAACGAAGGGTAAACAAGTAAGTAGTAACATCAAGATAAAAGATCCAAGATTTGGAAAGGGGAATAAATGCCGAATGGCAAGTCTTCCTTTTCAAAGGGAGATTTAGAGGGATTGTCTGTACGTTCATTTTATCTCGGCAGCGGGGTAAAAAGAACAACGAAGGGTAAACAAGAGATAGTAACATTACGATAAAAGATCCAAGATAAAATGAAGGTGTATAAATTCGGTGGCGCATCGGTGAAGAATGCCGACGGAGTGCGCAACCTGCATAAGATCATTGCCGGAGAGCATGATTTGTTTATCATTGTGTCGGCCATGGGTAAGACGACAAATGCGTTGGAACGTGTTTTTGACGGCATCCGTCGTGATGATCGTGCCTATGCTCAGGAACAGATCGACACCTTGCGTTCAAATCATGCAGGGATTATCGACGATTTGTGGCATAAGCCGACAAAATTGGAACGGATTGACGCCTTGTTTGCGGAACTTGAGACGCTGGCTCATAATTTCCGCTATAAACCGGAAGATGCCGAGTTGCTGTACGACCAAGTGGTGGCTTATGGTGAACTGATCTCGACAACCATCATTTCGGAGTACCTCAATAAGGCCGGCACACATAACGCATGGATTGATATGCGTCACGCGATGTGTACCGAGCAACGCCATAAGGATGCCGCCGTGGATATGGAACGCACCGAAAAGATCTTGAAGGAGGAACTTGCCCGCCACCGGGAGAATATCTTCATCGGTCAGGGATTTATCGGCGGTGCCCCCGACGGTACGACCACAACACTGGGGCGTGAGGGGTCGGACTATTCGGCCGCGGTGGTCGCCAATATTTTGGATGCCGAGTCGATGGCGGTGTGGAAGGATGTGGACGGCGTGTTGAATGCCGACCCCAAGATCTTCCCCGATGCCGTGCAGATTGCCGAATTGAATTATCTGGATACCATCGAGTTGGCATATAGCGGTGCGCAGATCATCCACCCGCGGACGATCAAACCCCTGCAAAACAAAAACATCCCGCTGTATGTCCGCCCGTTCGGGGACAAACGCAAACCGGGTACCGTCATCCGCAGTATGTCTGCCCCGATCGAAGTGCCGATTCTGATCCTTAAAAAGAACCAAGTACTGATGACGATCCGTTCGCGCGATTTCTCATTCGTCTTGGAGGAGAAGTTCGCCACGATCTTTTCGCTTTTCGAGCGTTTCCGCATCAAGGTCAATCTGGTGCATAACTCGGCGATCAACCTCAGTTTCTGTGTGGATGAAACGTGGCACATCGACGAGGCGGTTGAGGCTCTGCGTGCATCGGGATTCGATGTGATGAAAAGTACGGATATGGAACTGCTCACCATCCGCGGATATAACACTAAGTTGTGGGACAAGTACGCTTGCGGGAATCGCGTCTTCCTGCGCCAATCGACCCAATCGACCGTGCGTATCGTGCGTAAGCGTTATTAAAAAAAAAGAAACCAACAAACAAAAAATCCGACCTCGAAACGGGTCGGATTTTTTTATGGGATTCGGGAATGGGTTACTGCTGCTCGCATTGATGCAGACGGCGCAGGATCGTCAGATAGGAATCGCCCTGAATCTCGCCTTTGTGTTTCATTTCGATGATGGTACGGATCATATAACGGTTGATGTCGTGTTGCAGCCGCTTGTAGAGTTCGCACGAGGTGTAGTTTTCGTTGTCGAGCAACACATCGCGGATCGAACGCAGGGAATTGGTGTAGTTTGCCATCTCGTTTTTGAGAGCCAAGCCCTGTTTCTTGGAGGAGGTGATTTTGGCGATCGACATGTCGCGCAACTTGTCGCAAACCTCCGTCAGGATGACCATCACCACGTTGTCCATCAGCGTGTGGCCGTGCATGAAGAGATAGGTCTTTTCGGGTTTCAGTCCGCGGGCGGCGAGTTGCTGCTCGAAAACCTTCATGGGCTCGATCATCCGCGGATTTCTATCCCGAAGCAGTCGTTCGCGTTTTTCGACATTGCGCTTCAGCCATGCGAGGGTGTTCGCGCCGTTGTCCCCGATGTCGAGATAGCCCAGACGTACCGACGACTTGAAATCGGCGAGCGTGAAGACATGCTCGGAGGACATCTGCGCCGAGTAGGCATACCACACAAACAGCGGATAGATCGTCCGTGAATATTCGTGCATGAATTTCACGAAATCGAAGATGCGCGTGTCGTTCTTCGTCGCCTTGACGCACACGTTATGCAGCGAGGGGGCATAGCACAGATAGTTCTCCGTGGCATAGGCATAGGTGTGGAACATGTACTTGGCGTGATTCACCTCGCGCGACTGGGGCGTGCGGTCGGCAAACAGGTAGTCGAAGTCGGAATCCACACACAATAACATGCCGGCCGACGATTGGGGAATACTGCTCAAAAGCACCTTTTTGCCTTTGGGCAGATCCTCGCGGTTGGGAACCGAAATTTCAAACCGCAGGTAGGGATTCGGGAAATGGTCGAAGATGCCGCGCCAGAACGCCACATCTTCATACCCCTCGACATAGACCTCCACCAGCCTCTGGTTGGTGTCGGGTGGCAGGGGGCGGGGTAAATCCTTCAGGTTGCGGGAACGGTGAAAAGGATTAAAGCGGTTGAGTTTTTCGACGATCTTGTTCATCTCTGCCAACAAAGATAATATTTTTGTTAAATTTGCACAACATTAAGACGCCTTTTTGGCTTGAAATACAAACGAATTGAAAAATATGGCAGACAACGATTGGAAACAACGGCTGGGTATGGTCTTCTCGACCGACCCCGATTTCAAATATGAAACCGAAGAGATTGAGGAAGAAGAACTTCTGCCTCCCGCACAGCAGAAATTGCGCGTGTGGCTTGACCGCAAACAGCGCGGCGGCAAGGTCGTGACCTTGGTGAAGGGCTTTGTGGGTCCCGACGACGATTTGCAGGAGTTGGCACGCATGCTCAAAGTGAAATGCGGTGTGGGCGGTTCGGCCAAGGAGGGCGAGATCATCATTCAGGGGGATCACCGCGACCGCGTGGCGGATCTTTTAGTGAAGGCCGGTTACGGCTGTAAAAAGGCCGGTTCGTAGGCATGAAGGGGTGGTTGAAAGTTGCGCTTGCGGTGGCGGGAGTGTTCCTCTGGGGACACGCCTCGGCACAATATTATACATGGGGTGTGGATCGTCCCATGAAGTGGATGCAGGTGCGCACCCCCTCGTTCAGTCTGATCTATCCCGATTCGGCGCATCACATCGCCGCACGGACAATGCTCTATGTCGATCGGGTGCATGACGACATCCGTTTCGGATTCCGCCACGGGGCGATGCCGCGGATACCGTTTGTGATGCACGGCGAGAATTTCGAGTCGAACGGACTTGTGATGTATATGCCGCGAAGGGTCGAATTTCTGACCATCCCTTCGGAGGACAACTATTCGACCCTGTGGCTCAAACAACTTGTGGCGCACGAATACCGCCACACGGTGCAGTATAACAACCTCAATCGCGGGGTGTTCCGTGCGTTCAGTTTCCTGACGGGACAACACGCCCCGACGGTCAGCCTTCTGTGTATGCCCGCGTGGGCGATGGAGGGCGATGCCGTGATGTCGGAAACGGCGATGTCCACTTACGGACGCGGTCTGCAACCCTCGTTTACGATGGGTTACCGCGCCATGATCGACCGCGTGGGGTGCGACCACCGAGGAAAAAAGGCGAAGAACATCGACCGCTGGTTCTGCGGGTCGTATCGTGATTTTATTCCCGACCATTACGCCTTGGGGTATCAGATCTGCACCTATGCCTATACGCGCTATGGCGAAAATATTTGGGACAAGGTTGCCGATTACGGGGCACGCCGTCCCTATGTCATTGCGACCATTCACCGCGCCCTGCGCAAATACTACCAAACCGATGTGAAACACCTCTTCGCGGAGACCTTTGCCGATCTGAAACGACACTGGGATTCGTTGCCCGAAGCGGAAGACGGGGCGCAACGTCTTGTGGAACTTCCCGAAGGGAATTATACTTCGTATCAGTGGCCGATGGAGCGGGACAGCATGCGGATTGTGGCGGTGAAGAGCGATTTCGACCGACCGACCCGTTTTGTGGAGGTCGATCGGCGGACGGGACGCGAACGGGTCATTGCCGATGTGGGGCGTTTGTCTTCCCGACCTGCGATGGCGGACGGGCGCGTATGGTGGACGGAGTACCGACGATCGGCTTTGTATCAGGAACGGGTAAATTCGGTGTTGTGCCATATGAACCTCAAGGACGGAAAACCCCGCACCGAGGGGCATCTGGAAAATGTACGTTATGCAACGCCTGCGGGGGAGCGACTCGGCTGGGTGGAGTATCGCTCTGACGGGGTGTATCGGTTGGTCACGGCGGACGCAAAGTCTTTTAAGGATCGGCGCGAGGTGGCATTTCCCGTAGGAAGCGAGGTACACGGTCTGGCGTGGGATAACCGTTCGCAGGGGTGGTATGCCCTTCTTACGGATGATGAAGGGATGCGCATTGTGGCGGTCGGGGCGCAGGGCGTTCGTTCGCTGACGCGGTCGGCTTACATCACCCTGTCGGATCTGCGTGCGCGGGACGGACAACTCTACTTCGGGTCGATTGCATCGGGTCGGGACGAGGTGCACCGCCTTGATCTGACCTCGCTGAGGGAATATCGCATCTCCACCTCAAGATATGGCGGGTTTGATCCCGCACCCTCCTGCGAAGGAGTATTGATGACGGCTTACGATGCGCGGGGTTATGCGCTGGCCGAGCACGCTCTGGATCGGGAAGAGGAGTTGTCGTGGCGTCCGACACCCGACAACGGAATAAACCCCCGACGCAAATTCTGGGAGGTGGTGAACCTCGACAAGGTGCGTTTCGTGGAGGCGGATTCCGTTCGGCAGTTTGAAAAGCATAAACCGCACCGATACCGCAAGGGGTTAAACCTCTTCAAGGTACACGGATGGCTGCCCGTGGGGTTCGATCCTTTCGAGGCGGTCGATGAACATAAGGTCGATCTGAATTGGGGCGTGACCGTCCTTTCGCAAAACCTGTTGTCGAGTGCCGAGGCATTCGCTTCGTACGGATGGAATCGGGACGAGGGTTCGCTCTGGAAAGCGGGGTTGAGGTATTACGGATTGGGACTTGTGTGGGAGGGGCGGTTCTCCTACGGCGGGGATCAGATCGTGTTGCGTCTCGGAGACCGATCCGAGGAGGGCGAAAAACTTCAGCCGCTGCACTCGGTGGGTAAATACCGCTCGACGGATCTGGTCGCATCGCTGCCGTTGCTCTTCGAGCGGGGGGCGCGGATCCGTCAGTTGGTGCTGTCGGCGGGGTGGAACTATGCCAATACGAAGGTGGCCGACCTGAGTGCCGTCCGATGGGATGCGGAGGGGCACATCGAAAACCTCGACCGGATCGGTTACAACAACGGCGTACACAAACTCGCCTTCGGTGTGGCGTATGGCGTGCAACGGAGAATGGCTTACCGCGATCTCAGACCCCGTTGGGGTTGGTCGGTGCGGGCATCCTACTCGCTGAACCCCTCGAATCGGGAGTACAGCGATCTCATCTCGTTCTACACGCAGGGCTATCTGCCGGGTGTGGCGGCGCATCATTCGCTACGCATCGCGGCTCATTATCAGACCGCCGTCGGCGGATTCCGCATGCCGTCGGGCAGTCGGCCGTTGAGTTTCGTTTCGTCGTGGCTCGTCCCGAGGGGTTACTCCTCGTCGGCGATCCGTCCTGAGGATTACCGCGCTGCATCGCTGGACTATGAGTTGCCGTTGTGGTGTCCCGAAGGCGGAATCCCCTCGGTGCTCTACGTAAAACGCATCCGATTGTGCGTGGGCGGGGATTTCGGACGCTATTCCGTACCGTTTGTCGGCGGGAAAACCCGCCGCGATTTGTGGTCGGCGGGCGGTGAACTGATTTTTGATTTCAATGTGTTGAGGCAACCCTCTTCGGCCATGGCCTCATTCCGATTCGGTGTCTGGAAAACCAAAGACCGCGGCGTGTGGGTCAGCGGGTCGCTCGGATTGCCGTTTTGATAAAAATTTTATGTATATTTGCGCCAAAATCGCGACGTTATGGAGCAGAAGAAAATCTTGAAGAAGGGGCTGAGCCCGAAAATGATAAAATGGATCTGGTGCATCGCGTTTGCACCCTTTGTGCTGGTCGGGCTGATGTTGGTTTTGACGGCACTCGGCGTGTTTGGTCGCATGCCCTCGTTCGAGGAGTTGGAAAACCCGCGCAGCAACCTTGCCACGGAGATCTATTCCGAGGAGGGGAAAGTGCTCGGTACGTTCTTCGTGCAGAACCGTTCCTATGTGCAGTATGCCGATCTTTACCCCGACGATTCGATCCTCCATATCGAAATGGACGGCCACAACGTACCGCCTTTGATTGCCGCGTTGATCTCAACGGAGGATGCCCGTTTCCGTTCGCATTCGGGGATCGACATCCCGTCGCTGGCGCGTGTGGCCATCAAAACCCTTCTGTTGCAGCGTTCGCAGCAGGGTGGCGGTTCGACCATCACCCAGCAGTTGGCCAAGAACCTTTTCCCGCGCGACACGACCCACCGCGGTTCGTTCGCCCGAAAAGGCATGCTCGTCCTCTCGAAATTCAAGGAGTGGATAACCGCCCTCAAACTCGAATATAACTATACGAAGGAGGAGATCGCCGTGATGTATCTCAACACGGTGGCTTACGGTTCGAATGCCTACGGCATCAAGACCGCCGCCCAGACCTTCTTCAACAAAGAACCCCACGAACTCAACGTGCAGGAGGCCGCCATGCTGGTCGGCGTGGTGAATGCCCCGACACGTTACTCGCCCGTGCGCAACCCCAAAAATGCGTTGGCACGCCGCAACCTCGTCCTGTCGCGTATGGCCGAGCAGGGCGCAATCACGGAACATCAGTGTGATTCGATTTCGGCACTGCCCATCGTCTTGAACTACAAACCCGTATCGCACAATGCGGGTGCCGCGACCTACTTCCGCGAGATGTTGCGTCTGGTGATGAGTTCGCCCGAACCCCGTCGCAATCAGTTTGCCAACGACTGGGACTATGAGCAGGCACTCAAGGAGTACCACGAGAACCCCATCTGCGGCTGGTGCTTGAAAAACAAGAAAGCCGACGGCACGAATTACGATATTTACCGTGACGGTCTGAAGATCTACACCACGATCAATTCCACGATGCAGCGTTATGCCGAGGAGGCCGTGCAGTGGCAGATGGAGAACGAGGTGCAGCCCAAGATGGACCGTCTGGTCAAACAGCGCGGTACGATCTTCGCCGAAGGGTCGCGTCAGCAGCACGATCAGATCATCCGCAATGCGATTCGCTATTCGGATCGTATGCGCGAGATGCTCAATGCGGGTTTCACGCGGGAGGAGGCTCTGGCTTCGTTCAACAAGCCGTGTCCGATGAAGGTCTTCACCTACAAGGGCGACCGTGACACGGTGATGACCCCGCGCGACTCGATCCTCCATCACAAGAAAATCATGCGTGCGGCATTTGTCGCCATCGAACCCCAGACGGGTTATCTGAAAGCCTATGTCGGCGGCCCCAATTTCCGATACTTCAAGTATGACATGGCGAGTCAGGGCAGGCGTCAGATCGGTTCGACGATCAAACCTTTCGTCTATACATTTGCCATCGACCATCTGGGCATGACGCCCAACACGATGGTGCCGAATCTGCCCGTGACGATCGAGACGGTGAACGGTACGCCGTGGTCGCCCAAGGAGGCGGGTCGTGTGGAGCAGAACGGCGAACTTCACCCCTTGTCGTGGGGCTTGGCACGAAGCCGCAACAACTATTCGGCATGGATCATGAAGCAGGCCAAGCAGCCTGAGGCTGTCGCCGACTTCATCCACAATATGGGGCTGAAGGGATACATTGATCCCGTTCCCGCACTCTGTCTGGGTACACCCGAAACCAACGTCTATGAATTGACGAGTGCTTTCTCGACTTTCGCCAACGGCGGTGTGCACAACAATCCGATTTTTGTGACGCGCATCGAGGATCGTCAGGGCAATATCATTTCGAGTTTCATCCCCAAATCGCAGGATGCCATCAACGAAAGTACGGCTTACACGATGCTGACGATGTTGCAGGGGGTGGTGACGGGCGGTACGGCAGGGCGTCTGAGATACCAGTTCGGATTTACGGATTGCGAATTGGGCGGAAAAACCGGAACGACGAACCACAACCGTGACGGTTGGTTTATGTGTGTCGCTCCCCACATCTGTGCCGGTGCATGGGTCGGCGGCGAAGATCAGATGGTACACTTCCTGTGGGGCGGTGAAGGCAGCATTGTCGCCCTGCCGATCGTGGGGGAATTTCTGCGCAAGGTGTATGAGGACGGAACGCTCGGTGTGAGTCGCAGCGACAAGTTCAACCGTCCCGCGCGGATGCCGCACTACACGACCGAAGAACCTTCGCAGGCCGAGGTGCAGACCGAAATAGAAAAGGAGGAGACCGAAGAGTTCTTCGATTAATCCTCTTGGGGGCGGCTTTGTCGGAAGGTGGCTCTCTGCAAGTAGAAAAATTTAGAACTTAATAAATCATAAGTGCCATGAAGGTAGCAGTTGTCGGTGCCAGCGGTGCCGTAGGACAGGAATTTCTCAACATTCTGGAACATCGCGATCTGAAAATCGACGAACTTGTGTTGTTCGGTTCGGAGCGCAGTGCAGGTCGCAAATATAATTATCGCGGTCGGGAACTGACCGTAAAGTTGTTGCAGCACAACGACGATTTCAAGGGAATTGACTATGCGCTGGTGTCGGCCGGCGGATCGACCTCGAAGGAGTTTGCCGAGACGATCACCAAACACGGCACCATCATGATCGACAATTCGAGTGCTTTCCGTATGGACAAGGATGTGCCTCTGGTTGTCCCTGAGGTGAATGCCGGGGATGCCAGGAACGCACCCCGTCGCATCATCGCCAACCCCAACTGCACGACGATTCAGATGGTCGTGGCGTTGAAAGCCATCGAGGAGGTGTCGCACATCCGTCGCGTACACGTTGCCACCTATCAGTCGGCGAGCGGAGCGGGTGCACAGGGTATGGCCGAATTGGAGTTGCAAAACCGCGAGTTGGTCGAGGGCAAAGAGCCGACCGTGGCGAAGTTCGCCTATCAGTTGGCCTACAACGTGATTCCCCACATTGATGTTTTTGCCGATGAAGACTATACGAAAGAGGAGTTGAAGATGTTCAACGAGACGCGCAAGATCATGCACTCGGACATCAAGGTGTCGGCAACGTGTGTGCGTGTTCCCGTGATGCGTGCCCACTCGGAGAGCATCTGGGTGGAGACCGAGCGTCCCGTATCGCCTGCCGAAGCACGTGCCGCATTCGAGAGGGCCGAGGGTATTGTCGTGATGGACGAACCCGAAAAGAAATCTTATCCCATGCCCCTGTTTCTGGCAGGTCGTGATGAGGTGTTCGTGGGGCGTATCCGCAAGGATCTCACTTCGGAGAACGGCCTGACGTTCTGGTGTGTCGGCGATCAGATCCGCAAAGGTGCTGCGCTGAATGCCGTGCAGATCCTCGAATCGCTGATCCGATAATAATATATATAGGTATCTTTTGACAGTCTCCGAACCCGTGTGGTTCGGGGATTGTTTTTTTTGTATAGCGGAGAGGGGTGACGGGCAAAAAAATCCGCGTGTCGGAAAAAATGACGGGCGCGGGGGATTTTTTAGAAAAATTGAGGCGGCGGGAAAAGGCGGATTTCGGGAAAGGGCGAACGGGTGACGTGCTGTATAAAACGGTAGGAGCGTTCTTGGGAAAAGTTGTAAAAAATAAAGGGATCGGATAAGTCC
>RCNH01000338.1_pt1 | contig 25847 bp, 35 predicted proteins | sample 2041161 | NCBI WGS metagenome assembly RCNH01 (sample SAMN09708215, study PRJNA481090) | Feces metagenome, whole genome shotgun sequencing project. | biome: feces | host: Leptonychotes weddellii | place: Antarctica: Sion Island | collected 2010-03-01 | reverse complement strand
TGGAGCTTGAGGACTTCTCCCCTTTCAATGACACGCAAGGATACAGGACAATCAATCATATTCAGAGGCTGTGATAAGGCTGCAAAGTCCAAAGGAGCTGAGGCTCCACTAGGCACCTACTTTGCCTATCAATGGTTTGAAGAGTGTGACCAACTAAGAGGACTTGCTGAAATTCGTACCGTCAAGCAGTCCCTCACTCGAAATGCTCCAGACAATGCTCCCTTCTTCACTTTCTACTCATTCAACCCTCCACGCTCCAAAGACTCATGGGCGAACAAGTGGCTCGATGATAGACGAGCAGAGAACAAGCCTATCTACAAATCTAGCTATCAAGACATGCCAGATGAATGGATTCCACAACAATTCAAGCTCGATGCCTTAGCACTCAAGGAAAAGAATCCTGATGCATACAGGCATGAGTATCTCGGCGAGCCTGTGGGATTTGGAAACACTATCTTTGAGAATGCAATAGTTCGAGAGATTAGCCTTGAGGAAAGACAGGCTATTGAATACCACTTCTACGGTATCGACTGGGGATTCAGTCAAGATCCTTTCTGCTTTGTAAAGCTCGGATACGATGCCAAAAAGCGTGTGCTCTATATCCTCGATGAGTTCTCTGGGCAGGGCTTGACAAACTCTGACAGTGCCTCTGAGGTCCTTGCAAGGCTCCAAGATGGTCTTGTAGTAGATGGAATGATTATTGAGGACTCAGAGCCTTATGCTGAGGTGATGTGCGATAGTGCAGAGCCTAAGAGCATTGCTGATTACAGGAGTCTAGGAATCAAAGCAACTGGAGCTCCAAAGCAAGGAGCACACAACATTAAGAATTCAATCAAGTGGTTGCAGCAGCGAGAGGCAATCATCATTGACCCAAGATGCAAGATAGCCTCAAAAGAATTCCCTTCATACTCCTACGAGCTGACGAAAGATGGAGAGGTTACAGGCCTTATTCCAGACCTAGACAATCATGCAATCGATGCCACTCGTTACGCATGTTCAAGACTTATAGCAAACCGAGACTACATCTAGGAGATGACTATGAGCAAATGGGCAGAAGACATTCTCACCAGCTATGGATATGTTGCTGACACTTCCATGACAGGCTATCAAGTACAGTGGCAAAGCTGGTTTGATTGTTCCTCAAGTTTTTACAAGCAACCAATAGATCATGATGCACAAGGCGAGGACAAATATCGACTCACAATGAAACCTGCACGAATGGTTGCAGATGAGATGGCAACTCTAGTTCTTCCAGAGGGAACCATCATTTCAAGCACTGATGAGTCGATGAATGAGTGGATTGATAATCGATTCCATGACTTCATCGATGACAGTGTGGAGTTCCTCTCTCGAGTTTATGCAACAGGTGCAGGAGCTTGGGCAATTGGTCTCCAGCTCAATCAAGGACAAGTGGAAACCTACATCCAGTCCTACGATGCACAGGAAACCATTCCTCTCATTGGTGGTGGGTGTGCTTTCACTAGCCTTGTAAACATCGATGGCAAGCGATACAAACAGCTCCAAATTCACGCAATGCATGAGGGAACATTCCACATCTTCACTCACTTATTCGATGAGCACGACAAGGAAGTGGTATTTGACAATGTGGCAGGAGCTGTCAACACTGCACAGACCATGCCAACATTCACAATCGTTAGGCCTGCACGATCTAACACGGTGAACAAATACTCCCCTCTCGGTTGCTCAATCTATGAAGATGCAATTGGTGCATTCAAGATGGTTGATGAGTCTTTCAATGAGTTGTATTGGCATACTCGTTTGAGCCGTCCTCGTGTCTTCCTTGATGAAACCATGATTGCAAGGGATAAGAAGACAGGTGAGATTGACTACCAGACCACACTCGACAAGACTCTCTTCCGAGCTGTAGGCGGTGCTGTTGGCTCTTCAACTCCAATCAGCGTATACAACCCTGAAACGCACATTGCAGATATGACACAGGCCCTAAACTCTGCACTCTCAATCATGAGTGTAAAGTGTGGCTTTGGTCAGGGCTATTTCTCATTCGACTTCAAGCAGGGACTCAAAACTGCTACCGAGGTTGTGGCAAATAACTCTCAGCTGTACCGAAATATCAAGCGACATGAAAAGCGACTTGGCTCCTCTATCAAGGAAATCATTCAAGCTGCATTCTTGGTTGAGATGAGGTTTGCAGGCTCCACAATGCCAGAGAGTGAAGTTCCTCAGATTGACATCATGTGGGATGACTCTGTCATGATTGATACTGAGCAGGAGCGAGCAACCATGAAGGACGATATCGCAAGAGGATTGTGTCCTGCTTGGTTTTACCCTAACCGATACTATGGATTGTCTGAGGTTGACTCTAAGGAGCTTGTAGGAGCTATTGAGGATACAGTAGAGCTGTAGGTGATGAAGTATGGATTACTTCGACTTCCTAGCCTATCTCATCATGAGTGGAGTGCAGGAGAAACTTGTAGCTGAGCTTGGTCAAAAGATGATTGAGTTGTTTGAGAGAGGCATTGAGAATCCAGACAGATTTGCAAGTCTCACTAAGCTATCCAAAGTCGAGGCAATGAGGATTGTTGCCAATTACAACAAAGACCTTCCCACAGCCACTCTAAGAGCCTTTACTCAAGCACTTGAACGAGAAGATGAACAGCTCAACAAACTCTTTGAGAATGCCTTTGGAAAACGTGAGGGACTATCTAACATCGCTAACAATATCGCAAACAATGCTGCAATAGGCATGAGTGAAATCATGAGGCGACAGAACATCGCACTAGCAGACACACAAGCTGATATCTGGTACAGGGTCACAGCTGAGGCAATCCTCAGAGACCAATCTGGAGAGGCACGCAAGGATGTTATAGAGAGAGCTGTCAGACAGCTTGCAAGGAATAGCCTCACAACGATTGACTACAAGAGCGGACGTCAGACACAGATTGACTCTGCAATCAAACGACATGTGTTTACACAAGCAAATCAAGCTCGAAACAGACTTCTCTTCTATCGCATGGATGAATGGGAATGTGATCTTGTATTCACATCAGCTCATTATGGAGCAAGGCCAGACCATGCAGAATGGCAGGGAAAGGTATATTCCAGAAGTGGCAAGAGCAAGAAGTATCCTTCACTTGTAGAGGCTACAGGATACGGCACTGTTACTGGACTATGTGGAGCTAACTGCAGACACACAATGACACCTTATGTCGAGGGCTACTCTAAACTCCCTAATACTGACTACTCAAGCCAAGAAAGGCTCACAGGACTCTCTAGTGATGAGTACTACAAGGCAACACAAAAGCAAAGAAGACTTGAAAGAGACATCAGACAAACCAAGAGAGAAATCAAAGCTCTTGAGGATATGGGGCTAGATGCAACCAAAGAAAAAAGAAATCTTCGAAAGCAACAAGCCAAGGTCAGAAGGCATGTCAAGCAGAATAAACTTGTGCGAGACTATGACAGGGAAAGGCTTTGGGGTGTTAGATCGTCAAGAGGATATAAATCTGGAAAACTGATTGTGAGACAGAGTGGGGCAACATTAGAAACCATCATCTCTGAATATGGAAATATAGAAGGCATGATTGACCTAGAAGCCGAGGAAATATACGAAAAAATACGCAATCGAAATCGAGTGAAGGAAATTAAGGCTGTTGCAAAACATTCAAAGCTAACAGAGGAAGAAGTAGGTAAAATATTCAACCATGTATTCATAACCGAACACTGGATTAGTGAGCTAGATGGCAGTGGGTTAGAATTGAGGCCCTTCTATGCAGATATGCCAATGGCAGAATCTTGGGAAAGATTAAGAACTGGTATAAACATCCAAGAACATGATATACTTATGCTAAAGCATGAGCTCCTGGAATTGGAGTACATGAAAAAGGGTATGTCCACCAATGCAGCACATGAACTTGCAAATGAAAAATACAACTATCAGCTTGCAGTTAAGGAATGGGAAAATAATGGTAACCGCTAAACTTATTGATATAGATGGCGATCTCTATATTTACGAATATAGGCCAGAGGACGGAGAAAATGTTGGATTGTTTGGAGTAACGAGTGATTGCAAACATGTTCTCGAAATTGAACCAGCAAAAGATGATGAACTATACCATTACCGAACGCATGCAATAACTGCCATTTGGAAACTCTACCAAGAGAGAGGAGAGTTGCCACCCAAGATTGTTATGCAGTGGTAATAAACCAACAAAAACAGAATAACTAAGCCTTGCAAACCGCTCCTATTTATTGGGGGCGGTTTTTTATGTTACCGCGTGCACATAATACATCTAGCAGGCAATAAGGCTTGCTAGACAGAAAGGGACAGCATGAATCTGACCGAGGAGGAGCTCGAGCTTTTGAAGGCAATTCTTGAAAAGCAGGGCCATGATACCAAGGATTCCCAAGACCCTAAGACTGGAGAGGACAAACAGTCCCAGGACCCAGGCAAAGGCGAGGAAGAGAAGACAGGCAAGTCTATCAATGCTCACAAGTACGAGAGAGACATTGCCAATCGTGACAAGCGAATTGCAGAGCTTGAGGCTTTACTCAAAGAGAAAGATGAGGGCTCTAAAACTGAGGCTCAGCGATTGGAAGAGCTCGAGAGCAAGCACCAGGAACTATTGCAACAGCTTGAGAATGAGAAGATCACATCAAAGCTGACTGGAGCAGGATGTATCAATCCTAAGGCAGCAATGGCACTTTTGGGCGACTATGAGAGCGATGTGGACAAGCTCAAGGAGAATGCTCCTTATCTGTTTGAAACTACTAATCAAGCCTCTATCCGTACTGGGGGAACTCCACAGGCAAAGCCAGAAGGCCGAGTTCGTTCAGTAGCTGAGGCACTCGAACAAATGGAGAAATAGAAATGGTTACACTACAGAAACTTGCTGATATTTCAGGCGACAAGCTCGTTCAGGGATTCATCTCTGAGATGGCTGACAATAGCTATCTCATGGACAACATGGTATTTGACAACTGTGTGAGTGCAAATGGGGGCTCTGACCTTGTTTACGGCTACAAGCGACTCACCACTTATGCAACCGCAAAGTTCCGTGATTTGGGAGCAGATGCACCTGCATCCACTGTTGACTTCACCAAGGTAACTACTAACCTTGGAATTCTTTCTGACAAGCTCACTATTGATCGTGTAGCAGTCGATGCAGCACCAGACCTCTATCAGGAGTACCTCACCGAAATCCGCAACTCAATTGTTCGTGGATTCACCAAGCAGGGTGAGAAGGGAACCAATGGATTCAATGGTTTGACTGAAATTCTCAAGGGAACCTCTACTGAGATTACTGGACAGGCATCTCTTGCTGCCGTAGATGACAAGGCAGAGGCTTTGAAGTTTGCAGCAGACATGGACAACATCCTCTCCCAGCTCATGCGAGACCCAGATGTCATCCTTGTATCTCGAAACACTAAGAATAAGATGAATGCAGCAGCTCGTCTCATTGGAATGGGAACTTCCACCCAGGATGCAGCAGGACATCGCATTTCTGCTTGGGACTCTCTCCCACTCTATGTTGTTGAGGGCATGAAGGAAGGCGACATCATTCCTGTATGCTTTGGCATGGACGCATTCCACGGAATCACCCTCAAGGGCGACAATGCTGTATCTGTATACCTTCCTGACTTCACCGCTCCTGGTGCTCAGAAGGCAGTTGAGGCTGAATTCGTATGTGGCTGTGCTCTCAAGAACACTAAGGGAGCAGGTATTCTTCACCTTGCAAAGCCAGCAGCAGCTAAGAAAGCTGAGTAAACATGACACCTACAGTAGATTATTCTTTCTACAGTGAGGTGTATCAAGGACTAGCAGATGAGAGTATGTTTGAGCATGCTCTCATCATTGCTACAGCTCAGCTAATCGAAATCACAGGTGATGATGTTCCAGAGAGGCATTTCAAGTCCTGGCAGCTTGCTCTCTGCTCTCTGATTGACTTTGAGACAGATGGATCTAAAGACATTCAGTCTGAGCATGTGGGAGCAACTTCAATTACCTACAGCCAGTCACACACAAACAAGTCTGTGATTGACAACGTGAGGCCTTATCTTGCCCACACTGGCTTGTTGTACCAGGGGGTTTAGTATGTACTGCTCCACAGCAACCATTTGGAAAGATAGGAAAGACTCATACAAGCTTGTGCACCTTTCAAACATCCATATTGAGAGGACAGATGCACAGACTAATGCTGCAGGAATATCTGGAATTGACAATGGAGCAATAAAGCTCTTTGTCCACAAAGACACACCGCTTGAGATTGGCGACTATGTCCATGAGGGCATTCTAACCACTTCTGAACCACCTACAAGTGCAATGCAGATCTCTTCCATCAATCGATATCACCTTCATAGAGCTCTGCACCATATCGAGGTGACAGCTCGATGAACATCTTCATGACTCTTAGCAAATATGATGATAAGAAGATTCATAGTGCAATTAAGAAGGCAATGCCCAAAGCAAATGGAATTGTAGCCGAGAACATCCTTGCTGACTGTAGAGAGTATGTCCCCTATCACTCAGGAGCACTCCAGAGAAGTGGTCAGACACGCTCTGATGGTGAATATGGCTATGTTGAATGGGGCACTGATGCACAGACTGCAAGATATGCTCGAGTGCAATATGAAGGTGACTTCAATCACAAGACTGTTGGCAATGCAATCAATGCTCCAAGAGCAACAAAGAAATGGGTTGAGTCGGCAAAGCGAAGACATCTCAAAAGATGGAATGAGATGTATGAGCACATCCTAACCGAAGAGGCAGGTTTCACATGGTAGACATCGCACAAGCAGTGACAGAATGGGTTGCTCAAGTCCTTGGTGATGACATTGAAACCGCCTATACTCGATACACTCGTGACAATAAGGCAGCAGTAGTCAGAGCAGACCCCTCAGAGCCTCTCATTCGTCAATATCTCGATGGTGGGGGTATTTATCAATTCCCCTATTCAGTGTTTCTTAGAATGGCCTCTAGAAGAGACTCAGACCGATATGATGCACTCTCTGTCCTTAGAAATCTTCAAGAACACATTGAGGCACTTGAAGTTCCAAATGTAGAAATCGAATTCACAGACCACAAGGTCACGCAAATCCCAAACCTGTTCACCATTGAACAAGGTGGAGCTGAGATATATCAGCTATCAGCAAATATTCAATACAGAAAGTAGGAATCATGGCAGAAACAAAGCGAATTGTTCCTAAGTACTCTATGCAGTATTGGCTCCAGTTCGAAGATGGAAAGGCTCTCAAGGTTGAGGAGACCACAGAGCGATCTCTCGAGGCTGAGGCAAATGACTATGAGCCAGACTACCTAGAGACTCGAATCTCTCCAAAGTATCGACTCTCTACCAGTCGTACCTTTACCTTTACGAAAGACCTCACAATCCCTGAGGACCTTTCAAAGCGACTTGTAGCTCTCGAGGATGCAGAGAACACTCCTGTGACACTCATTCGCACGCTCAACTATGATGTGGCAGCTGGAACTCCTGCTCCAGAGACTGCACTCATTGCTAAGCAGGCGACAGGAGCCCTCAATGTAGATCCTATTGCAGATGGAGATGTACTCCAGATGACAGGCAGTGTTGCAATCCAGTCTGAGTGGGTCCATGGCAAGTTCAATGCAACCACACAGGCATTCACACCAGACACTACAAAGGCAAGCCGATAGAACAACTCCTCCTTGTGCCCTCTGAGTTAATCAGGGGGCATTTTTGTGTTACTTGCAGAAGAAAATAAGGGCACTGAAACTCAAGGAGGAAACATGCTCAAGCTAGAAACACGCAAGGTAAATTCTATTCTCGATGTAGAAATCGATGGTCACCCTTATCAGGTAGATTTGGCTGACCAGACTCCATTCATTGAATTTGGTGAGATTGCTCGAGAGCTTGCAACACTCAGTGAGCTTAAATCGAACCCAGAGAACTCCCAGGAGCTCATTGAGAAGTGTTCAGATATTCGAGAAAAGCTCTTTGGACTGTTCTCAAAGGTATTTGGTGGAGATGAGTCTGCAGAAAGGCTCATTGGACCAGGTGTCAACGTATTCAAGATGATAAGTGCAATTGAGATTATCAGTCAGATTTATATGTCTGATGAGGCTCAAAAGCTCATGGAAACAATGGTAGGAAAGCAAATTGCAACACTCGACACTTTGCCTAGTAAAAAGGAAGACTCATCACAGATTGACTTTGAGCAATTCTCTCAATTCATGAAGATGTACGAGCAGATGAAAGCTGAATAATGTTCACATTACTTCAAGGATTCCCAGATGAAGTGATTGTGGCTGGTAGACCTCTATCCATTGAATGTGGGTGGAGGTCTCACATTATGCTTGAACAATTAGATCTCACTTCAAGAGAAGGACAGCTGAAAGCACTCTATCTGATGTTTGGTGAGGATAGAGAGATAGGAAACTACATTGCAAATCACCCTAAGGACTCACTAGAGGCTGTTTTAGACTTCCACATGGGTGCTTATGAGTATATGCAGTATGGAATGCCTTCAAACTCTAAGAAAGGCTCTAAGGCACGCTTGTTTGATTGGAAAGATGACCAGTCTCTTATTCTTTCAGACTTTCAAGCGATATATGGTATTGATTTGATGACATATCAAGCCCACTGGTATCAATTCGCACAACTATTCAAGGCTTGCTTGTATCGAGAGGATAGCTTGCTCTCTCAAGCAATCTCTGCACGAGCTCCAATCCCAGGAAATCTCAAAGGCGAAATGAAAAAGCATGCACAGGCCAAGCAAAAGGCTTGGAAGTTACCCCTAACGCAAGATGAAATCAATCAAATTGAATTAGCTCGATTTAATAGTTAGGGGGAGCAATGGCAACAGGCGAAATCACATTCAAGATTGGTGCAGACATTGCCAAGCTAAAGAAAGCTCTTGCAGATGCAGAAAAGGCAGCTGGTCAAGCATCGACAGATGCAGGCAAAAGATTTATGAAGATGGGTGGAATTGCAGCAGCAGCTGGAACTGCAGCAATCTCTGCTGTCACCACAGCAGTCACATTCATTGGGAAAGCCTCTATTGAGGCATTTGCAGAGCAGGAGCAGTTAGTAGGTGGTGTTGGAAAGCTCTATAAAGGTGCGGCTGATGCTGTAATCAAGAATGCATCCAATGCTTACAGAACAGTAGGAATTAGTGCCAATCAGTATATGAGCCAGGCTACAAGTTTCTCTGCCTCTCTTGTGAGCTCTCTTGGTGGTAATGTCCACAAGGCAGCAGCATTGACTGATGTTGCAATGCGAGATATGGCAGACAATGTGAATGTCTTTGGATCTAACATGCAAGATGTTCAGAACGCCTACCAAGGATTTGCAAAGCAAAACTACACCATGCTCGACAATCTCAAGCTTGGATATGGCGGTACAAAAACCGAAATGCAGAGACTTCTCAAGGATGCAGAGGCTGTCAAAGCAAAGCATGGCGAAATGGCAAGCTATTCTGTAGAGAATTTTGCTGACATTGTCGAGGCAATCCATGTAATCCAAGAAGAACAAGGCATCATGGGAACCACTGGTGCAGAGGCAATGACAACTATTTCTGGTTCAATCGCAATGACGAAAGCAGCATGGCAGGATTGGTTGGCAGGTCTAGCAGACCCAGATGCAGATATGTCTGCACTTACACAGCAACTCTTAGATGGACTAGCAAACACAGCAACACTGCTCCAGCCTCGAATTGCTGAGATTGGACGTACTATTGTCGAAAACTTGCCTGCAGCCATTACAGGACTTGCAGAGGCTCTCTATCCTGTACTTGCAGAGGCCCTTGCAACAGCTTGGAATCTATGTGTGCAAGCCTTGAGCCTACCATTCCCTCCTATTACAGGAACAGATGTCATTGAGGGTTTCAAGGCTGTTCTCCAAGGGTTGAAAGATGTAGTTGATAGCGTAGTGGAAACTATTCAATGGCTCGGAGAGACTATCGAGGCACTTTCTCCTTTTATAATTGGGGCAAGTGCAGCATGGGTTGCATTCCAGGTTATTGTCGGTGCTCCAACAGCATTTGCAACACTGACATCACTCCTGGGCACAGTTGGATCTTCAATGGCAAAGATGGCCCTACATACAATGGCAATGGCAGAAAGCTTTAGCTTTGCTGCAATTAAGCAGGCAATACTTAACACAACAATGATGGCAAATCCTATTGCACTTGTTGTTGCAGCTATAGTCGGACTCATTGCTGCTCTTGCATGGTTTTTTACTCAAACAGAAACAGGACAGCAGATGTGGGCCTCCTTTACAGAGGGACTCTCAGCAGGATGGGAATGGCTTTGCGACACGATATCCTCACTCGGACAAGCTCTGATTGATGGATTGATGGCAGGCTGGGAATATATCAGCTCATTCATTCAAGGCATATTCGATGGAATCCATGCAGGCTGGCAGGTTCTTTGCACATTTATTGGAACTGTATTCAATGTTGCCTCGACAATCATCACAACAGCAATCAATGCAATTGGAACCATATTCAGCACAATTGCAGGAACAATCCGAGGTGTTTGGGAAGGCCTGGGAAATGCTCTGAGGAACATTGGCTCCTCAATCGGAAACTTCTTTACAAGCACAATCCCAAATACTATTTCAGAGGCTTTCACATCAGCAAAAACTAAAGCTCTAGATATCTTCAATAGCATGAAGGACAAAGTCAAAGGCATTGTTGATGGCATTGTTGGATTCTTTACAGGTGCAGACATTCACCTACCTCATATCAAGCTCCCTCACTTCTCATTGGATGGAGAATTCAGCCTTATGCCTCCATCTGTACCTCATTTGAGTGTTGATTGGTATGCAAAGGGCGGAATCTTCTCCTCACCTTCTGTGATTGGTGTTGGAGAGGCTGGCAAAGAGGCTGTATTGCCACTGGATAAAATCAAACCTTACTTCTTAGAGGCAGCAGCCAGCACACCAAAGCAAGGCAATATGTATTCAATCGGAAATGTAGAAATCAATGCTGACAGCTTGAAAGAACTGACTACTGTTGAGGAGTTCTTTGACAAGGTGCTCACTCAAGTACAGATGGCATAAAAGGAGGGACTCATGGGAAAAGGAACAGATGGTAATTTTGGCTGGTCAAATGGCAAGGTTGGCTGGTGGGCAAGACAATATATTGAAGGTTATGCCCACACAGACTACCTCGATGTTAAGGTCGATTGCTACATCAAATCGAATTGTGAAATCAGTTACAACACCTGCAATGGTTCTGTAGAAAGAACAGGCAGTGATTATAAATACACAGGCACCGCTGCTCATAGATATCCAAATGGCGGCACTCATCAGACTCTCTTAGCTTCACATACATTCAGGATTTATCGAACTTACAAGTATCAGAAAATATACTTTGAATCCAAAGTAAACCTTTCAGGAGGGCTCAGAGGCTCCTCTACTGCAAAGGACTATTGGGAAGTTGCAGCAAAGCCTGTTCCAGTACCAACAATCACGAATGCAACTCTCTCGAGTGGCAAATACGTAGACCTATCTATCAGATCTAATTCAAGCGATATTGACCGACAGAGAATCTGGAGGACTAAAAACAACTCCAGTGAGACAAAGGTATATGAAGGAAAGCCAATTACCAGCTTTAGAGATACCATCTCCTCACCTGGTGTGTACAAGTACCGCATGGTCAACTTTGTTAAGGATGCATACTCTGAATGGAGCTCATGGACTCGTGAATTCACTGTTGTAGCAATTCCATCAGCTCCTACAATTACAAATGTTGAGAGGCTTGGAACCGACAAGACAAAGATCTCTTTGAGGCTGAATTCATCTTCCACTACTGCTCTGTATATCTATAGACAGAAGTCAGGCTCATCTGCTGAAACAACTGTATATAGTGGTGCTCCAGTCACTACATACACCGACACTCCAGGAGTCGGAACATTCAGATATCGAGCAAAGAATCACAACACCTCAGGCAATTCAGAGTATTCTTCATGGTCACAGTGGGTTTCTACCCTCAAACCACCAAATGCACCAACCATTACTGCACCTGTCTCCTCAGCTGTAATCACAGCAACTGGTCCAATCAAGTTCCAATGGAGACACAATCCAGTCGATGGCAGCTCTCAAACAAGTGCTGAGGTTAAAATCTGGGGCACCAAGTCCTCAGCAGTGACACATACTGTCAGAGGCTCTGCCGACTCGCTAACAATTGCAGATTTAACTTCTAATCAAGATGTGTCATTCCAAGTTCGAACAAAGGGATCTCACTCTGACTACTCTCCATGGAGTGCAGTTCGAAACTTCAAATACTTAGCTCCAATATCTGCATCAATCAGGCCAATTGAAGTGGTGAAGAAATTCCCTATCTCTATTTCATGGGTTTACGAGGACGGATATGGAACACAAGCTAGTGCAGTTGTAAAGATAATGCAAGATGGTCGAATTCTTGCGACAAAGTCAGTCGACAACGAGGACACAGCCGTCTTTGATAAAGACTCTTTCAGCATTAAAGATTCAACTAGATATGCTGTATCTGTAGCTGTTAGAAGTACCTCAGGAATGACAGATGAAACCACTTCATACTTCAATACAGCATTGAGTATTCCTGGCACCCCTACAGCAGACATCTCTGCTGACAACACAAGTGCTGCAGTGAGCATTACTCCTCAAGCAACCTCTGGAGATGTTGCAACAGAATCTTTCACCATTCTTCGCAATGGCAAAATCATCTTTGAGAATTTGATAGATGGGACAACTGTTTCAGACAGTACAGCCCCAATTGATGTCCCACTCGAATATGAAATCAGAGCTATATCTGAGGCTGGCACATATGCAAGTGTCACAAAGACAGAGAGGCTTGTATCTGGAGGATTTGCCTTTATCAACTTTGAAGAGGGATTTGAGGACATGGCAAGACTTGCAATGGATCTTAAGCTCTCTGAGAAAGTCGAAATCGACAAGACTATGATGGTCACTCCTTCAAGAAGATTCCCAGTAGTCATCTATGGTGAGAATGAGACTGTCACAGGCTCTCTGTCTGCAAAAACATGGTGGCTTGAAGATATGAGCCAAGATGGAAAAAAGGCAATGTGTGCTCAATTCGAAAGGCTTGCAAGGTACAAAGGTGTTTGTGTTCTCAGATTGCCTCATCAGGAAACAAAATTCGTAATCTTGAATGTATCCATCAACAAAGGTGAGGCATACAATTTGGCAGGCATCTCAATCGATTACCAGGAGGTAGATGGCAGTGGATTGGACTAAGAGCGGACGAAAGGACACTTTCAAATTTGTTAGAGTGCGATTCCCAAAATTCACCGAGGCTGAGGAGCTTGACGGAATTACCTCATGCTCCATTGAGGAAAGTGCTTTCACGACACTCAAGAGCAGTGGCAAGATAACCTTTGAAGAGGTCCCAGAATGGGCTCACAACATAGCAGATGACCTTGTCAGAGTGTATTCAATCTCTACTCTTGGAGATGAAACAGAAACAGTTTGTCATGGCACCATGTTCACAACATCATCTAGTGGAAATATCTCAGGCAGGCGAAAGTCTGCCGAGTATTCCCTCTACTCAACTATCAAGGTGTTGCAAGACGAACTCATCACCGAGAATTTGACAATTCCTCAAGGGACAAATGTTGTTGAGTGGATAACAACAGAGATAAAGAAGAGACATCTGCCAGTCAGTGCAACACCGAGCACTTCAACTCTTTCTACTTCACTGACATATGAATTTGGAACAGAGCTCATCAAGGTATTCAATGGAATGCTGTCAACGATTGACTACAGGTCAGCTTACCCAGACAGCTATGGTGTCATTTGCCTTAATCCAAAAATGAACTTGGAACAACAAGCTCCAGCTTGTACATTCTCAGATACAGATCCTTCACTCTCTGTGAGCTCCTCTTCATTTGCCTCAGATTTTGACACCTCTTCAATCCCAAATCATGTTGTAGTCATCAGTGAAAGCTCTGATGGAACATCACTCAGAGCAGAGGTCAAAAACACAGATGAGAATTCTCCTTGGTCAATTCCAAGCAGAAACAGACGAATCACAAGGTGTGAAAAACTTGACAAGATATCAAGCCAAAGTGAGCTCCAAGCGAAAGCAGAAGAGCTATTGAGGGCATCAATGCTTAGAGTTGAAAAGATTACTATTGACCATCTATTCCAACCATTTGAAATACTCGATGCTGTCAACTTCAACTATGAGAAGAGCTCAACCACAGGCAAGTATTCTGCAACAAAAAGGACAAGAGAAATGAGACCTGGAATACCTTGCCAGACGACTCTCAGACGCTTTATTCAGCTATTAGACTAGGAATGTGTATGAATACCGAAAACCTCATAGAAAGCTTTGTAGAAGAGCTTACAGCAGGCCGAGACAAGACTTGTACTCATATCACTACAGGAATTGTTAGGTCTATCACTGGCTCAGACATGGCTGTCACACTTGCTGGTGATACATATACGAATAGAACACTTGTTCGAAAGGTTGCAAACTTAAATCTTGCAGGTGACGACAAATGCCTCATCATTTACGAGGGCAGCAGATATTATGCGATAGCAAAGCTCTAGTGTTACCCCACCAGTAGCTTTTAGTTAGGCGATAACCCTAATTGAAAGGACTGAAATGGTAAATTTAGACAGTATCATGGGATTCCCTCCCACCTGGGCACTTTTAATGATGTCATTTGATGTCATCTTAGGCTATGTAAATGCCTACCTACACCGAGAGATCTCTTCCTCTAAGATGCGAGATGGTCTCATGCATAAGACTGGATACTTTGCGATGCTTATCATGGCATGTGTTGCAGAAGGTGCTCTTTCTTGGTGTGGCAATCTCCCAGGATTCAATGATGCATCTGCACTCCTTGGAGTCTTTGGAGTAACTGGTGTATCAGTGTACATCATTGTCATGGAAGTTTGTTCTGTAATGGAAATTGTTGGCAAGCTCAATCCAGAGATTGCAAGCTCTCCCCTCTTTAATCGTATGGCAACAAATCGTCAGGTGATTGAAGAGAATAAACAGAATGAAGAGATGTAATCATGGCAAATCCTCGAGTAGATTTTTATGGAGCAAACAGAGGCAACTATGGTGTCGGACGAAGTGGCAACAAAGTTGAATTCATTCAAATCCACTATACAGGCAACATGGGTGCAGCTTGGAACAATTGCAACTTCTTCCATAACACTGTTGTAGGAGCATCTGCTCATTATTTTGTAGACGGCTTTGGCACAATCTGGCAGAGCGTTCTCGAGAAAGACACTGCTTGGGCTGGCGGAAATCTTGACATCAATAAGCGATCTATCTGCATTGAAGTAGTATCTGATGGTAGAGACTTCTCAAAGAGTGAGATTGATGAGCTTGCTGTGTTGGTTCAGGACTTGATGAAGAGATACAACATTCCTAAGAGTCGAGTAATCAGACACTATGATGTTGTTGATGTTGCAACAATCGGTATCACCACAGATCCTCACAAGCATTGCCCAGCTCCTTATATCAATGAGAAGAAATGGAAAGCCTTGCGAGACATCATCACAGGAGAGAATAAAGTGGACAAATACTCACAGATTGAGGTTGACGGTGTAATGGGTCCCCAAAGTGTCATTGCACTTCAAAGAGTTCTTGGAGTTCATCCAAGTGGAATCATTCAAGGACAAGGTGCAGGCTGGAAAGCTCACCACAAGGGCATTAGTAATTCATGCATTGAATATCATGAAAGTGATAGCGATGTTAAAGGTTGCGATGTGATTGCTGCACTCCAGCGTGTTTGTGGTAAAAACTACCTTGACCGCTCTGGTGTGCTAACCAAATACACCATCAGCAAGTGGCAGGAACAGAGGGGAATGACTCCTGATGGCTACTTTGGTCCAGCAACCGCAAAAGTCACTCAGCGTTGGATTAACAAGTGGCTGAAAGAGTATAAAATCAAGCTCTAGGCTATAGACAACCAAAAGACAAAAAGACAGGCACTCACAATGGGTGTCTGTCTTTATTTATGCAGGTTGTGACGTAAATGTGAACGTGAAAGAAATTAAAAATAATACTATTTTATACTTGTATTTGTACCACGAGTGGTATATAATTATATATAGAAAAAGGGAGTAGCCCCTCCCCTTTTCTTAATTGTTCACCACAACCTCGAAGGAGGTGAAAATGAACAAGTTATCAACAGCTCTTATGATTGTTATAGGTTTAGTCCTGACAATCGGAGCATTGATAGGAGCAGTAGTTGCTCTTATCGTTGCGATTTACATTGTAACTCGCAACTAAGGTAAAGTCAACCAACCATCTAGCGAGGCTGAAAGGCCTCGCAGAAAGGGGTTGGGAGAATATAGAAAGGAATAAAGATGGCACTTACAGAGGCTCAAAAAAGGGCAAAGAAGAATTACGCAAAGAAGGTAAAAAAGGTAGAGGTCGCATTCTATCCAACTGAAATGGATCTATTTGAATACCTACAAACCAAGGACAACAAAGCAGGATTCATTAAGCAACTAATCAGAGAGGCAATGGAGGAAGAGGAGAGCACGAGGTAAAAGGCACAATGTCCGAACTTGGTCACACTTTCTACACAATCCAAAAATATTTTGAAATAAGGTATTGTGTCCGAAGTCGGACTGTACTATACTATAGGTAGTGAGGGAGACAAAGGGTCACCTCAATCCAGTAAAGGAGAATATCATGAAGGACATGCAGGTAATCAAGCTCCAGGACAAGGCAGACAAACTCGTTCTTGAAATGTTCAAGGAGAAGGTAGCTGGAACAAAGCTTTCCAATCACACAATCAAATGGTTTGGTCGTGGTGGAAACAAGCGTGAGGCTAGTGCATTGACCTTGATGCAAGAGGCACGCACCTCTCTCGAGTACCTCAATGACACACTTCCAAGCAGTGTTGATGATCCATTCTACAAGGAGCAATGGAAGGTTCTCATCGCTTGTGAGGAGTCCTACAATGTATGGGTAAAGAAAGCATACTATCAAGTACTCAAAGAGATTGACTAAAGCAACAAGGGCAGGCGAACAACCTGCCCTTTCTTATTAGGAGGGGATATGGAAATCACCGAAGATGTAAAGAACAAGAAAGCTTATTTCATGTACATGCGAGAATCCATTGGATACTCTCGAGAGCGATTTGCTGAGGAATTTGGAATCTCTGACAGAAGTGTCCGAAGATGGGAAAGCCCAAAAGCTCCTTACATTCCAGCAGAGCCAGCTGTGGAGCTCTTAGAGGAGCTGAAAGCACGCATGGATAAGATGGTCAGATACAGTGTCCGAAAGGTCGAGAAAGCCTCTGACAAGCTTGGAGAAAGACCTGCAGTAGATCTTTACTACTACCCAACCCAATCTGCATATGAGAAAGCACACCCAAAAGAAGAAGGTTTCTTTGGATTTGCAAATGCAATTACTCGAAAGGTCAGCGAGGAGCTGAAAGAGAAAGGCTATCAAGTCAGAATACATTTCAAATAAAAAAGCCTCCAGCTCTAGGCCGAAGGCTTCCCTGAAAGATGTCCTGGCCTTGCACCTTACAAGCCCAGCAAAAATATTATACAGTATTCGAACATATGTTCGCAAGATGTGATACAATATACATGTTCATTGGCATAGCACAGCCAATGGGCTCCTTTCCAAAGTGCAGATTACTGGTGTGAGATTAGCCCTTGCTGAATTGTTTAGCAGGGGCTATTCTTGTGCTACACTAAAAAAGAAACGTGGTGGTTGAATCTTAGGACCCACCCTCAAGAGGTGAATGGACTTATCTGTTCACCTCTTTTTTATGACATATAAGAGGCTGTTGCTCCTTGTTGGCCTTGATAGTGCGAGCCTAGTCCGAATGAGCCATAAGGCCTATTGCAGGGGCTCGAGAGCTCCTCAAAGCATATCTGAGCGATAGGCTGACCAGTAGAAAGTACAACAGGCTTGCTTGAAAGATTTGCAATCTCAAGTGTTATCTCTCCTCTGAATCCTGGGTCAATGAATCCAGCTGTTGTGTGGATAATCAATCCCAATCGAGCGATTGAAGATTTGCCTTCAAGTCTGCCCAAGATATCATCACCAATCTCAACCCACTCTCGAGTCGTTGCGAGAACAAATGAGCCTGGAGCCAAAGTGACCTCATCAGAAGTGAAAGATAGATCCTTAGAGATGAATGTATCTCCAAGATGTAAATCGATTGAGCAAGGCTGAATATCACTTTCTGCAAGTGGTACAACCTTGATTCGATTGTTCAAAAGGGCTTTGTGAATACCTCTGTCACTTAAAATCAATTTGACTCCTTATTTCCTGTGACTATTTACTCAAATAAGTATTCAAAATGCCTTAGAAAGCCTCTCAGACGGTCTGTCTGTAAAACACGAGGTGAAAGCACACTTTAGATACAAAATCCAAGACATGTTGAAGATTTGCACCTTTGGTTCGAGTAGCGAGCTTTCTGCCTGCCATTCAGAACATAGCAGAACCACTTCAGGACAACTTGAGGTGGTTCTTTTTTCATCAAAAGTGAAAGATACTGCTAGGTGCTCATCATCTAAGAATACTACTTTGTCTATGATACCATCTACAACAAGCTCAGGTGCAGTCATCGTCTTCAATTCCTCAATGACATACTCGATGAAGTCTCGAGAGATTCGAGGGTGAGTCTGCTCAGATATGACTAACTCCAAAGCATCTTTCTCTTGATTGAGGTTTGCGAGTTTCTCAGCACACTGTCCATCTCCACCGAACTTTGCGATGAAGTCAATTGTGTTTGAGATCTCTTTCTCAATCTCTTTCTTCCTCTTGAGAGCGTCCAGACGAATTCTGTCGGACTCCTTGAACATTTCTTCCTGTTCCTCGACAATGCCCTCTACAATAGCCTTACAGAGCCCCTCATCACTCTTGAGAGCGTTGCTGATAGCCTCTGCAATGGTTTCATTGAGTGCATCTCTTCTAATCAATGCACCTGTCTTTGCATTCTTGTAGTAGTAGTATCTTGTGCCATTTCGAGATGTTCCAGACGTGCCAGTGAAGGTGCTTCCCTCACTGTCAAACAACCTGCCACTCAATGGATAGTCCTGCCTGTTAGCAGTTGGAACTGCCTTTCTTGATTCCATTCTATCTTGCACCTCATTCCAGGTTTCAAGGTCAACAATAGGATCTATTGCCCCCTCAAGCTCAACACCATTGAACTTATAGAGACCAATGTATTTAGGATTTTTAAGCATGCGAGAAATTCGACTTGTATGCCACCTCTTAGTGCTTGCTGAGTCCTTATTGAGAGCCTCAGCAATACTCTTCATTCCAACACCCTTTGCATACTGCTCAAACATGAACTGAACGTCTTGGGCCTCAGCAGGTGCGATGTGGTAGTATCCATCAGCCCCTCTCTCATAGCCATAGCAAGGGACACCATTGTGTTTGCCTTTGAGGGCATTGCCATGAAGTCCCCTTCTCACGTTCTCTGAGAGATTAACTGAATAGAATTCAGCGTATCCCTCAATCATCGACTCCATAAGGACACCGAGAGCACCTTGTGGAATACTCTCAGCTGAGGATACAACCTCTACACCATTTCTCATCAGCTCTGCTTTATAGTTGCGAGCATCTTGCCTGTCTCTTGCGAATCGGTCATGCTTGTAGACATAGACCCTTTCAAAGTCTCCTTTGGCACTATCCTCAATCATTCGCATGAATTCAAATCTACCATGAACACTCATGCCAGACTTAGCACTATCAGCATAGATATTGATAATCTTGTATCCATCTTTGAAGGCTGTTGCCTTGCAGACTCTCACCTGGTCTTCAATGGATTCTTCTCTTTGATTAGATGATGAATATCTTGCATAAATTACAGCATTTCTCATATTTCTCACCTATAATATAATCATTGATTGGACACCTACCATATCCAATTAATCTCGTCTTTAACCTCATGGAAGGTTATTCAAAGAAACACCTGCACAGTGGATGTGTGGGTGTTTTTTTATGCTCTCCAACCATCTGGAGCCGTAAATGACACTACCTTGCCAATGATGATAAGCCTTCTTCTCTCGTCATCTACATCTCTGATAAACACATCATGGTATTGGTCATCATATGATTCAGGACACAATCGGACACCATCTTCTTCAAAGTAAATTCTCTTCAAGATTGCCTCATGGTCTCTCAAGTGGATTGCACCCACTTCACCATTCTTCACTTTCACTTCTGGATCTATGAGAACCAATGAGCCATCAGGGAACAGTCTGTTCATTGAGTTGCCTCTGACTACTAACCAAAAAGCCTGCTTATGTGCTTTGTAAAGTGTAGTTGTGACCTCTTGGTACCTATCAGCAGATTCTACTTCTTCCTTGCGAGTCTCAATCAGATGAGCATACACAGGAGCTGTGTTGTCTTGTGATGATTGCTGTTTCTCTAATCCTAGAAGGTATGAGACTGTCGTATTCAGATACTGAGCAATGCGAATGACAGTTTCTGCCTTGGGGTCACGCTTTCCACTCTCATATAGATGTATCTGTTTCTGACTACTGTTTAATGCCTCAGCTAGCTCCTGCTGAGATATTCCTTGAGCCTTTCTGGCCTCTGCTATTCGATAAGCATTCATTTTTATCTCCTTATGTAGGAACTGTGTTTACGTCCATTTGGTATATTTTCTCACCTTTTTAGTATTGACTCAACTACCATTTAGCCTTATATTCTAATTGTTAACACGTCCATTTGACCGTAAGCGAGGTGAATATGCGAGTCAACATGAGGGTCGAAAGGGCAAGGAAGAATCTTTCACAGAAAGCTGTGAGCGAGCTCTTGGGCTGCAATGTGAACCAAGTTTCTCGATGGGAGCAAGGAGTCACAAAGCCCAGTGCCGAATACCTTGCAAAGCTTTCTGACCTATTCGAGGTCAATCCAAGCTATCTGCTGGAAGAGGTTGAGAAATGCGACAAGTAGCATTTAGAAAGCTATTGCTTTACGTAAAAGGCAAGGCAGAGACAAAAGAATATGTCGAGGCATACAAAAGGAGCCGCTCCACCGACCAAGGAAACAGCGACTCCAAATCAGAAGAATGCGAAAAGCATTCAGAGAGGATTATAGCATGAGCAAAATTCAAATCTTCAACAATCCCAACTTTGGAGAAATCCGAACAGTCGAGCAAGCTGGAGAGCCTTGGTTTGTAGCGAAAGACATTGCTGTGGCTCTTGGATACGCAACTCCTCGAAATGCTGTCTACAAGCATGTTTCAGATGAAGACAGAGGGAGCCTCGTTTTGGAGACACCTGGAGGAAAGCAACCAATGACAATCGTCAACGAAAGCGGACTCTACTCCTTGATCCTGTCATCAAAACTGGACACTGCAAAGAAGTTCAAGCGATGGGTTACATCGGAAGTACTTCCAACCATTCGCAAACATGGTGCCTACATGACCAATCAGACGATTGAGCAAGCACTCCAGAGCCCTGAGTTCCTAATTGAACTTGCAACCAAGCTCAAAAACGAGCAGGAGCAGAACCGAAAGCTCAAGGCACAAAATGAGGAGCTCCAGCCAAAGGCACTCTTTGCTGATGCGGTTGCCACATCAAGCTCAACCATTCTCATTGGTGACTTCGCAAAGATACTTCAGCAAAACGGCTACAACACAGGCCAAAAGCGACTCTTTGCACAACTTCGAGATGAAGGCTATCTCATCAAACGCAAGGGCACTGACTACAACTCCCCTACACAGAAAGCAATGGAGATGGGTCTCTTTGAAATCAAAGAAGGTGTCCACATCAAGCCAGATGGAGTCGTAATGGCCACCAAGACCACCAAGATGACTGGCAAAGGCCAGATCTACTTCATCAATCGCTACTTGAACAAGAACATCAAATCCTTAAATGAACTAGAAATGAACTAAGAGGTCAAATCATGGAAATGCCACTCACACCAGGAAAAACACTTATCGGTCAAATTGTATGGCTCATCTGGGCTTATCTAATTCTCAAAGCTACATTTAGCCGAATGACATTCAGAGAACTCATCGATGCAATGTGTGTTGCGAACCAAGACCAATGGGGAACAGTCATGCTCGTTCTCGTGTTTTTTTGGGTTTGGGGGCAGTTGATATCACTTTAAGGAGTGCGATGAGTAAAGAAAGAATCCACATCACATTTGATGTGCCTTTCATTTCAGGCAAGAGAAGACCTCGATTCAGAAGGACCTCTGTGGGAGTTCAGACCTACACAGACAAACGAACCTTGTATGAAGAGGCAGAGATATCACTTGCATATAAGAATGCCTCTCTCGAGTCTTACGGTGAAGTGCTCAAGGCTGATGGCCCTGTTGCGGTAACGATTGAGACATTTCAAAAGCTACCGAAATCAAAGCCAAAGTTCATCGATGAAGAGAGGGACTTGTTCAAGCCTGATACCGACAATATTGCAAAGCTTGTCATGGATGCACTCAATGATGTTGCTTACATAGACGACAAGCAGGTCACACACCTTGCAGTTGTTAAAAATCCAAGGGTGAGGGGCCAGAAAGCACATATGACTATTCAAATAATGTTTACAGGAGTTAGAAATGGCTGTTAAAGGAGAAGGAAAGGCATTTGAGCTTATTCGAGCATGCTCAAATGATGAATGGCTAGAAATACGCAAGCAGGGTGTTGGAGGCTCTGATGTAGCCACAATCATGGGATTGAACCAATATTCAAGCCCTTTGGAGCTTTGGCTCTTGAAGACTGGCAGAGCAGAATCTGAGGACATTTCAGACAAGCCTGCAGTGGAATGGGGCAACCACCTCGAACCACTTATTGGTGAGAAGTATGCAACAGAGCACCCAGACCGAAAGGTCAAGAGGCTCAATGCTGTGGCTAGGTCACTAGAGAGGCCTTGGGCTCAAGCCAGCTTGGACTACGAGGTCAAAGATGGTGACCGTTGGGGAATCTTGGAAATCAAGACTGCAGGAGTACGCAAAGCTGACGATTGGAAAGATGGAGTGCCTTTGTACTACCTCACCCAAATCACTCACTACATGAGTGTTCTCGATCGTGACTTTGCGGATGTAGCTGTACTCATTGGTGGAAATGACTATCGAGAGTATCGAATTGAGCGAGATGAAGAGGACATTCGAGCGGTCAACACCGCTGTTGACACCTTCTGGAATGAGTATGTCAGGGCTGACATTATGCCAGAGATTGCCAATACAGGTGATGAGTCCTCTGCCCTACTTTCAATGTATCCAACATCCAATGAGGAGCTTGTAGAAGTCCAGTTTGACAAGTGTTCAGAAGTCGATGAGCTTATCAGCCAGTACATGGAGGCTAAGGACTCTGAGAAGGCTGCTAAGGAGCTTAAAGACCTAGCCTCAAAGAAACTCCAAGCACTCATTGGAGACAACAGTGGTCTTGTTACAGACATTGCAAAGGTCACTTGGAGAAGGTCTGAGAGATCCACATTCGACAAGAAATCATTCACTAAAGACCACCCAGAGCTTGCTGAGAAATACACCTCAAAAAAGCTCACCAATGGTGGAATCACAATCAAGGAGATTTAATCATGAGCCAACTTGCAACAGTTACCCACACCCAGTCACTCACTCAAGCAAAGCCTGCAAAGACCATGGCAGATGTAGTGCAGGCACACTGGGACCGAATCAGTGCGACATTGCCAAAGCACATGAACTCAGAGCGATTCTTACAGCTTGCAATCTCGACTGTGAACCAAACACCAGAGCTTGCTATCTGCAAGCCTGTAGAGGTGCTCTCATGCCTTATGAAGTGCTCCACACTAGGTCTTGAGCCAGATGCCGTCGATGGTTTAGGCCGTGCCTATATTATCCCAACCAAAATCAAAGGCCGTCAGTCCTGCCGATTCCAAATGGGATACCGAGGAATGCTTGAGTTGATGGACCGCTCAGGAAAGATTAAGTCCTACAACATCATGGCAGCTTATGAGGATGACGGCTATCAGCTCACATTAGATGAGAACGGTGTGCCTCACCTTGTGGCAAGCACTGTCAACTTCAATGCAGTACACACCCCTGAGACACTTCAATTTGTGTACTTGCATGTCGAATATATGAACGGTGGAGAGCACAACGCTTACATGACAAAGGCAGAGATTGAGAGGGTCAAATCCACTTCTCAAAGTGCTAACTCCAACTACTCACCTTGGAAGACTTCATATGAGGCAATGGCTCTCAAGACACTCATCCGCCGAGAGTTCAAGTACATGCCAGTGTCTATCGAGGCTCAGTCTGTAGTATCTGCTGACGACACTTTGCCAGATTACAGTGCTGTATTTAAGCCTGTGATTGAGACTCCAGCCCCTCAGCTCAATGAGGCTCATGTAGAGGCTGTTGAAGATGTTCATGTCGATGTAGAGACAGGCGAAATCTTGGAGGTGCAGACCGATGATGTCGTGGAATAACCTGCCAGATGATGTTTGGGAAGGTGACCCAGAGGCACCTTGGAACCAAGAAGACAATGAAGAGCTGTTGGCTTGGCAGAAGGTCAATCAGCCTGTTGAATACCTAAATGCAATGATTGAAGGCGAGGTAGATATCGATATCTTTTGGTTGCACGATCTCGGCTATTCGATTAGTGATGTCTGCTCCTCAGATGATGAAAGACTCCAAGAATACATCTCGGAGTGCAAGAAGACCGACAAAGCCTCTTGGAAAGAATTGAAGAAGGATATCGAATGGAATTAGCCGAGTACACCAAAACTGAGCTTGAGAAGATATTGAAATATGCAGAGAGAAGAACTGAGCACTATCTCAAACTCTCTCAAATGCACTCTGCAAAGCATGAGAGCCAATCTAAGAGGACTTCATGCGACAGTCAAGCAAATACTCATTCCCATACTAACCAAGCCAAATAGGGCTGTTAGATACCCAAAGGAGGTGCCATGGCAAAGCTCGAACCTTACGAACTCCCAGATATTGAAGTTCTCAAAAAGATGAGCGACAGGGACCTGGAGAAACTCCATTCTAAAGCTAAAACATATTATTCAGACCATGCCATGGCAACTCCAATGGATTGGTTTAAGCACGACTCAAAGGCAAGGCTTGACCCAGACATTCAAGACCTGCTGGAGCTCAAAGGCAGAGTAGGATATGCCAGCTACTTCATGCTCATAGAGTGTCTGAATGATAGACCATCGCATTCCTATGACCTCAGAAGACCAAGTACATGGCGACAGCTGATGGTAGACATGCAGACTGAATCCATTGAAGAGGCTCAAGATCTCATTGATACATTTGAGCGACTCCATTTGATTGATGAGATTGACGAGCACTTCCCAGAGATTAGAAACCACAGGAGCGATGTCCACATCTGGGAAAGCAAGCAAAAGTACGCCCATGTCTGTTATGCAGGGACATGTAACAAAATAAAATACCTGCTCAAGAGTGCTAAGACATCACATGATGTATCACATGATGTATCAGATGATGTATCAGATGATGGTATCAAGAGTAGAGAGTAGAGAGTAGAGAGTAGAGAGATTAGAGAAATACAGTATTACTTACTAGAAAGTATTACTTACTAGTACGTATTACTTACCTAAGCGAAAAGTTTTCAACAATTTGAAAGTTTTCAACATAGTTTTCAACAATGAGGAGATAAATATGAATCCAATCTATCCAAGTGTTCGTGAGATGACTATATCTCACGCAAAGGCACTCAAGCTGGATATTGATGATCTAGAGAACTGCAGGAGTAACCGAAACACAGAGGACTATGAGCTCCTTGCTCGTTCTTTTTACGACTACATAAAGCGTGTTGAGGCATATCTCAATCATGAGTTGCTAGTCAAAGAGACTCTTGACCAATCAATGCGACTGGGAGAAGAAACTGGCTATGCGACAGAAAAGCTTGGAGCCTCTCTCAAAAATCAAGCAGTAGCAAGGCAGGATGTCGAACAGATGTTCATCATTCTCAAGCAGATGTGGCAGAG
>RCNH01000233.1_pt1 | contig 25896 bp, 24 predicted proteins | sample 2041161 | NCBI WGS metagenome assembly RCNH01 (sample SAMN09708215, study PRJNA481090) | Feces metagenome, whole genome shotgun sequencing project. | biome: feces | host: Leptonychotes weddellii | place: Antarctica: Sion Island | collected 2010-03-01 | reverse complement strand
CACCCGCATCTGGTGCCTCCGGTCGGAATCGAACCAACGACACGAGGATTTTCAGTCCTCTGCTCTACCTACTGAGCTACAGAGGCATGTTGAGCAGAATAGAATCTGCTCAAAATGCAATTAAAATGGCGACCCGGAACGGACTCGAACCGTCGACCTCCAGCGTGACAGGCTGGCGTGCTAACCGACTGCACCACCGGGCCAGGTTTTGGTGGGAACAACAGGGCTCGAACCTGTGACCCCATGCTTGTAAGGCATGTGCTCTCCCAGCTGAGCTATGCTCCCAAACCTTACGTCGCCGTGTCGTGTGTCGTGCACACCTCAGCGACGTGGATTATTATACACACAAATCCATGATTTGTCAAGCATTTTCTTGAAAAATTTTTACGAAATATTTCGCAGTCATTTTGCCCTGTTTTTTCCACCAAATTGGAGATAATTTAAATTTTCTGAATCAGTTCCCGAATTTCGTCCGGAGTGAATTTATATACCGTATCGCAAAACTGGCATTCAACAGGAAATTCTTTTCCCTCATCTGCAATCTCTCCGAGTTCCTTTTTTCCAAGGCTGATCAGCGCCTGCGTAACCCGCTCTCGGGAGCAGTAGCATTTGTAGGAAACCTCCTGCGTCTCCATAAAGACGATGCCCAGGTCGCCGCAAACCTGCCCCAGAATATCCTCCGGCGTCATCCCCTGCTCGATCATCGGCGTAACCGCACCGGCCCGCTTGATTCCTTCTTCCAGCTTGTCAATGATCTCATCGGGTGCTCCCGGCAGAAGCTGCAGCAGGTATCCTCCGGCTGCTTTAACGGAACAGTCCCGATCTACAAGCACACCCAGCGCACAGGCCGTAGGAGTCTGTTCACTCTGAGCAAAATAGGCAGTAACATCGTCACCGATCTCTCCGGAAACCAGCTGGACAGAGCCCACATAGGGTTCCTTCATCTGAAGATCCCGAATTACTGTCAGCGTACCGTCTGTCCCCACAGTTGCACCTACATCCAGTTTCCCCTGATATTTTTCCACCAGAGGAACCTTCGGATTCGTCACATATCCGCGCACGTTGCCAACAGGATCGGATACGCACACAATTGTTCCCACGGGACCGCCGCCTCGAATCTGCAGCGTCATGGAGCCGTTGTCCACCTTCTGCATATTACCCATCATGGAAGCCGCCGTCAGAGCCCGTCCAAAGGCCGCTGTGGCATTGGGAGTCGTTCCCTGAATCTGCACTGCTCTTTTTACAATCTCCGTAGAGCGGATGGCAACAGCTTTGACAAAGCCATCCACTGTCATTCCTCTTACCAAGTAGTCATTCATCTGATTATTCTTCCCTTTCTGGCCTTGATATAGATTCGCTGCTCGTCTGCAGCCGGTTCTTCAAACCGTCGGTCTGCATAAACTTTAATACCGGTAAACCCGGCTTTTTTCAGGTAGGAGACCACCTGTTCACTGGAGTATGCGTACTCGCAGTGCTCCTCAAACGTCCGTTTCCAGACCTGTCCTTCCCTGCGGAACAGGTCCATTCCGTAGGAGCAAATATTGGTTTCGTCGTCAAACTCTCCACGCCAGACGCAGTAGACATCATCATCCTCATCCAGAAAAATCTGTCCATCCATCGCACGGAGCTTGGCGGGGGTGTTGATATCAAAAATAAAAATGCCGCCAGGATTGAGTGCTCTGTAAACTCTTTGAATTGCTTTTTCGCATTTTTCCGGCTCGACAATGTAATCAAGGCTATCCAGCGCACAGACGGCAAGGTCCACACCCTTCGGAAGTCGCAGCTGTTCCAGCTTCTGCCGGACGAACATCGGCGGATTATCCATTCCCTGAGCCTTCTGAGCGGCCTCTGTCAGCATTTCCTCTGACATATCCACTCCGATCACCTTTAGGCCTTTTTCTGCCAGAAGCAGCGACACAGAGCCTGTCCCGCAGGCGAGGTCCACTGCTGTTCTGGGATGTGCGTTCTCCCGCTCCAGAATCCTGTGATAAAAATCCACAATCTGCCGATAGTCCACATCATTTGTCAGCCGGTCATAGCATCCGGCCAATGCCTCATATGCGCCCATAGTTTCTCCTTTACAAAAACATCCCGGGCAAAAAGCCCGGGATGAACGGTCTCTCGTTTGGAATCAGCGGTTGAAGATCTTGAAGATCTCGTCAATGTCACTGATGTCACCGTTTACAGGTGCAGCTGCTCTGGGAGCCGCAGACTCTTCCTTCTTCTCCGGTTCAGCAGCAGAATCTGCGTCCTTGGCAGGAGCATCCATTGTAGCTGCGCCGTCGAAGCCCGTAGCAATAACGGTCACGCGCATCTCATCTTCCAGACCCTCTGCAGAGGTAGCACCGAAGATGATGTTTGCATCGGGATTGGCAGCTTCCTGAACGATGCTGGCAGCAGTTTCCACATCATCCAGAGTCAGCTCAGAGGAACCAGTCACATTGACCAGGACACCCATAGCTCCGTTAATGGAGGTCTCCAGCAGCGGGCTGTTGATTGCAGCCAAAGCAGCCTGCTCAGCCTTTTCGCGGCCTGCAGCAGCACCGACACCCATGTGTGCACGACCTGCGTCCTTCATAACTGCAGAAACGTCGGCAAAGTCCAGGTTAATGATAACATTCTCAGAGTAGCCCACCAGATTGGAGATGGAGGTCACAGCCTGCTTGAGTACATCGTCGGCAATGCCGAATGCATTGGCGAAGGTAATCTTCTGGTCAGTCACATACTTCAGCCGGTCATTGGGGATGATAATCAGAGAATCCACGCGCTCGGACAGCTCAGCGATGCCGCTTTCAGCCTGACGCATACGGTTTGCACCCTCAAACTTAAAGGGCTTGGTCACAACACCAACGGTCAGGATGCCTGCCTCACGAGCAAGGTCTGCAACGATCGGAGCAGCACCGGTACCGGTACCGCCGCCCATGCCGGCAGTAATGAAGACCATATCGGTACCTTCAAGGATCTTGGAGATCTGAGCACGGCTCTCTTCTGCGGACTTACGGCCGATTTCAGGCTTGGAGCCTGCGCCCATACCGCCGGTGAGCTTCTCACCGATCTGAACTTTATTCTGACAATTGGACTTATTCAGGTCCTGCTTATCGGTATTTACAACGATAAAGTCGACTCCGCCGACCCCCGCTTCGATCATACGGTTAATAACATTATTGCCGGCACCGCCGACGCCGATCACTTTGATCTTTACAACGCGATCCTGAAAAGATTCCGTCATACAAATTCCTCCTATGTATGGTTGTACAGGGGGGCACTGGCGTGCACCGCTGTTGTATTTCCTAATGTCACTTCTATATTCTATCCTGAAAAAGGAATTTGGTCAATAGAAAATCACAAATTTCGTCAAATAATTTACAGAGTGCAGCCAATATCACTCAAATGGTGTATATCCCACCATATTCTCCCAGGTTGTGAAGCTGACGTCCAGAATGCCGCTCTGGTAATCCTTCATCTGTCCGACTGCCTGCTTCATGCACTTAACCTTGTAGTCAAGCTGTGCGGAATTTCCGAGACGGACTTCAAAGCGATTTCCGTACATCACAGTAATTGCACCCACATCGTGCACATCCACGCTTGTCACATCCTGAACCAGGCCGTATTTTTCCAGACTCTGAAGAATTTCCAGCGCTACTTTCAACCGCAGAGCGCCCGAAGCAGATGTACCTTCTTCCGGTTCCTGTGCAGGTTCTGCGGCATTCTGATCGTCCGGTTTCTGTGCAGATTCTGCTTCTTCCTGATCTTCCGGTTTCTGTGCAGATTCTTCTCCGTCCTGATCTTCCGATTTCTGTGCAGATTCTGCTCCGTCCTGATCTTCTGGCTTTGCCGAATCATCCGCAGCAGATTCTGACACCATTGCCTTCTGGCCCTGTTCAGGGGAAGCAAGCTTAATGCCGCTTACCTGGATATGCTTTTCGGCTTCTGCACTGTCTGTCTTGCCCACAACCTCGCCGTCTGCCGAAATCAGCCACCAGGCATCGTCCTGCGCCTGGACCGAATAGACCACATCCCGTTCCTCAATGCCTATATTGACCGTATCCGGCAGTTTTATACTGATCCGGATTTTGGAAACGTATGGAAGTGCGGTTTTGATTTTGGCATAGGCGCTTGTTTTTCCAACGGACAGCAGATTGTTGCCCTTGCGGATACCGGAAGCCTCCATAACCTGATACGGTGTATAGAGATTCGCGCCGGAAACCGTAACAACCTTTACTTTGAAAAAAACAGACAACACAAATGTCAGTGCCAGGACTACAGCTGTTGCCGTTCCCAGCCGAAGCAGGAAACGGTTTCGGTTAAACGGCTTTGGCGGTGTATAAATAATTTCAGGCCGCTTCTGTCTTCCCTCTGCAGGCTGCGGCGCTCTTTCCGGATAAGGCCGGTCAGACCGTCTGCGTGTTTCCTGTCTGCGCCGCTGCGGATGCCGAGACTGAGGCAGGCTTCGTTCCGGGCGGACAGGATCTGTCCTGTTTCCGGCAGGGCGTCGGTTCTCCGCCCGACTTTCGGGCATCTGCCTGAACTCTTCTCTTCTGCCGGCCGGACGGCGGCTTTCTGTCCTGCCTGCGTCCCGATGCGGATTTTCTCTTCCGCGAGGTGCGGAACGGGTGCCTCCGGGCGCTGAAGGCCGATTCCCGGAAGGACGGGAAAAAGCTTCTGACGAAGCCGTACGTTCAGGCGGGCGGCGGCGCTGAGGCGCACCGTTTCTGGAATTGCTGCCTGCGCCGGGCTGACGGCTGCGTCTTTTTTCTTCGGTGTCCATAGGTTCTCTCCTTATTTGGATTTTGCCAGGTTCTCCAGAATATCACAGATTATTTCTGCCGAATCGGGAACCACGGAATTCTGAAGTGCCATGCGCATCTGTTCTCGCTTTTCAGGGGTCGCCAGCAGCTCCCGGATTTCATCATAAAGCTTCTGAGCCGTGCACTCACTTTCCGGAATCAGAACTGCAGCACCACGGTCAGCATAAACCTTTGCGTTTCTGTACTGATGGTTGTTGGTCACGTTCGGAGAAGGGATAATGATTGCCGGGGTCCCGGAAGCCGCAATTTCATTGCAGCTGGAGGCTCCTGCACGGCTGATGATCACATCTGCAGCCGCCATCACCGTGGGCATATTGTAGATATACTCCCGGATATCCAGTGCCGGGCATTTCTCCGGCTCAATTCCCATCTCTCTGATTTTTGCAGGCATCCATTCCCAGCCAAAGGAGCCGGTGGCATGGATATGGCGGAAGGGAAAATGGTCCTTCTGCTCCAGACAGAACAGCTCTGCCACGGCGTTGTTCATATCACGAGCACCCAGACTTCCGAAAGCGGAAACCACCAGATGTTCGTCCGGGCCGATCCCCAGCTCCTTGCGGGCATCCTCCCGCTTGGTATAGATAAACTCCCGACGCACAGGCATACCCACAATTTCAACCCGTTCCGGATGATGGTAAGCCTTCCTGCTTTCTTCGAAAGAAACCATGATTTTGTTGACTCTGCGGGCAACCAATTTGGTTGCAAGGCCCGGAACTGCATTGCTCTCGTGGACGCAGGTGGGAATTCCCATACCGCTGCCTACGAAAAGTGCCGGAAAACTGGCATATCCGCCGGTCCCGATAATCACATCAGGTCTAAAATCCCGGATGATTTTTTTGCAGGCCCGAATCGCCGAAGCGACACGTCCGATTCCACGGAAATTATACTTGAGCGCCCACCAGGAAAGCTCCCGTTCAAAACTGGAAGACGGGAGTCCGATCAGCTTGTAGCCGGCTCTGGGAACCAGGTCTTCTTCCATCTCCCCTGCAGCTCCCACAAACAGGATTTCGCAGTCCGGGTGACGCTCCCTCAGTGCATTTGCCACTGCAATGGCAGGATTGATATGTCCTCCGGTACCACCGCAGGTAAAAATTACTCTCATTCAAAAGCCTCCTGAATTTTTGCCCGGTTTCGCTGGCGGGAAATCGCAAGAACAATCCCCATCTGGCCCAGATTGACTGCAAGCGCCGTCCCACCGTACGAGAAAAACGGCAGAGAAATTCCGGTTGATGGAAGGAGATTGGTCACAACACCCAGATTCAGAGCAGTCTGAACCGCAATCTGTGTCACCAGTCCCGCTGCAAGGATCGTGGAAAACCGATCCGCAGCCCGCAGTGATATCCAGTATCCCCGCAGAACCGTCATCCCAAACAGCACCATGATGGCGCAGGCTCCGAAAAAGCCCAGCTCTTCACAGGCAATGGCAAAAATATAGTCGTTATATTGAAACGGCAGATACAGATATTTCTGCCGACTTCTTCCAAATCCAAGTCCGAATACGCCACCGGAACCGATTGCGTAAAGGGACTGCAGAATCTGATACCCGGTATCCCCCGGGTCCAGTTCCGGATGGAGCCATGCGGAAACCCGGTCTCCGGCATACCCCATTACAGAAATATAAACCAGTACAAACAGAACCGCGCCTGCGATTCCCGCACCGATCCAGCGCAGGTCAGTTCCGGCAATAAACATCATCACCACAGCAACCATGCCCATGAGCATAATGGCGGAAAGATGCTTCTCCAGTGCCAGCGGCAACAGGATTCCCATCAGTGCAGAACCAAGCCCCAGCACACCGAACCGGAATTTTTTGGCATCCGGCCCATAATTTCGAATCAGTCTGGCAAGCACCAGAATCATAGCAAATTTGGCAATTTCAGAAGGCTGAAACTGCAGCCCCGCCACACTGATCCAGCGTCTGGCACCGTTGACCTCTTCACCGGCAACCAGAACCAGAAGCAGGAGCAGAATGCTCACGCCGTAGATCGGCCATGCCATCCGATACCAGAAATCCGGAGAAATCCGGCTGAACAGCCACATACCAACCAGTCCCAGCAAAGCACACACGCCCTGCTTCTGGAAATATTTTGTAGAAACACGATACCCCGTATCGTATTGGCTTTGCGCATAGCTGGCAGAATAAAGGACGACAAGTCCCGCTGTCAGCAGCAACAGAATCAGGAAAAGAAAGGGAATATCCACGTGTTCAGCGAAGGCACGCTTCCTCCGCCGGTCCTCTTTGGCATACAGAGTCCGCTCTGCAGCCATATGACACTCCTTCCCGGCGGCGAAATCAGCCTACCAGATGAGAAATTCCGAACCAGCCCACAATACACATAATTGCAGAAACTGCGGTGAATACGAATACGATTTTTTCTTCCTTCCAGCCACACATCTCAAAGTGATGGTGGATAGGAGCCATCTTAAAGATTCTCTTTCCATGGGTAAGCTTGAAATAGCTCACCTGAAGAATAACAGACAGTGTTTCCAGAATGTACACAAGACCGACCAGAATCAGCACCAGCGGAATATCCAGTGCAAACGCCATGGCGCACACAATGCCGCCCAGGAACAGAGAGCCGGTGTCGCCCATGAACACCTGTGCGGGGTGGAAATTAAAGACCAGATATGCCAGCAGGCCAGCCGTCAGGATTGCAGGCAGCAGCGCCAGATCATAGCGCTTCATGCCGATTGCGGCAGCCATGAAGAAAATCATAACGGGAATGGTAACCGAGCTGGACAGTCCGTCAACGCCGTCGGTCAGATTGACCGCATTGACACAGCCGACCATTACAAACATGGCAAAGAAAATATAAACAATCGGATGAATGTAGAATCTAACATCAAAGAACGGGATGTACAGATCGCAGGTCAGAACGCCTTTCCGGTACAGCAGATACAGGAAAACAGCGGAAACAGCCATCTGCAGCATGGATTTCTGAATGGCAGTCAGGCCCAGATCCCGCTTGTACTTGACTTTGCAGAAATCATCCAGAAAGCCCACCAGGCCAAAGCAGAGGCTCAGGCCCAGAACATAGAAGACTGTGTAATCTTCCATCTTCGGGATCATCACCAGCAGGCAGATGGTCAGTGACAGGATGAACATGGATCCACCCATCAGCGGCGTGCCGGCCTTGTTGTTGTGCCACACAGGTCCAATGTCACGAACCGACTGTCCTGCCTTCAGCGCACGCAGTACCGGCAGAATCAGTCGTCCCAGAATCAGTGTCAGCACATAGGACACAATCATTATCACGACATATTTTGTCATAGTATTTCCTCCGATTATTTTTCTTCCTGTAAAAACTGTTCCAGGGCAAGCTCCAGATGCATTCCTCTGCTTCCCTTAAAGAGGATCACATCTCCGGGCTTTGCCAAGCGGCGCAGGGCAGAAACCAGATCCTCCTGCTTTTCAAAAGCAAGTGCGCTGGAACAGGGCATGCCGCCGGTGATCGCACCGCTGATGACCCGCTCGCCGTTGGGACCGTAGGCCAGAATCAGGTCCGCTTTTTCCGCAGCAATTCTGCCGACCCGGTAGTGCTCAGCCTGAGTGCAGAAACCCAGCTCAAGCATATCACCCAGGACTGCAACCTTTCTGCCGGACTTGCTGCCAAGCACATTCAGAGCGGCCGCCATCGATTCAGGGCCTGCATTGTAGCAGTCCTTGATGATGGTGTAGCCATTGGCTTCGAATGTTTCCTGTCTTCCAGCCATGTTCCGGAACTGGCAAAGGCTCTCCTGAATTTTAGCGGGAGTTACGCCCAATTCAATACCCACAGCAATTGCTGCCATAGCATCGGGCACAAAATGCAGGCCTTCCAGCGTCATTTCCACAGAGAAATTCTGGTTGCTGCCAACTACATGGAAGCTCAGGATGCCGTTCTTCTCGGAAACATTCTCTGCGCGGATATCGCTGTCAAGATTGCTTTCGCCAAAGTAAAGCGTCTTCTGCACAGGTTTTCCGCGCAGATTCCACAGCAACTGGTCATCACCGTTGAGGACGATGGTGCCGCCAGCTCCCATTCCTTCCATGATTTCAAGTTTGGCCTGCAGGATTCCTTCAACAGAACCCAGGTGCTCAATATGCATCGTGCCGATGTTAATAATCAGCGCAATGTCCGGCTGGGCAATAGAGGTCAGATAGGCCATCTCCCGGAAGTGGTTCATTCCCATTTCCAGCACAAGCATTTCCACATCTTCCGGTGCCGCCAGAATGGACATGGGAAGACCCAGATCATTGTTGTGATTAACCGGACTTTTTGCGGTCCGGTAGGTGGTTTCCAAAACAGCTGCCACCATTTCCTTGGTGGTGCTCTTGCCCACGGAACCGGTGACACCGATCACCTTCGCCCCAAGCCGCTTGCGTTCCATCCGGGCAATGTTGCCCAGAGCAATTCTGGGGTCCTCCACAAGGATTGCCGGGTAATCCCACTGGCAGTGCTTGCAGAGGATCGCGCCGGCATGACGCTCCATTGCCATAGGAATAAACTCATGGCCGTCTCTGGTTCCCTCCAGTGCAACAAACAATTCTCCTGCTTCCAGCTTTCTGGAGTCATTATTGGCCCCGAAGAAAGATACATCTGCGTATTTCGGGTCAATTTTGCCGCCGCACCATTCTGCGGCCTGCTTCAACGTAATCCTGCCCATCTATTTTACCTCATTTCTTCGAGACAGCGTGCTACTTCTTCACGTTCATCCAGATGATACTTTACTTTGTTGATTTCCTGATAAGTTTCATGACCTTTTCCGGCAAGGACAATGATATCATCCTCCTGCGCCGTCTGCAGCGCGTACCGAATTGCTTCCCGGCGATCACAGATCACCTTGCACGGTTCGCTTCCGACGCCTGCCAGAATATCGTCAATAATTTTCATAGGCTCTTCCGTCCGGGGATTATCCGACGTAATAATCGCCAGATCCGACAGCTGAACACCGATTCTGCCCATAATCGGGCGCTTCATGGGATCCCGGTCACCGCCGCAGCCAAACACCGCGATCAGCCGCCCCTGGCAGAAGCCGCGCACAGAGGACAGAACATTCTCCAGTCCATCCGGCGTGTGAGCATAGTCAATCAGAACCGTATAAGGCTTTCCCGGAGTGGGGACCACCTCTACCCGTCCCCGGATTCCCCTGGCGGTAACCAGGGCATCTGCCGCTTCCTGAAGAGACAGGCCCAGCTCCTGCGCAATGCCCAGAACCGTCAGTGCGTTGTATACCGTAAATTTTCCGGGAATCGGCAGACTTACCTCAGCCTGCTCCTGTGCGGACACTGCCGTAAAGCAGGTATGATCTGCATACAGGCGGATATTTTCCGCACACAGGTCTGCGTTTCCGTTTTCGGAAGTTGTACGTACCTTGCAGGTAGCTTTTTCCGTCATCCGGGCAAACCAGGGATCATCCCGGTTGAAAACGCCTGCACGGCACCTTCTGAACAGCTCTGCCTTGGTGTCGCAGTAGTTTTCCATGGTTTTATGGAAATCCAGATGGTCTTCCGTCAGATTTGTAAAAGCCGCCACGTCATATTGTACACCACCAACCCGGTCCAATGCAATGGCATGGGAAGAAACTTCCATAACCATATATTGGCATCCGGCCTGAACCATCCGGGCAAACAAAGCCTGCAGTTCGTAGCTTTCCGGCGTGGTCCGCTCTGTGGGAATCACTTCATCCCCAATCTGATTTTCCATCGTACCGATCAGTCCGACTTTTGCACCTCTGGCAGTTTCCAGAACATGCTTGAGCAGCAGAGTTGCAGAAGTTTTTCCGTTGGTACCCGTAATGCCGATGCACTTCATCTTTTCTGCCGGGTGGCCGAACCAGTTGGCAGAAACCTGCGCCAGCGCCAGCCGGTCGGAGGCAACCAGCACATAGGGCACATCCTGCTCGGGTTTCTTTGCAGTAAGAACAACGGCCGCGCCTTTTTCCATCGCCATGGGAATAAAGCGGTTACCGTCGGATGCAAATCCGGCAATGGCCACAAACAGGCCGTCCTGCTGTACCTTTCTGGAATCGTAGGCAACGCCCGTGATTTCCCGTTCCGGGTCTGCATGGCATTCCAGAACAGACACACCGAGAAGTAAATTTTTCAGCTTCATATAGTCTCCTTTTTACCCGGGTCAGTCCGAGGGCCGGGTATCCGTAAAAATCAGTTCAATGGTACTTCCTCTGGGAACTTTTTTCCCGGCAGGAATTTTCTGTACGGTGACTGTCACTGCCGGATCAATCGTTGTATTGCCGGACACCAGAACGTACAGCCCCAGCTTGCCGGCTGCCTGCGCCGCCATCTGACGGTTCATTCCGGTAAAATCCGGAACCTCAACAGGTTCATCTTCCGGCTCTTCTCCAAAATAGAGGATCACTTCACTGTCCCCGGGAACAGACGATCCCGGTGCAGGAATCTGCCCCGTAACCAGTTCCTCCGTACCGATGACTCTGTATCCGAGTCCAAGCTCCTGAAGTGCTTTCCCGGCATCTGTTCCGGAAAGACCGGTATAATTATCCAGCGTAACCAGATGCCCCGCCGCATCCTCAGGACCATAATTATGCGCAACGCCCAGGTAAGGCAGAATATCAGAAAACACCGCGCCAACCGTAGGTGCGCCCATAACGCCGCCGGAAATATGTATTCCGGTGCTTCTGGAAGGGGTATCCAGTGCCACAAGTACAATATACCGCGGATTGTCCATAGGCGCAACCCCCACAAAGGAAACGATTTTGTCCTGAACACGTTGTCCGTTTTCATCGAAAATATCTATTTTTTCACTGGTTCCAGTCTTTCCGCCTATGGAATACCCCGCTACCTGTGCGTTTTTTGCCGTTCCTTCGGTTACAACTGACTCCATGAGGCCGCACATAATTTTTGAAGTTTTTTCCGAAATCACCTGCCGGATGACGGTTGGCTCCTGAAAAAGCACTGTATTTCCGTCTTCATCCAAAACTTCTGAAACGATATACGGTTCCAGCAGTTTGCCTCCGTTGACAACCGCCGAGATTGCACGCACCAGCTGCAGCGGCGTAACTTTAAAGGTCTGCCCGAAGGAACCGGAAGTCAGAGAAGCCGTACCCCACTTGTCCGTATCGACAATCAGGGATTTGTCAAAATACACACCCTTGCTCTCGCCTGCCAGATCGATTCCGGTCTTTTCCATGATGCCGAATTTCTGCATATAGGAATAGAACTGCTCACCGCCCAGCTTGAGCGCAATGTGGGCAAAGGCAATGTTGCAGGAATTCTGCAGAGCCTGTGCCGTATTTTCCGAGCCGTGCCCGGCCGCCCTCCAGCAGTGCAGCCGCTGTGATCTGCCCGGAATCTGTTCCGATCCGCCACAGTGGAACCGGGTATTCAGATCAATGACCCCCGCTTCCAGTGCAGAGGCCATTGTGATGGTCTTGAATGTAGAACCCGGTTCGTATCCGTCGGAAATGCACCGGTTCCGCCATTGCTTCAGTCTGGCAGAAGAAACCGCCTCCTGGTACGCTTTTTTTCCTTCGTCAAAAGCCTCTGATCCTTCCGGATGCAGCAGGTAATTCAGCCGCATCTGTTCCAGCTGCGCAGCAACTCCCGGATCCCGGATCTGCAGATAGTGATTCGGGTCATACCCTTCCAGGGTTGCCATCGCCAGCACTTCTCCGGTAGTCACATCCATCACAAGGCCGAATGCACCGTTCTGCACATCGTATCTTCCGATTGCCGCCTGCATCTGTTTTTCCAGACACACCTGTACCGTCGCATCCAGCGTCGTGACCACACTGCATCCCTTCTGGGAGGAAATATACTTTTCATAGGAAAAGGGCATATCCATTTCGTTGTTTCCTTTTGTGGTCACAACTTTTCCCGTTTTCCCCTCCAAATAACTGTTGTAGGCAGCTTCCACACCTTCACAGCCTGTATTGGATGCATTGGCAAATCCGATAACCTGACACGCCAGCGTCCCATAGGGATAGTATCGCTTGGTCCCCGGCTCCAGATGAATACCGGATATGGAATTTTCGTTGATGAAATCCCGGATTTTGCAGGCCGTCCCCTCGTCCACCGAGGAGGCAATCCGCTTATAGCGTTTTGTGTAATCCTTCCCCTGCTCAGTAATCCAGGACGGTTCCAGATCCAGAATTTCTCCCAGTGCATTGCCGACCTTCTCCAGATCGGCCCGGGATTGCTTCAGCTCGTGCGGGTCCAGGTATACCGACTCCACGTCCTCCGAGCTTGCCAGAACATTCATGTTCCGGTCGTAAATCAGCCCTCGCTCTCCGGTAATCTTTGTCGTTCTCGTCTGATTCCGCAGAGCAAGATCTGCATACCGTTCATAATCTCTGACCATCAGCATATACAGCCGCAGACCGATGGGCAGGAATGCCAGAATCCCCAGCAACAGCATAACCCCGAGAATCCGGCGATGCTGTCCGCTGTCCTGGCGAAGCCTGACAAAATTCCGTTCTGTAGACTTTCGCTTCATGCATTTGCCACCTTTGCACTGTGATAGCAAAAAACGGGCAGTAAGAAACCTCTCACTGCCCATTCCGGCTTCTATCTTATTCTATTGGCAGCAAAGCAGCTTATGCAAAAAGGTCCTCAAAAAAGCCGCACATCTTTTCCCAAAAACTTTCCGGGGCCGGCATTTTCTCATCGGGTGGGCCAACAAAAAGCGGGTGTGCCTCCGCCTGAGAAATCGGGATCATTCCACCGGCAATGGCTTTCTCATAAATCTCATCCAGATCAAACCCATCCCGATAGGTCTGATCCAATTCTGCATTTTCCGTCCGGAGCCGGGAAACATCGTTTTCCAGTTGCCTTTTTTCGCCGACCGCGGCGGAAAGCCGGACAGCAGACACCAGCATCATAACCGCAAGCACAGTCACGATTGCAAGGCCGCCCAGGGCCAGCGGATCCAGCCGCACCAGAACCACTCTCTGATGCTGCATACGGGGTTTGGGAACCTTTTTTCTATGTACTCTGGCAGGTTTCGGCTCCGGCTGCCGGGCCGCACTTCCGTCAGTATAATAGTGGATGTATCGGCCTTCGCTTCCGCGTGTCACTCCGGCTCCCCCCTTGTATCAGTCAACTCAGATTTCTCACAGTTTTTCACAGACGCGAAGCTTAGCGCTTCTGGATCTCGGATTCACGTCCAGTTCTTCCTGAGATGCCACAACAGGTTTCTTGTTAACCAGCTTTACCTTCGGCTTTTTACCGCAGACACACACCGGAAAAGACGGCGGGCATGTGCAGCCCTTGGCCGCATCGGCCATACCGCTTTTTACAATCCGGTCTTCCAGAGAATGGAAGGTAATCACCGCCAGACGACCTCCCGGATTCAGGCAGGGAATCGCATCCTCCATCACCTGCCGGACAGCACCGAGTTCATCGTTGACCGCAATCCGGATTGCCTGAAAGGACCGCTTTGCAGGATGCTGCTTCTCCCGCAGAGCAGAGGCAGGCATGGCAGAGCGGATGATGTCCACAAGCTCCAGAGTGGTGCGGACAGGCTCCTGTGCCCGTCTGCGGCAGATGGCACCGGCGATCTGGGGTGCGTAGCGCTCCTCGCCGTAATCGTACAGGATTTTGCGCAGTTCTGCTTCTGACCAGGTGTTTACCACATCTGCAGCTGTCAGAGAATCCTCACTGTTCATGCGCATATCCAGCGGTGCATCCGCCATGTAAGAAAATCCGCGGCTTCCGTCGTCCAGCTGCGGAGACGAAACGCCCAGATCCAGCAGGATTCCGTCCACGCCGTCAATGGAAAGTGTCCTGAGAACATCTGCAATTTCGCAGAAGTTAGAATGCACCAGCGTGACCCGGTCTCCGAATTCCGCAAGGCGCTCACCCGCAGCTTTCAGCGCCACGGGATCTCTGTCAATACCAATCAGCCTGCCGGTAGTCAGACGTTTTGCGATCTGATAAGAATGACCGGCACCGCCCAGGGTGCCGTCCACATAAATACCGTCAGGCCGGATGTTCAGCCCATCCAGACATTCCTGAAGCAGGACAGAAACATGATGAAATTCACTCATAATCCAATGGCCTCCAATGATGCCAGTAGTTTTTCCGGAGTCAGATTCTCCGTTTCAAATCGGTTGAATTCCGCCTCGTCCCAGATTTCAGCCTGTCCGGCTCTGCCCGCAATTACCACATCCCGGGAGATTCCGGCATATGCGGTCAAAAAAGGGCTCAGAGAAAAGCGAAACTGTTTGTCCGGTGTGCATTCCACTGCGTTGATAAAAATCAGGCTGGTAGCATCGGACCGTCTGGAGATCGGAAGTGCATTGTAATTCTGCGTAATGGTTTCCCAGTCCGCAGCAGTGTAAACTGTCAGGCAGCGGTGACCGCAATTGACACCCAGAGTCACATAGAAAGAGGACCCCAGCTCATCCCGCAGCTTTGCCGGAACAAACAGGCGATTCTTCTCGTCCATCTTCGCGGGGTACTTGCCGATCATCAACTCACCTGCTTTCCAGATTACTCCATTTTACTGCACTTTCACTCCACTGGATTACAGTATAACGCTTTTCTCTGAGAAAATCAATCTTTTTCTCCGGATAATTCCCCGTTATATCCGGTTTTTGCTATTTTCCCGCATAATCCAAACAATTGTTCTATTTTATTATCCTTTAAACTGCAGACTATGGTCTTTGAGAATTCCCTGAATTTTACCGGATTTTTTCCCCCAGCTTAGCAGGAAATTTGCCAGTGGGCCTTCCACCTTTTCCTGAACCGCACGTCTGAGTAATCTGGCGCCCGCTTTTCCGCTGCTGCACTGCACGCAAAGTTCTCCTGCCAGTTCCTTCGGAAGAGACAGTTCAATTCCAATTTTTTCGGCACGCGCAAGCAGCTCCTGCAGATATTTTCCGGAAATTGCTTCCATCGCATCCGATTTCAGCGGTTCAAAGCAGATAATTCGGTCAAGGCGTCCCAGAAACTCCGGCGTAAAGGTCTGACGAAGGCACGCTCCGGTTTCCTGTGCCCTTCCTGCGGGCACAAATCCAAGGCCGTCGCCTTTCAGCTCTCCGCCGACATTGGATGTCATTATCACAATGGCGTTTTTAAAGCTTACACGCCGCCCGGTGGAATCCGTCAGAACACCTTCCTCCATGATCTGCAGCAGAATGCCCGCCACATCCGGATGTGCCTTTTCCAGTTCATCCAGCAGCACCAGGCAGTATGGCCTTCTGCGCACCTGCTCTGTCAGTTTGCCGCCTTCTTCATATCCCACATATCCCGGAGGTGCGCCGATCAACCTGGCAACAGACTGTTTTTCCATATACTCCGTCATGTCCAGCCGGATCATAGCATCTTTGGAGCCGTACATTTCTTCAGCAAGCGCCCTGCAAAGCTCTGTTTTTCCCACACCTGTAGGTCCGGTAAACATCAGGCAGGCCACCGGACGGTTCTCATCCCGGATTCCGGAAAATCCCCGGCGTACAGCCTCTGCCACCGCAGAAACAGCCTTGTCCTGCCCCATCACATGGGCCGACAGGATCTTTTCCAGATGAAGGAGCCGTTCTTTCTGGTCCGCTGTTAGTTTTCCCACCGGAATACCGGTTCTTGCTGAAACAGCCCAAGCAACATCTGCACCGGAAACCGGCCGTGTATTCCTTCGTTCCAGACGCATTCCCACAATCTGCTGCATCCGGTCACTCAGCTCTGCCGCTTTTTCATATTTCCGTTCCCGGACTGCTTCATGAATTTCCTCCTCCAGATTGCGCCTTGCCGCGCATCTGCGGTCTGATCCGGATTCTTCCATTCTTGCTCTTGCTGCAGCTTCATCCACCAGATCAATCGCCTTGTCCGGAAGATAAAGGTCCGGCAGATATCTGACCGACATGCGCACTGCTTCCCGAAGCGCCTCATCCGAAATACGGATTTTGTGATGCTGCTCCAGTCCGGGCTTGAGTCCCTTGAGGATTGTCAGCGTATCCTCCTGACTGGGCTCTTCTACCATGACCGGGCGGAATCTCCGTTCAAGTGCCGGGTCCTTTTCGATAAATTTGCGATACTCCGTCAGCGTGGTGGCACCAAGCATCTGCAGCTCTCCCCTGCCCAGTGCAGGCTTGAGAATGTTGGCCGCATCAATTGCACCCTCTGCGGCACCAGCCCCCACAATGGTGTGCATTTCATCCACAAAAAGAATTACATCTCCTGTTCTGCGGATCTCCGCCAGAACATCTCGGAGACGTTCCTCAAACTCTCCCCGGTACTTGGTTCCCGCCACCAGATTGGCCATATTCAGACTGACCAGGCGTTTGTCTTTTAGCTGCGGCGGTACATTTCCAGATGTCAGGCGCTGGGCCAACCCCTCTGCGATGGCAGTTTTGCCGACGCCAGGTTCCCCGATCAGTGCCGGATTGTTTTTATTTTTCCGACACAGGATTCCGATTACCATGTCGATTTCTCGATTTCGACCAATAACCGGGTCCATTGTTGCCGCCTTAAGCAGCATGTCTTCGCTGAACTGTTCCAATAATTTCGTAACAGACCCCTCCTCTTTCCAGCAGGCAGCATGCAACTGTTTCCGCTGCTGAGCTTCCACAATTCTCGTAAACAATGTGGGTGAATCAATTCCGGCTGCCTTCAGGAGCGTACCGGAAGATGCTTTTTCATATCTTGCAAGAGAAAGCAGAATATGAATTGGGCTGACCTCCGACTCCCGCATCACCCTTGCCTCCCGACCAGCGCCTCTTAGAATATGCCTTGCCTGGACACTCAGCCCCTGGGGAAGCGGAAGATCCTTTGTCCCCGTGCCAAAAAGCACGCAGGCCAGTGCCCGCAGCAGCTCCGGACTCAGGCCCCAATCCCGGAGGAAGTGGCCTGTCTCTGCCTGATGCTCTGCCAGTGCCAGCAGAATATGGATACTTCCAACGTAGCTGTGGCCCAGCTCCCGGGCCTGTCTGCCCGCCGAAAGGATAATTTCCGTCGCTTCCTGAGAATATCGCACAATATACACCTCTTATTTCACCCATTTTTCCCACGGATTGTTAATTTTATACGAATCCTGGAAAAAAGGAATTGCAATTTGAAAAATCCATGTTAGAATATAAGTGCGTTATGGAGCGTAACGTGATTTTATTATAATTATGGAGGTATTTCCCATGGCTTACAATATTACTGATGCTTGTGTCAAGTGCGGCACCTGTGCTGAGAACTGCCCTGTCGAGGCTATCGCAGAAGGCGAAGACAAGTACGTCATTGACGCTGATGTTTGTGTCAGCTGCGGCGCCTGCGCTGAAAACTGCCCTGTCGAAGCTATCGAAGAAGGCTAATTTCCACAAACACACGACATGCCTGCGCTGCCTGGATTTTCCGCTGCGCAGGCTATTTTCTGTTCTGGAGGTTTACATGGAAACTTTGCCCAACGGATTTACCATGGAAATCAGCAGCGGATCATTCCCGCTGAGTACCGACTCTATGCTGCTTGCCGGATTCGCCAGACTGCCGAAAAACGCAGAGGTTCTGGATCTTGGCTCCGGCTGTGGAACACTGGGACTCCTGCTGTGCGCAGCTGATTCTGCCTGCCGGGTTACCGGTCTGGAAATCACCGAACAGGCGCACCGGGCCGCACTGGAAAACATCTGCCGCAATCAACTGCAGAACCGTCTGTTCAGTATATGCGGTGATTTCCGAAAAATTCCTGTTGCGCAAGGAAAGTTTCATGTTTGTATATCCAATCCCCCCTATTTTTCAGGCGGTGAGGCCAGTTCTTCTCTGCCGCTGGCAAGAAGAAACGACACCTGCTCTACAAAGGAGCTGTTTTCCGCGGCCGCAGGTGCTCTGAAATACGGAGGCGATTTTTATATTGTTCAAAAGCCGGATCGTCTGGCAGAGCTCTGCGCCTGCGCATCTGAATGTCATCTGGAACCCAAACGACTTTGCCTGGTCCGGCACAGTCCCGGAAAACCCGTCAATCTGATTCTGCTTTCCTGCAGAAAAGGTGCAAAACCCGGACTTGTCTGGGACGAATGGACACTTTTTGATGAATCCGGTGTCCCTTCTCCCATCTACAAAAAAATCTATCATTTATAGGAGGCCCTCCATGGCTGGAATGCTTTATCTGGTACCCACCCCCATCGGAAACCTTGGGGATATTTCCCCCAGAGCCCGGGAAACGCTGGAACAGGCGGATTTTATCGCCGCTGAAGACACCCGGGTAACGCTTAAACTGCTCAATTATCTGGGAATCCGCAAAAATCTGGTCAGCTACTATGAGCATAACAAAGCTTTCAAAGGCAACGTCATTCTCGACCGGATTCTCGCCGGAGAAACCTGCGTTCTGGTGTCCGATGCAGGCTCCCCTGCCATCTCCGATCCCGGCGAGGACATGGTAAAGCTCTGTGCAGAAGCCGGTATTACTGTATGTGCCATCCCCGGTCCCTGTGCAGTGATCACTGCACTAAGCATCTCCGGTCAGAGCACCGGCCGATTCTGCTTTGAGGGATTTCTTTCCACTGCAAAAAAAAGCAGAAAAGAGCACCTGGACTCTCTGGTGAATGAAACCCGTACCATGATTTTTTATGAAGCACCACACAAGCTTCTCAACACGCTGCAGGATATGGCCGCTGTATTCGGAGCGGACCGTTCCATCAGCCTCTGCCGGGAACTGACAAAGCTGCATGAAGAAGTCATCCGGACCACGTTGGGCGAAGCAGTGGAACGCTATTCCCAGACACCGCCCAAGGGAGAATTCGTGCTGGTTCTGGCCGGCGCTGAGCCAAAGCAGCAGGAAGAAGTCACTCTGGAAGATGCACTGTCCAGGACCCGTGCCCTGATGGAACAGGGACTTTCCCGCAAGGACGCCGCAAAGCAGGCCGCTCTGGAAACAGGACATCCCAAGAAAGCACTTTACGACGGAACACTGTAATATTCTCCCCCGGTTCAGAGCGAATCGGGGGGATTTTTTCACCTGTTTGCCGGCTTTTTTCTGCCGGGTGCTGTTCTATGAGGAATGATCCCTCGCATAGGATTGTGCCGGAGGGATGCGTTATGGTTTTAAGCTGGATCTGGGTCAGTCTGATCGGCATCAGCCTTTTGTTTTCTTTTTTTACAGGTTCCGGGCAGGCTGTTGCGGCAGCTGTTCCTCAGGGTGCTCAGTCCGGAATTTCACTGGCCATCTCTATTTCCGGATCACTTTGCCTCTGGTCAGGCATCGGAAATCTCATGGAAAAGGCAGGAATCACCCAACGGCTGTCGCAATTTCTGCGTCCGCTTCTGGACAGACTTTTCCCGGAAAGCCAAAATGATCCTCAGTTAGCTGGTTTTCTCAGCGCAAACGTCTGTGCAAACCTTTTGGGTCTTGGAAACGCCGCAACTCCCATGGGGATCCGTGCCGCTAAACGGCTGTCATCCGGCAGCACCGCATCGGACTCTCTGTGCAGACTTGTCGTACTGAATACTGCCTCCATCCAGCTGATTCCGGCTACTGTCGCTGCTCTGCGCACAGGTTATGGCTGTCAGACACCTTACGATATTCTGCCGGCAGTCTGGGTCACCAGCCTGTGCTCTGCCGGTGCAGGACTTCTGTCCGCATGGGGACTGTCAAAGGTATGGTCTCATGCTTGATTATCTGATTCCCCTGCTTCTTTTTCTGGCCTCGGCAGCTGCACTGAGGCAGAAAGAAAATGTATATGACACCATGCTTTCCGGCTGCTCAGACGGGCTGAAGCTGCTTATTTCCATTGTCCCGACGCTGGTGCTGCTTCTAACTGCCATCAGCATGCTGCGTGCTTCCGGAGCAATGGAAATTATCAGCAGCTATCTGGCTCCCTGCTTTCATTTTCTCGGAATCCCGGAAGAAACTGCCCTGCTGGTACTCGTTCGCCCTATCAGCGGCAGTGCTGCGCTTGCAGTAGGCTCCGAGCTGATGAAAACCTACGGCGTTGATTCCGCAGTCGGCAGGACCGCAGCCATCATGCTGGGTTCTACAGAAACCACTTTCTACACCATCAGCGTCTACTGCGGCGCTGCCGGAATCCGCAGAACAAGATACGCCATTCCGGCAGCACTGATTGCGGATCTGACAGGGTTTATCATTGCCAGTATTACCTGCAGGGTTTTCTTTTCATAATTTTTGTACTGGTTTTCTCAAAAAAGCAATAGGCTCTGTAACCGGAAAGCGAATTGCCGGAGCATTCACTGGTTGAGAATCTTTCTGCATATAAAAAACCGCCCGACTTATAATTCAGGCGGTTTTTTTGAACTGTATTGAAATTATCTGTTCACGGCTTTTTGTACCAGCCGTTTCGCCCCCCCATAGCGTGGAAAGCATGGTGTCATTTCCCACGACACCTGCCCGAACGACCTCAACAGGTTCTTTCAGGTCCGAAATTCTGACACCGTCAATACAGGCTTTATTCCAAAATTCATCAGGGCTGCGATATGCATTATCCTGAAACACAAAAACGATGTTTTCTTTTCGTTCATCTGCATCCTCAGAAACCACCAGAGATCCCAAAAGATAATGCTGATTCTCAATATATAAACTCAGTCAGTGAAAAAGACATATCTGACTCATAGTCAGATCGGATAATTTTCATCACATCTTTTCCCATAATGTACAGTGGCTTGTGCTCTTTTTCCTTAAATCCAAATATATGTGATTTCCTTATCCCTTTTTTCTAAAAGCCGGACCATCCCGGCCGTCAGTCCTCACTGCCGGCTGTTTGATCAGGATTCGAGCACACGACATTTCATTTTTAAACCGGTATCAATGCGTATTTTATAAAAAATCGCCCCCTGTTTTATGGTTTCTATCAGGGACCCGGCAAGAACCTGCCGCCGACCATCTGCAGGTCAGCGGCAGTTCTTTTCTCAAGATTTCAGAAAATAATTCTGCACCGCAGCAATCAAATCATGGACACAATCCAATAAACAAACCCATACACCACACTTGCTGCCGTGCCATACACAATCACCGGCCCGGCGATGGTAAACATCTTTGCTCCCACGCCGGTAATAAATCCTTCGGTCTGAAATTCCAGTGCAGATGCCGAAATTGCATTTGCAAATCCGGTGATCGGGACCAGCGTACCCGCTCCGCCAATTTTTGCAATATCATCATACACACTCAGTCCTGTCAGCAAAGCAGAAAGGGCAATCAGGCTCATCGATGCTGCCAGACAGCAGTCTGTCTTTTCCATCCCCAGCATACCGTAACCGGCAGTCAGAAGCTGGCCCAGAACGCAAATGCTCCCTCCAATCCAAAATGCGTTAAGGCAGTCCTTCAGAATCGGCGACTTTGGCACTGCCTGCTCTGCAAGTTTTCCGTACTCCTGTTCAGTCATCATACATCACTCCCGGATGTATTTTCTCCCAAATACAAAAAAATATCAGCAGAATCGAACTTCTGCTGATATTTTCATTTTTACATTGCACCTTTTCCGGTAAGCACTACACGAATGGTCCACCAAATGACTTTCAGATCCGTCAAAAAGCTGCGCTCACGGATATACTTCAGGTCAGATTCGACCCACTCATCGAAGTCATGGGATTCGCTGCGGCCGGTGCATTCATGGTAACAGGCCAGCCCGGTTTTCACATCCAGCCGATGCATCTGATAGGCATTGTACTGTGCCACTTCCCGGGGCAGAGGCGGGCGGGGACCGATGATGGACATATCCCCCTTGATAATGTTAAACAGCTGCGGAAGCTCGTCAATGCTGGTCTTGCGGATAAATTTGCCAACCTTTGTAATCCGCGGATCATCGGCAATCTTGAACGCAGGTCCTTTCATTTCGTTTTTCTCCATAAGCGCGTCCAACTTGCTTTCAGCGTTCATGCACATGGAGCGAAACTTGTACATCTTAAATTCTTTTCCGTTTTTTGTCAGCCGGGTCTGCTTAAAAACAGGATTTCCCCTGTCCTCACACCAGATTGCAAGCATGACAATCAGGAAAACCGGCGACAGAATGATTACCGCAAGAATCGACAGAAGTAAACACTAACGAATCGGCCACACCCTGCATATCGCTGCGATAGAAACGAACCTTATGAAAAGCACGCACCTCACGATATAGAGAATCTGTATCCACATTAAACGTTTCCATCATCAAAGTATCAGCGTGTAAGAACAAACTATCTCCTTGTGAATAATCAATAGCCAACGCCTTATCTGTTACAAATGCTTTCTTAACCTGTTGATTATAATAGCCATACTCACCCTTCATCATATTACGATTTAAGGTGTCATTAAAGATGATATCACTGAAGGCTTCTCCTACACCCGTATTACGATCAAAATACAACGTATCACCTGTCAACTGTTTGCCATCATTGGTAAGTACCGAACGCTGATAAAGTTCTGCCTGACCTTCCTGAGTATAATAATACCCCGACTCTGAATAGATGTGGTTTCCCTCATTGAAAATATCCGAAGGACCAACAATATTCACCACTTTTGTTGCCGTATTATAACGTAATGTATCAGAAGTCAACGTGTACTTAGGTCCCTCTACCTTCACATTGTAATTGAAAACAGCTTCTTTAGAACCCGGACTATACTGTCCCCATTCTGACGAAAGTACATTCTGGTCATCCATCATCGTACCACCATCAAAGAAGTATCCAAGATTAAACAAGCGGTCATAATTCAAACTATCAGTAAGCAAAGTAGTAGTTTGGTTTTCCATACGAACATTCATGCGCATCTGAGCGATTTGCGTCATTCCATCGTAATACAACCGATCGCCATACAAGAACAACGTATCTCCTTGTTCTACACGTACGTTGTTGAAAGCCTCAAAAGCACTAATTTTGTCATAATAACGAGCACTGTCGCAATACATATACACGCTATCATGACGGAAGATGACATCGCCCACCACAATCTGTGCATCTGGTGATTCAGCATCCTTACGCAACACATTCGAATGAATCAGGTAAACCTTACTCTTCTGTTTGGGTTGTCGGTTATTTTGCTGACTTTGCGCCGTCAAACAAAAGCCGAACAGGCATAGGACACCTGCAACCAGTATCCTATGCCCGCTCCACAACATATGTTTTTTATTTTCTGACATATTTATCTAATCAACGTTTATCTCATTTTTTAATCCATCCCGGATATTTGAAATCACATTTCGCCCATTTCGGGTTGATGCGTACATAGGTCTTCTTCTGTTTTTCCAAAATCCATTTCTGAATTTTTTCATCGCTACGTTTAGCTGTCACAATTCGTTTCAAGCGCTGGTAGTCTTCTGTAATAGTTGCCTTATGAGCGTCGATACGATTTTTCAATTTAATAATGGCACAAACTTCTTTTCCCTTTGCTGTAATCATATGGAAAGGTTTTGATACCTCACCGATTTCCATTGTTTCAACCATTTTAGCCACATCCTGTGAAATGAGTCCTGCCAATTCCTGCATTTCGAAACGAGAAGTACTTGTTTGAGGATTTGCTAACAGACCATGATTATTCTTCGTATCTTTATCTTGTGACACCCATGTAGCAGCCTCATCAAATGAAACTTTTCCCTTACGGATATCTGTGGCCAGCGTATCTAATTTAAGAAGTGAAGCATCGATATCTTCCTGGTCAATTTTCGGCTTTAACAAGATATGACGATAGCTGATACGGTCACCTCGTTTTTCAATCAACTGTGCAATATGATAACCATATTCAGTCTTGAACACTTTCGAAATCTTTTTCGGATCGGTCAAGTTAAATACCACATTCGCGAATTCAGGCGTTAGCTCACCACGACCCATGAAACCATATTCACCGCCATGACGTGCTGAACCCGGGTCTTCAGAATACAGACGGGCATACATTCCGAACGATTCTCCTTTGTAAATTTGTTCAGTATATTCACGCAATGTACGTTTTACTCGTTCTATTTCTTCTTCCTTCACCTTTGGTTCACGCGTGATAATCTGCACTTCTACCTGAGCTGGCACAGAAGGGATACTATCCATAGGAAGCTTATTAAAATAATTTCGAACTTCAGAAGGAGTCAGTTTAATATCACCTACAATTTTTTCCTGCATACGTTTTACAGTTTCCCCTTCACGCAGATTCTCACGAATCATTTCACGAATCTGAGTCATCGTTTTATGGTAATATTCTTCCATTCTTTCCTTAGAACCAATCTGGTCAATTCGCCATGCAATCTCACGCTCTACTTGCTGGAGAACTTCCTGGTCGGTTACAATCACACTATCGAGTTCTGCCTGATGGAGGAACAATTTCTGTACGGCCAACATTTCAGGTATGACACAATAAGGATCTCCGTCGAAACGGCGGCCTTCATATTGTGACTGCAGACGTTCATTTTCCACATCCGATTTGAGAATAGCTTCGTCACCCACTACCCAAACCACTTCATCTATTACATTATCTTGCGCATTGGCAGTAACGCCTACAAGCAAAAGCAGTAGGCTGACACACATTCGTGTAATGTTCAATTTATTCATTTGAGTCTTTATAATATATTACTTCGTTATTTGCTGAAGCCTTTTCATAGAGATCATTACGCATGTTGTTAATAAAATCTACTCGCTTCATATTAATCAATATTTCTTTTATTTCATTTCGGGCATACTCCAGTGGAAGGGCATTATCCATAGGAATATAATCCTCTACATGTAGGAAATAGCAGTATGTAGAATCTTTCACTTCTATATTTCTATGCTTATTGAGATAATCAGCATCAGAGGCTAACTCTTTCAAAGGCATTTTAGAAGCTATTTCAGGAACAGGCAGCCATCGATCAAAGAAATAATCATAATCGACCGCATTACTGATTCCAATCTTTTCAAGTTTGTCAATAGCATCCTGCGTATTCTGCTTATATAAAGTCTGCACACTCGACAAGTTCTTTGCTTTAAGTGGAACCTTCAGATATAATCCTTTTACATAAGGATATTCGGCCTTAAATGCAAGTGCGTGGGACTGATAGTAAGTTTCTATCTCATCTTCAGTAATGACATTTCCCACTTCTTGGTTTACCAGTTCTTCCTGAAAGGTATGCATAACCAGTGCTCTCCGATAAGAAGCTACAAGTTCGTTGATTCTTGCATTATCCGGAATATTACCTTCTGCTTTCTGGTACAACAATATATCTTCCACCCAGTTGCGTATGAATTCTTTAGCAAAATCCACGCTGTCTTTTC
>RCNH01000315.1_pt1 | contig 25897 bp, 23 predicted proteins | sample 2041161 | NCBI WGS metagenome assembly RCNH01 (sample SAMN09708215, study PRJNA481090) | Feces metagenome, whole genome shotgun sequencing project. | biome: feces | host: Leptonychotes weddellii | place: Antarctica: Sion Island | collected 2010-03-01 | reverse complement strand
AAAATTTTATTTTAGTATAATTATAACTAAAATAACAGGTCTTTTATTCTAAAAATAAAGGGGAATATATATGTATAACGATAAAAAAGTTTATGCTGTTATTGTGGCAGCAGGTAAAGGCACACGCATTGGTTTTGACAAAATGATGTATAAAATAGACGGTATTCCAGTTGTGGAAAAATCAGTGCAGGCATTTGAAAATAATAAACTTGTGGACAGTATAATAGTTGTAGCCGGAGATAATATTGATAATATAAAACAAATAGCTGAAAAATACAGTAAAGTTATTTCGGTGGTTACAGGCGGAAGCCAAAGAGCAGAAAGCGTTGCAAACGGACTTAAAGAAATAAAAACAGAAGGACTTGTGGCCGTGCACGACGGTGCAAGACCATATGTCAGTGATGATATAATAACAAATACAATTATATCTGCTGAAAAAACAAAGGCTGCAATACCTTGTGTGTCGGTAAAAGATACTATAAAAATGGGTAATAAGGGAGTTGTGGAATGTTCATTGCAAAGAGATAAACTTTTTATTACGCAGACACCTCAGGTTTTTTGCGTTAAAACATATAAACATCTTTTAGAAAATGACAAGGATTTTTCTATTACAGATGATGCACAGCTTTTTGAAAATGCAGGATATAAAGTAGGACTGATTGGTACTATTGAGACGATTATTGGAGAGCGGGTGATTCCTTCTGCAAATACAACACCAGAATCTATTTTGTTACAGAAATATTTTGCTATGATGTTGGAAGAAGGATGTGACTGTGCAGTAATGGAAGTATCTTCCCAGGGACTGATGCTGGATCGTACTGCTGGTTTTATTTTTGATGTGGGAATTTTCACTAACATAGAACCGGATCATATTGGTCCTAATGAACATACTAGTTTTGAACATTATCTGGAATGTAAGAAAAAGCTTCTTCGTCAGTGCAGGATAGGAATCGTAAACAGAGATGATGAACATTTCCAGCAGATCGTAGAAGGACATACTTGTAAACTGGAGACTTATGGATTTTCCAAAGAAGCGGATCTGCGGGCAGCAGATTGCAAACTCCTTACAGGAAAAGGAACCCTTGGTATTTCCTATCATCTGGAAGGACTTATGAACATGGATGTGGAAGTGGATCAACCTGGAAAATTTAGTATTTATAATTCTCTAACAGCTATTGCTATCTGTCGTCATTTTCATGTTTCGCCGGAAAATATAAAAAAAGCATTGAAAGCAGCCAAAGTCAAGGGAAGAATTGAAATGGTAAAGGTTTCCGATAAATTTACGGTGATGATTGATTATGCACACAATGCCATGAGTCTGGAAAGTCTTTTGGTGACTCTTCGGGAATATCATCCCAATCGTTTGATCTGTCTGTTTGGATGTGGTGGAAATCGTTCCAGAGACAGAAGATTTGAGATGGGTGAAGTAGCAGGAAAACTGGCAGATCTTACGATTATCACATCAGACAATCCAAGAAATGAAGATCCACAGGCAATCATTGATGATATTAAGACCGGAATGGAAAAAACAGAAGGAAAATATGTGGAAATCATAGACAGAAAAGAAGCAATTGCCTATGCAATCCACCATGGAGAGCCGGGAGATATTGTAGTACTGGCAGGAAAAGGCCATGAAGATTATCAGGAAATTTGTGGAAAGAAATATCCAATGGATGAACGGGTTCTGATTCGGGAGATTCTGGAAGAAGACGGTGTCAATGAATAAAGATTTTGCGGACATTATCGTAGATATTTCCTGCGATAAGCTGGACCGGACATTTCAATATCGTGTACCAGAGTCCCTTAAGGATGAGATAAGCCCGGGAATGCTGGTAAAAGTCCCTTTTGGAAATGGAAAACGTTTGATCAGAGGATATGTAGTAAATGTTACCGGACAGCCTTCTTATCAGGTGGAAAAAATGAAAGAAATACAGGAAGTAGTACAGCAGGAAAATTCCGTAGAATCCAGATTGATTGCTTTGGCAGCCTGGATTCGTCAGCAGTATGGTTCTACCATGATACAGGCATTGAAAACAGTGCTTCCTGTAAAGCATAAAATGAAAGAGAAAGAAGAAAAATATCTTTCCCTGGCGATAGAGAGAGAACAGGCTCAGAAATTGGCAGAAATGTATCATAGAAAACATTATGTTGCAAAAGAGCGAATTTTAAGAAAATTGCTGGAGCAGGAAACCATATCCAAAACCCAGGCGGTTCAGGAACTTTCTGTATCAGGAAAAACACTTCTTAGCATGGAAAAACAGGGGATTTTTCAGATACGATCCCAAATTGTATATAGAAATCCAGTATTACAGGAAGCAGAAAAAAAAGGAGATATAGAGCTTACAGAAGAACAGCAAAAAGTGGTTTTTGAAGTCTTAAAGGGATGGCAGCAGGGAGATCAAAGACCAAGTCTGATCCGTGGAGTAACAGGAAGTGGAAAAACTTTGATTTATATGAAAATCATTGAAGAAGTACTTCAACAGAAAAAGCAGGTAATTCTGCTGATTCCAGAGATTGCTCTTACCTATCAAAATGTACAGAGATTTTATCAGAAGTTTGGAGATAAAGTTTCCGTGCTTCATTCAAAGCTTTCCCAGGGAGAACGTTCGGATCAGTTTTCCAGAGCACAAAAAGGAGAGGTGGAAATCATGATTGGTCCTCGTTCAGCCTTGTTTACACCGTTTCCAAATCTAGGTTTGATTATTATAGATGAAGAGCATGAAACATCTTACCAAAGCGAGACGATGCCATGTTATCATGCAAGAGAGACAGCTATTCAACGGGGAAAACTGGAAAATTGTCCGGTACTTTTAGGAAGTGCTACCCCTTCTGTAGATGCATACTGGCAGGCGGAACATGGGAACTATCGTTTGTTTGAACTGGAAAAGCGATATGAAGACAGAAACCTTCCTTTTGTGGAAATTGTTGACCTTCGAGAGGAATTAAAACAGGGAAATCGATCGATTTTAAGCAGAAGCCTTCAGGATAAGATGAAAGATCGGCTGGAAAAGAAGCAGCAGATTATGCTGTTTCTAAACAGACGTGGATATGCAGGATTTTTTTCCTGCCGTTCCTGTGGAACGGTTATGAAATGTCCGCACTGTGATGTATCCTTGTCAATCCACAGGCATGGAAAGATGGTATGTCACTATTGTGGATATGAAACCAGACAGCCAGAAAGATGCCCATCCTGTGGTTCACCTTTTGTGGGCGGGTTCCGTGTGGGAACACAACAGATAGAAGATATTGTAAAACGCACTTTTCCACAGGCAAAAGTTCTTCGTATGGATCTAGATACTACAAGAAAAAAAGACAGTTATCAGAGTATTTTGTCATCCTTTGAAAAGGGAGATGCGGATATTCTCATTGGAACTCAGATGATCGTAAAAGGACACGATTTTCCAAATGTAACACTGGTAGGAGTTTTGGCAGCAGATCTTTCTTTGAATACCAGTGATTATCGTTCCGGTGAGCGTACGTTTCAGTTACTGACACAGGCAGTAGGAAGAGCAGGAAGAGGAAAAGAGACGGGAGAAGCTGTAATACAAACCTATCAGCCGGAACATTATAGTATTCAGGCAGCAGTGACACAGGATTATCCGTCTTTTTTTGAACAAGAGATCGGTTATCGGCAATTATTATCCTATCCACCAGCCTCCCATTTGTTTGCCATACATGGAAGTGGCATGGAGGAACAACATTTATCTGTGGCCATGGAATATATTCGACAGTTTTTAAAAAAGATTGACGGAAAAGGACGGTTACAGGTCATAGGTCCGGCAGATGAAACAGTGGCAAAGGTTGCAGACATGTATCGGAAAGTGATATATATAAAACAGGAGGATCACCAGATGCTTCTTTATGTGAAGGAACAGCTGGAAAGATATATAGAAATAAATAAAGGTTTTAATAAGATAAGAATTCAATTTGAATTCGATCATTAGGAGGAATGAAAAATGGCAATACGTAAAATCAGAACAATGGGAGATAGTATTTTGGAGAAAACATGTCGTCCAATAGAGAAAATGACACCAAGAATCCGTCAGCTGATTGAGGATATGAAGGAAACCATGTACGATGCTTATGGAGTAGGACTGGCAGGACCCCAGGTTGGAATTTTAAAAAGAGTGGTTGTGATTGATGTGGGAGAAGGACCATATGTTTTGATTAATCCTGTGATCACAGAAACAAAGGGAGAGCAGACAGGAGAAGAAGGCTGTTTAAGTGTTCCAGGAAAACAGGGAATCGTTACAAGACCCAATATTGTAACGGTAGAAGCTTTGGATGAAAATATGGAGCCATTTACACTGACAGGGGAAGGATTACTGGCTCGTGCAATTTGTCATGAACTGGATCATCTGGAAGGTGTTCTTTATGTTTCTCATGTGGAAGGTGAACTGAAAACGGTAACATATAATAATGAAGAAGAGGAAGAATAAATGAGAGTTGTATTTATGGGAACCCCGGATTTCTCTGTGGGAACATTAAAAGAATTGGCAAAGGCAGGACATGAGATTGTAGGTGTTGTCAGCCAGCCGGATAAACCAAAAGGAAGAGGAAAAAATCTTCAGCCTACACCGGTGAAAGAAGCAGCTTTGGAACTGGGCCTTCCAGTGTATCAGCCAAAGAAAGTCCGTGAGCCGGAATTTATAGAAACATTGAAAGAATTGAAACCAGAAGTAATCGTGGTAGCTGCATTTGGACAGATTATTCCAGAAAGTATTTTAAATATGCCACCATATGGATGTGTGAATGTGCATGCATCACTGCTTCCTAAATACCGTGGGGCATCCCCTATTCAGTGGGCGGTTATTAACGGAGAAAAGGAGTCTGGTGTTACTATTATGCAGATGGACAGTGGACTGGACACAGGAGATATGATTTCAAAAGTGATCGTACCACTGGATAAAGAGGAAACAGGAGGAAGTCTGTTTGATAAATTAAGTGAGGCAGGAGCGAAACTTCTGGTGGAGACTCTCAAAGACCTGGAAAATGGAACAGCAGCACGAGAAAAACAACCAGAAGAAAGTCCTACACCTTATGCAGGAATGATTGAAAAGAAAATGGGAAATATAAATTGGGATTGTTCTGCACAGGAACTGGAGAGGCTGATCCGGGGATTAAATCCATGGCCAAGTGCATTTACAAGAATAAATGGAAAAACACTGAAAATCTGGAAAGCAGAAACAGTGGATAAAATGGAAACCGGGACAGATGCACAGCCGGGAACCATTTTGCAGGCAGACAAAGAAGGGCTTTTTATTAAGACAGGAGAAGGGATCCTGAAAGTAACAGAACTTCAGATGGAAGGAAAGAAGCGAATGGAAAGTTCTGCGTTTCTTAGAGGATACCATATAGAAGAAGGAAGAGTACTGCCTTATTAAAGAAAAAAGAAAGGTATCAGGTGATAGATATGTTGGCTTTCATTTACAGACATTATTATGATCCTACGTATATACTGGTAATATTGGCTGGTATTCTTGCGATGGCAGCATCTGCGTATTGCAATTCAGTTTTAAACCAGTACAGCAGAAGACAGATCAGTACAGGAATCACAGGAGCACAGGCAGCAGAACGGGTTTTGCACGCAGCTGGAATTTATGACGTATCCATACAGCAGATGAAAGGGGTAGGAGTATCTTTTTATCGCTATGATAAATCGGTGCATCTTTCATCAGAATTATTTCATCAGTCCAGTATTACAGCAGTTGCAACAGCTGCTCATGAATGTGGTCATGCTATGCAGCATGCCACAGGATACCTTGCCAATCAGCTGATTCAGTTTCTTCATCCTGCCATGAACATCAGCTCCAATCTGGCAGTTCCTATTTTTATCATGGGACTGATATTTTCTTTAAAATCGTTATTAACGATAGGAATTGTATTGTTTTTGGTGGTTGTAGTTTTTCAGCTGGTAACATTGCCCTCAGAGTTCAATGCATCCAGAAGAGCAGTTGCCATGCTTCAGACCACAGGAATTTTAACTACAGAAGAGGAAGTCAGAGGGGCAAAAAAAGTATTATTTGCAGCTGCACTTACTTATGTAGCAGCTCTGGCAGGAGCAATCCTTCAACTGCTTCGACTGATTATTTTGGCTGGAGGAAGAGACCGTGACTAATGGAACAGAAAACAGAGAAATCGTTCTGGAATTGTTGTTAGAAATTTTAGAAAAAGAGGAATACAGTCATATTGCCATACGAAATGCTCTAAATAAAATACAGTATTTTCCAAAAGCAGATCGGGCATTTATTAATCGCCTTACAGAAGGAACAGTGGAAAATAAAATTCGTCTGGATTATATTTTGGACCAGTTCTCAAAAGTAAAAACAAAGAAAATGAAACCGGTAATCCGAAACATTCTGCGTATGGGGGTATATCAGTTGTTATTTATGGACAGTGTGCCGGATTCAGCAGCCTGTAATGAAGGGGTAAAGCTGGCGCAGAAAAAAGGTTTTTATAATTTAAAAGGTTTTGTGAATGGTGTTTTGAGAAGCATAGCAAGAGAAAAGAAAAATATCCATTATCCAGATAAAGATAAACAAAGAGAAGAATACCTTTCTGTATGTTATTCTATACCTTTATGGATGATCCAGAGATGGATTCAAGAATTTGGCTTAGAAAAAACACAGAAAATGGCAGAAAGTTTTATGGAAGAAAAACCGGTGACGGTGCGTTTCCAGAATTATCTCATGGATAAAGAAAATACCATGAAAACTTTGCAGGAGCAAGGAGTTGAAGTGGAAAAAGCACCATATCACCAAGATGCCTGGTATATTTCCAACTTCAGTCACATAGCAGGACTGCAATCTTTTGTGAAAGGTCAGATTGTGGTACAGGATGTAAGTTCGATGCTGGTAGGAGAAGCTGCCAATCCTAAAAATGGAGATCGGGTCATTGATCTTTGCGCTGCTCCTGGAGGAAAAAGTATCCATGTGGCAGATAAGATGGCAGGAACAGGACAGGTAGAGGCAAGAGATCTGACTTCTTATAAGGTAGAACTGATACAGGAGAATATAGAAAGAACAAAATCTGGTAATCTGACAGCTGTGCAGAAAGACGCTACCGTTTTCAACAAGGAAGATATAGAAAAAGCAGATATTGTTTTAGCAGATGTTCCATGTTCTGGTTTGGGGGTTATTGGAAAAAAATCGGATATTAAATATCGGATGGATCAGGAAAAAATACAGGAATTAACAATTCTTCAAAGAAGAATTCTTCACAACGCAGCATCTTATGTAAAACCAGGAGGAACATTGATCTATAGTACCTGTACGATCACAAAAGAAGAAAATGTGGATAATGTAAAATGGTTTGTAGAAAATTATCCTTATCATCTGGAAAGTCTGGATCCTTATATATGTGAAGAACTTCAATGTGAGTCCACAAAAGAAGGATACTTACAGCTTCTTCCGGGGGTTCATAAATGTGATGGATTCTTTCTTGCAAGACTGGTACGAGAACAGGAGTAGATATGGAAGAACTGGATATTAAGTCCTTATATGAAAATGAATTAAAAGAAAAAATGATTTCTATGGGGGAAAAACCCTTTAAAGGAAAACAATTATATGAATGGCTGCATAAAAAGACGGCAACCACATACCAAGAAATGACAAATCTTTCTGAAAGTCTTCGAAAAAAACTGGAGCAGGAAGAACCATTGACCCAACTGGAAGTGGTGGAAGTACAGACTTCAAAAATTGATGGCACACAAAAATATTTGTTTCGTCTGGCAGACGGAAATGTAATTGAAAGTGTATGTATGAGGTATAAATATGGAAATTCTGTATGTATTTCTTCTCAGGTAGGCTGTAGAATGGGTTGTCGATTCTGTGCTTCTACCTTAGGAGGACTTACAAGAAACCTGTTGCCTTCTGAGATGCTGGAACAGATTTACAGGATTCAGAATCTTACAGGGGAAAGAGTATCCAATGTTGTTGTCATGGGAACGGGAGAACCTATGGATAATTATGATCATCTGATCCGTTTTATCAGAATCCTGTCGGATGAAAAAGGGCAGAATTTAAGCCAGAGAAACATTACGGTATCTACCTGTGGAATCGTCCCAAGAATCCGTCAGCTGGCGGAAGAAGGGCTGACGATTACTCTTGCGTTGTCCTTACATGCACCAAACAACGAAAAACGAAAAGAATTAATGCCTATAGCCAATAAGTATTCTCTGGAAGAAGTTATTCCGGCCTGTGCTTATTATTTTGAAAAAACAGGCAGACGTCTTACGTTTGAATATAGTCTTGTAGGTGGAAAAAATGATAGTGAAGAAGATGCAAGGGAACTTGCACAGCTGATTTCTGGGCTGAATTGTCATGTAAATCTGATACCGGTAAATCCTATTAAGGAACGGGATTATGTACAATCTGATAAAAAAGTCATTGCTAATTTCAAAAATAAACTTGAAAAATACAAAATTAATGTTACTATTAGAAGGGAAATGGGCAGAGATATTGATGGTGCCTGTGGACAGTTAAGAAAAAGTTACTTAGATAAAAGGGAGAATATAGAATGAAATCCTATTCTGTAACAGATGTGGGACAAGCCAGGAGAGATAATCAGGACTATGTTTTTGCGTCTTTGCAGCCAATTGGGAATCTTCCCAACTTATTTGTAGTGGCAGATGGTATGGGCGGACATAATGCAGGGGATTATGCATCCAGATGTGCGGTTCAGACAATCGTAGAAGATGCAGAGAAAAATATGAGTTTCAATCCTATTAAAATTGTCCGGCATGCAATAGAAAAGGCGAATGAACAGATTGTAAAAGATTCCCATGAAAATCCAGATTTATATGGAATGGGCACCACAGTAGTAGCAGTAACGATCGTGGGAAATTACGCTTATGTGGCGAATGTAGGTGACAGCAGACTTTATCTGGCAGACAAGGAGGAGCTGCAGCAGATCACCAGAGATCATTCCTGGGTGGCTGAAATGGTGCGCAGGGGAGAAATCACAAAAGAAGAGGCCCAGACACATCCGGAGAAAAATATCATTACCCGGGCTGTGGGAACATCAGAAGAAATTATCATAGATTTTTTTGATGTGGAATTAGAAGAAGAGAATAAAATTCTTATGTGTACGGACGGATTGAGTAATATGGTGGAAGATGCAGAGATACATAATATTCTTGTCTCAGCCAATGACATAAAAGAAAGTGCCATGGAACTGGTGAATCGAGCCAACGAAAATGGCGGAACCGATAATATTTCAGTAATTATAATAGAACCATTTACAGACGAGGTGAAAGAATGTTAAAAGAGGGTATGATTGTAGGAGAAAGATATGAGATCATCAGCAGGATCGGAAGCGGTGGAATGGCCGACGTCTATAAAGCGAAAGATCATAAGCTGAATCGTCTTGTAGCTGTGAAGGTTATGAAAGCCGAATTTAGCGAAGACAAGGGTTTTATTGCAAAATTTCGAGATGAGGCACAGGCAGCAGCAGGACTGGCTCATCCAAATGTAGTAAACGTTTATGATGTTGGGGAGGACAAAGGCGTATATTACATTGTAATGGAACTGGTACAGGGCATTACATTAAAAGATTATATTTCAAGAAAAGGAAAACTGACGGTACGGGAAGCTACCAGTATTGCTATTCAGGTGTCCTTAGGACTGGAAGCAGCTCATAGAAGTAACATTATCCATAGGGATGTAAAGCCTCAGAATATTATTATTTCTACAGATGGAAAAGTAAAACTGTCCGATTTTGGAATTGCAAGAGCAGCATCATCCAATACAATCAGCTCCAATGTTATGGGTTCTGTTCACTACAGTTCTCCAGAACAAGTACGTGGAGGCTACAGTGATGCCAAAAGTGATATTTATTCCTTAGGAATTACCATGTATGAAATGATTACAGGACATGTGCCATTTGATGGAGAGACAACTGTAGCAATTGCAATCAAACATCTTCAGGAAGAAATTGTATCCCCAAGACAGTATGTGCCAGATATTCCATATAGTTTGGAACAGATTATATTGAAATGTACACAGAAAAGCCCAGACAGACGATACACATCTATGTCAGAGCTGATTGAAGATTTAAAACACTCTCTGTTGGATCCAGATGGAAGATTTGTAATGGTGACACCACTCTCCAATCATGCACAGACCATGCAGTTGTCAAAAGATGAGTTGGAAGCTATTCGTCAGGGGCGTTCTGGTTATGCAACACAGCGTCAGGAACAGTATGAACCTTACGAAGAAGAGGAAGAAGATTACGAAGAAGATTATGAAGATGATTACGAGGATGAGGACGAGGAGGATGGAGATATTAGTTCCAAACTGGAAAAAGCCATGACCATTGGTGGCTTTGTTATTGGTGCTATTATCATCTGCATTCTGATTTTCCTTATTGCCCGTGCAGCCGGATTTCTGAAATTTGGTGGTGTAAAAAAACCGGGAAATGATGTGAACATTCAGCAGGATAAAGAACCTGGTGCTGTGGATACAGAAAAAGATGAAAACGGACAGGTGTCAGCTCCAAAACTGGTTAGCCTTACAGAAGAAAATGCATTGAGTGTTTTGGAACAGATGGGGTTGAAAGGAAATAAAAGTAAAGAAGAGCCATCTTCCAAATATCCGGCAGGAACTGTTATGAAGCAGGACATTGTTGAGGGAACAAAAATTAATCCGGGAACCCTGATCAATTATGTGGTAAGTACCGGAGTAGATGACCAGAAAGTACCAGAAGTTAAAGATTTATCTCAGTCAGAGGCAGAAGCAGCAATTAAAGCAAAAGGATTCCAGACAGAGGTAAAAAAAGAACATCATGATACCATACCTGTTGGAAAAGTAATTTCCGTTGATCCAAAAGTAGGAACGACTCTGGAAAAAGGAGCTACGGTTACACTGACAGTCAGCCTTGGAAAAGAAAATAAAAATATTCCAGTGCCATCTGTTACGGGATTAGCAGAAGATGTAGCGAAAAAGAAACTGACAGACAGAGGATTTCAGATAGAAGTAACAACTGTTTCAGAAGCAGAAGAAGGAACAGAAGATGGGACTGTTTTGTCACAAAATCCAGAAGCTTCCAAAGAACAGGAACCAGGAACAAAAGTTACAATTACAGTTTACAAAAAGCCAGAAGAAGTAGCAGCAAGTACCTGGTCTACGGTTGTAAAACTGATGCCACCTGAAAATTATACAGAAGGAAAGGTAAGAATCCGTCTTGTTCAGGAAATAGATGGGGAAGAAAAAGAAACTGTTTTGTTAGAAGGAGAAACTCTGACATTCCCATATATATTAAAAGCACAGGGAGCAGAAGGTGTTGAAAAAGGTGTCATTTATCTGGATGAAATGGTGGAAGAAGAATATGTAGAGCGTGCACATTATAATAATGTGACATTTAAAGAATCAAAGTCTTAAGAGGACCTATATGCAGGGAAAGATAATCAAAGGAATTGCCGGATTCTATTATGTAGACGTAATAGGATCCGGAATTTATGAATGTAAGGCTAAAGGTATTTTTCGAAAAGAGAAAAAGAAACCTTTGGTAGGAGATAACGTGGAGATTCAGATACTGAATGAAGAAGAAAAAACAGGAAATCTGGTAAAAATCCTTCCACGTAAAAATGAACTGATCCGACCGGCATCCGCCAATGTGGATCAGGCATTGGTGATTTTTGCGGTCAGACAGCCGGATCCAAATTATGGACTGCTGGACCGCTTTTTGATTTCCATGGAGCAGCAGAATGTTCCGGTTATCATATGTTTTAATAAGCATGATCTGGCACAGGAAGAAGCTGAAAAGCTGTATCGTTTATATACGGATTGTGGATATCAGGTATTGCTTACCAGTGCATGGAAAGAAGAGGGAATTGAAGAAGTGAAAAAGATACTGGAGGGAAAGACTACGGTTGTGGCAGGTCCTTCCGGTGTGGGAAAATCATCCCTGACAAATCTTTTACAGAAAGAAATCAGCATGGAAACAGGAGAAATCAGTAAAAAGCTGAAACGCGGAAAACATACTACACGCCATTCTCAGCTTTTGTATGCAGGGGAAGATACCTACCTTATGGATACTCCGGGATTCAGCTCCTTATATCTGGAAGGAATGGAAAAAGAAGAGTTAAGAGAGTATTTCCCAGAATTTCATCCATATCAGGAACAATGCAGATTTCAGGGGTGCGTTCATATTCATGAGCCAGGATGTGGAGTAAAGGAAGCATTAGAAACAGGAAAGATTTCCAAACAGCGATATGACAATTACGTGAGCTTTTACCAAGAATTAAAAGAAAAAGAGAAAAGGAGATACTAAAATGAATATTTTAGCACCATCAATTTTATCCGCAGATTTCAACTGTCTGGGAGATCAGATTCAGGAAGTAGCACAGGCGGGGGTAAAATGGTTACACATAGATGTTATGGACGGTATTTTTGTACCAAGTATTTCTTATGGAATGCCGGTCATCAAATCCATCAGAAAACAGACAGATTTGTTTTTTGATGTACACTTAATGATTGAAAAACCGGAACGTTACATTCAGGCATTTAAAGAGTCAGGTGCAGATATGCTGACAGTTCATGCAGAAGCGTGTACACATTTAGATAGTACATTAAGAGAAATCCGTAAAGCCGGAATGAAGGTAGGAGTGGCATTAAATCCAGGTACACCGATTAGCACACTGGATTGTGTGTTGAATCTTGTAGATATGGTATTGATCATGACAGTAAATCCTGGTTTTGGTGGACAGAAATATATTGACACCTGCACAAGAAAAGTAAAAGAATTGAAAGCAATCCTCAAAGAACGTGAGCTGGATGTAGATATTCAGGTAGACGGAGGAATCAACAAAGAGACACTTTCAGAAGTGATGGAGGCAGGAGCAAATATTTTTGTAGCCGGTTCTTCTGTATTTAGTGGGAATATCAGAGAAAATGCAGTTGCATTGATGAAACTTATGGGAGAAAAGTAACAGGAAGATAAGAATGAGAACATTGATAATTACCGGGGGCAGTATCCAGAAGGATTTTGCCCTTTCTTTTATAAAAAAACTTCAACCGGAGTATATTCTGGCAGTTGATAAAGGACTGCAATTTTGTTATGAACAGAAGATAGTACCGAATTATATTGTAGGAGATTTTGATAGTCTCTCAGAGGAGATCCTTAGGTTCTATAAACAACAGACGAAAGTTCCTGTTCGAGAATACAATCCGGTAAAAGATGATACAGACACCTGCATTGGCTTGGAAAAAGCCATGGAAATGGGAAGCAGTTCTATATGGATTTTAGGTGCAACAGGAACAAGGATAGATCATATGCTGTGTAACCTGCAGATATTAAAAAGAAGCTGGATAAAAAAGATACCTGCATATCTCATAGATGCTCATAATCTGATTACATTGCCAGTACAGCAGGAATTTTTCCTGAAGAAGGATAAACAGTTTGGAACGTATGTGTCGTTCTTCCCGTTAGGGGATCAGGTGGAGAAACTGACTCTGGAAGGATTTAAATATCCTTTGAATAACTATTGTCTGAAGAATCTGGAAGGACTGGGAGTAAGTAACGAAATTCAGGAGGATACGGCCCGTGTATCCTGGGAGGGCGGTAATCTGGTGATGATACAAAGCCGGGATTAAAGAAATTTAGCATTTTACTTTTAGAACTTTTTATGATACACTCTAATTTGATATAAATTCATAAATATTAAAACATAAATTGACAGAAGATAAAATTTATCAATTTAAGAAAATAAAGGAGAAGTAGATAAATATGAAACTGGGTATCGTAGGTCTTCCAAATGTAGGAAAAAGTACCTTATTTAATTCTTTGACAAAAGCAGGGGCAGAATCTGCAAACTATCCATTTTGTACCATCGATCCTAATGTGGGTATTGTACCGGTACCGGATGAAAGACTGACTCTTTTGGGAGATTTTTATCAGTCCAAGAAAGTAACTCCAGCGGTAATAGAATTTGTTGATATTGCAGGTCTGGTAAAAGGAGCATCAAAAGGAGAGGGACTTGGAAACCAGTTTCTTGCGAATATCCGTGAAGTAGATGCCATTGTTCATGTGGTACGTTGTTTTGAAGATACAAATGTTATTCATGTAGATGGTTCTATTGACCCGATTAGAGATATTGAGACGATCAATCTGGAACTGATTTTTTCTGATCTGGAGATTCTGGAAAGAAGAATTGCAAAAACAACAAAAGCAGCCAGAATGGATAAGACGGCAGCGAAAGAACTGGAATTACAGAAACGAATCAAAGAGCATCTGGAAGATGGAAAACCAGCCATCACTTTAGAAGTAGAAGATGAAGATGAGATGGCATGGATCAGCGAATACAATCTGCTTACCAGAAAACCAGTGATTTTTGCTGCAAATGTATCAGAAGACGATCTGGGGGATGATGGAGCATCCAATCCATACGTGCAGAAAGTAAGAGATCTTGCTTCTTTGCAGAACAGTGGTGTTTTTGTGATCTGTGCACAGATTGAGCAGGAGATTGCAGAGCTGGATGATGACGAGAAAAAAATGTTTCTGGAAGATCTTGGAATTGAAGAGTCTGGTCTTGAAAAACTGATCAAAGCCAGCTATGAACTTCTGGGATTAATGAGTTTCCTTACTGCCGGAGAAGATGAAACAAGAGCCTGGACCATTAAGATTGGCACCAAAGCACCTCAGGCGGCAGGTAAGATCCACACAGACTTTGAACGAGGTTTTATCAAAGCCGAGGTTGTTAATTATCAGGATCTTTTAGAAAGTGGGTCTTATGCAGGAGCCAGAGAAAAAGGACTGGTAAGAATGGAAGGAAAGGAATACATTGTAAAAGATGGAGACGTTATTTTATTCAGATTTAACGTGTAAAGACTATTCATTAGTAGGTGATTTTCTTTACTTCTCCGGGAGGAGAAGAGTAGAAATAGAGAACAGGGATGTAAGATGCTGGTAAAAATATATACAGATGGTTCAGCCCGGGGAAACCCAAACGGTCCGGGAGGCTATGGCTGTGTATTACATTATACAGACAGCCAGGGCCGTTTACACGAAAGAGAATTTTCGGCAGGATATGAAAAAACAACCAATAATCGAATGGAACTGATGGCAGCCATTGTAGGACTGGAAGCTTTGATAAAACCATGTCAGATTGAGCTGTATTCAGATTCTAAATATTTGGTAGATGCCTTTAATCAGCATTGGATTGAAGGATGGATCAAAAAAGGTTGGAAACGGGGAAAAAATGAACCGGTAAAAAATGTAGATTTGTGGAAACGTTTGTTAAAAGCAAAAGAGCCTCATCAGGTAACCTTTATATGGGTTAAGGGACATGATGGTCATGAAATGAATGAACGGTGTGATACGCTTGCCACCACAGCAGCAGATGGGGATCATTTGTTAAAAGACACAGGCGTATAAATGGAGAAAAGACAAAAGGAGAATCATATACTATGAAAATTTATGAAGAATTAGTAGCAAGAGGACTGATCGCCCAGGTGACAGATGAAGAAGAAATCAAAGAACTCATCAATAATGGAAAAGCTACTTTTTATATTGGATTTGACCCTACAGCAGACAGTCTTCATGTAGGACATTTTATGGCACTGTGCCTGATGAAACGTTTGCAGATGGCAGGAAATAAACCAATCGCTTTGATCGGTGGTGGTACCGGAATGATCGGAGACCCTTCCGGAAGAAGCGATATGAGAACCATGATGACACCAGAGACGATTCAGCATAACTGCGACTGCTTTAAAAAACAGATGGAACGTTTTATTGATTTTTCAGATGGAAAAGCAATGATGGTAAACAATGCAGAATGGCTGATGAATTTAAATTATATTGATTTCTTAAGAGAGGTAGGTCCTCACTTTAGCGTAAACCGTATGCTGACTGCAGAGTGTTACAAACAGCGTATGGAAAAAGGACTTAGTTTTCTGGAATTCAACTACATGTTGATGCAGAGTTACGACTTCTACATGTTATTCCAGAAATACGGATGCAATATGCAGTTTGGTGGAGATGATCAGTGGAGTAATATGCTGGGCGGTACAGAACTGATCCGTCGTAAATTAGGTAAAAATGCGTGTGCAATGACGATTACACTGCTTTTGAACTCCGAAGGAAAGAAGATGGGTAAAACACAGTCAGGTGCTGTGTGGCTTGATCCAAATAAAACATCTCCATTCGATTTCTATCAGTACTGGAGAAATGTGGCAGATGCAGATGTTTTGAAATGTATCCGTATGCTCACATTCCTTCCATTAGAACAGATTGATGAAATGGATCAATGGGAAGGAAGCCAGTTAAATCAGGCAAAAGAAATTCTTGCATATGAATTGACTGCACTGGTACATGGAGAAGAAGAAGCAAAGAAAGCACAGGAAGGTGCAAGATCATTGTTCGCAGCAGGAAATGCAGAAAACATGCCAACAACAGAACTGACAGATGAAGATTTTCAGGAAGATCAGATCGATCTGATTTCTCTTCTTTGCAAAGCAGAACTGGTACCGACTCGTTCTGAGGGAAGAAGAGCAATTCAGCAGGGCGGTGTATCTGTAGATGGAGAAAAAATCACAGATATTCACTACACAGTAGCGAAAGCAGACATTCCGGAAGGTGGAATGGTTGTAAAACGTGGAAAGAAGAAATTTAAAAAAATCTGTGTAAAATAATTTTTGAGATATTTACGTTTAGGAGGAAAAAATCGTGAAAAAATATGGAGTAAACGAACTTCGTCAAATGTTCCTTGACTTTTTCGAATCCAAAGGACATCTGGTAATGAACAGTTTTTCCCTGATTCCACAGAATGACAAAAGTCTTCTGTTAATCAATGCAGGAATGGCACCATTAAAACCTTATTTTACTGGTGCAGAGATACCACCAAGAACCCGTGTGGCTACCTGTCAGAAATGTATTCGTACCGGTGATATTGAAAATGTAGGTAAGACAGCACGTCACGGTACATTTTTTGAAATGCTTGGTAACTTCTCTTTTGGAGATTACTTCAAACATGAAGCAATTGCATGGTCATGGGAATTCCTTACAAAAGTAGTAGGACTGGATGAAAACCGACTTTATCCTTCTATTTACGAAGAAGACGAAGAAGCTTTTGAAATCTGGAATAAAGAAGTCGGTATTCCGGCAGAACGTATTTTCCGTTTTGGAAAAGAGGACAACTTCTGGGAACATGGTGCAGGCCCTTGTGGTCCATGTTCAGAAATCTACTATGACCGTGGGGAAAAATATGGTTGTGGTGAACCTGGATGTACAGTAGGATGTGAATGCGATCGTTACATGGAGGTATGGAATAATGTATTCACCCAGTTCGAAAATGATGGAGAAGGTCATTATGAAACATTAAAACAGAAAAATATTGATACAGGAATGGGTCTGGAACGTCTGGCAGTTGTTGTTCAGGATGTAGATTCTATTTTCGATGTAGATACAATCTGTGCACTGAGAAATAAAGTATGTGAAATTGCCGGAAAGACATATGGAGAAGATCATGAAGCAGACGTGTCCATCCGTCTGATCACAGATCATATTCGTTCTGCAACATTCCTTATTTCTGATGGTGTTATGCCAACAAATGAAGGAAGAGGATACGTTCTTCGTCGTCTGATTCGTCGTGCAGCTCGTCATGGACGTCTTCTGGGCATTCAGGGACAATTTCTGGAAGCATTAAGCTGTCAGGTTATCGAAGGATCCAAAGATGGATATCCAGAATTAGAAGAAAAGAAAGATTTTATTCTGAAAGTTCTTAACAATGAAGAAAATCAGTTTAATAAAACAATCGATCAGGGATTAAAGATTCTGTCTGATATGGAAGCAGAAATGAAAGCAGAGGGAAAAACAGTTCTTTCTGGTTCTGATGCATTTAAACTGTACGATACCTATGGATTCCCTATGGATTTAACAAAAGAAATTCTGGAAGAAAAAGGATATTCTATTGATGAGGCCGGATTCCAGAAAGAAATGGAAGCGCAGAGAAAACGTGCCCGTGAGAGTAGAGAAGTAACAAACTATATGGGTGCAGAAGCTACAGTATACGATGAAATTGATCCTTCCATTACTTCAGAATTCACAGGATATAACAAACTGACAGACACTTCCAAAGTGACAGTCCTGACAACAGAAAAAGAGATAGTAACTTCTTTGGTAGAGGGACAGGCAGGAACAATCTTTACAGAAAAAACTCCATTCTATGCTACCATGGGTGGTCAGGAAGGAGATACTGGTGTAATCTATACGGAAAATGGTAAATTTAAAGTAGAGGATACCATCAAACTTCGTGGAGGAAAATATGGGCATGTAGGAACTATGGTTTCCGGTATGATTTCTGCAGGGGAAGAAGTAACACTGGAAGTATGTGCACAGGGAAGATTTGATACCTGCAAGAACCACAGTGCAACCCATTTGCTTCAGAAAGCATTAAAAACAGTGCTGGGATCTCATGTAGAACAGAAAGGTTCTCTGGTTACACCTACCAGACTGCGTTTTGACTTTGCTCATTTCCAGGCCATGACAGCAGAAGAAATTGGAAAAGTTGAAGAACTTGTAAACAAAGAAATTCAGGCTGGCTTAGAAGTAAAAACTCAGATTATGGGTATTGAGGAAGCTAAAAAGACAGGTGCTATGGCTTTATTCGGAGAAAAATACGGAGAAGAAGTTCGTGTAGTTTCCATGGGAGATTTCTCAGTGGAACTTTGTGGAGGTACCCATGTAGCAAATACAGGTGCCATCACTCTGTTTAAGATTGTTTCGGAAGCAGGTGTAGCAGCAGGTGTTCGTCGTATTGAAGCATTAACAGGAAATAATGTAATTGAATACTATAAAAACATAGAAAATCAGCTTCATGAGATTGCTCACACACTGAAAACAACACCAGCAGAGATTGAAGATAAGATTTCACATCTTCAGAAAGAAGTGAAAGAGCTTCACAGTGAAAATGAGTCACTGAAGGCAAAAATGGCTCAGGATTCTCTGGGAAATGTTATGGATCAGGTAGTAGAAGTAAAAGGCATCAAAGTGCTGGCAGCAGCAGTAGATGGTGTAGATATGAATGGTCTTAGAGATTTAGGGGATCAGTTAAAAGAAAAACTGGGTGAAGGCGTTGTAGTACTGGCATCTGGAAATGATGGAAAAGTAAACCTTCTGGCTATGGCAACACAGGGAGCTATGGATCAGGGTGCTCATGCTGGAAACCTTGTAAAAGCTGCAGCACAGATTGTCGGTGGCGGCGGTGGTGGTCGTCCAAATATGGCTCAGGCTGGTGGAAAGAAACCGGAAAATATCCCACAGGCTATTGAAAAAATACCTGAACTGGTAGCAAATCAGTTGAAATAAAAATACAAACGGTGAAAAAATGAAAAAACTGTGAAAAATCAGTTGACGAACAGATAAAATCTGTTATAATAACTATCAGTGCAATAAAATACCCAAACAGTTGTATTATGCACAATCTGCAACTGGAGGGAGGTTAGGTGTGAGACTATGTCAAATGTAATCGTAAAAGAAAACGAAACTTTAGATAGCGCTCTGCGTAGATTTAAACGTAGCTGTGCCAAAGCTGGTATTCAGCAGGAAATCCGTAAGAGAGAGCATTACGAGAAACCAAGTGTTCGTCGTAAGAAAAAATCTGAAGCTGCTAGAAAACGTAAATATAACTAATTTGTGCAAGTGCCGTCAGGCTAAAAAAGCGACTCCGTAAGGGGTCGTTTTTTTACGTTATGGGAAGATCGGAAGTTGTTAGCATAATAAAGAGGATGTGAGCGTACATTATTGTAAAAGTATTCTGAGGTGGGTACATGTTTTCTTTTTGTGTTTTTAAGAAAAAAGGGAAAATAATCCGGCTTCTTTTCTCTTTCATTCTGACCATGTTTCTATGTATGCAGCCTTATTGTCTGATATTTGCACAAACAGAGGAGGGAAAAGAAGAGGGGTTGGAAATTTCAGCTCCAAGAGGCGTACTGCTAGAACTTTCTACAGGAAAAGTCATCTACGAAAAGGGGGCAGATGAAGTATGTTCTCCGGCAAGTATTACAAAGATCATGACGCTATTGTTGATTTTTCAGGAGTTGGAAAAAGGAAATCTGAAACTGGAGGATGAAGTGACTACAAGTGCTTATGCCAAAAGCATGGGAGGTTCCCAGGTGTTTCTGGAGGAAGGAGAAAAACAGACAGTAGAAACCATGATTAAATGCATTGTAATTGCCTCTGGAAACGATGCGTCTGTTGCTATGGCTGAGCATATTGCAGGAAGTGAAGGGGAATTTGTAGCCCGTATGAATCAGAAAGCCAAAGAGTTGGGAATGGAAAATACTCACTTTAAAGACTGTTGTGGACTGACAGATTCGCCGGAACATCATACAAGTGCCAGAGATGTAGGAATTATGTCCAGAGAACTGGTTTTACATTATCCGGAAATTCTGAATTATTCTTCCATCTGGATGGAAAATATTACCCACGAAACATCACAGGGGAAGAAAGAATTTACTCTTTCCAACACTAATAAACTGGTCCGTGCCATGGAAGAGTGTAAAGGTTTAAAAACGGGAAGTACCAGCGTTGCAAAATATTGTGTTTCGGCAGTAGCACAAAAAGAAAATCTTACTCTGATCGCTGTTGTGATGGGTGCACCGGAGCCAAAAGGAAGATTTCGAGATGCATCTGCCATGCTGAGATATGGATTTGGATGTTGTCACATTTATAGTGATAACAATGAGAAAAAATTGTCTCCAGTTCCGGTTAAAGGGGGAATAGAAGAAAAAGTGCAGGTGGAATTTCAGGAACCTTTTGCTTACGTGGATACAGAAGGCAAAAATCTTCAAGGCATAGAAAAGCAGATTCATTTACATAAAGAGGTTCAGGCACCAATAAAAAAAGGACAGATTGTTGGAAAAGCAGATTATATGCTGGATGGAGAAAAAATCGGTTCTGTGAATATTATCGCACGGAAAAAGGTGAAAAAAGCAGGATTTAAAGACTGTTTATGGAAGGCAGGAACCGAATTTCTGCTGACTTCTTAATCCTGTATAGGAGGTGAGAGGATGGAGAAAGAAAAAACCAATGTGCAAATGCAATTGTTTCTCTTTATGCTGGGAGGTGTGGTACTTGGGTCACTGTTTGCAAACGTGACCCATCCAGGCAGGAGCGTGGAAACGGAATTGTTTCAGAATTATCTTATGGAACGGTTACGCAATCCGATTCCTATATCTGAAAAAGTTATTTTCTATGTTTTTATACAGCGCTGGAGGATTTTTCTATTCTTTATTCTCATAGGATGTACCAGCATTAGAAAACAAGTTATAAAAGGAGGAGTTTTGTGGATTGGTTTTCTTATAGGAGCCGCTTTTAGCATGGCTTTGCTGGGATATGGCATTCATGGGGGCATCCTGTTCTTTTTCATCAGTTTTCCTCATGGCTTTTTATATCTCATTGCACTTGCCATCCTGATCACAGGAATTTATCTCCGTCAACGATGCTGGAAGATCTATGTTTCCTTTTCTTTTTGGTGGATTCTTGCCTTTGTATCAGAAATATGGGGAAGTCCCAGATTCCTTCAATGGATATGCTCTGTGTTTCCACAAAACATAAAATAATATTTGCTTTTATAAGAAAATATTGTTAAAATGAAAATAGTGCGATTAGAACGTGAAGAGTGGGGAAGGTAATTGGGAAATGCCAGAAACAAGTATGGAAAAAGAAATTGAAAAGTATATACAAAATATAAAAAAGATGTCTGGAAATACGCAGGTGTCTTATGGGCGTGATTTGAAGAAGATGCAGGAATATTTTTATCAGCAGAATATACAAAGGATAGAAGAGATTACAGAGACCAATTTAAACTCCTATATGCTGTATCTGGAAAAAAGCCATAAGGCTTCTTCCACTGTATCACGAAACGTGGCCTCCATCAGGGCCTTTTTTCAATTTCTGCAGAAAGAACATAGAATCGATACAGATCCCACAGAAAATTTAAAACCACCTAAAATAGAGAAAAAGCTTCCACAGATTCTCAGTATGGAAGAAGTGGAACTGTTGTTGGAACAACCATCTGCAAAAAATGCAAAAGGCCTAAGAGATAAAGCAATGTTGGAATTGCTTTATGCCACAGGAATACGGGTAAGTGAATTGATCCATCTGGAGTTGAAAGATATTAATCTTAGTATTGATTATATTATATGCAGGGAAGCTGAAAAAGAAAGGATTGTGCCATTTGGACGGGCAGCCAAAAAAGCGTTGCAGTCTTATTATGAACAGGGGAGAGAGAAACTTCTAAAAGGTCAGGAAAGTTCCTATGTCTTTATCAACTGTTCCGGAAAGCCTATGAGCAGACAGGGGTTCTGGAAAATATTAAAAAGTTATGCATCATTGGCAGGAATTGAAAAAGATATTACTCCCCATACCTTGCGGCACTCTTTTGCGGCCCATCTGGTACAAAATGGAGCGGACTTAAGAAGTGTTCAGGAAATGATGGGGCATTCTGATATTTCCAGCACCCAGATATACGTGGATGTTAATGTAAACAGAATACGAGATGTGTACACTCAGGCACATCCAAGAAAGTAAAACCTTTGAAGAAATCATATGGATTTCTTCAAAGGTTTTTCTAATAGCAGATATAAAAATCCACTGATGAAAATGCTGGCTGCCAGAACAAAGAAATCAGGATATCCACCTAATGTCAGGAAGTATCTGGCACATAAGCCCCAGCCACATCCAATCAAGATTTCCAGAAGGGGTTTTAAGATCCAGTTTTTAAAAGAAAAATGAAAAGGAACCAGTTTCCGTAGAAAAAATAAAGTAAGACCGGTAAGAAGCAGATTACTCAAAATCAAACCTGTCATATAACCGGATAAGCCGGTTTTGGGCACGGCGGCTAAGATAAAAACAAGACGTATAAGGATTCCGGTAAGTGTTAAAAAGAGACATAAAAACGTGTGTCCCAGACCATTTAAAATACTGTTTAAAGCGGTAGTCACGTAGAGAAAAGGACAAAGGAAAGAAAGCGTCTGAAGAAAAATGCCTGCATCCGGATTGTTATAGAAACATTCTCCCAAAGCATTGCCGAAAAAGAAGAAGATCCCTGTAAAAAGGATGCCAAGACTAAAGCAGGAACGAAGTACATAGGTTACTTTTTCAAGGATTTTATTCTGATTTCCTACTGCCTGATCCCCGGAAATGGATGGAAGCATCATGGTAGATAAAGAGGTGGTAATGGCACTGGGAAAAAGGATAAAAGGTAAAGCCATTCCCGTCAAAATTCCGTAAGCTGCAAGAGACTGAGAAGAAGTAAATCCATAAGAACGAAGACAGAAGGGAAGCAATACAGCTTCTATACTTTGTAATAGAGAGGGCAGCACCTTGTTCAGGGTTAAAGGAAAAGAGAATAACAGTAATTCTGGAACAACTTTTTTTAAGGACAGTTTGCATTTGTGAGAAGCCCATGGATATCTGTGAGAGTGAAAGAAAAAAGAGATGCCCATAAAAACAGCACTGGAAATTTCGCCGGTGAGAATACCAGCAGCGGCAATAGAAACGGTTGCTTTTTCATGGTGCTGAAGAAGGAAGACATACATCAGGTAGGAGAAAGTAACTCGTACGATTTGTTCTACTAATTGAGAAAAAGCAGGAAAACCAGCTTTTCCACGGGCATAATACCAGGAACAGATACAATTATGCAGGGATGCAAAAGGAAGACTAAAGGCAATGATTCGAAGAAGAGGAGAACAGCGGTCTTCTTTGAAAAATGTAACAGCAATCCTGTCGGCCTGACAATAAAGAAAAATTCCTGCAAGAACAGATAAAGAAAGAGAAAAGAAAAGTCCTGTAAAAAAATGCATTTTTGCATGGGAACGATTTTTTTGTGCAAGGTCAGCACTGCAAAAACGAGAGATGAAAGATTGGATGCCGGTGGTTGTAAGCGCTGCAAAAAGTGTGTAAACAGGAAAGACCATCTGATAGATTCCCATACCCTCTGCACCAATAATACGCGACAAGAATATTCTATAAAAGAAGCCTATAAAACGGCTCAGGACTCCTGCTCCTGTTAATAGAATCGTACCTGCCAGTAAGGGGTGTTTTTTTAAAGAAAACATAACGTGTACACCTTTGTTTTTGTTTATATATATGATGAAAAATTTCTTGACAGAACAGAAGAAGAATGATAAACTCATCATGAAAAACCTAGTAAATAACTAGGAATTAAAAAACAAATAAAAAACAAGAAAAGGAGAGTTCCATGAGGTTATCAACCAAAGGAAGATATGGCCTTCGGGCTATGATTGATTTAGCTGTCTATCATGGGGAAGAACCGGTCTCTCTTCAGTCGATTGCTGAGAGGCAGTCTATATCAGAAGGATATTTAGAACAGATTATGGCCAAATTAAAAAAAGCCGGTCTGGTTACCAGTATACGAGGAGTTAATGGAGGATATTTTCTGGGGAAAGATGCCAAAGACATATCAGTAGGAGATATTCTTCGAGCCTTAGAAGGAGATTTACGGGCAGTGACCTGTAAAGCACAGGAAAAAGAAGGGTGTGCCAATTCAGATTTTTGTGTATCAAGGTATGTGTGGAAGAGAATCAATGACAGTATTATGCATACGGTAGATACCATGTATCTGGAGCAGCTGGCACAGGAAACAAAAAAATTAAAGGAAAAACAACAGGAAGCAGGATGTTTAAACAGGAGGAATAGAGAATCATGACAGAAAGAATTTATCTGGATAATGCAGCGACTACAAAAACCTCTCCGGAAGTGGTTGAAGCGATGATGCCATATTTTACAGAATATTATGGGAATCCATCAGGCATATATGAACTGGCAGGAAAAAGCCGTCAGGGAGTCGATAAGGCACGAGAAAAAATCGCACATGTTATAGGAGCAAAAGCAAATGAGATTTATTTTACTGCTGGTGGTACAGAGTCTGATAACTGGGCATTAAAGGAGGTTTTTGAACAGTACAGTGGAAAAGGAAAACACATCATCACCAGCAAAATAGAACATCATGCAGTGCTGCATACTTGTCAATGGCTAGAAAAACATGGGGCAGAAGTAACCTATCTGAATGTAGATGAAGATGGTGTGGTGGATCTGGAAGAACTGGAAAAAGCAATCCGCCCGGACACAATCCTGATTTCTATTATGGCTGCAAATAATGAAATTGGCACCATTCAGCCAATTAAAGAAATCGGAGCAATAGCAAAAGAACATGGAATCTTGTTCCATACAGATGCAGTTCAGGCCTTTGGACAGATTCCTATTCAAGTAGATGAATGTAATATTGACCTTCTCAGCGCCAGTGGACATAAACTTCACGGACCAAAAGGAATCGGTATGTTATACATTCGAAAAGGGCTAAAAGTAAGAAATCTTCTTCATGGAGGAGCGCAGGAAAGAAAACGAAGAGCAGGAACAGAAAATGTGCCGGCAATCGTAGGATTTGGAGTGGCTGCGGAAAGGGCTGAGCAGACCATGAAAGAACGTGGAGAATATGAGAAAAATCTTCGTGATTATATGATAAATACGATTCAGAAGGAAATTCCATACTGCAGAATCAATGGTCATAGAGAAAAAAGACTGCCAAATAATGTAAACTTCAGTTTCCGCTTTATTGAAGGAGAATCTTTGCTTATTATGCTGGATATGGCAGGAATTTGTGCCTCTAGTGGATCGGCCTGTACATCAGGATCCTTGGATCCATCTCATGTACTTCTTAGTATCGGACTGCCTCATGGAATTGCCCATGGTTCTTTACGTATGACACTAAGTGAAGAAAATACCAAAGAGGAAATTGACTTTGTAGTGGAGCATTTAAAAGAAATCGTATCACGTTTAAGAGACATGTCCCCGTTATATGAGGATTTTATGAAAAAACAGAAAAAATAAAAAAGTACTTGCATAGATAGGGGAAGTACGGTAAACATAGAGAGGAAAG
>RCNH01000230.1_pt1 | contig 25992 bp, 21 predicted proteins | sample 2041161 | NCBI WGS metagenome assembly RCNH01 (sample SAMN09708215, study PRJNA481090) | Feces metagenome, whole genome shotgun sequencing project. | biome: feces | host: Leptonychotes weddellii | place: Antarctica: Sion Island | collected 2010-03-01 | reverse complement strand
TGAGAATAAAAATATTATTATTTTAATCTGTTTCAATTTAGAAAATAAATATTTAAAATAAAATATATTTCCAAAATTTTATAATATTGCGGAACTGTTTTACAAATAGATTCCGCTGGTGTCTTGATGTGTTCTTGTGCAAACCATGAATTATTTCTTTTTCAACTGTATGGACTTTCTTTCGGTTTCGGAGAAGATTCCGAAGTTCGTCGGGTCGGACGAAAGAGAGTTGGATCGGGTAAGGCGTGATGCAGAACCGATGGGACTGTGCCGCCGAAGTGTCCGAACGGCACAGTAGCGGCGGGATTGCCCCGCAAGCGGGCGATTGCACGGTCACGCCCGTGTTCCTCCCGTGTCGCAAAAGAATGCTCCGCCACAGCCTGTCCCGAAAAAAGACAGACCGTGGCGGAGCGTGGAACGGAGTTTCCTTGCGGGAAATCAGCAGGAGAGTACGTATCGGGCCAGCATCTTCTGGATTTCCTTGATGTTGGAGTTTCTGCCGAAATTCTGTTCGACAGGCACGGCACAGCCTCTGACCCAGATCTTCATCTCGGCATCGGTGTCGAACGTGCCGGCCGTCTCGATGGAGAAATGCTCCACCGAGCGGTAGGGGATCGAGTGGTAGTCGCGTTTCTTGCCGGTCACCCCTTGGACATCTTGGATGATGAGCCGTTTGTCGGTGAAGATCCATTTGTCGCGGATCAGTTTGTAGGCGCGCTCGATGCGTTCGCCGTCGCAGAGCAGGGGGGCAAATTCCTGCTGCAATTCTTCCGTATTCATTTCGGATACATTTCCGAAGATCGTGTTCATGAGTCCCATTTGGTTTTGTTTTATTTTATGTGGGTTTGACATAATGTAAAGATAAGCAAAAAATCGGAATTAATGTCTTCGGGCGGCATCCGATGCGAGACTGTCCGTCTTCCTTTCGGATTACGATAATCCGGTCGGCCTGTCCGGTGCGGACAATGCCTGTCTGTTCGTCCTGTTTGCGTTTTTTTCTCTTCCTCTGATTTTTTATATCTCCTGAAGAGTTTGTGTGAAATATTTTTGTGTAAACATTTGGATAGTTCGTTAAGTAATGTATTTTTGCAAAGGCTGTTATATGTAAAAATAAAAAACAGAGCCGTATGATCTCCGAAAAACAAACCTTAAAACAAACTGTTATGAAAAAGGAACGATTCTTCTTCCTCTGGATGCTTTTGAGCATTCTCTTCTTATCGGCTTGCTCGGACAGCGACGATCCTGTCAAGCCTTTCAAAATCAAACTTAATCCCGAAACATTGACGCTTCGTGTGGGGGAAACGGCTCAAGTAAGCCTCAGCGGGGCTCCCAAACCGGCTGAGATAATGTGGCTCAGTACGGACGAGAAGGTTGTCTGTGTAGCGGATGGTGAAGTGAAAGCCTTGTCCGAAGGTGTGGCTTTCATTCGTGTGACCGCCTTGAAAGACGGCATCAAAGCTGATGCGCAGTGTGAGGTGACTGTTGAAATCGATCCTATGAAGCGAGTGATCGAATTTGAAGATCCTCTTTTGAAGAAGAAATTGTTGGAGATCCCCGGTTTGGATGCCAACGGTGACCAGAACATCATTGTGGAGGAGGCTCTTACGATCCATAAACTTGAATTCAGTTACCGGATGGATGATGGGATCACTGAGGAGAATACCTTCTCGAGCCTCGAGGGTTTGCAGTATTTCGCCAACCTCGACACGCTGACCGTGAATTATCACCGCATCAAGAGTGCCGAGCCAATCCGCAGTCTGAAAAAACTTACGCAATTGCACTTAGGGGGAAATCCGATTCTGGAGATCGATCTTTCAGAATTGACTGTCCTGAAGGATCTGCGCCTTTTCAAGACGGGTGTTGCAACGCTTGATTTGAGGCATAACACCGCACTGGAGATTGTTGATGTTTATGGTACGGCTCTTTCGGCATTGGATCTTTCTTCCTTGAAGAATCTTTCTATTCTGGTGGCACGTCAGACCAAAATCACTTCGTTGAAGGTGGTGGATATGCCTTTGTTGACAGGAATGGATTTCCGTGAGGGAGCACTTATGGAATTCGAGGCCTCGAATCTGCCTCTCATGGAGAAACTTTACCTTGAGCAAAACCAACTTCAAAAACTTACGCTGAACAATCTTCCCGCATTGCAGCATCTGGTGGCCTATGATAACAAACTTACGAAGATTGATTTCGATCTTCCTAAATTGATGTTTCTTACCATTTTTAACAATGCCATTACAGAGGCTGATTTCAGTAAGATGCCTATGCTTTTCCGTTGCTACATGAGTAATAATCTCATTACGAAAGCCGACTTCAGTCTGAATACGCTCATTGCCCAGATCGAGTTGCAGGATATGCCTAATCTGGAAATGATAGATCTGAAAAACGATAGTTTCATGGATGCCTACGAATATATGATTTTCTACAATAATCCCCAACTGCACACGATTCGTGTAGATAGCGGAGCCGAGGAGGATTATGTAAGAGGCGAAGCGAAGAACTTCTCCGGCATCAACATCGTAACCCAATAATAGGATGATCCGTATTTTGGAAGGCAGGGCAGAACGGATAATACGCTCTGTCCTGCCGTTTGTATCCCTTGTTCCATATGCTCCCTTCTGAAGACTAAACAGATTTTTTTTGTCTTTTAGAAGGATTCGTTCCGCTTTATGTGAATTTTGAGGCTGTTCCTTATGAAAAACAGCTTCGGTTTTGGAAAATCTGTAAATTTTATGCTATATTTGGTTTAGAAGGATGGTATGGTTATACGAAATTGATGTATGTCAGTTTTGCAATAACCGATGGACGAACTTTTTTATTTTTTTTCTATGTCAAAACTTTTTTTGAGCATCCTGTTCATGGGGATGCTCCTTTCGTCGGCTTCGTGTCACGATGATGATGATTTGGCGGTGTCGCATCCCGTGCTTAAACTTTCGCTGAAGGAGGCAGGCGAAAATGTGCTTCAAATAGAGGTTGCAGCCAAGGATGCTGCGCAGGTTGCCTATGTTTTCTCGACGGAAGGGACGATTCCCGCAACAGCCGAGGCGATTTGGGGTGAGGGGCAGAAGATCAAAGCCGATGAAACGATGATCCGTCTGGAGGGGCTTGCTCCCGATACGGAATATACGGTACGCGCCATTGCTGTTTGCGATATGTGCAGCGAGCCTGTTTTTTCGGCGGTGGAGGAACTCCGCGCACGAACGGCACCCTTGAGCCGATTTGAATTGAAGGCTTCGACGCAGTTCGGATGCAAACCCGACGAACTGGCCGAAGCCGAATGCAAGACAGGGCGTGAGGTGGGCGGATACGATCCCAAGACGCATACCCTTCAGGTAAAGACCGCCGACGGCGAACAACCCGAAGTGACTTATTATTTCGATCGTGATGATCGGTATGTATATGCTCTGGTGTCGCTGGCATTTGAAGGTTCGATGCAGGAATATTCCTCGAAGATCCGCGAGGCGGGCTGGTCGGAGTACAAACCCGCCATGGAGTGGGAGGAGATACTCTCGAAGGACGGACTTCTGTTGCGCTTCTTCAGCGGAAAGAGCGATGCACAGGAAGAGCCTGCCTTGTTTGTGGGGCGTGTCGATGAGGATGTGTTGTCGTGGACGCGTCTGGACGATCTGACGGATGCCGCTACGGGGCTGTCTGTGCCGCTCGTGGCTTTGGGCGGTTCGCTCGATCTCATTACCAAATACGAATTTTATCAGGGACATACGGTCAATCCCGACCGTACGAATCCCAAACGACAGTTCTATGCCTTCGATACGGGAAACGAAAAATTCCCGATGACGGGCTATTGGATGGACATTCAGACGAATACCTGCTTGGAGGAGTGTGCGCTTTATGTGCGTGAGGAGAATCGTCCGACCCCTGCCGAGGTGGACAAGTATCTGACTTCGTTGGGATTTTTCTTCACGAATATGGGGGATAAGACAGGAAACCCGATCTATTATCGGAAGGAGTCGATGACGGTGTGCTGTCCCGAAATGATCAATCCCAATGACGGTCCGTTTGCACCGAAACTGAGATTCTACATTCAGAACCTTGAGGAGTATCTGCCGCAGGAAACGGTCGATATTCCGTGGCCGAATACCGATTTCGACAAGATCACGATGACCGAGGCCGTCGCTTGGTATGAGGCCAAGGGTTATACGGTCGATCCCAAGGGATTTGCCGATGTTTTTCCGCTGGTGAAAACCACGTCGAAGGATTTCCCGACCATCGTGTTGTTGCCGTCGGATAAGGACGAGACGATCTATTTCGGAGCATCGGTCATGACCGAAAACGAGCGTGTCATCCGTTCGTTCGATGTCGAGCGACAGTTGCTGGAACATGGTTTCAAGAAGGTCGATTCGGACTTCTTGCCGACTTATGAAAATGCTGCCTTGAACGTGTCGGCTCAGGTCGATAATTCGGGAATGTTCGGTCTGTTCAGCATCGGTTTCAATCCGATCGGTGCTTAGCACGGGGAAGTCTTGCGATCCCCGCACCCCGTCGGGCGTGCGGGGATTTTATATATATTATATATAGGTAAAAAGGTGCCGGAAACGGATTTTTTGTGATTTTGGCCGTTTCTTCAAAAATAAATGTTACATTTGTCGGAATTTTTAAACCAAATTACATTATGGCTTGCAATTTATTGAAAGGAAAGAAAGGCTTGATCTTCGGTGCGCTCAATGAGGACTCGATTGCTTGGAAAGTAGCCGAGCGTGCCGTCGAAGAGGGCGCAGAGATAGTTTTGACCAATACGGCCGTGTCGATCCGTATGGGTACAATCGACAAACTGGCTGAGAAATGCCACACGGTTGTCATTCCCGCAGACGCTACAAGCGTGGAGGACCTCGAACAGTTGATCGACCGCACGATGGAACATTTCGGCGGCAAGTTCGACTTTATGCTGCACTCGATCGGTATGTCGCCCAACGTGCGCAAGGGACGTACCTACGATGATTTGGATTACGGATTTTTGCAGAAGACCCTCGACATCTCGGCCATTTCGTTCCACAAGGCCATTCAGGTCGTACGTCACAAGGATGCCATTAACGACTGGGGTTCGATTGTGGCTCTGAGTTACATCGCCGCACAGCGCACCTTGTACGGCTACAACGATATGGCCGACGCAAAGGCTCTGTTGGAGTCGATCGCCCGCAGTTTCGGTTATATCTACGGCCGTGAGAAACATGTGCGTATCAACACCGTGTCGCAGTCGCCGACGGCTACCACGGCAGGTAAGGGTGTGATGGGTATGAGCGATCTGATGCAGTTCGCCGACAGCATGTCGCCGCTGGGCAATGCCACGGCCGAAGATTGCGCCAACTACGTGCTGACGCTCTTCTCGGACTTCACGCGCAAGGTGACGATGCAGAACCTCTACCACGACGGCGGTTTCTCGTCGATGGGTATGAGCCACCGTGCCATGAAGACCTATGAAAAGGGTATGCGTTTCGACGACGTACACGAACACCAGTTCCCGTTCGGCGTCAAGGAGGAGGAGAAATAATGCCTCTTTCCCCGCATAAAGGATTTTGCACCGTTCTTGTGAAGGACGGTGCTTTTTTTTATCTTTGTCAAGCAACAACAAATTTTTTTGAAGATGAACCGATTGAATCGTTTGTGGATTTTGTGTCTGTCGGCAGCGGTGTTTCTTTTGTCGGGATGCGCCGCCAACTGCAATTCGTGCCGCCGTGCGCAGGAGCGTAACCGCCGCCCGTTGGAGGGCAATGCGTGGGTGGTGTATCAGATTGACGGTCATACCATTCCGACTGCAGAACTCGATACCGAGATCCGGTTTCACGCAACCGATCACACGTTCCGTTGTACGGGGCGCGCCGAGGGCTTGACGGGTCATTTCGCGCAAAATGAGGCGGAGGTCGAACTGCGTTTTGAGTTGGATGCGCCAACGGATGCGCCGCGCGGGACTCTTTACGATAAACTCAGGGAGGTGCTTTCACACACCTCGGCCTATGCGATGGATGCGGGAATGCTCCTTCTGATGGAGGGAAACCGACTTTTGGCGGTGTTGCAGGCACAGGACAAATAACTCCGGAAAGGAAGATTGCGTGTACCATCGGCGGTTTTCTTTTTTTTGTGGAGTCCGTTTTGACAAGAGGCGGATCAGAATAGCCGCAGGGCGTTGTCGTGTCTCGCACGAACGTTTTGCATATTCTGACATGCCGATCTTCGGGGGAGGAGGCTTAAAGGCGTTTTCCTGCTACTTCGGAGGCTGTTTTCGCGCAAAGGGGAAAAATAACTGCCTGAGGATTTGATTTCACGGGATTAAATCCCGACATTTGTTGTCGTAAGCATTTTTTTCGGACTTTTTTGTGATGCCCATGAACGATCTTCGTTCCATATTTCCCGAATATATTTCCACTGCCCGTCCGCTGGTTATTGCAGGGCCGTGCAGTGCCGAAACCGAAGAGCAGGTGCTCTCCACGGCGCGTCAGTTGGCTGCCGAAGGAGTGCATGTGTTCCGTGCGGGTATCTGGAAACCACGCACCAAACCCGGTTGTTTCGAGGGCGTGGGGGCGGTCGGATTGGAGTGGCTGCGGCGTGTCAGACGCGAAACGGGCATGAAGGTCGCCACGGAGGTCGCCACGCGCGAACATGTGGCACTGGCTCTGGAGGCGGGCGTCGATCTGGTATGGATCGGTGCGCGCACTACGGCCAATCCCTTTGCCATACAGGAGTTGGCGGATGCCTTGGGCGGGAGCGATCTTCCCGTCTTGGTGAAGAACCCCGTCAGTCCCGATGTGGATCTGTGGATCGGGGCATTGGAACGCCTCTACAATGCGGGGCTGCGCCGTTTGGCGGCGATTCACCGCGGCTTTCCCACGCTGGGTAAAACGCCCTACCGCAATCAGCCGATGTGGTCGATTCCGATCGAGTTGCGCCGCCGTCTGCCCGAACTGCCCATTTTAGGCGATCCGAGCCACATGGGTGGTCGCAGGGATTTGGTCGAATCGTTGGCGCAACAGGCCATGGATTTGGGTTTCGACGGCCTGATCATCGAGTCGCACTGCACGCCCGGAAAAGCGTGGAGCGACAGCGCACAGCAGGTGACTCCGTCGGAACTGCGTCGGGTGTTGGATTCGCTGGTGATCCGCGATGTGACGGCATCGGGTGAAGAGTTGGTGCGCCTGCGTGCCGAGATCGACGAGGTGGACGATCAGTTGGTGGAGTTACTGCACCGCCGTATGACCGTCTCGCGCAAGATCGGCCGTTACAAGAAACAGCACGCCATGTCGATCCTGCAAACCGACCGCTACAAAGAGTTGTTGGCGCATCGTTCGGATGCCGCCGAGGCGTTGGGTATGGATCGCGATTTTATGGAGTCCGTCCTGCGTATCATCCATGAGGAGTCGATCCGTCAGCAGATGGAGATTATCGAGAAGAAATAATCGGAAACGATTGAAATAAAGGAGGCACCTTTAAGTGCCTCCTTTTTGTTTTTAGCAGTCCGCTGCCAGTTTGATGGGGATGACCAATCGGGACGCTCTGTCCTGATGCCATTGCACCTGCCATACGCGGCCGTCAATCTGATCAATCAGGATGAAGTTGTAGATGTTCCCCGACGGATACAGGTAAAAGCGGTCGGGAACGGCTTCTGCACCCAAGGCCAGCGGGGTGTCGTTTAAGGGGTACTCCATGGCGTTGTCTTCCGTGGAGCATTGGACGATGTGGACGATGCCGTTGCGGGTGTCGAGTTTGAGAAATGTCCAGATGTTTTGCGTGGGGAACAGGCGGTAGTTGATGTCTTCATTGGGCGAAATGATGCCCAGTCTCGAATGTTCCGATGTCTGGGCAAATGCCCCCGTGATAAAAAGCAGGCATAAAATTGCAAGAATCACTCTTTTCATGGTTAAAGTTTTATTCTCGGTGTTTTTGGAAAAGATTCTAATCGAAAGATAGGAATTTTTAGACGGATGGGCAAGGATTTCGGTTTTTATGGATATGAAAAAGACGACTTGGAGATTTCCAAGTCGTCTTTTTTCGTGCCCAGGACAAGACTCGAACTTGCACGAACGTAATTGTTCACTACCCCCTCAAAGTAGCGTGTCTACCAATTTCACCACCTGGGCAAAAAGCCTTTTCGGTTTTCGAGTGTGCAAATGTAGGTCTTATATTTTAATCTGCCAAATTTTTCGACATCTTTTTTCGGATCGGATGCTGTTTTTGCCTTGCGGACAGGCTGAGTCCCTTAGAAACCCCACATAAAACATCTTCTGCGGCCGTCACGGGGAGCAGAAGATGCACTGAAAATTGTTTGTATGAAAGTGGAAATGTTTCTTTTTTACGATCTCCGGCAGACATTCCACGAATGTTCGAAGCGTTTGACAACCTTGCGTTCGAGTTCGTCACGCACCGACGGGCGATGCGGATCAATTTGCGGGTACACTCCGCGAGGTTGCATCGCTTGCGGGGAGTCGTGCCGCCTTCCGGGAGCGATGTGCCGTACATGAAGTCGGGCTGTCCGCCGACCAAGTGCCGTGTATCTTGCATGTGCGGACAAGTTCGCTCGATATTTCGGTTGTGGGTATGTCCCGATAGGCTTATATGCCCGTGAGTCTTGCATGGATAGCCACTGATGCAGGGGCTTTGTATTCCGACAAAAGTTCTTTCATGGGCATGGGGCTATCGGTTTTGCTCGTCAGAACAAATATAATAAAAATTTATTTTGTTTCTTGCAACGTGTTTTAATTTATTATTAACTTATTTTCTGTTTTTTTAATACTGTCCGGATTTTTTAGTATTCCTGTAAAGCGGAGTTGCCGGGAAAACAGATCGGAATACCTAATATATAAAAAGGACGGCCTTCGTTTGAAAGGCCGTCCTTTGGGGATGTGTTCGGGCGATTAGAGTCGCTTGCGGATCTCTTTCGAGGCTTCTTCGTAGCCGGGTTTGTCCAGCAGGGCGAACATGTTCTTCTTGTAGGCCTCCACACCGGGCTGGTTGAAGGGGTTGATGCCGAGCATGTAGCCGCTGATGCCGCAGGCGCGTTCGAAGAAGTAGATCAGCTGGCCGATCATCTCCGCCGAGATCTGCGGGATTGAAAGGCGCAGATTCGGCACGCCGCCATCGACGTGTGCCAACTGTACGCCCAATTCGGCCTGTGCGTTCACCTCCGAGAGGCGTTTGCCGGCGAGGAAGTTCAGTCCGTCGAGGTTTTCCTTGTCGGTGTCGATCTTCGTTTCGTGGTCGGGATGTTCCACCGAAAGAATCGTCTCGAAGAGGATGCGCTCACCCTCCTGAATGTACTGTCCCATCGAGTGGAGGTCGGCGGTCAGTGTGACGCTTGCGGGGAAGATGCCTTTGCCCTCTTTGCCTTCGCTTTCTCCGAAGAGTTGCTTCCACCACTCGTTGATGTATTGCAGGCGCGGCTCGTACGAACCGAGGATCTCGATCTTCTTGCCCGAACGGTAAAGTATATTACGCACCGCGGCGTAAATGGCGGCGGGGTTCTCCTCGAAGGGTTTGTCGGTTGCCGTGGCGTGTTCCATGCGGGCGGCACCTGCAACCAGTGCGCGGATGTCGATGCCTGCAACCGCCAGCGGAAGCAGTCCCACGGGGGTCAGCACCGAATAACGGCCGCCGACGTTGTCGGGAATGACGTAGGTCTTATAGCCCTCCTGTGTGGAGAGGGTTTTCAGCGCACCGCGCGATTTGTCGGTGATGGCCACGATGCGTTCGCGTGCCTCCTCCCTGCCGTAGCGGCGTTCGATCTCCTCCTTGAAAAGGCGGAATGCAACGGCGGGCTCGGTCGTCGTACCCGATTTCGAGATGACGATCACCGCCACGGAGTATTCGCGCGAAGCCTCCAGAAGGTCGTGCAGGTAATCCTCCGAAAGGTTGTTGCCGGCATAGACAATGCGGGTGTCGTGTTGTTTGTGCAGATATTTGAACGAACTGCTCAAAGCCTCCTCCACGGCACGTGCTCCGAGGTATGATCCTCCGATGCCGATGCAGATCACAAGGTCGGCTTTTGCTTTCAAGCGTGCGGCGGTCGATTCGAGATCCGAAAGTTCTGCATCGCCGATCGACGAGGGCAGATGCACCCAACCCAAAAAATCGTTTCCCGCACCTTTGCCCGATTCCAAAAGGGCGTTGGCGTCTAAAGCAGCCTTGCGGACTTCTTCGTTGAGTCCGACACCGCTTTTATTCATTTCCAGTTTCAATAATTCCATGTATGTTTTTCTATGAACTAAATCAGTTTTGTCGTGAGTTCTTTCATGCTTTTGCGTGCCGAGGCATCCTTGTAAAGTACGTTATAGACCATTTCGGCGATCGGCATGTCGATTTTGTGCCGTGTGTTGATGTGGCGGATGGTGTCGGCGGCAAAATAACCTTCGGCAACCATCGTCATTTCGTTCAGTGCGCTCTTGACCGTGCATCCGTGACCGATCAGAAGACCTAAGCGGCGGTTGCGGCTGTATGTGGAGTAGCACGTCACGAGCAGATCGCCCAAGTAGGCCGAAACGAGCGTGTTGCGCTTGTCGGGATAACTCTCCTGCAAGAAGCGGGTCATCTCATTGACGCTGTTCGAGATCAGCACCGCGAGGAAGTTGTCGCCGTAGCCCAGACCAACCGCCATCCCCACTGCCAGTGCGTAGATATTCTTGAGGATCGAGGCGTATTCGATGCCGTAGAGGTCGGTCGAGTAACTCAGGTGGATGTAGGGCGTTTGGAATTTTTCGCCCATTGTCCGCGCGATCTCCAACTGCGGCGATACGATCGTCAGATAGGTGAGGCGTTCGCGGGCAACCTCCTCGGCATGAGAGGGGCCGATGAGGAGTCCCATCTGGTCGAACGACAGTGCGTAGTGATCGCGGATGTACTCGACAACGGTGGTATAGTCGTCGGGGACGATGCCCTTGATGGCCGAGATGATGTATTTGTCCTTGAGCGACGTGGTGAGCGGTTCGAGGAACTTCTTGAGGTAGGCCGAGGGGCATGCCATGATCAGCACATCGGCATTTTCGACGACCTCGTTCAGATCATCCGACGGCGCGATGCACTCCGGATCGAACTCCACGTCGTTGAGGTATCGGGGATTGCGCCCTGAGGTTTGCAGCGATTCCAGAACTTCGGGATTGCGGACGTACCATCCCACCCGATCGAGGTTCGAGGCCAGAATTTTCACAATGGCCGTAGCCCAACTGCCGTAGCCGATCACTGCATAACGGGCGTTGTTTCCAATTTTGTATTCCATAGTTGTCAAATCTTTCGCAAGACAAATATACAAAAAAAATCAGAAAAAAAGTCCCGAATATACAAGGCTTTTTGCTACCTTTGTTGCTAAGATCTGTTTTTGTGTCCGAAAATTCAATCTTTTTGGTGTAATATGCAGATTGTTAAACTTTTGAAAATTTATAAGGTAGGGAAAACAATATGGGATTATTTTCATTGACTCAGGAGTTGGCCATAGACTTGGGTACGGCCAACACGTTGGTGATCTATAACGGCAAGGTGGTGGTCGATGAACCTTCGATCGTTGCGCTCGACGTCCATTCGGGAAAACTCGTCGCCATCGGTCACGAAGCCCGTCAGATGCACGAGAAAACCAATCCCAACATCAAAACCATCCGACCGCTGAAGGACGGCGTGATCGCCGACTTCAATGCCACGGAGCTGATGTTGCGCGGATTGATCAAAAAAGTAAAAACATCGGGCAGTCTGTTCGCACCCTCGTTGCGCATGGTCATCTGCATCCCGTCGGGTTCGACCAACGTCGAGATCCGTGCGGTGCGCGATTCGGCCGAACACGCGGGCGGACGTGAAGTTTACATGATTTACGAACCGATGGCTGCCGCGTTGGGTGCCGGTCTCGATGTCGAAGCCCCGGAAGGCAACATGGTCATCGACATCGGCGGTGGTACGACCGAAATCGCCTGCATCTCGCTGGGCGGTATCGTTTGTTCGGAGTCGATCAACGTGGCAGGTGATGTCTTTACGGACGACATTCTGACCTATGTGCGTCAGCAGCACAACATCCGTATCGGTGAGCGTACCGCCGAATTGATCAAGTGTCAGATCGGTGCCGCCTGTCCGACGCTTGAGGAAGAGCCGGAAGATTGTGTGGTGACGGGTCCCAATATCCTGACCCCGTTGCCCCAGACCGTATCGCTGAGTTATCGTGAGATCGCCTTTGCGCTCGAAAAGTCGCTGGCGAAGATCGACGCCGCCCTGATGAAGGTGCTCGGCTCGATGCCGCCCGAACTTTATGCCGATATTGTCAAGAACGGTATTTATCTGGCCGGTGGCGGTGCGCTGATCAAGGGTCTGGATCGCCGTCTGAACGAAAAGACCGGTATCCCGTTCCATGTGGCGGAAGATCCGTTGCGTGCCGTGGCGCGTGGTACGGGCGTCGCGCTGAAGAATATCAACGGTTTCTCGTTCCTGATGAAATAATCGGGCGGGGGATTCCGTTTGAAGGACAGGCGTTACAAGGCTTCCGATCCGAGAAGAGGATCGGAGTGATATTTTGTGATTCGATTGCGGGCTTCGTGTCCGCAATCTTAATAATTGAACCACTTTGCATAAACTGATTGAGTTCATACGCACCATCTATGTCTTTGTGTTTTTTGTGGTGCTTGAGATCCTCGCGATCAACTACTACGCCCATTCCACCCACTACACGCAGGCGCGGTTGCTGACCCGTGCCAACAGCATGGTGGGCGGTGTGCACGGCATGATGGCCGGTGTGCGCGGGTACTTCCACCTCAGGCAGGTCAATGACGAGTTGCTCGATCATGTGGCGCGTCTGAGCGAACGATTGGCGGGCTACGAACACATCCATCTGGCCGACTCGGTGCGTATGGGTATTTATGTCGATCCCGCGAGTCAGTCGAAATTCCGCGTGATGCACGCCACGGTCATCTCCAATACGGTGAACCGTCGTCAGAATCTTATCGTGCTGAACTGCGGTCGAAAGGAGGGCGTGACCGACAACATGACGCTCGTCTCGCCGTCGGGTGCGCTGGTGGGTTATGTCGCCGATTGTACGGACGACTATGCCGTGGCGGTGTCGGTGCTCAATACCTCGATGAAGTTGAGCGGCAAACTCAAGCACAACAACAGCCTCGGTTCGATCACATGGGACGGATGCGATCCCGAAGTGGTGACCATGTCGGAGTTGTCTAAATATGCTTTCCCGGAAGTGGGACAGGAGGTGGTGACGGCAGGTCTGGAGATCTCCTTTTCGGATGTGCCGATCGGTACCATCGAATCGGTCGAACTCAACGAGACGGGTACGCAATATACAGCCCGGGTGCGTCTGGCGGCTCCTTTCTCCTCGCTGACCGATCTGCTGTTGATCGAACGCATTGATCAGCGGGAAATCGACTCGCTCAAGCGAAGCAGGAAAATTGATTTTTATTACAAGAACTAAACTCAAATGTACCGGATTTTACCCTATGCACTGCTTTTTGCGGCGGTTGTGCTGTTGCAGATGTTCCTGTTCGACAACCTGCTGATCAGTTCCTGTCTGAATCCGTTGATATACATCGCCTTCGTGTTGCTGTTGCCGATCGACACCCCCGCGTGGGCGATGCTCGCACTGGGTCTTCTGACAGGTGTCACGATGGACTGGGTGATGGGTATTGCGGGACTGAATACCCTTTCGGTTCTTCCTCTGGCTTTCTTCCGCCAGCGGCTGGTCGGCGTGTTCTGCAACCGCGAGGATGCGCGTGAAGGCGGCATTCCCTCGCCCGAACGGTTCGGCGTGCATAACTTTACGGAATATCTGGTGATCGGCGTTGCGGCACATCACCTGTTGTTCTTCCTGTTCGAGGCGTTGTCGATGACTTTCCTGATGCACACGCTTCTCAGATGGGTTGTCAGTACGGTGGTGAGTGTCGGTTTCGTGTGGTTGATTGCCCGTGTATTTACGGCTAATTCCTCAAGATAATGATTGACAGCATCGAAGGATTCGCACGCAAACGCACGTTGCAGTGCGTGGTGCTTCTGATTTTTTCGCTTCTGGTAGGGCGTCTGTTCTACCTGCAACTCATGGACGATCGCTATGTGGAGCAGGCCAACCGAAACGCCCAACGACCCATCGTGCAGTATCCTCCGCGCGGAGAGGTCTTCGACCGCAACCGCGAATACTTGGTACAGAGCCGTCCGTGTTACGATCTGATGGTTGTGCGTCACGACATGGACAAAGACGGATTCGACACGGCGCGTCTGTGTGCCGTGACGGGTTTGTCGATCGAAAAGGTGCGTCGCGAACTGAAGAAAACCGCACAACGGCCGCGTGCCCCGCATCTTCTGGCCAGTTATGTGTTGCAGGAGGAGAAGATGCGTCTGGACGAGTGCAACTTTGCCGGATTCTACACCGTGGATCGTACGATGCGCGAATATCCGCGTAAGATCGGCGGCAACCTGCTGGGCTATGTCGGCGAGGTGAACCGCGATATGATCAAGCGCAATCCGGTTTACAGTCCGGGCGATTATGTGGGCATGAGCGGCGTGGAACTCTCCTACGAAAAGGAACTGATGGGCAAGAAAGGCGTGCGCATCATGGAGCGCGACACGCACGGTGCGCTGAAGGGTGCATTCCAAGGCGGTGCCGCCGATTCGCTTCCCGTGGCGGGCAGTGCGCTGACCTCGACGATCGACGCCAAGTTGCAACTCCTCGGTGAGGAGCTGATGCGCGGCAAGGTGGGGGCGGCGGTGGCGATCGAACCCCAGACGGGTGAAATCCTGATGATGGTCTCTTCGCCGTCGTACGATCCCGACGAGTTGTTGGGGCGCGAACGCGGCAATCACTATATGAAACTTCTGCGTAACCGGCGCAATCCGTTGTTCAACCGTGCCGTGAAGGCAAAATATCCTCCGGGATCGACCTTCAAACTGGTGCAGGGTCTGATCGGATTGCAGGAGGGCGTGTTGCATCCCTCGGACATGCACTCGTGCAGTCGCGGTTATGCCTACGGTAACAAGAAGATGCGCTGCCACGACCATGCCTCGCCGCTCGATCTGCGTTTTGCGGTTGCCACGTCGTGTAACGCCTATTTCTGCTATGTGTTCCGCGATATTCTGGACAATCCCCGCTACGGAAGCGTCAAGGAGGGATTCGACAAGTGGAGGGAGTATGTCGAGAGTTTCGGTTTCGGGCGTAAACTCGGTTCGGATTTCTTGGACGAGGGACAGGGTTATGTGCCGACCCGCGCCTTCTACGACCGTGCCTATCACAAGTCGTGGAACTCGCTGACGGTGCTTTCGCTGTCGATCGGACAGGGCGAGTTGGGATGTACGCCCTTGCAGTTGGCCAACCTTGCGTGCATCGTCGCCAACCGCGGTTACTACTACATCCCGCACATCATCAAGCACATCGAGGGGCGCGATTCGATCGACCGCCGTTTTTACGAACGGCAATATACGAAGGTCGAGGCCAAGTATTTCGAGCCGATCGTCGAAGGTATGTGGCGCGGTGTGAATGTCGGCGGTACTTCGACCCGTGCCAAACTGCCCGGTCTGAACGTCTGCGGTAAGACGGGTACGGCGCAGAACCCCCACGGTATGGACCACTCGACCTTCATGTCGTTCGCGCCGAAGGACAACCCGAAGATCGCCATCTCGGTCTATGTCGAGAACGGTGGTTTCGGTGCGTCGATCGCACTGCCGATCGCTTCGCTTTTGGAGGAGTATTATCTGACGGACACGATCCGCCGTCCCGAAATGTTGGAATACGTCAAGAACAAAGTAATTTATTATCCGAAATATGACAAGTAGCCGTCACACCCGCATCTTCGAGGGAATCGACTTCGGCACGGTCGGCATCTATGTGACCATCGTGCTGGTGGGTTTGGTGTCGATCTTCTCGGCAACCTACGACGAGGCATCGACGTCGATGTTCTCCATGTCGCACTTCTATATGAAACAACTCATCTGGATCGGTGCGGCGTGGTGTGTGGGCGTGGTCGTACTGTTGTTGGACGAACGCTTCTACCACATGTTTGCCTATCCCGCCTATATCGGCGGTATTTTTCTCCTGCTCGCGGCGTTGCTGGTCGGGCACGAGGTGAACGGCGCGAAGGCGTGGTTCAAGTTCGGATCGTTTCAGGTGCAGCCCGTCGAATTTGCCAAGATCGCCACGGCCTTGGCCTTGGCGCGTGTGATGAGTGCCTACTCGTTCTCGATCGACCGTGTGAGCGATTTGCGAAAGGTCGCCATGGTGATCTGTATTCCGCTGTTTATCATCGTTTTGCAGAATGATACGGGTTCGGGTATCGTGCTCGGTTCGTTCCTTTTCGTACTTTATCGTGAGGGGCTGAACAAGTGGCTCTGCATCCCCGTGTTGCTGATTGTGGCACTGTTTATCATCTCGTTCCTGTTGTCTCCGATGACCCTCCTGATCATCTCGATTCTGGTCTGCACGCTCTCCGAGGCGATGATGAACGGTCAGTGGAAAACGCGTGTCATCTACTTGGCGTCGATTGCGTTGGCGACCATTCTGTCGAAAATCGGGGTGGAATTGGTGTCGCCCGGTGCGCTGTCGCTGTACGGATGCCTCTTGACCGTGACCCTGTTGTCGCTTGTCGTGGTGGTGGTTTATGCCTATCGCCAGAACCTCAATAACATCTTCATCGTATTGAGCCTTTTTGTCGGGATGATGATCTTCCTGCCGACCACCGATTATATTTTCAATTCGATCCTGAAACAGCACCAGCGTGACCGAATCCTCAGTTTCTTGGGGATTATCAGCGATCCGCTGGGTGTCGATTATAACGTGAACCAGTCGAAAATCGCCATCGGTTCGGGCGGTTTTTGGGGCAAGGGATTCTTGCAGGGTACGCAGATCAAATACGGATTTGTGCCCGAAAACCATACCGACTTCATCTTCTGCACGGCAGGCGAGGAGTGGGGTTTCGTGGGTACGATGGTCGTATTGGGCTTGTTTGCCGCGCTGATTTTCCGTCTGATCAACATGGGCGAGCGTCAGGAAGAACCCTTCGGACGCATTTACTGTTATTGCGTGGCTTCGATTCTCTTGTTCCACGTCATGGTGAACGTCGGCATGACCATCGGTCTGATGCCCGTGATGGGTATTCCGTTGCCGTTCATGAGTTACGGTGGTTCGTCGCTCATCGCCTTCACCATCCTGCTCTTTATCGCCATCCGTCTGGATGCTTCAACCCGTCAATTCTCATCGCTTCATAGAATATGATCTCTTATAATCCCCAAGGCCTTTCCCCGAAGGAGGTCGAAGAAAATCGCAGCCGTTATGGCGAAAACATCATCACCCCGCAGGAGGAACATGGCGCATGGAAACTCTTTGCGGAGAAATTTCGTGATCCGATCATTCGTATTCTGCTCGTTGCCGCCGTTGTGTCGTTGTCGGTGGGGGCGGTGCATGGCGATTTCACGGAGTCGATCGGCATTATTTGTGCCATTATTCTGGCAACAAGCGTCAGTTTCTGGTTCGAGTGGGATGCCGAGCGCAAGTTTCGGTCGCTGAATCAGGTCAATGACGATGTGGAGGTGAAGGTGGTGCGTGAGGGGGTGATCCGTTCCGTCCCGCGCCGCGACATCGTATGGGGCGATGTGGTCATTGTCGAGACGGGCGATGTGGTGCCTGCCGACGGTGTGCTGGTCGAGGCGGTGCAGGTCAAGGTCAATGAATCGACCCTCACGGGCGAGTCGCAGACCGACAAAACGGCCGACGAAACCAGTCTGGATCCCGAAGCGACCTATCCCTCGAACATGCTCCTGCGCGGTACGACCCTTTTGGACGGTTATGCCCGCATGGTGGTGACGGCGGTGGGCGATCACAGCGAGGCGGGGCGCGTCACGGAGCAGGCCACGGTGCGCAATGACGAGCCGACACCGCTCGATCGGCAGTTGAACCGTCTGGCGAAGGTGGTCGGACGGGTCGGAATCGGCGTGGCGGTGACGATCTTCTGCGTGATGATGTTCAAATCACTCTTTTGGGGCGATCTTCTGTCGCGTCCGTGGTTCGAGATCCTGCAACAGATGTTGCGTGTGACGATGATCTCGCTGGCGATCATCGTGATGGCCGTACCCGAAGGGTTGCCGATGAGCATCACCATTTCTCTGGCGATGTCGATGCGCCGTATGTTGAAAACCAACAACTTGGTGCGTAAGATGCACGCTTGCGAAACGATGGGTGCCGTGACGGTCATCTGTACCGACAAGACGGGTACGCTCACCGAAAACCGCATGACGGTGCAGGAAATGGTGCGTTACGATACGCTTTCGCTTCGGGAGTTTGGCGAGCAGTTGGCGGTCAATTCCACGGCATTCCTTTCGGAGGAGGGCGATACGCTGGGCAATCCGACCGAGGGTGCGTTGCTATCGTGGCTCAAAAAGAAGGGCGAAGATTACGAAAAACTGCGCGAGGGGGCGGAGATTGTCGATCGACTGACCTTTTCGACTGAGCGTAAATATATGGCGACGATTTTCCGTTGCGGAGAGCACGGACATCAGGTGCTGACCGTGAAGGGTGCACCCGAAATCGTGGCACGGATGTGTGATGAAGAGACACGCCGTCAAGTCGAACGCGATGCGGTGGAGTTTCAGCGTCACGCCATGCGCACGTTGGCGGTTGCGTGGTGTATCACCGATCGTACGGATTGTGCCGAGGCGATTGTCGATGCCACGATGAAAATGGCGGCACTGGCTGCGATTGCCGATCCCGTGCGCGGGGAAGTTCCGCAGGCGGTGGCAGAAACGCTGTCGGCAGGAATTGCGATCAAGATCGTCACGGGCGACACGATGGTCACGGCACGCGAGATCGCGCGTCAGATCGGTCTGTGGGATGACAGGCGCGACACGGAGCGCAACGCCATGACGGGTGTGGAGTTTGCCGAGGCGAGCGACGAGGAGTTGTTGGAGCGCATCGGCGATCTGAAGATCCTTTCGCGTGCGCGTCCCATGGACAAGCAGCGTCTGGTGCGTCTGTTGCAGCAGCGCGGAGAGGTAGTCGCCGTGACGGGTGACGGCACGAACGATGCACCCGCGTTGAATTTCGCCAATGTGGGGCTTTCGATGGGTTCGGGAACCTCGGTGGCAAAGGATGCCAGCGACATCACGCTGCTTGACGATTCGTTCTCGTCGATCGTGACGGCGGTGATGTGGGGGCGTTCGCTGTACCGCAACATTCAGCGGTTCGTCCTGTTTCAGCTGACCGTCAATTTCGTGGCCATCATGGTCTGTCTGGTGGGTACCTTGTTTGACACCGACATGCCGCTCACGGTGGTGCAGATCCTGTGGGTGAACATCATTATGGATACGTTTGCCGCCATGGCGATGGCTTCGCTGCCGCCCTCGGAGGAGGTGATGCAGGATCGTCCCCGTTCGCGCAAGGCGTTCATCATCTCGCGCGAGATGGCATGGACGATTTTCTTTGGCGGGATGGTGATGGTCGGTGTTTTGCTCGGTATGCTCTTCGGGTGGACAGCCTCCGAAGAGGGATTGAGCGATCGTGCGCTGACGCTGTTCTTCACGACCTTCGTCTTCTTCCAATTCTGGAATATGTTCAACGCCAAGGCCTTTGCCACGCATCACTCGACCTTCAGACATCTTGCGGGACATCGTGAATTTTTTATGATTCTGGTGCTGATTGCCGTCGGGCAGTTCTTTATCGTGGAGTGGGGCGGTGAGGTCTTCCGCACGGTGGCACTTTCCGCGAAGGATTGGGCATTGGTGGTCGGTGGTACGGCATTGCTCGCTCCGGGCGGTGATCTGTTGCGCCGGATTTTGCGCCGATAAGTATTTTATAATAGTATAGGAAACGGTTCTGTTCGGGCAGAACCGTTTTTTTATGCGCAGATTGCTCGTTTTTCTCAATCGAGAACTCGCGGTTCAGACGTTGGTTTTTAAGCCTTTTCAAAGGAGAGTTTGGGTGGATTGTCTATATAAGTTGCGCAAAGCGCATATCGCACGTCTCCATAACAAAAATCCTCGGCAGAAAATGCCGAGGATTTTTTCAGAATATGTAAACCGTAGAATTAGTCTTCCAACTTGGCAGCCAAGAACTCGCGGTTCAAACGTGCGATATGCGCGATCGAGATCGACTTGGGGCACTCCGACTGACAAGCACCGGTATTGGTACAGTTACCGAAGCCGAGCGCATCCATCTTGGCAACCATGGCCTTGGCACGACGAGCACCCTCGACGCGACCCTGAGGCAACTTGGCCAGCGACGATACACGCGCTGCTACGAACAACATAGCCGAACCGTTCTTACACGTGGCGGCACATGCACCGCAACCGATACATGCTGCGGCATCCATCGACTCCTCGGCATCAGCCTGCGATACGGGCATGCAGTGTGCATCGGGCACCGAACCCGTGCGTACGCTCGTATAACCGCCGGCCTGAAGAATCTTGTCGTATGCCGAACGATCGACAACGAGGTCCTTGATTACGGGGAATGCAGCCGAACGCCACGGCTCGATGGTGATCGTTGCGCCGTCCTTGAACTTACGCATGTAGATCTGGCAGGTAGTGGCTGCCTGACCGGGACCGTGTGCCAAGCCGTCGATGTGCAACGAACACATACCGCAAATACCCTCACGGCAGTCGTGGTCGAAGGCAACGGGTTCTTCGTTCTTGTGAATCAGATCGTTGTTGAGAATGTCGAGCATCTCCAGAAACGAGGTGTCGGCCGAGATATTCTCCACCTTGTAGGTCTTGAACTCTCCTTTGCTTTTAGCGTCCTTCTGACGCCATATCTTTAATGTGAAATTCATTGTGTCAAAATTTAATTAAAGTGTTACGACGTCGTTAGTCTTTGTAGTTACGCTGTGCGGGGTGAACGAACTCGAAGTTCAGCGGCTCCTTTGTCAATTCGGGAACCTGATCCTCGCCCTTGTACTCCCATACGGCTGCGTAAACGAAGTTCTCATCGTCACGTTTTGCCTCGCCTTCTTCGGTCTGGTGCTCCACACGGAAGTGACCACCGCAAGACTCCTCACGGTTGAGTGCATCGCGTGCGATCAACTCGCCCAACTCAAGGAAGTCGGCCAGACGAAGTGCCTTCTCCAACTCTACGTTGAAGTCGTTTTCGCGACCTACGACCTTCACGTCCTTCCAGAACTCCTTGCGCAGAGCCTGAATCTCGACGATGGCCTTGTTCAACGACTCCTTGGTACGTGCCATACCTACATTCTCCCACATGATGTGACCCAGTTTCTTGTGGATGTCGTCCACCGACTGCTGACCCTTGATCGACATCAGTTTCTCGATCTTGGCTTTCACGGCCTTCTCGGCATCGTCGAATGCCTTGGTCGTGGTATCAACTTTCGGAGCCTGAATCTTGTGCGACAGGTAGTCACCGATGGTATAGGGCAGTACGAAGTAACCGTCGGCCAGACCCTGCATCAGAGCCGAAGCACCCAGACGGTTGGCACCGTGATCCGAGAAGTTACACTCGCCGATTGCGTACAGACCGGGGATGGTCGTCATCAGGTTGTAATCGACCCAGATACCACCCATCGTGTAGTGAACGGCGGGGAAGATCTGCATGGGCTGCTCGTAAGGACTTACGTTGGTGATCTCCTCGTACATGTCGAACAGGTTGCCGTAACGCTTCTTGATGACCTCTTTACCCAGACGGGCGATGGCGGTCTTGAAGTCGAGGTAAACGGCCAAACCGGTCTCGTTTACACCGAAGCCTGCGTCGCAACGCTCCTTGGCGGCACGCGAAGCCACGTCACGCGGAACAAGGTTGCCGAATGCGGGGTAACGACGCTCCAGATAGTAGTCGCGATCCTCCTCCTTGATGTCCGAAGGCTGGAGTTTGCCGGCGCGGATGGCCTTGACGTCCTCCAACTTTTTGGGAACCCAGATACGGCCGTCGTTACGCAACGACTCCGACATCAGCGTCAGTTTCGACTGCTGCGTACCGTGTACGGGGATACAGGTGGGGTGGATCTGCGTGAAGCAGGGGTTGGCGATGCCGGCTCCCTTGCGGTAGCACTGCATCATGGCCGAACCGTTCGATGCCATGGCGTTGGTCGAAAGGAAGAATACGTTACCGTAACCACCCGTTGCCAATACAACGGCGTGAGCACCGAAACGCTCGATCTGACCGTTGATCAGATTGCGGGCGATGATACCTTTTGCCTCGCCGTTCTCGATGACGATGTCGAGCATCTCGTGACGGGGATAGGTCTTCACCGAACCGTTGGCAACCTCCTTGTTCAGTGCCGAGTAGGCACCCAACAACAACTGCTGACCCGTTTGACCGCGGGCATAGAACGTACGCGATACCTGTGCACCACCGAACGAACGGTTGGCCAGAAGACCGCCGTATTCGCGTGCGAAAGGTACGCCCTGAGCGACACACTGGTCGATGATGAGGTTCGAAACCTCGGCCATACGATATACGTTGGCCTCACGGGCACGGTAGTCACCACCCTTGATCGTATCGTAGAACAGGCGGTAAACCGAGTCGTTATCGTTTTGGTAGTTTTTGGCTGCATTGATACCTCCCTGAGCGGCGATCGAGTGTGCACGACGGGGCGAGTCCTGAATGCAGAAAACTTTGACATTATAGCCTAATTCACCGAGTGAAGCAGCGGCGGATGCTCCGCCGAGACCTGTACCGATGATGATGATGTCGAGCTTGCGCTTGTTTGCGGGGCTTACGACTTTGATGGCAGCCTTGTGATTGCTCCATTTCTGGTCAAGAGCACCGGCAGGAATTTTAGCATCTAATTTGAAAGCCATATCTTGTGTGATTTATTGTTCTTAAAAATTACTTCTTGAGAAAATGTCCGTCAGATTAGGCGGCAACGGTGACAAAGCCCAGTGCGTAGCAGAGTACCACGACGGCAAAGCCGAGGAAAATGACGGTGGCCACGATGTTGGCGAGGCACTTCAGACGGGGATACCATGTGTTGTTGGCCCAACCCATCGACTGGAACATCGACCATACGCCGTGCGTGAGGTGGAACCACAATGCAACGAACCACAGAAGGTAAACGACGACATAACCCCAGCACGAGAACGTAGCCTGAATCAGCGAAGCACCGTCTTTGGGGCTCAGACCGAGCGCGTTGGTGTGCTGGCCGAGCAACTCCACGAGCTGCATTTTAGCCCAGAAGTTATACAGGTGGAGACCCATGCCGACAACGACGATGAAGCCGAGGACGAGCATGTTTTTCGAAGCCCAGCTTACACCCGGCTCCTTGGCGGTTACGGCGTAACGCTGGTTGCCGCGTGCCTTGTAGTTGTTGATCGTGAGGATCAACGCGTAGATGATGTGTACCAACACGCCCAGAGCCAATACGAGGGTACCGGCCAGTGCGTACCAGTTTGCGCCGAGGAACTCACAAATCATGTTGTAGCCTTCGGGGCTGATGATCGCCGTGATGTTCATCGACATGTGGAAGAGGATGAAAAGCACGAGGAATGCTCCCGATACGCTCATCACCACCTTCTTTCCGAGAGAGGAATTGGTTAAGAAACAACTCATAATGTTAAAAAATTAGTTATATTTGTATGTGAATAAATGTTTTACGCGCTATCCTGCATACATAATACGCACAATCGCCCGGCAAGTCGTGTCGATTCGAACAGGCAGGCAATCAATGCGTGTTTTGGATTTTAATATTGCAAAGATAAAGATTGTTTGTTGAATAACAATAAAAAGGGATATTTTTTTATAATTGAGCACAATATTTATGAACAAAAAAGAGTTGCGTACCGAAATCAGGCGGTTGAACCGTGCCGTCACCCCCCAAAACAGGGGATTGGCCGAGGAGCGGATTTTCTCGCAGGTCGAGCAGTCGGAGGTATTTCAAACGGCTCGTTGTGTGGCGTTTTTTGCGGCACTGCCCGACGAAGTTTCCACGGAAAATACGCTCCGAAAATGGAGCAGGACAAAACGGGTCGTCATCCCGAAAGTCGAGGGGGATGAGATGGATTTTTTCGAATATGATCCCTCGAAGATGGTGTCGGGTGCGTTCGGAATCATGGAACCGGGCGATGATGCGGTGTTGTGCCGTCCCGAAGAGATTGATCTGATCGTGGTGCCGGGAGTGGCATTTACCCAAGCGGGCGCACGTATGGGACGCGGCAGAGGATACTACGATAAGTATCTGTCGCGCAACGGATTCCGTGCCTATAAGGCGGGTGTCTGCTACCGACACCAATTGGTCGGAGACCTGCCCGTCGAACCGCACGATGTCTTTATGGATTGTGTGATAAGCGAATAGACGTTTTTCGGAACCTATATATATATTGGTGTCCTCCGACTTTTTTCACTGATTTCCAACCTTAAACGAACGACAAATGGAAAAACCGAAAATTGCCCTCGTGTTGGGCGGCGGCGGTGCTCGCGGAATTGCCCATATCGGGGTGATCGAGGAGTTGGAACGTCGCGGTTATGAGATTTCGGCGGTGGCGGGAACCTCGATGGGTGCGTTGGTCGGTGGCATGTACGCATCGGGCAATCTGCAAGCCTTCAGGGAGTGGATGTGTTCGCTCGACAAGTATAAGGTCTTTTCCCTCATGGATTTTTCCTTCGGAGGAAGCGGCTGGGTGAAAGGCGACCGTGTGATCCGTGCCATGAAACAACTCGTGCCGGATGTGCAGATCGAACAATTGGAAATCCCCTTTACGGCGGTGGCCGCCGACTGGATGACGGGAGAGGAGATCCTCTTTCGGCGAGGCGGTCTGTATCATGCTATTCGCTCGTCGATCTCGATCCCTTCGTTTTTCAAACCCGTACATCGAGGGAATCATCTGCTGATTGACGGCGGCGTGGTCAATCCGTTGCCGGTCAATCGGGTTCGCCGAACCGAAGGTGATCTGTTGGTGGCGGTAGATGTCTGCATGGGATTCGGACAGCATCCCGAACGCCGCATCAGACAGTCGGAAAATTCGTTCAAGATGATCCATTCGACGATACAGATCATGCAACAGCGGATCGCACGGCTGACATGCGCGGCATGTCCGCCCGATATTCTGATCCCGATGGCTGCCGACAGTTTCGGCGTTTTCGAGATGTATCGTGCCGCGGAGATTGTCCGTGCGGGACATGCCATCGCCCGAAAAGCCTTGGACGAATACGAGAAAAAACTTTAGCGACCGAGGAACAGTCCGCGGGAGATGCCTGCACGCAGACGGATGAGCCACTCCGATTTGCGGGGCGACATCGTAAGGCACAGGAGAAGTGTCGCACCCCATTTCAAGACCTCCAGCACGCGGCTTTTGAACCTTCGGTTGTGGATCTCGGCTCTGAGTCGCTGGCTGATGCCTACATTGCGTGCCAACTTGCGGAAGTATTCGGGCGTGAGTTTGCGGGGCGGAATCACGTGCCACATGACGGCGGTGGGAACGTACCAGATGGTCTCGCCCGAAAGGAGAAGACGCTCAAACAGGTCGTTCTCTTCGCCTCCGATCAGTTCTCGACCGATGCGGCCGAGCGAAGAGTCAAATGCGTCGATGCGGTCGAAAATCGCACGGCGGAACGCCATGTTACCCCCTCCGGGAACACGTCCGCGGGGGAAGGGACGGATCTCCGACCCGAAATCCATCGGATTGGCGATGGGCATTTCGACATAGTTTGACATCCACGCGGGACGTCCTTCGGGGTATTCGGCGATGATGCGTCCGCCGGCAACCATGGCTGTGGGGTGGCTTTGGAAAAATTCGAGGTAGGATTTCAGAAAATCGGGATTCACGTGTTCGTCGTCGTCGATGAAGGCCAGAAATTCCGACCGGCACTCTATGATGCCCCGATTGCGGGCATACGACACGCCGGGTTGCTCTTCGCGGATGATGCGCAAATTCAGTTCGGGGTGCTCCTCACGGAACTTCGCAAACTCCTCTTGGGTCGTGTCCGTCGATCGGTTGTCCACCACGACACATTCCCACATTTCGGGAGAAAGGCTCTGTCGTGCCACCGAATTTAACGCGAAAATCAGTTCCGATGCCCGATTATGGGTCGGAATTATGAGCGAAAGTGAAATCATGTCACAAATATATGAATTTATCCAGATAAAAGAATTA
>RCNH01000229.1_pt1 | contig 26052 bp, 16 predicted proteins | sample 2041161 | NCBI WGS metagenome assembly RCNH01 (sample SAMN09708215, study PRJNA481090) | Feces metagenome, whole genome shotgun sequencing project. | biome: feces | host: Leptonychotes weddellii | place: Antarctica: Sion Island | collected 2010-03-01 | reverse complement strand
TTGAATAGAGCATTTGACTACGGATCAAAAGGTTACAGGTTTGAGTCCTGTCGGCGTCACTGAAACGACTTACAAATTTTGTGAGTCGTTTTTTTTATGCCCTTTCGCGAGGAGGGGGAGGAGAGGCATAGGGGCGGAGAGAAACAAGCCACCGCGCTCAACATTTCTACCCCCAAAAAAAAGAGCGAAACCCCATCACGGGATTTCGCTCCTCTATCTTCAGTCGTCCGACTACTTCAGTCGCATCTCGGCAATCAAATCATCGGCACCGGCATATTTTTCGAGAACCCACATCACAAAACGAATGTCCACACACACCGTGCGCGAGAGTTCGGGGTGGAACCACACCCCTCCCGCCATCGACTCGCGGTTGCCGTCAAAAGCCAGTCCGATAAGCTCGCCACGCGCATTCAGCACGGGACTGCCCGAATTACCGCCCGTGATGTCGTTGTCGGTGATGAAATTGACATAGAGCTGTCCCTTTTCACCCCAACGACCCCACTCTTTCGCGGCGATTAATTCGCGCATACGGTCGCTCATCGTCCTCTCATACTGCGCAGGATTCCACTTCTCGAGATAGCCCTCAACAGTCGAGCGGAACGACATCCACACCCCGTCATAGGGGTGAAGGTCCTTCACACGACCATACGACAAGCGCATGGTCGAGTTGGCGTTGGGGTACTGCACCACACCCTGCGAAGCGCGGTAGTCGTAGAGCATATCGCTGTATCGGCGTTCGCAGACATGGAGGTCGCAACCTGCCGAGCGTTTGTCGCTCGCCATCACCGCTCCCGTGAAATTAATCGTCTTGACCGAGGCCGCCAGCTTCACCAGAGGGTCAGCCAGCAGTTCGTCGATGCTCCGCTTCTCCGACAGGAAAGCCTTGTAGCGCTCTGCCGACGAGCAGAACGAAGCCTTGAACGCCTGCTCCATCATTCGCTCGACATCGCCCCCCGCGGCATCGTACATCTCCTCGAAGCCCTTGCCCCACATCTTTCTCGGCACGTGGGCGGTGAAATTGCGCGTCAGACGCTTCATCAGGTCGAGCTCTGTCGTTGCGTCATAACCGCCCTCCAGACGGGAGCTGAAGCGGTAGAGACTGCGCGTCTCCCTATCCTCGGGCAGGAGTTCCGTGCGGCGGGTACGGCGCATCTTGAGGATATGGCTGTTTACACGGTTCGCCACCAGAATGGGCACCGAGGGGCCCAACCACGTTTCACGGAAATAATTGAGGTTGGTCTGAGCCTCGCGGCGCATGGCATAGCTGCGTTGAAGCATGGAGAGCACATCGCCATACTTCGCCTTGCGGTCGGCATCGGCCTCGACCCACATCTGCATCTCGCGCTCCTCCGCCCTGCGCTTGTCCGCCACACCGAAGCGGTGCAGGCAGATGTTCTCCCACTTGGCATAGTCGGCGAAGTTGCTCAACGAGAAGAACGCATCGGCATACTTCACCCTCACCTCGGGGTCACGCTCCATGTGGTGGCGGAGAATATCCATACGCTCGTGGCGGTTCTTCACCACGATGGGGTTGGTCACGTTCTGCTTCTCGGCAATGGCATACGACGAGGAGTAACGCTGTGTGCGTCCCGGGTAGCCGATGACCATGGCATAGTCACCGTCCGACACGCCACGTGTGGAGACGGTCAGCACACGGCGCGGACGCAGGGGCACATTCTCCGCGGAATACTTCGCGGGACGCCCCTCCGGAGTGGCATAGATGCGGTAGATGGTGAAATCACCCTTGTGTTGTGGCCATGTCCAGTTGTCGAAGTCGCCACCAAAAGCGGCAATATCGCGCGGCGGAGCTGCCACCAATCGCACATCACGATAGACATCGTAGTAATAGAGGTAAGTCTTCTTGCCGTGCCACATGGGTACGCACGCCACCTCGCAGTCGGTCGTGCGGGCATATTTTTTCTCGATGGACGACACCACCTTGCGCATCGACATCATGCCCCACTTGCCACGCGATTGGATGTCGCGCACAATGGAGTCCGCCTCCGCGGTCACATCGACCACCTTGCGCAGAAAATGTACGCTCTTGCCGCGAATGGGTATCTCCTCCGCACGCGAACGCGCCCAGAAGCCCTCCTCGAGGTAGTTGCGTTGCACGGTCGAGAGGTCGCAGATGTCGCTATACGCCACATGATGGTTGGTAATCATGAGTCCCTCCTCGGAAATCATGCTTCCCGTACCCATACCGCCGTCGAGTGTCACCACGGCAGCCGCCACACCACCGTCCTGCTCGTTGTAGATTTCATGCAGCGGAAGTTTCACACCCCGTTGTCGCAGTTGCGGATAGACCTTTTCGAGATGCTGAACCATCCACATACCCTCATCGGCACGCACCTCTCCTCCGAGCAGCACCACCGCCAGCAACAAACAAAATAATTTTCTGTACATAAAATTCAATAGTTTAAGCACCTGCGCCCCGACCCATTTTCAACGGGGCGCGGATGTCGTTTCTTCTAACGGATTTTTACTCCGAAAGCGTATGTCCCTCCTTCACGAATTTCATCTTGGGAGGCATCTCCTTTGTAGTGCCGTCCACCATGTGAATGGTCCACGAGGGGGCATTGAAAATCTCTTTCCAAATGCGGGCATCGTTCCACATCGTGGTGACATAGGTCAGACGAATAACGGGCATCGTACCCTTGAGCTCCAAATCCACCGAGAGGATACCCTCCTTGCCCGAAAGGAAGCTCTTGAAGTAGGGGAAACCACCTCTCACGGGGACGTGTTCGATGGCTTTGTACTCCAATTCGTAGATGGCACGCGGATATTTCTCCTCATCGCTGCACGCCGCGATATGCTTCGAGTAGCGACCCGAAAGTGCCTTTATCTCGCGGAACATCACCTCCGAGAACTCCTGACTCGACACCACACCCTCCTCGCGGTAGCTTCTCAACTCGTTGTGCATGGGGAAGACCTTGGTTTCGGTCTTGGTGGGGAAGACCAGCTCCTCGGCTTCGATAACCTCGCGCAGGGTATCCTCATCGGGTACGGCATCGGGAGCGCAGTACAGCGTCACATCCACGGGGCAGGAGAACTCCGCCGTGAAGCCGTAGATGCTCTTCACACGTTGCAGAGCCATACCGAAATAGACCAAATCCATACGGTCGTGAAGACCCTCGACACCCAGTTTCACCACCTTCAGCTCCGTCATCTCGGCGGTCGGGTTCTTATACTTGCGGGTCATGGGGGTAAAGAGGGCACGCTTGAGTTTCACGGTGTCGGTCAGACGCTCGTCATAGAAAATCTCCACGCCGTGACGGCGCACAAAGGTTTTGAGACCCACCACGCCCTGCATCTTCTCCATCTTCATCGCCAGGGCACTCGACGAGCCGTAGCATTTGATGGATTGCAGACCGTCGAGACTGTAACTCTTCACTCTGTTCTCGCTCTCCAGCTGCTCGTAGTTGCCCCATTTGAGGTCGATGGTCGGCAGTTCGACCGTCTGTCCCAGCACCACGGCGATAACAAAGAGCACCACCGTCATCACGAAGGGCACATAGCGCATCGAACGCTTGCCGCTCACCTGCAAGGCATCGGCATGACACGATGACACACACTCGCCGCACAGCGTGCAGTCGATGTGGCGCACCTTGGTCAAATCGGGGACTGCGATGCTGTAAGGACATCTTTTCTGACACAGACCGCAACCGTTGCAGGCGTCATCGTCACGCACGATGGTCATGGTCGGTGCGCCCCAGCTGCGGAGCGTGAAGATTTCGAGCAGGGCGGCACTCACGCACACCGCAGCCAAAATCCACACCCACACATTCTCCAGCCCCAGCAGGCCGAGAATCCACGCCACGAGACCGGCGATGATAAGCAGGAAGAAGTATTTGAAGATATTGCTGGCAGCCCCCAGCGGACAGATGTATTTGCACCAGAACATCTTGACGAAGAAACCGCCCACAAAGAGCAGGCAGAGGGTCACCACCGTCATCCACACTACGATTTCGCCCTGAAAGCCCGTAGCCATGGCATAGTAGGGGTCGAGCTTCTTGCAGAACAGCTCGCTGGTGAGGAACGTATTGTAGAGAATGGTGAACAGCAGGGCGTATTTCACACCGCGCAGCAGTCGGTCGGCAATACCGCCGGGGACGATGTTGATTTGCAGGCGGAGTTTCTGCCCCACGCGCCCCATCGCCTCGCCGAGTGTACCCAACGGGCAGAGATAACCACAGAAAAGTTTGGAGAAGAAAATCACTCCGACAGCCAGCACCAGGCCCATGGCAATCTGCACCATCGACATCGAGCAGGCCAGCGAATTGTTAATCAGAAAAGTACCAAATGCCTGAAGACCTCCAAACGGGCAATATTTTTCGACATCGACCGTCTGTTCGCTCACTGCCGCCCACCCAACGGTGAGAACAATAGCCACAAAGACTCCCCACTGAAGCAGGAGTCTGGGATAGTTTTGTTTGCGTTTCATTAATATGTATTGTGTTGTTTTGTTTGTGTCGTGTTCTTCATGCAAAGATACTAAAAAATAAAAAACAATACGGAATGACTTTTCATCATCCCGTATGGTTTTTATCGGAGAATTTCTCCTAAAGAGAGAAATCGGTTAGTCCTTCACGCAACGAACAGGTGCTGCACCGTATGCCATCTGATTGGCAATGGTCATACGGTTGTAAGTGGCATTGTAAGTCACCATCGCAGCACGGTAACCAATCTTCTTGATACCCGACTCGGGCTTACCTGCGGTGTTGAAGTCGATAGACTGGCTGGTCGAAGATGCGTAGTAAGCCATACCGAACTTACCAGCACCATCGGGTGCCTTCGACTCGTTAGCCATATACACAGGAGTAGTGGTAGCGGTAGCACCGTTAATATAACCCAGACCGGTGATGTTCATACCTGCCTTGGCAAGCAGAGGCAGGAAAGCACCCTTCTGCTCGTCGGTATAGAACTCCGAACCCTGATCGGTGAGCTTCGCCCAATCCGCCTCGGTGGGAACGTGCCAGCCCTTGGGGCAGATACCCTGTGCACCCTCATACTTGTTGTAGTTCTCGGCAGTGAACTTCTCACCCTCGATACCCAACAGTACGGGATAGCTGTAATAGTAACCATCGGTTTCTACGCGCGAAGCATCAGCCGCCTTCTGCAAATTACAGGGCAACCAAACGCCACTGCTGTCAGCAGGATTCGACGAAGCGGTCTTGCCTGCGGGCAGATAACGGAGGTTCTCGGCCATCCATACCTGACCGTTCGACAGAGTGACGGTCTTGTACTTCACACCACCCCACTCTACAACATTCTGCTCGGCAGGAGTCTCGCCACCATCGATGATGAGGTCCTCACCGTCAACCCACTGGTTAATGGGGCCCGAGATGGTTACGTTGATGCTGACAGGCTTTACATCGGTAGCCAGACGGCGGTTCTCACCCGACTTGAGGTCGGTAGCCTGCAACGAGTAGGTGCGCGACTGACCATCGGCGGTGGTTACCTTCACACTCATCTTCACACCTGCCTGAGGCATGACCAGAGCGTAGTACATCTTGTTGGCCTGTGCGGTGTGGGCAATCACATTCTGGAGTGCCGAAGTGGCAGTCACCTCACCGTTCTCGAGGTTGAGTGTACCTGCGGTGGCAACACCGAGGATTTCGACCTTCGAGATGTCATAACCCGAAGTATTCGACTTGATGTCGATAATCAGACGAGCCATCTTGTGGCTGAAAGTCATCTGAGTGGCAGCAGTGGTAGGATTAACCTTCGACTTCATCGCTACGAGCAGGTCGCTCTGTGCATAACCCTCTGCGCTCTGGTCGAGCTTCACCTCAAAGTTGGTGGGAAGGGCTGCACCCTCAACAAAGGGGTGGTAAGCGAACAAATCCGAAGTGAGGTTGATATCCTCGTACCAGTTCTTCGACGAGGTGAACAGACCCTGTGCAGCATCGTATACCATAGGCTCGTTGGCGAGGAACTCCTCACCGGTGGTCATCTTCACACGAAGACCAATCTTGTCACCGGCCTCAAAGTCGGTATCGGTAACACGAGATGTAGGCATCACCTGAGGATTGGCAATTGTGGGGTTGATGCTCAAATGCATCTGACTGCCCAAAGCACCCTCCTCATCGCTCGAACAGCCGGCAAACATCAGCGCAGCAGCTGCGACAGAGAATAAAATCTTTTTCATAGTCTTGATATTAAATTATTGTTTGTTGTCACTCGATTAAAAGTTGTAACCCACACGCAGCATCACGCTCTCGCGGTTGGCCTCGGGCAGGTAGTGGAGGTTGAATCCGTGCTCCCAGTTCACCGACAGGTCGATGTAGAAGCGGTGGATATTGCGGCGCAACGAAGCACCCAACCCCATGCGGTTGGCTGTGGCGTATTCGTTCTCGGCGTTGTAGAAGTCGGTCAGACGGCCGGGATAGATGCCCGGTGTGGCAGGCTCCTCGAACAGGGACTCCGTGTCACGGCAACCGCCCGTTCTCACCATCATGTTCACCGACAACTCCCAATGTTCCAGCGTGCGCAGGTAGTCGGCCGTGAGCACCGTGTAGTGCAGACGCTGACCCTTGGCATAGGGGTACATGAGGAATGACGAGCGGTTGGTGAAGACATACTGACCTGCCAGACGCAAGTCGTTGCGCTCGTCCTTGAGTTCATACTCCGCGCCGGTCTCCAGTCTGCGACCCTCGAAGACGGGCACCGAACCGTGATTGACGGGACGGCTCACACCCTCGATATTCTCGAACGAGAGGATATTCTCGCGGTTGCGCACCTTCGACCAGCCCACACGACCACGCAAGAAGTGCTGAAACGATGACGAGGAGAGGTGCAGCACCATGCGTGCATCGACCTTGTCGGTGTCGAACTCGTGCCAGATGATGTCGCGCTCGCCCGAATTACCGCTACCCGTGCGATACTCCACATCGCCGTACAAAGCCCCGTACTCGGCAGCCACCGACACTCCGTGGAGGGTCTGTTTGAGGGGGAAGCCCTGCACACCGGGAGTGGTGAGGTGCAGGTCGTTACTCTCCCACAATTGCAGCGAGCCGAAGCGCAGACCACGGTCGAAGAAGGCCTTGTAGCCCTCGACCGAAGCACCCACCTGCTCGGCTTCCACCTTCTCGCGGTCGAGGTGGAGCAGATAGGCGACCGCCACGGCAAACTCACCGTTGCGGTACATCACACCGGGTGCGATGTCGAAATCCAGACGGATATTTTTGTGGCGCAAGTCCTTACGCTTGGCGTAGTTGTTGGCCGTGAAGTCGATGTCGAGACCCACAGCCCAGTGCTCCGCCAGAGGAGCAGCCACATTGCCCGTGAAGGCATAGGTCTCCTTCACCTTACGGCCGGGGGTAAACTCCAGAATATCGACCGGATAGAAACCCGGACGCACAAACATCGAGCCACACATATGGCGACCATCGAAATAATCATAGGAGAAGCTGCCCGAGAAGGAGACCTTCTCGAAGTGGCGCACCGACGAGGTGGTGACACCTGCATTCCAGCTGTCGTCCGATGACGAGAGGTCGATAAAACCGCCGTTGTCCTTGCGCAGGAAGATTTCGGCATAGGAGCGGCTCACCGTGTCACGGAGGATACCCGTGGCATGGACGCCCTCGCTCCACGCATTGCGGCGGAGGATGTAATCGAAACGGTCGGAGTTTCCGACACCGTTATTATTGTCTTCTTCGGCACTCACGCCCAGAGAGACCATCGACAGAAACAGAAGCGATAAAAATTTTCTCATAAGGCTATTTGTGCAATGACTGTTGTTCACGTTCATAGAAATCGTCAGTCGAGTTGTTGGTATCGACCATCACCTCGTAACCGGCACTCTGCGAGGCCTCCTCATCGACACGGCGGTGAATGGTGTGACCCTTCGATGTGCCGGAGAAGCCGCACGAACCCGAGTCGATGTCGGTTCTCAGACGCTTGAAGTTGTTGGCACCGGTGTTGTCCGACACCTCAACGGCATCGACAATCCACTCCCAATTGACCTTCGAATAGATAATCGAACCGTTCTGCACTGCCGACTGCTTGTCGTCATTGAGATAAGCCGCCGAATCGAAGCCCTCGGGGAAGCGGAAGATAATCACCGCAGGCGAGTAGTTCGAGATGACATAGACATTCGTACCTGCACGACCCGTCTTCTTCAACACCTTGAGGTGGTTCTTCTCCTCGATGCGGTCACCCGGCACGGGATGCGAACGCGGGTCGGGATAATAGACCTGGTCATACAACACATAGTATCCCTCCTGATTGAGGTTCACCGAATTGGAGTAGGTCTTCGTGTGGTCCACGGCACCGTTCATTGCCACAACGGCGTCCTCACCCGGCGAGAGCGGATGCTCCGTGCCCGAACCGCCGAACTGCCAGATACAGTCGGGGACGGCGGCATAGTCGCGGAAGACGACATTACCCTCCTCATCGACACTCGTCCAGGGGTTGTTCTGCACCTTGGAGTTGTAGGGAGCCACCATCGAGAGACACAGACCGTCGAGGTAGAGGGTCTCGTCGCTGTTGTTGTGGAGGATGATATATTTATCATAGGTATAGGTACCTGTCGAGGGGGCGTCCTGTGCGCAACCACCCGTGTAGACCTCCTTGATGACGATGCTTCCGGGCTTCGAGTAGTGGAGCGCAACACTCACCTCGCGGTCGTTGCTCACCAAATCGAGCTGTTCGATACGACCCTGGAAGACCGACATCTTGTCGGGTTTGTCGGTGACCATCACATTGTAGTGACCCGATGTGACGATAAATTCGGCACATCCTTCCCCATCGGTAAGCGATGTGTAGCGGTTCGAACTGTTGCGGTCCTCGAGTTTGACGGAGACACCCTCACGCAGGTGCTCGCCGTGACCCTCGGGATAGACCACCTGCACCGTCAGATGGCGCAACGTGTCGCCATAGGGATTTTCGTCCATCGAGGTGCATGCCGCCAAAAGCAGCAGGGGCAGATATAAAAGTATTTTTTTCATCGTCGCTTTAGAATTTTACTCTCACGGTCAAACCGTAGTAGAAATCGGGGGTAAACACCGCCTTGACACCCGTGGCGTAGGAAGCCACGAAGGGGCGGGAGTTGGTGAAGTTGTTGGCATACAACGATACCGACACGTGGTTGCCAATCTCCTTGGTGATGCTCAGGTTGGCCGAGAAATAGGGGTCGTAACCGTCACGGTTGAAGGAGTAGGCGTTGCTCGATGTGATTTGCAGTGCCTGGAATTCGGTCTTCTGACGGTCAGCCTCGGTGAAGGGGTGACGCTTGCCCTCAAGGTCGAGGTAAGCCACCGGCCAGATGGAGGTGTAGTGGTTACCGTCATAGACACTGCCACCCACGGGGTTGCCGTCCTTGTCGGTGTTGAAGGCATACTCCTTGCCCATATACTCCGAGAGGTTCTGCACACGGCGCACCAGAGCCGCCTCCAGACGCAGGGTCACGACCATACGAATCGAGGGAATGTGGGTGGTCGATGTGAGATTGACATCGAGGGCGTGGGTCTTGCGACCGTTGTAGGTCACCGACGAGCGACCGCCGTTATTGACATAGATACCTACGTAGGGGTAGAAGCCCTGAGCCGTCGAGCGCGAGGGATAGTACATCGACTCGTCGGTATTGACATACTTGGTGTAGCCGTAGGCACCATCGATACGCAGCTGTGTGCGCAGGGGGTTAATCTGCGGGAAGTCCACCACGAACTCCAAACCCATACGGTCGACAGGCGAGGAGTTGGTCTGACGGGTATTTCTCACGAAGGTGCTGACCTTCGATTTGGTCTCCATGGAAATCCAGCCCTCACCCATGTTGTCGGCATCGCGCACGAAAATCTCGCCCGTCTGCTGATCGACCTTGAAGAGGGGGTTGGTGGGCATGACAAATGCCGAGCCGTCGGGCTTGTGGGAAGGCACACCGCTCAGATTGTAGGAGAAGGGGTCGTAGAACTCGTTGAGCTGGAAGGGGTACTTCGTGCGGTTGAAGTAACCGACCAACGACACCGAAGTGCCGCCCAACTTCAACTCCAGACCCACCTCGGCGTTGCGGTTCTTCTGCCAGCGCAACTGGGGGTTATAGACCAGACGGTGGGGCTGGGTGTGATAGACATAGATATTTTTACCGGGGGCGTAGTTGCTGCTGAAGACACGCGTATCGCGGTAGTCGGGCAACGGATAGAGCACGGCAAACGAGGGAAGTTTCTCCGTAAGACCCCAGCCGGCACGCACGGTGACCGAGGGGCTGATTTGATACTTCACGTTGAAACGCGGCGAGAGACTCGAAGTCTTGCGGTAGTCGCTGTTCTTCACACAGGTCTTCTCGGCACGCAGACCCGCCATGATTTTGAGGGTCGTGCTACCCAGTGGCAGCGAGAGCGACTCCTCGATATATCCGGCGATATTGTGCATATAGGGAATGTCGGTGTAGGGACGCGGACGGTAGCCGTCGGGCGAGAGTGCCGGGTCGTCGTAATATTCACCGCGGCCCACATTGCCGTTGGCACGCCACGACACACCGATTTTGGCATTGCTGTGCACACCGCCCCAGCTGCGAATCCATGTGGCTTTGAGGTTGGCGGCATAGTCCAAACGCTTGGAGTCCACGTTCGAGGTGGTGTAGTAGTACGATGCGGGCAACATCTGCGCGATGAAGTAGCCGTTCTCCTGTGCATGCACGGCGGGAAGTCCGTCGGGTGACGACTGGTAGAAACGCTGGCGCGAGTAGTTGTCCGAGTAGCTGAGCGAGGCATCAAAATCGATACCCGTAATCCATTTTTTGTTGAGCTGCCACTTGAGCGAGGCGTTGGCACGCAGGGCATTGTCCCTCACGCGCTGCCACTCGCCGACCATGGCATCGGGGTCATCGTCGGTGTCCATGCCGCCGATGTTGGCCGACACACCTGCATTGAAGCGCAGCACATCGACAAACGTATTCTGATAGTTCAGCGACAGACCCGTACGCGAATAAGAGGTATAGGGAGAAGTGGGGTTCTTTGTAGCACGTGTGTATTCGATGTTGGAGTTCAGCACACCGCCTTGTCCGCCCAGGTCGAAACCTTTCGAGGCCGACACCTGCTTGGTGTGGGGGTTGGTGGACATCACCAGTGTGTAGGGAGTTTTACCTTTGCGGGTCTTCACTCGAATCATACCCGAACCCAAATCGCCATACTCGGCAGAGGGAATACCGGTGACCACCTCCACAGCCTCGATGTTGGTCGAGGAGATATTACGTGTACTCACACCCGAGATGCCGCTCATCGAAGCGTTGGACGACAGACGCACACCGTCAATCTCCACTGCCGTACCGAATGCGGCATTACCTGCCGACGAACCGCCGTCACGCAGCGAGAAGAGATTATCCTGCATCAGGTCGGGATTCACGGTCTTACCGCCGGGCAGCAGTGACGAGATGTCGGAGGCATTGACCATCTGAAGGTGGTTGATGGCATTTCCGCCGATGGTACGCGATGTAGACATGGCATTGGGTACCTCTTTGGCCGTGACCACCACACTTTCGAGGGCGAGGTTATCCTCCTCGAGGAAGAAATTGATGTCCTCGCGTGCAGAGTTGATGTCGAAGGGCAGAATGGTGGAGACAAAGCCCAGACACGACACGGCAAATTCGGCCTTACCGCCGGGAACGTCCTTGATGTGGAAATTACCGTCATTGTCGGCCACCGCCCACAGGCCGGCAGCAGGGATTTCGACAACGGCTTGCGCGACCGGTTTTTTCCCGTCATGAGTCATCACACGACCTGCCACATCGAAATGTTGTGCCATGGCCGCCAGCGGCATCATGAAGAGAAACAGCAAAAAAAGTTTCCTCATTTTATCGAATACTAAAATATTTGCAGACAGAATCTGTCGAAGACAGTATGCATATACAGAATGTTGCGCAAATGTAAACAACAGTCGTGTTTTTATCAATACCTATATAAGGGGATATTCAAAAAAGTTATCAACCGTACTCCCCCCCACTGCCACTCAGACCGATAGAATAGTTTTTCACCCTCCAAATTGCACGATATCGCAAAAAACATCCTATCTTTGCACCTCATTGATACATGGAACTATGATTGAACTGTTTGATACACTGTTCACTGACGCTACGATAAAAAGCGTCGTCGTCATTTCACTGATTTCGGTCATCGGTATCGGATTCGGCAAAATTAAGTTTTTCGGAGTCTCACTGGGCACTGCCTTCATATTTTTTGTAGGTATCATGGCAGGACACTGGGGGTTGAAACTCAACCACGACATGCTGCTCTATGCCGAGAATTTCGGACTCATCATTTTTGTCTATGCCCTCGGTTTGCAGGTCGGCCCCGGTTTCTTCTCGTCGATGCGCTCCGACGGACTCAGACTGCTCTCCCCCTCTATTCTGCTGTTGCTGGTCGGCACGGGCATGGCCATCGCCCTGAGTCTGTTGTTCGGGGTGCGTATCTCCGACATGGCGGGTATCCTCTGCGGTGCCACAACCAACACCCCCGCGCTGGGTGCCGCACAGCAGACCCTCCAGCAGTTTGGCATCGATGCCAACGGCGCGGCACTGGGTTGCGCATTGACCTATCCCTTGGGTGTTGTGGGCGTGATTTTGGCGGTCATCTTCCTGCGCAAGCTCTTCACACGTCCCTCGGATTTTGTCACCGAGGAGACCGACACCCACAATATTTTCATCGCCAGCTTCCACCTCACCAATCCCGGCATCTTCGGCAAGAGCGTCCACGAGATTGCCGCCGGCAGCCACCACCACTTCGTCATCTCGCGCATCTGGCGTGACGGTCACGTCTCGATTCCCACCTCGGACAAGACCCTGCAAAAGGACGATGTGATTTTGGTCATCACCAATCCCGAGGAGGTCGATGCCCTGCGCATCATCTTCGGCGAACAGGAGCAGAAGGACTGGAACAACAGCGACATCGACTGGAACAAAATCGACAGTCAGCTCATCTCGCAGCGTATCCTGGTCACCCGTCCCGAAATCAACGGCAAGAAGCTTTCCTCGCTGCGTCTGCGCAACAGCTACGGCATCAACATCAGCCGCGTCTACCGTTCGGGTGTACAACTGCTCGCCACGCCCAACCTGCGTCTGCAACTGGGTGACCGCCTCACCGTTGTGGGTGAGGCGAAAGCCATTCAGAATGTGGAGAAGATTTTGGGTAACGCCGTCAAGAGCCTCAACGAACCGAACCTCGCCGCTGTCTTCATCGGTCTGATTCTCGGTCTTACGCTGGGTTCTATCCCCGTGGCGATTCCCGGCATCTCCACCCCCGTGAAACTCGGTCTGGCCGGCGGTCCCATCATCGTGGGTATTCTCATCGGTACGTTCGGCCCCCGTATGCACATGATTACCTACACCACACAAAGTGCCAACCTCATGTTGCGCGCCCTGGGTCTTTCGATGTATCTGGCCTGTCTGGGTCTGGATTCGGGTGCTCACTTCTTCGAGACCGTCATGCGTCCCGAAGGTGCTCTATGGTTGGGCTTGGGCTTCCTTCTGACCTTCGTTCCCGTGGTTCTGATTGGTCTTTTCTCGCTCAAGGTACTCAAGCTGGACTTCGGTTCGGTGGCAGGTCTTCTCTGTGGCGGTATGGCCAACCCCATGGCACTCAACTATGTGAATGACACCATCGAGGGCAACAACCCCTCGGTATCCTACGCTACGGTCTACCCCGTGTGTATGTTCCTGCGTGTCATCATCATTCAGATTATGCTGATGCTCTTCCTCCAGTAACGGAGGGGACGCCCTCTTTTCGGAGGACGACACAAACCATAAAAAAAGGATGACTCCCACTTGGGAATCATCCTTTTTTATTTTGTCTTTGCAAGTCGGTTTACAACTCGAGCGGTTCGACCACCTTGCGCTCCTGCTGTGCCTTGAGGTCGGTCTGCTGTTCTGCCTTGGGACGGCGTTTCATCATGTCGATGGCAGAGCCCTCTCGCGGCTTGCCCACCTCGTAACCCAGCGAGTGCATCCACTCCACGGTTTCGGGGTCTACCTGATCGATACGGTCAGCCCAGCGGCGCAACTCCACCAGCTGCTGACGGTGGGAATCGACACGGCGGCGTATCGGGAAGTTGGGTCTCACCTTCACCTCGTGGCTGTTACGCTCCGAGGGGCGTATCTCGCCATCGAAAATCGCCTGCTGTGACGGACGGCGCGGCTGCTCCCACACAAATCCCTCAAGGGTGCGCTCCTGTGTCTCGGGGACATCTTCGATGGGATAGATGTTGAAGTTGATTTCGTTCATCCACGCCATGCGGGTCACCTGTCGCTTCTCGAAGTAGAAGTTGATGCCGCCACTCTCCAGGAAGAAGAGTCCCACCACCACGGGCGGCTCACCGTCCTGATTGTAGTAGAGGGTGCGGGCATTGCTGTTCACCTTATTGAGATAGATTTCGTTGTTGCGGAAGTAGGCAGTCATCTCCTTACCCGTGATTTGGTTGAAATGGGTGGAGTCCACCTGCGAGGCCATCATGGGCGTGCCGATGAAGTTGGCATAGTCGAGCTGGCTGTGCTTGGTGAACAGCTCCATACGCTCGGAGGTCACCTGATTGCTGCCGTTCCACAACACGGGCTTCACATACATACGTATCACCGAGTCGCGGTTCGACACCGAAGCCGAGTCGCACACACTCTGGAAGTCGGTGCGAAAGACCTTCACGTTGCGGAAACCGCGCATCAGACGGAAGACCGAATCGTGGGCGATACGCAACGAATCCATCACCACGGTGGCACTGTCCAACGCCCACTCCTCGTAGAGTTTCTCGTAGAGCGAGTCGTTGTTCTTGCTGTGCTGCTCCTCCAAAAGGGCATTGATACGGTGCAGTTCCGAAGAATCGACCTTCAGCGTTTTGCCCTTGCGGCGGGCACGCTCCTGACGGGCAAGCAGACGCTTCTCCGCCTTGCTCTTCAAGAGTTGCAGACGGCGACTCTCGCGCTCCTCCATCTCCTTGAGACGGGCCACACGCTTCTCCCTGCGCTCGGCAGCGATACGGTCTAATTTCTCTTTCTTCAGACGCGCAGCCTCGGCTTTCTTCTCCGCCTTGGCCTTGCGCCCCAGTTCCTTGAGGTAAGCCTTGCGGGCATCACCCACCAAAGTGTCCAACGGGTCGATGGCAGGCAGCTGTGCCGCCAGAGAGTCCTGTCCCTCGATGTCGGCCATCGCCACGGAGTCCGCCGTGCATTCGGGTTCACCCTCGGCATCGGCATCCAGCACCTTGCGCTCCTCATCGTCATCACCGGCGAGCGAATCCGCAGCCGGCTGCGCCTCCTCCCCCTCGTGAGACTCAATCTCCTGTATCAGCGACTCGAGCGAGTCGGTTTTCTCCTTGCGCGACTCCTCGCTCAACAATATATCATTGGTCGAGACACCCTCCAACCACGGCAGGGTGTTCATCAGCATCGTATCGGCACGCATGAAGAGCGAGTCGCCCTGCGTGAGGTCGTAGCTCACCACGGCAGGCATACGCGTGAGGATACCGTCACCGCGCTGTTTCCAGAACTCGCCGTAGTTACCAAACGCCAACAACTTGTATTTGCGGTCATCGAGCTGGATATTGCCCCTCAGAATGATGTGCTCCTGCGGGCGGAAGTAGTCCACCGAGTCACTCCAAATCTCCTGCTCGGGGGTGAGCAGATAACCGTTGCGGGTGATGACATACGCCGTGTCCGCCTGACGGAACTCGCCACGGTCGGCATAGATGAAATCGCCCTTCTTGTCCCAGATGTGGGTATGGTCGAAGAAATAGGCGTTGTCGGAGTCCATGTTGTAGACCACCGAGTCGCCCTTCATCTCGTAATCCTCGTCACGCAGCTCCACGTCATCGACACAAATCAACTCCTTGGTGTCGGCATAGTAGTAACCGCGCACCGACTCCATGAGGTTGTTCTCCTTGATGAGTACACCGCCGTGGTCAAACTCACCGACATTGGTCTCGGTGTTGAAGACGAACGAATAGGTGTAGAGGGTGGCATTGCCGTCCACGACCTTGATAATCTCGGAGAAGACCTTTGCCTCGCTGGTGTTGCTGTCGTACTCGGCACGGTCGCCATAGATGTAGGTGGTGTTCTTGTTGATGAGCACATTGCCGAAGAACTCCAGACGGTTGTCGGGATAGCTCACCGCCGAATCGCAGGTGATGAGCGCACCGTTGTGCTGGGTGGCGAAGTTGCCGACAAAGAATATGGTCGAGTCACCCGGAGCCACAGGACCCGAAAGGTCGAACTTGTAGTTCAACACCACGGGAGCACCGCCACTGCGGGCAGGACTCGGCGGCGGTGTCTGTCGTCCCACACGGGCAAACATCACACCGCACAAGGCCAGCAAAAGGGATAATATTGATAAAAAACGACGCACGATATTATTTTACCCAATGTTTATTTTCAAACTCTCCGTCACGATATTCGGGGTCGATGTAGATATACATCTGGTCGATTTTTTTGGTGAGCCACTCCTTGAAGACGCGCTGCTGCTTGTCCTGAAGTGCCATCTCCTCTATACGGAGGTAATCCTCCTCCATCGACGCACGGTGTGCGGGGATAATCTCGATGAGCTTGACCACCTTGGCCATCTGGTTGCGGAGCATATCCTCGGTCACGAAGGCGTTGGAAATCTCTCCGGGTTTGAGCTTCATCAGCGCGTTGTAGTCCTCCAGACTCTTGAAACGACCGAAGTCCTCACGCAGGAACTTGGTGACGGTCATCTTGGTGTTACCGCCGCCAAAGTATTTCAGAATGTCGGTATTCGACACCACGCCGCCGTTCATCTTCGAGGTCTTGTCATCGGAGTGCAACAGGGCGGCACGCTCGAAGGTAATCGAGTCGGCATGAATCATCTTCACCAGACTGTCGAGGGTGTTCGAAGCCTCGCCCAGTTCCTCGGGGGTGTAGACCGGGTGCAACAGAATGTGGCGGAAGTGGTACAACTCGCCGTGCTTGTCCAAAAGTTTGATGATGTGGAAACCGTAGTCCGACTCCACCACCTCGGAAATCTGTCCGGGCTTCAGCTTCTCGAGAGCCGCCGCAAATGCAGGGTCGAGCTGGCGCAGTGTGGTGGGGTCCATCTCACCGCCACGCATCAGTGTACCGGGGTCCTGCGAGTACATACGCGCCAGGTTCTCGAACTTGGCCGTACCCGTAATGGCACGCTCACGCATATCCAGCAGACGCTGCTTGGTGCGCTGCTTGGCCTCCTTCATCGACTTGGGGAACTTGGTAATCTGTGCATAGACGAACTGGTCGGCCACCAACGGAATACTGTCCTTCGAGAGCGACTTGTAGTAACGCTCCACCTCGCCGGGGATAACGGTCACCTTGCTGACCACGGTATTCTCCATCTCGCTGGCGTACTGCTGCTCCTCGAAATGCTGACGCAGCATCTCGCGCAGGTTGAAGATGGGCATATGCTGCTGCACCTCGAGGTTGTGAATGGTACCTGCCTCGTCAATCATGTGTTTGAGGTTCTCCTCCACGGCCGACGAAATGGCACCGTCGTTGATTTTCACGGAGTCGATTTGCGCCTGATTGAAGAGCAGTTTCTGCGTCATGAGGGCTTCCAAAGCCTCGTTCATGGGGTCGCGGTCGGACGTATAACCCTGCTGGCGACGCTGTTGCACCATGCGGTCGGCATACTCCTGCACCTGGGAGTGGAGAATGGACGAACCGCCCACGACAGCAACAACCTTATCGAGCATCACCTGTCGTTTCTGAGCCGACGCTCCCAACATCAGCAGCGCAAGCGCCGCAGCCATTATACCTTTTTTCAACATCATTCTATATTTTTTCGTTTTTTTACCAATTAATGTTTTCGGGCAATGTCCTCACGAACCTCGCCCCTTCGCCCCCTCATCGGAGGTTGCACCACTGCCCTTTTTGCCAACGGGCTTTTTTTGTTTGTCACCTCTGCCCCACTGCGGACAACCGCCCCGTGGAAAAAAGGTTACTCGTTGTCGCGACCAAAGATTTTCACCTCGCCGCTCTCCACCGATTTGTTGTAGAGTTCCTCCTCGTGGGTACGCACCACCTCGCTCTGACGACGGTTGTAGAGGATACGGCGAATGGTCGGCACCAGACGCTCCAAGGGTATGGGTTGTCCCTCGCGGCACACCTCATAGATTTGGAAGTAGTAGCGCGAAGCGTTGTCCCTCATCTCCTGTACGGCCGGAGTGCCCAGCGCGGATTCGTTGCTCTGCGACTGGAGGGTGGGCAGGTAGCTCAAAAATTCGGGGTAATCGACCCACTGCGAGCTGAAATCCGTCAATGTGAAGTCATTTTTCTCGCAGATGTCGTTGAAGTCCTTTTTGCCCGACTCCGAGCGTGCCGCCATCAGCTCCTTGAGCCGTGCCGCCTGACGATACGAAGCGGCGAAACGCACGATGCGTCCCTTGACAATGGTGCGGTCGAGACGAAAATCATTCTTGTGGCGGTTGTAGTAACCTTCAATCTCGCTGTCGGTGAACAGGGTATCGACACCGTGGTTCACGTAGAATTGTTCGAGTTTACGAATCAGAAGCGCCTGACGGTACTCCTCCACCATCTTGTCGATGTCCTTCTGCGACGACGAGAAAAGGGTTTCGGCCTCGTTGAGCTTGACCTGCTTGCGCACCCAGCGGTTGACATACATCTCCACCAGTGCCACACTGTCCTCGCCCGACACACCGGCAGGCACCACCGTGCTCACATCTCTCAATCTGAGTTCGGTTTTGCCCACACGCGCCAAAATCTCATCGCTGTCGAAATAACCGGGCAGGCGTTTGCATCCGGTCAGAGTGAGCGCAAAGAGGGCGTAAATCGCTATTTTTTTAATATTTGGGTTCATTTCCAACTGACAAAGATACTCTTTTTACTTTATAAGTAACGCCACTCGCCGTCGAATATTACGATTTTGATTCAAAAATTTGCTTTTCGTTCTTCATCGTTCTGATACTGCGCCACATCATGTAACCCGAAATCACGGAGAAGACCGCCGCCATGACATAGATGCAGATGTACCAGAAGTGGTTGTTCACCAGATTGATGAGCATTCTGTCGGACAGTCCCGCCATGAGCATGATGTAGGCCAGTGCGTTGTTGAGTGCATGGAGAATGATGACCGACCAGATGGAGCGGGTCTCGATGTAGACATAACCCAAAATCAGACCGATGATGAAGGCATTGACCACTTGCAGGGGCTGGAGGTGCATCAGACCGAAGAACAGCGAGGAGAGGAACCACGCCACCGCCACGCCGTAACGCTTACGCAACGAGCCGAGGATAAGACCTCGACACAACAACTCCTCCAAGACGGGTGCGCACACCACCAACGAGAATATCGTCCAGCCGCCGCGTCCCACGGCCGTCAAATCGGGATGGGGCAGGTACTTGAACACCGGCTCGCAGACCACGCCCACGGCCAGCATGAATCCGAACGCCCACAGCAGCATCACGGGGTTGAAGCCCGACAGCGAGAACTCCGCCACGGGACCTCTGCCACCGCGCGAATAGCGATAGACGAGGGCAAAAAGATAGGTGGGCAACATGGCGGCCAGATAGGTCATCGCCATGACAAACCCCTGATGCGCGGGGCTCTCCGCCACAGTGACAATCTCTTCGCCGGCTGCGGCATCGTGCGAGAACACGCCCATCAGCACCACGACCACCGCCACCAGAATCTGCAATCCCATCAGCATACCGAAGACGGCCAGCAGGTCGCCGATATTGGGGAAGGGCTTGCGCAGGTTCTTGTTGTCGAAGGTTTTCTTTTTGGGGGCTTCCTGCTCCGTGGCAGGGCTATTTTCTAAAGTCGCATCCTTCTCTTTTTCCACGATTTCGGGATTTTTCGAAGCGGTGAAGTCTTGCTCCTGATTGTTCGTTTCCATATAATAAGTATGATTTATACCTCCAAAGGTAATCAATTTTCGGCAATGGTTATGGATTTCCATTTAAAATCCTTAAATTTGCCCGAATATAATCCGAAAACAAATCATGGCAAAGGTTGTAGCATTGGCCAATCAGAAAGGCGGTGTGGGTAAAACCACCACAGCAATCAATTTATCGGCATCACTGGCCCTGCTGGGCAAAAAAGTGCTGCTCATCGACGCCGACCCTCAGGCAAACGCCACTTCGGGTCTGGGTTTCGACATCGATTTGGTGGGCATCTATGAGTGCATGATAGGCGCACAGGAGGCCCGCGATGTCATCATGCAGTCCCCCGACATCAAGAACCTGTGGGTGCTGCCCTCGTCCATCGACCTGGTGGCCGCCGATGCCGAACTGCCCAAGATGGAGAACTCCCATCACGCCATGAAACGCATCGTAGACTCCATCAGAGACGACTACGACTACATCTTCATCGACTGCTCGCCCTCGCTGGGCTACACCACCGTCAATATCCTCACCGCCGCCGACTCGGTACTCATTCCCGTGCAGTGCGAATATCTGGCGCTGGAGGGTCTCTCGAAGCTGTTGAGCACCATTCGCAAGGTCAAGAGCGGTCTGAACCCCCAACTCGACATCGAGGGTTTCCTGCTGACGATGTACATGCGCAACCGTCTGAACAATCAGGTGGTCACCGAGGTGAGAGAACACTTCCGCGACCTTGCCTACGACACAATAATTCAACGAAATATCCGTTTGGGAGAAGCCCCCTCACATGGAAAACCCATTATGCTTTACGATGCAAGCGCCTCGGGTTCGGCGAACTATCTGAACCTGGCACGCGAGTTCCTCAAGCGCAACAAATAGTAAAAATTTAACACTCGATATGAAAAAACAAAAGGGATTAGGTCGCGGACTGGATGCCATCTTCGGTGCCGATGCCATCGACGACATCGACATCAAGCTCAAACCCATGAGCAAAATGACTGAAATCGACATCCGCGATATAATACCCAACCCCAATCAACCGCGTACCCATTTCGAAGAGGAGGCACTCGAAGAGCTGGCCGACTCGATTCGACAGCTGGGCATCATACAGCCCATCACCGTCCGTGAGCAACAGGGTGACGGACACTATGTCATCATCAGTGGCGAGCGCCGCTGGCGTGCCGCACAGCGTGCCGGACTGCGCACCGTACCCGTCTATATCCGTGAGGCAGATGACGAGAACCTCCACGCCATGGCACTGGTGGAGAATATCCAGCGTCAGGACCTCAACGCCATAGAAATCGCTCTGGGTATGCAGCGTCTTATCGATGAGTGTCACCTCACGCAGGACTCACTCTCCGAGAAGGTGGGCAAGAAACGCTCGTCGGTGACCAACTATCTGCGTCTGTTGAAACTCCCCGACCAGATTCAGCTGGCCATCAAGGAGGGCATCATCTCCATGGGTCACGCCAAGGCCATCGCCGGAGCTCCCGAGGAGGAACAGCTCGGCGTGCTGAAGAAATGTATCCGCCGCTCGCTCTCGGTGCGTCAGACCGAAGACCTGGTGCGACAGATGAACGAGAAGGCCGCACGCGAGGAACAACCCGTCGAGGAGGAGGAATATCCCGAGAGCTATTCGCGTCTGGTCGAACAGCTCGAGCACTTCTTCTCGGAGGACATCGCCATCAAGCGTTCGAAGAACGGCGGTGGCAAGATTACCATAGGTTTCACAGACGACAAAGATATCGAAGAGTTCGTGCGCCGCTTTGCGTCACGTTGATGTTGACAAACAGATGAATCCGAAAAATATCAAATATCTGCTGCTGCTCTGTCTGGCACTGACCGGCTTCTGCTCCTACGGACAACAATACCACAGGGGCGAACGCACCATCATCCGCGGAGGTCTGATGCCACAAAGCGACTCGTTGCGTCTCCGGCGCGACTCGATGGCCTATGCCGCCCTGTCTGCGGAAATCGACAAATCCATTGCCGAGAGCTACTCCTCAGACTCCATGACACTCGCCGCCCTGCGCACCGACGACATACACACCCTCGACTCGGTAGCCCTCGCGCAATACAACGCCGATGAGACGCAGGTCAAACGCCGCCAGCGCACCAAGGGCGAACGCCACCCCTTCTTCAGCGATTCGATGTCGCTCTCGAAGGTCTGCTGGCTCTCGACCGTGCTCCCCGGCTACGGACAGATTTACAACAAGCAGTATTGGAAACTTCCCATTCTCTACGGTACGGTGGGAGCGGGTCTTGCCATGTATATCCACGAGAACAACCGTTACAAGCCCCTCAAGAATCAGTATGAGGCCTACTCGGCCATCTCCACGGAGCGCACCCCCGAGCTGGACGCCCTTCAGGACCGTATGATACGCGCCAACACACGCCGTCAGATTTATCTGGGTCTGACCATCGCCTCCTACATCTACTTCATCGGCGATGCGGCTGTGAAGTACAGCACCAACGATGTCTCGCGCGTGAAGAAAGCCACCACACTGGCGTGCATCTTCCCCGGCGCGGGTCAGATTTACAACAAGAGTTACTGGAAAGTGCCCTTCGTGGTCGGAGGTTTTGCCGCCCTGGGCTACTGTATAGACTGGAATAACCGCGGTTACAAACGCTTCAAGAAGGCTTACAGCCTCATCGCCGACTACGAAGCCAACCCCGACAAGTACCCCGACGGCTCGCCCGACGAGTTCCACGGCCACTATTCGGGACAGTTCATCCGCAACATGAGAAACAACTTCCGCCGTAACCGCGACCTGTGTATCATCATCACCGGTGCGCTGTATGTGCTCCAGATTGTCGATGCCCATGTCGATGCCCATCTGAAGGACTACGACATCTCCGACGACCTGACGATGAACCTCGAACCGATGGTCGACTACCAGTATATGCCCCATCAGGGCAGCAACCGCCCGGTGTTCGGGTTTAACTTGAGCCTCAATTTTTAAAGATACCGATGAAAAGAACTATTTGTCTGGTGCTGATGGCAGCACTCGCCCTTTCGCCCCTTATCGCGTCGGCCAACGACCGCAGACCCCGCAAGAAGAAGAAAAAGAAGGATAAGACCGAACAGGTCATCAACACCGAGCAACCCCAGGCTGCTCCCGTGGAGGTCCTTCCCGTGGAGGCACCTGCCGAGCCGGAGGTCGTGGAGACTCCCGTGGAGGAGGAGATACAGGTGACCGCCGAGCAGGTCGATTCGTTGGTGGCAGCGTGGAGAGAGCATCAGCGCGAACAGGCATTCGACGATTTTTTCAACAACTATATCAACATCGATTCGATGATTGACACGGGCACCACCCCCGACTCGCTCTATGCGGCTCGTCTGCGTGCGCTGGCTTCGCCCATTCCGTTGGCCTACAACGACATCGTGCGCCGCCACATCACCCGTTACACCGACCCGCGTCACGGCACCATGAGCCGTATATTGGGTCGTGCGAAATACTATTTCCCCATGATTGAGGAGGAGTTGCTCAAGGCAGGCCTTCCCGTGGAGTTGAGAGCCATGGCCATCATCGAGTCGGCACTCACCCCCACCGCCATGTCGCGCATGGGTGCCGCAGGTCTGTGGCAGTTCATGCCGCGCACGGCCAAGAGCTACGGTCTGGAGGTCAATTCGCTGGTCGATGAGCGTCTCGACCCCATACGTTCGACACAGGCCGCCTGCCGCTATCTGAAAGACCTTTACAGCATCTATCACGACTGGACACTCGCCATCTCGTCCTACAACTGCGGCCCCGGCAATGTGAACAAGGCCATCGCCCGTTCGGGACTGAAGGAGTGCCGTTCGTTCTGGGACGTCTACCACTGTATGCTGCACGAGACACAGGGCTATATGCCGGCATTCATCGGTGCCACCTACGCCTATGCCTACCACCAGCAGCACAACATCACCCCTGCCGAGACGCCCGTACCCATCGCTGTGGATACCCTTCAGATTAACCGTATCCTCCACCTCGGACAGATTGCATCGACCATCGACCTGCCCATCGAGACCCTGCGTCAGCTCAATCCGCAGTACAAGATGGACATCATACCTGCCACGGTGAAGTCCTACACCTTAGTTCTGCCCCAGCGCAACGTGGTGGAGTACATCGAGCACCAGCAGGAGATTTTCGCCAAGGATTCGATGTACCTCAAGGAGTACATCAACCCCGTGAACATCGACAAGAAGCGTCAGCAGAGCGCGGCAGGCAGAATCTATATCGTCAAACGCGGTGACACACTCGGTGCCATTGCCCGCCGTTTCCGCGTCTCGACCTCGCAGCTCATGCGTCTGAACCACATTCGTGACCCCCGCAAGTTGCGTCTGGGTCAGCGTCTGAAAATCGGCAGATAGGAATCTGACATGATACAGGAACACGATACCATAGCCGCCCCCGCAACGGCGGCAGGCGGTGCCATAGCCGTCATACGTGTGAGCGGCGACGATTCCATCGCCCTCACCGACCGCATCTTCCGCGGCCGCACGCCCCTCGCCGATGCCGAAGGTTACACCCTTCGCTACGGTCGCATCATGGACGGCGAGCGCACGGTGGACGATGTGCTGGTGGCTGTCTTCCGCGCCCCCCACTCCTACACGGGAGAGGACGGTGTGGAGATTTCGTGTCACGGTTCGAGCTACATCGTCTCCGAAATACTGCGTCTGCTGGGTGAGGCAGGTGCACGCATGGCCGAGCCGGGCGAGTTCACCATCAGAGCCTATCTGGCCGGAAAGATGGACCTCTCGCAGGCGGAAGCCGTTGCCGACCTCATCGCCTCATCGAACCGCGCCACCCATGCCCTGGCATCGACACAGATGCGCGGCGGCTACTCCTCGGAGCTGGATTCGCTCTGCGACCGTCTGCTCCACCTCACCTCATTGCTGGAGCTGGAATTGGACTTCGGAGAGGAGGATGTGGAATTTGCCGACCGCAGCGACCTGCGCAAAACCATGGAGGAGATTGACGCACGCATCCGCTCGCTGGGCAACTCCTTCTCGCTGGGTAATGCCATCAAGGAGGGCGTGGCGGTGGCGATTGCCGGCTCACCGAATGTGGGCAAATCGACCCTTCTGAACCGTCTGCTCAACGAAGACAGAGCCATGGTGTCGGACATAGCCGGCACGACACGCGATGTCATAGAGGAGCGTGTAAACATCGACGGCGTCATCTTCCGCTTTCTCGATACGGCAGGTCTGCGACAGACCGATGACACCCTCGAAAAGATGGGTATCACGCGCACCCTCTCTTCGATTTCGAATGCACAGATTATCCTCCACATGATTGACGCCCGCGAGGTGGAATCACGAGGTCGCATTCCCGAACCTCAATTCCCGTTGCGCGAGGACCAGACCCTTTTGACGGTAGTCAATAAAATCGACACGGTATCCGAATTGCAGCTCGCCTACGATGTCATTGCCATCTCGGCACGCAGTGGCGAGGGCATCGACTCACTGCGCAAGGCGTTGCGCAACACGGTGGACACCTCGGCGCTCTATCACGGCGACCCGATTATCTCCAACAGCCGCCACTACGAGGCACTGCGCCGTGCGGACGAGGCCCTGCAACGCGCCCTTGAGGGCTTGGACAACGGACTGCCCACCGACCTTCTGAGTGAGGAGATACGCGATGTCATCCGCAACATCAACACCATCACGGGCAGCAAGGAGATTGTCCCCGACACCGTACTGCAAAACATCTTCTCGAAATTCTGCATCGGCAAATGAAAAAAAGTAACAATCTATCTTTCAGCATCTATTATACCTTAACCACAGCGGAAATACGTACATTTTCATATAGGTAACATTCTAAACCTTAAATAGTTAATCCTAAAGGAAAATTTAGATATGGTTAAACTTGAAAATCTACTAAGAGACTTTACATTAAGTGAAGCTTCCCGTCAGTATATAATCAATGGAGGTCATGAGGCGCCTGAAGAATTTGAGCCGATAGCAAAAGCAGCTTTAGCCGGTCACTTTTGTGTAAAAGGACAAGGAAAAAATATTATTGTACGTCCTACCTGCATTGAGTTCTATTATCATGAAGAATCAAATAATGGCATAAAGGACTATATCGTTTATCATAAAAGCACAAAAGATGTCCCCAAATTGGCTTTAAAAATGGGAACTCTTCACAATCATGTGTCAGGTGTTGACATTACGTTTGAAAAAGGTGATGATTCCGACACAGCCATCAGAGCTTCTCTACTTATCCGTGAATTTGAAATTGATGGAAAAAATGACGCTCGAT
>RCNH01000235.1_pt1 | contig 26096 bp, 21 predicted proteins | sample 2041161 | NCBI WGS metagenome assembly RCNH01 (sample SAMN09708215, study PRJNA481090) | Feces metagenome, whole genome shotgun sequencing project. | biome: feces | host: Leptonychotes weddellii | place: Antarctica: Sion Island | collected 2010-03-01 | reverse complement strand
AAGGTAGTTGGTGTTGGTGGAGGCGGAACTAACGCTGTAAACCGCATGATTGAGGCTGGTATCCGTGGAGTAGAGTTTGTAGCTATCAATACTGATGCTCAGGCACTCGCTATCTCTGAGGCAGATATCAAAGTACCTTTAGGTTCTGATGTAACCAAGGGTCTTGGTGCTGGTGCTAACCCTGAGGTTGGACGCAATGCTGCTGAAGAGTCCCGTGCAGAGATCAAGGAAGCTCTCAAGGATGCTGACATGATCTTCATTACTGCAGGAGAGGGTGGAGGAACCGGTACCGGTGCTGCACCTGTTGTTGCAGAGATTGCTAAGCAGGAAGTAAAGGCTTTGACTGTAGCTGTTGTTACCAAGCCATTTACCTTCGAAGGACGCAAGCGTTCCCAGTCTGCAGCTGATGGTATTGATACTTTGAGCGAGGCTGTAGATACCCTCATTGTTATCCCTAATGATCGTCTCCTCGATATTACCGAGAAGAAGACCACCATGCTCGAGGCTTTCCGCATGGCTGACGATGTATTGTGCCAGGGTACCCAGGGTATCACTGACCTCATCACCGTTCCTGGTTTGATTAACCTCGACTTTGCAGACGTTTGCACCGTTATGAAGGATGCAGGAACTGCAATGATGGGTATTGGTACTGCATCTGGTGACAACCGTGCACAGGATGCTGCTAATGAAGCTATCAGCTCTCCATTGCTCGAAAGCTCTGTAAACGGCGCAACTCGCGTTCTTCTTTCCATCGCTGGTAACAGCGACCTTGGAATCCAGGAGATCAACGACGCTGCTGACCTTGTAGCTCAGAGCGTAGATCCTGAGGCTAACATCATCTTCGGTACTGTTGTAGATGAGAGCTTGGGTGACCAGGTTCGCGTCACTGTTATCGCAACTGGCTTCAACGACAGCAACGTTCAGTCTCAGCTTCCTAGCTTGACTTCTCACATTGAGCGTCGTGCACCTATGAGCAGCTCTATGCCTGCTCCTCAGTCACGTCCTTCAAGCTCCACTAAGGACTTCGACATTCCTGATTTCTTGCGTAACAGCCGCGTCTAATAAGTCTGTGTGTCCAGCTTAAAGCTGGTGTTAGACGTACTGATAAAGGACAAACATATATGAATACCTTATCTTTGACAAGGTATGAGCAAGACGGTGTGACCCTACTTGGTGATCTTAATCATCCAGGTGGGGTCACACTTGCGTTTACGGAAAGAAGTGGAGGAGTCTCCAAGCCTCCTTATACTTCGCTCAACCTTGGCACCCATGTAGGGGACAATCTTGAAGATGTTCTGGAGAATAGGCACCGTGTTTTGAAGGCCCTTGGTATTGATGACCTCGAAGAACGACTCCTTGTGCCCAATCAGACCCATAGTGATGTAGTTGTTGTAGTCGATGAATCACCCTATACTATAGAAGGTATAAGAAAGAAGATTTCAACTGGATGTGACGCGATAGTTGTAGGTGTCTGCGATGTACCTGTTATGTTGTGCTATGCAGACTGCGTTCCTGTCATATTGGTAGCTCCTTCTGGATTTGCGGTAATTCATTCCGGATGGCGTGGAACCATTGCAAGAATATCAGCTAAAGCACTCGATGAGCTTTGTCGTGTATCTTGTTGCACTCCGGAAGATGTTGTTGCTTATATCGGCCCTCATATTCGCTCTTCTGAGTATGAGGTGTCACAAGATCTCATGGATAGTTTTACCTCTTCCTTTGGCTCTGGGGTAGATGACGGTTCGTGTCGACTTAACCTCAGCAAGGCGATTGAAATTGCCCTTCTTGATAAGGGTATGAGTGAAGAGAATATTCTAGACTGTGGGATTTCGACCTTACAGGAATGCGAGCGATTCTTTTCTTATCGCGCTGAGGAGGGACTATGCGGACGACATGGCGCCGTGGCCTGTCTTACATCTTCATCTTTATCATCTCGATCCTGACAACGCTCCCAATAGCCGGATGCGCAGGACAAGCTCAATCTCAATCTCTCATAGTGGCAGGATCGACAACGGTCCTGCCTATTGCGGAGATAGCAGCAGAAAAATATAAAGACATATCTTCTACCTCAGTCCTTGTGTCTGGACTAGGCAGCTCTGCTGGTATTGAGGCGGCAGTTGCAGGTACCTGCGATATTGCCACTTCATCTCGAGACCTTACACCTCATGAGCAAACGCTCGGTCTCACAAAAATCCCTATCGCACACGACGGAATTGCCGTCATCGTGCATTCTTCCAATCGAGTCCAAAATCTCACCCTCGATCAACTCCGAGATATCTACGCTGGCCGTATTCAAAACTGGTCAGAGGTAGGCGGAGATGATCTTCCTATCCTTCTTGTTAATCGTGATGAGGCTTCAGGTACTCGAGAAGCATTTAAATCCATTGTTATGAAAAAAGACCAGTTCGACCTCAGTGCTGCGGTTTTGCCGGGCACCGGTCAAGTGCGCGACGTTGTCAGTCGCACCCCGGGCGCCATTGGATACATCTCCATTGGTTTTGTAGAAACCCCTTTTGCAAAGACTAAGGTCAAAGCCCTGGCAATCGATTCGATTGAGCCTACTGATGAGGCTATTGCGACAGGTACTTATCCAATCTCTCGTGACCTGTTTTTCTTTACCCCACAAAACGTATCGCCTGAGGCTCAAAAGTTCGTAGACTTTGTACTCAGCGACGAGATGGCAGAAGTTATTAAAGAAGCAGGATATCTTCCTATAGAGCAGGAGAGGGGTGAGGTACGTGGATAATCTCGAGCAGGCGACGTCTGTGGCTCCAAGGCCACTTCAGCTGACAGATAAGAAAACCTTGAGGAAAGAAAAAGCCCTCAAGTACTTATTTATGACCTGCGCTACCGTGTCGGTAGTTGCAGTTGTCATGATCTTCGTCTTTACGATCTACAATGCCATCCCACTCTTTGCAGAGGTAGGACCTCGTGAGTTCTTCTCTCTCAAGTGGTCTCCAACCAGCGGAATGTACGGCATCGCTTCACTTCTGATAGGAAGCGTTATCGTGACGGTTGGCGCATTGGCGCTCGGCGTTCCTCTAGCGTTGGGCTGTGCGGTCTACCTTACCGAGGTTGCGCAAAAGAAGTTCTCGCGCTTTGTATCGAGTGCGGTAGATCTGCTTGCGGGAATTCCTTCAGTTATCTACGGCTTCTTTGGTTTGGTAATCCTCAGGCCTCTCATTGCTGAGGCATCAGGGGGACTGGGCTTTGGAGCTGCGATTACCTGGATTGTACTTGCAATTATGATCGTGCCTACCATTACCACCTTGACCATCGATGCTCTGTATTCGGTTCCTAAGGGTATCCGCGAGGCAAGTTACTCGATGGGAGCTACGCGCTGGCAGACTATCTATAAGGTTGTTGTTCCTGCAGCTCGCGTAGGAATCATTAACGCTATTGTCCTGGGAATGGGTCGTGCTATTGGTGAGACCATGGCGGTTTTGATGGTAGTGGGTAATGCACCGGTTGTTCCAAAGGGAATCTTTAGCCCTCTTTCAACCCTAACCTCCCAGATCGCTCTGGATATGAGCTACTCAACAGGCCTGCATCGCTCTGCACTTTTTGCCATGGGTGTTGTCCTGTTTGTCATCAGTGCTTCTCTAGTAGGATTGGTTCGTTTCCTGTCCCAAAAGCAGCGCAGGATTATCAAGCCTGTTAGAAAGAAAAAGAAGCACGCTCGAGGCGATAGCGCAAGTCGTGCTAAGCACTCCTTTACCCCAGCAACTGCTCGCAGTGCTACAGTTGCGGGAGTCGATTCAGGAAGAAACCTCGAGATTCACTTGAGCGGTCCTGAAGGGGCTGTGGCGCAAAGAAAGGTTTCCAAGCGCTCAAGTCGCCAGGATGGAAAGCTCAATCGCTTGATGCTTGGAATCATTAAGGCTGCGGCGTTTATTACCACCGCAATCCTTGTGATTATCATTGCCTTCGTTGTTATCAATGGAGCTCCAGCTATTAGCCCTCACTTCATCTTTGGATGGCCTGAGGGAGTCAATGCAGAGGGAGGTATCTGGCCTACAATCGTCAGCACTCTCTACGTCGTTGCCCTCTCTATGATTTTGTGTGTGCCTCTCGCTGTGCTGTCTGCAGTCTATCTTGCAGAGTATGCCCAGCAGGGAAAGCTCGTCGATACGATTCGCTTTGCTGCCGATACCTTGGCTAGTGTTCCTTCGATCGTTATGGGTCTTTTTGGATACGCTGCCTTCGTTGAGGCTATGGGCTTTGGACTCTCCATGCTCTCAGCTGCTATGGCCTTGGCGCTTTTGATGCTTCCAATTGTTATGAGGACAACTGAGGAAGCTATCCGTGCTGTTCCTCGCTATATCCGTTGGGGAGCATATGGCCTGGGTGCGACCAAGTGGCAGGTTATAAAGAAGGTCGTCTTGCCTTCAGCATTCAGCCGCATTGCTACGGGAATCGTCCTTGCAATGGGTCGTGCGGTAGGAGAGACTGCTGTTGTTTTGTATACCATGGGTCAGGCTATCAACCTTCCGGTATCGCCTTTGGATTCAGGACGCCCAATGACGGTTCATCTGTATCTTTTGGCAAACGATGGTATCAACATGAGTGCGGCTTATGGAACGGCGCTCTTGCTTATGGTTCTCATCTTTGCGTTTAACATGTTTGCACGTCACATTTCTAAATCACGAGCATAAGGAGTCGTACGAATGACTATGTATAGACATGCCCCATCAAATCCTGAGACGGGCATTCATGTAGAGGACTTTAACTTCTGGTATGGCTCATACCATGCTCTGCGCGATATCAATCTCGATATTGCACCTCAGAAGATTACGAGCTTCATTGGACCTTCTGGATGTGGTAAATCTACCTTCTTGCGCTGCATCAACCGCATGAACGATCTTATTGAAGATACACACGTTAAAGGTGTCATGCAGCTCGATGGTGAGGATATCTACGCAAAGAAGATCGATCCGGTAGACCTCAGGCGCCGAGTTGGTATGATCTTCCAGCAGCCAAATCCCTTCCCTAAATCCATCTACGACAATGTAGCGTTTGGGCCAAGGCTTCAGGGTATTACCTCAAAAGAGGAGCTCGACGATATTGTAAAAGAGTCACTCGTTCGTGCGAACTTGTGGAAGGAAGTATCGGGAGACTTGACCAAGAATGGTCTTGCACTTTCAGGAGGACAGCAACAGCGCCTGTGTATTGCCCGTGTATTGGCTGTCCAACCTGAGATTTTGCTCATGGATGAGCCTTGTAGTGCAATCGATCCTACTTCAGTACAGAAGGTTGAAGATCTGATGCAGGAGCTTAAAGATCAGATGACGATTATCATCGTTACGCACTCCATGCAGCAGGCTGCTCGTGTGTCTGACTACATGGCCTTCTTCCTCCAGGAAGTAGCAGGAGAGCCAGCAACGCTCATCGAATACGGTGATACAAAGGCTATCTTCAACTCTCCTCGCGATAAGAGAACAGAAGACTACATCACCGGCCGTTTTGGTTAAGCGAACCTGTTTGCAGGTCTTCTCAATCGGGAAACCTGCAGCTATATACGTGTAAATTTCAACATGAAATGAGGGAATATGAGATCTGTATTCAACGAACAACTCGCTGCATTAAGACAAGAGCTCATATCTATATATACTGACGTTGACCTTGAGCTCCATGAAGCTGTCGAAGCGCTCATTAAGCGCGATAGCAGCCTAGCTCAGTCTATCTACGAAAATACGCGCCACATCGATAAGCGCTGTGCGGATTTGGAAGACGATGCCTATAACCTCATCGTTTTGCAGCAGCCTGTAGCGAGCGATCTTCGTCTTTTGCAGTTTATTATTTACGTTAACTTCAACCTGGCTCGCATGAGCAACCATACGCGAAACCTCGCAAAATGCGCTCGTCGCGTCTCAGATCGAGATGTACCTCAGCAGCTTTTGGACCTTGTAGCAAGTGAAGCTCACCTGGTATATCGTGTGCTTGGCAGTGCTATTGAGGCGATTGTTGAGGGCGATTTGGAGCTTGCATCCACGCTTAATGATTTGGATGAGCCAGTCGATGTAATCTATAAGCAATTTTATAAAACATTTGCTAAACTTGGTAACAACGATGATATGGATGCGGCAACTCAGATTATAATGAGTGCACGAATGCTCGAGCGCATCAGCGACAATGCAGTAGAGACGGGAGGACGCTTGGTGTTCCTTCTTACCGGAAAACGTCGCGATCTAGAAAAGCTTGCTTTGATGGATGATGAGGAGCTGAGCCATCTTTATGCCGTTAAGGGCGTTGGCCTTACACGCCATAGCGATAAGGATGCACAGATAATCGAACGTATCCCTGAGGTTTATGATAGGTCAGAAGATGAAGACGACTCCGACAGTCAGGTCAACTGATATTCACACATTCACACAGAGCACCTATTGCCAGGAGCTCTTTTGCCGCGAAAGCAAAAATCTCGCCTTCATATCCGATAGGCGCACAGAGATTTTGCAGAGGGCAGATGAGGCTTGTGCAAAGTCTGGAAGGGCTCTCGACGATATTGCCCTTATGGCAGTTACCAAACATGTTGACATTGACGATGTGATCTTAGCTCGTCAGGCTGGATGGGATAGATTTGGAGAGAATAGACCTCAGGAGCTTAACCGAAAGCTTATGGGTCTATCTGATTTAGAGATCCGCGATGATTTCATCTTTGATGCTATTGGAAATCTCCAGACCAATAAGATCAATTCCATCCTCGGAAAATGCGATTTGATCCATTCAATCTCATCACTTCACCTAGCCAACGCTGTATCCAAACGCGTGGTCAAGGCGGGCCTTTCTCAGAAAGTTTTGCTTGAAGTCAATATTAGTGGGGAAGAAACTAAGAGTGGCTTCTCACCCTCAGAGCTTCAGGCATCAATGGAAGAGCTTTTGGATCTTGAGGGTATCGAGATTGCAGGCCTTATGACTATGGCTCCTGCTCGCGATGAAAATCGCGCTCGTAAGACTTTCAGCGATTTTAGAGAGTACGCTCAGAAGTTGAGAGAAGAATTTGACGTTGAGCTCCCATATTTGTCCGGTGGCATGAGTGATGACTTTGAAATTGCTCTTGAAGAGGGTACAAACATGGTAAGGCTTGGTAGAATCGTATTTAACGATACATATAAAAGTATTTAATGATATAACTGTTATATTAATTATTTTGGTGCTGTTTAAGGAGTTAGATAATGGGCATCTTTGACGATTTGAAAGATCGTTTACATATCGGTCGCAATGACTATATTGAGGACGGATATGAAGATGAGGAGTACTATGAGGAGAGCGTAGGCGAGCCTTCTTACCACACGCAAGAGCGCTCAGGTCTCCTTGGTAATACATCACGCCCTGAAGTAAATTCAGTCAATGTATATACCCGTAGTGGTCGCTCAGCAGAGACCCCTGCTAATTCCTTCAATCCGGTAGCTCCTTATCCTAAGGCACGTCCTACCTATGAGGTTCCAGCACCAGTGAGCGCTCAGCTTCCACCTTATGTTGTACGTCCTATTTCTTACAATGACGTACAGACAGTCATTAAGCGTGTTCGCACAGGTCAGCCTGTTATCTTGAGCTTCAAGAATACCAATATCGATGTAGCTAAGCGTATCTTGGACTTCTCATTTGGATTGACCTGCGGAATCGATGGTTCTGTCGAAGAGCTTTGCGATAAGGTCTTTGTTGTTTTGCCACCAGCCATGAAGCTTTCTCAGGGTGATATCGATTCTCTTCGCTCACAGGGTATTATTACTAACTAAGAGCTTGAAGGGGAGTATATGTATATGCATATAATTTTGGGATATATCTCCTATGTCATATCTGCTTATGCGGCTTTGATTATTATTCACTGCCTTATGACGTGGATGCCTCCGACTAAAAGCGGTTGGTATGCAGAGGTATACTACTCAATTGGGTTGTTGGTAGAGCCTTATCTAGCACTCTTTAGGAAGTATATTCCTGCGTTTGGTGGAATAGATTTTTCACCTATTTTTGCAATTCTCGTGCTAGAGGCAATACAACGTTTTCTATAATTGTAAGATAATTTATACTATATGGTATATGTATAGTAACTATTGCGTTACTCATTTCGAAAGGATCAGCAATGGCAATTACACCGGCAGAAATCGATAGCTTGACTTTCTCACCATCCGACAATGGTTATGACACCGAAGAGGTTGATGCATTCCTCGAGCAGCTTACTGTTGAAGTAGATGCTATGCTCACCAAGATCGCAGACCTCAAGAACCGCTTGAACGCTTCTGAAAACCAGCTTGCAGCTGCACAGTCTCAGCTCGAGGCACAGGAAGCTGCTCCTGCTAAGGAGCCTGCAGTAGATTACGGCGTATCTGAGCGTCAGATCTCCCAGGTACTCATCGTAGCTCAGCAGTCTGCAGATAAGATCGTAGCAGACGCACGTGAGGCTGCAGATCACATCCGCAATGAGGCAGATCAGAAGGCTCGTGAGGTTATCCGTCAGGCACTCGCTGAGAAGCAGCAGGAACTCGATGAGATTGACCGTTTGAAGACCAGCTGTGAGGACTTCCGCGTAGAGTACAAGGCACTTCTCCAGCACTTCCTCGATGATGCAGATGCTGCATTTCCTAACAGCGTTTTGACTGGTGAGTCACACCAGCAGGTAAAGCAGCCACAGCCAAAGGCTCAACCACAGAGCCCAGCTGCTACTGTATACGCTCCAATGCCAAAGGCTCAAAACCCTGTAAGCGTTGATGATCTCGACTAATTTACTCCGTAAGTAAGTTCGAAATCGCTTACAATTTTATTCAAAAATCTATTAAACCAAGTCCTTTCAGAGGGCTTGGTTTTTTGTTTATTTAAGTTAACATTTTCCCTGTATATGTTGGGTTTGTAAAAAAATTCTGATATCGAAGTTATTTTAAAAATACCAGTGGTTTAGGTGTACAGTGTGTTACGTTGCAAACACAAGGAAAGGAGAAATCATGTGTACCGCAATGAGATTTAACGACGATAAGGGAAATGTTTTCTTTGGTCGTAACTACGATTGGACCTTCTCTTATGGTGAGGCTCCAATTTTGACTCCTCTTAACTACAAGGCAAACAGCCCTTATGGTGCAGTAGAGTCAATGAAGTATGCGGTTTTGGGTACAGGTATCGTTTTTGAGGGAACCCCTCTTTACTTCGATGCTTCTAACACTGAGGGCTTGAGTGTTGCTAACCTTAACTTTGCTCAGTACAGCGTATACGAGGATGAACCACAAGATGGCAAGACAAACGTTTGCGTTTTCGAGTTCCCACTTTGGGTAGCATCTCAGTTCAAGACTGTAGATGAGGTAGAGGAGGCGCTCTCCAACGCTGCAATCATTAACCGTGCAGTAGCAGAGAACCTTCCTGTATCTCCACTCCATTGGATGATCGCTGACGACAAGCGTTCTATCGTTGTTGAGTGCACCAAGCATGGTCTTGAGGTATTCGAAAACGACGTAGACGTTCTTACCAACCAGCCTGGTTATGAGTGGCACCGCGACAACATTCGCAACTACATGCGTTTGACCCCTGAGTATCCTAAGGCATCTGCATGGGCTAAGGCTGACATGATTCCTTTCGGAACTGGTGCTGGTAATGACGGTCTTCCTGGTGGCTGTGGTGCTGCTGCTCGTTTCGTACGTGCTGCTTACTACAACTCATGCTACCCAGTATGTGAGACCGAGACCAAGAATGTTGCTCGTATGCTCCACAGCCTCTCTGGCGTAATGATGATCGACGGAGCTACTACTGTATCTGACGGAACTCTTGAGAAGACTCTCTACTCAAGCTGCTTCTCTTCAGCTACTGGTACTTATTACTATCACACTTACGATGATATTAATATCCGCAGCACTTCTTTCGAGGACTATGACCTCAACTCCGACACTGTACAGAAGATGGTGGCATAAATGACCTACGAAGCATACGTAAAGAATAAGACGTATATCGGCTATGGCCTCATCAACGGCATCATCAATGCTGTTATCTTCTATTTCATCAATAAGGGCGCTATGGGCTCCATGGTTACCTTCCACGATGGAATGGTAGATATGGCACTTACCTCTGTTTTGCTCGGAATGATCTTGACTTGGTGTGTAGTTCCTCTTACTAAGGCTGACATCAAGAAGGGCGTATTCGAGGCTGATAAGCACTTTACTCAGGCTCAGAAGCTCCCTCTTAACGCTTTTGTATTGTCTCTTGTCCTCGGCGTAGCTATTGGACTTGTAGGCAGTGCACTTTCTGCACTTTTGATTCTCATCTGCCAGAGCTTCCTTACTAACTGGGTTCTTATGGTTATCAAGGGAATCGTATGTGCTGTTATCGGTGGTCTTGCAGGCTTTACTGTTATCGAGACTGTCGTTGCACACAAGCTCGAAGATTAATGTAAGCGTTGGTTTTCTATAAAGAAGATCAACATAAGAAAGGTATTTCATGGCAGATACAAAAACCGCTGACCAGACACAGTCAGACGCGAGCAAGTTTCTCGTATTGCCAATCATCGTATTGATTTTGGCTCAAATGGGCACTTCAGGAGACAATGGCGCTGTTGCTATTGCTGCTAATGCTCTTACTGAACATCTCGGCGCTTCCATGGGTGACATCCAGATGGCAAACATGGTTTACTCCTTGATGGCAGGTGCTTTCATGATCGCTGGTGGACTTATGGGTACCATCATCGGATGGAAGCGCAACTTCCGCATTGGTGCACTTCTTTGTGCAGCTGGTGAGGTTGTTATGGCTCTCGCTCCTACCATGGGAGCATTCATCTGGGGAGGTCGCGTTCTCGTTGGATTCGGCGCTTCCTTTATGATTCCTTCTGTACTCGGTCTTGTTCCTAAGATCTACCAGCCACAGCAGCGTGTTCTTGCATTCGGTTGCATCGGTGCTGCTTCTGGTTTGAGTGCACTTCTTCCTTTGTTCCTCGGAATTGTTATGCAGTTCTTCGGATACAAGGTAACCTTCTTGGTACTTGCATGCTACTTCTTGCTCGTATTCTTGCTTTCTTTCAAGCTTCCTGCAATTAGCCAGGACGAGAAGGGTCTTAAGTTCGATGGTCTTGGCGTTGGAATGGCTGCAATGGGCCTCTTCGCTTTCCTCATCGGCGTATCTAAGATCTCTGAGTGGGGTCTTGTAGCTCCATTTGCAAATGCACCATTTACTGTATTTGGATATTCTCCAGCATTGTTCTTGGCTGTATTGGGTCTTATTGTTCTTGCTGTTCTTCTTAAGGTAGAGAAGAAGGTAGAGGAGAAAAACGGCATCTGCCTCATCCCTCAGTCCTTCACCCACACCCCACAGGTAGTAGCTGGTCTTGTAGCTAGTGCATTGACCTTCTTCTTCATGGGTGTTCAGGGAATCTTGATGGGCCCTTACCTTCAGCTCGTAGCTAACTGGAGCCCAATTGACGTTGGAGCAATTTCCCTCGTTACTGGTATCCCTACCTTTGCTTTCGCAATTGGTATTCCTAAGATGTTCCCTAAGGCAAATCCACGCCGTGTAATTTCCGCAGGATACATCATCATGGCTGCAGCTCTTATGACTATGCGCTACAGCATCACTATGGACGGTGTTATCGCTTGGGGTATCTACCTCGGCTCTTTCATCGCTGGTGTTGGTGCAGGTACTGTATCTGCACAGGCAAACAACGTTGTTGCTCTTGCTGTTAATGACCGTGACGCTGCTCAGTCTGGTGGAATCCAGACCACCATGCGCAACGTTGGTCAGGCAATTGGTGTAGCTGTATTGGGAGCTGTATTGATGTTCGGAATTTCTTCCAACATGAGCTCTTTGGCTATGGAGAAAGGTGTTAACCCTGCAGCTGTTCAGGAAGTTGTAAAGATGAACATTACCCTCGCAGGTAACGATCGCTTCGCTGAGCAGACCAAAGACATTCAGATGTCTGATGCTGAGCGCGAGGCTCTCACTGAGTCCTACATCTCAGCTCGCTACACCTCAACTCGTAGGGCTTACATGGTAGGCGCTATCATTACTGTTGCTGGTGTTCTTACCACCCCTTGGATTACTGTTTTCGCTAAGGAAAAGTCTGAGGATAAGAAGGCTTCTGAATCTAAGTAATCGCGCATTCTCATTTTGATGAAAAGGTTCAGTGCTGATAGACTAGAGAGATGCATTGCGCATCTCTCTAGTTTTTTGTTACCTTGCGCATATGCTTGAGGGTTTATAGGGCTGCTCTTGACGGTTTTGAAAGACGTTTAAAGAGTTGTGCTATAAGGTCTCAGATATGTTCTCCAACGTCCCTCTCGGCGCTCTCAGAGCTTGTTGGAGGGCGGGGAATGTATATGAGATAGGTATACTAAACAGGGATTTCGTATGAATAATTCGCAATCTGATCGCTCGACTCAAGAAAAGGGTGCTAGCCCGAGTAGCAAGTTTAGCTCCCAGGAATGGTTTATCCTGATCATTTTGGGTCTCGCACAGCTGGGAACATCATCGGACAATGGTGCATTTACCATTGCAAATGCTGCCATCATGCAAAACTTGGGAGCTGTCGCTTCCGATATTCAGCTTGCAAACACGCTCTATTCGCTCATTGCAGGAGCACTTATGTTGGTGTCTGCTATGCTCTCTGTGGTTTTCGGACCTAACAGAACGCTTCGAGCAGGTCTTTTGCTTGCAGCTATTGCAGAGGCTGTAGCTGCTACTACGCATTCGATGTTGGTATTGACCTGGGGCGGACGCTTGCTGATGGGAGTGGCAGCGAGCCTGATCATTCCTGCAATCTTCGCTCTGATCGTAAAATGCTTTGCCCCAGAGCACCGAAGGCGCGCATTTGGTATGATCGCTGCTTTTGCAGCCCTTGCAGCCCTATCGCCAATTGCTTTGGGAATGATTACGGATAAGGTTGGATACCGTGTCACGTTTGCAACCTTGAGCGCATACTTTGCCGTATTGCTTGCGCTTGCCTTCAAGCTTCCGCGTCCTCAGAAGATCAAGGACGCACATGAGTTCGATGGGGTAGGCTCACTTGTATTGGCCATTGCCTTCTTCCTCGTTTTGTATGGTTGCTCTAAGGTCAGCGTGTGGGGAGTGTTCTATCCTTTGGACGGTGCTCCTTCTGTTTGGGGAATCTCTCCGAGTCCTCTTATGGTTGCAGGTGGTCTTTTGCTCCTTGGGCTCATTATTCCTTACGAGAAGAAGCGTGAGGAGAAGGTGGGAACCTGTGCTTTGCCTTTCGTCTTCATTAGAAGCTCTAGGATCCGTGCAGGTCTCATAGCTATCGCCCTTCCTTACTTCTACCTTGGAGCTCAGGGTATGGTTGGAACGTTTTACTTCCAGCTGGTATTGGGCCTTGGCGCTACTCAAACTGCACTTTTGGGTATCGTAACAGGTATTCCAATGATTGGATTGGCACTTATATTGTCTGGACTTGGAAAGAAGGTCAGGTCCTTCAAGGTTGTTGGATTTGGATACATTGCAATTGCCTTGGGTTCGGCTTTGATGGCATACCAGATGCAGCTTGAGGCAATGAGTGCTTTTGGATATGCTGCTATCTTCATTGGTGCTGTTGGTGTGGGTTGCATCAATTCGCAGTCCAACAACATGGTGGCATCTGCCGCTCCAGAGAAAAACAAGCAGCAATCAGGTGGTATTCAGGGTATGGCTCGAAACCTTTCGATTGCCCTCGGCGTTGCTCTGATGGGTTCGGTGCTTTTGGTATCGGTCAATGCAGATCTTGATAGGCGAGTCGCTCAGCTTCCTGAGATTTCCGCTCAAACCCAGCAGCTCATTGACGAGAAGACCATCGGTTATATGCCAGATGCTGCCTTGGCAGCTGAGGCACAGAAGATGCAGATGGGTGAGGCAGAGAAGACCGCTTTCATCAACGCATATTGTGAAGCGCGCTCTCACGCAGGTAGGGTAGCTATGCTCACCATGTCTTGCATCAGTGCGTTGAGTCTCTTGAGCCTCTATCCTTACCTTTCTAAGAAGGAAACAACAGAATAGACTTCGTGGTTTAGATCACGTTTTAAAGACGCTTTGTCAGTTGGGCAAGGCGTCTTTTTTGTATAAAGCGTGGTTCAATCGATATGAGTGCATTAGTCTATCTAACAAGTATTAAATTTTGTTTCATTTTTTTCTATCAACTGGGGTTTTAGCAATTTGAGCCTTTTTGAATATTGTTAAAAAGTGCAATTTAAATAAAATGGAAATGATACTAGTTGGATATTCTTTCCGCACAAAGTCCCAATTTAGCGAGGGGGTTGTTCATCTATTATGAAAAAGAGAACACATTTATTTGTTTTTGTACTCCTAACACTCATTTTAAGCTCACTTGCTTTCCCGAGTACACAAACAGCTCTGGCAGACACTCCGGGTGATACGGCCTATGGAGTCTATGCAATCGAACCCATTACAATAAATGAATATGAGTTTGCCGATGGTCATGTTGGCTGGGGAGGAAAGATGGACGTTAAGTTCAGAATCCCAGCTACGGCTAAGCCTGGTGACTATTTCACGCTCGATTTGCCAGAGGAACTCAATGTTTTGCAACCAGTCAATCCAAACAAATCTCTCTTTCCAATTTTGGATAATGATGGAACTGAGCTTGCAAACCTCTATCTCGTAGCTCCACGTAAGTACCGCATCGTACTTTCGAAACCTGTCTACTCGATGGGTGAGTTCGAAGGCAGCTTTACGGTGGGTGAGACTCGTCCTGTGAGAAGTGTAAATAACGGTGCTCCACAGCCTGGAGTCGACTATTACGTAGGCCTTTTGCCTAATCAGTCAAGCTTCTACGACAGCGATGAGACCAATCGACATCATGCCGAGTATTGCACTAAGTACCTCGATTTCCATTCTGACTACTACACGGGTCGCAAAAAGCTTCATGAGAACACGATGAATGTTCAAGTTATTGCTCATTACGACAATGATAATAAGAATTTTAAAGATAAGGACGAGGTTAACCTCTATGTTGTAGAGGAAGATGAAGAGTCAGTAACCTGGGAGGTCGTCTTCAATGCTATGGAGCATAAAACTCCTAAGGTATGGTTTGACTTCTACTTCTACCTCGGAGAGGGTATGGAATTCTATCCTGGTCCTCTTATCGATAATATTGAACTTCATGGTGCTGACGGCGCGCGTCATGGTGGATACATTATCAATGAAAATTACACTGACAAAAAGATTTATGATCTAGCCGTTCAGCCTACAGCTGCAATTCCAAACAAGGGTTATCCAAATGCATTGACTTTCCATCTGAGGGGATGGCAGTTTGGAGGTAAAGCTCTTGTCTTTAAGGTTAAGGTAAAGAAAACCGACAACCGTTTGAACTACAATGCGCTTGCAGAATACAAGATTAAGCTCGTTAAGCATTCAACCGGCTACCGTCACGACTCTGTTGTTGGACGTGGTGGTATCTTCGAGAGCAATCTCCGTGATGTTGTATTGCACAAGGTAGATGAAAATGGAGAGCTCATCACAGGTAAAGATGCTGTCTTTGGCCTCTTCGATGCTAACGGAAAGAACCTTCGTACCATCCATATGGATGATGACGGTTCTATCTACATCGACCTTCTGAACATTGGAGATACCTATACCATCCGCGAGCTTATAGCTCCTGAGGGCTATGAGATGGATGACAACAATGCCTTTGATCTTGTTGTTCAAAAAGATGGTACCTACACGCTCGATGGTGTAGCCCACAACAGTGTTGATAACTTCGGTGAGTTTATTAACCTCAAGAAGTATCCACCTATATCTGTCGATGTACAGAAGGTATGGGATACAAATCATCCTTTGCCACTTTCTACCAAGGTATGGCTCGTTAAGGATGGCGTCAGAACTAATAAGTTTGTAACTCTGACTGCCCAAGACGGTTGGAAAGCAACTTTTGAAGACTTACCATTTATGTCAGGTGTAAAGAAGGATAGAAAGCCAGCTGTTTATACAGTTGAAGAAGATGGTGTAGTGAACAATCAGGTTCTCCTTCAGGGTAATGCCTATAAAGTAAAGGTTGAGGGTGCTCAAGACACGGGCTTTACGATTAAGAACACTGATATTGATCGTACAGTTCTGGAAGGCACTCCATCTAAGACGACAGGTCTTCAGGGTGAGGAGCAGACAAGCCCTATTATTCTCCAGGCTGATGATCTTGAAAACACTCTGAACTTTACTACCGATACGACTGACCTCGATAAACTCCTTGATGCAACAACAGTAACGTTGCTCAATGCTACAGGTGATCCAACGAATGGCACTGTCAGTGTTTCTAAAGAGGGAAAGAAAGTAGGAGAGTATCGTCTATCTGATGACAAGCAGAGCGTTATCTTTACCCCAGAGCCGGACTTCATAGGCGAAGCACCTTCAGTTGAGGTACGTATTTCCAATAAAGAAGGCAAGACTGCAAAGACTACCTATACGCCAACGGTAACTCCTAAGCCTTGGACAGAGTGGCGTGAGGACTCAGCAACGGGTGATATTTTGAAACCACGTGAGACGGGGGTTCTCGACAAGGATTCTTACGATCACGATGCGGATGGTTACGTATTCGATCATACGGAAAACGATGGCGATAACGTCATTCATATTTACAGAAGGGTTCAGGTAACACCTACCGCTAAGCCTTCGACAACTACCGGACCTCAGGGAGTAGAGCAGCGCTCTAATGTTCTCGTAGCTGATGATACAGATGGCTCCACCGTCAACTTTATTGCAGGTGGTGCTTTTGATAAGGCTCAAATCGATCCTGCTACAGTAACTTTGCTTTCCGCAGATGGAACACCTACTGCAGGTCCAGTTGAGGTTATGAAGGATGGTCGCAAGGTTGGAGTATATACCCTGGATAAGACTGCTATGCAGGTCGTATTTACACCAGAGCCTGATTTCGTAGGAGAAGCTCCTGCAGTTGAGGTTCAGATTGCAGATAAGCTTGGAAACATTGCAAAGACTACCTATACACCAACGGTAACTCCTAAGCCTTGGACAGAATGGCGTGAGGACTCAGCAACGGGCGACATCTTAAAGCCACGTGAGACAGGTGTGGTCGATAAGGATTCCTACGATCACGAGGCAGATGGTTACGTCTTCGATCGTACGGAAAACGATGGCGACAATGTCATTCATATTTACAGAAGGGTTCAGGTAACACCTACTGCTAAGCCTTCGACAACTTCCGGACCTCAGGGAGTAGAGCAGCGCTCAAACGTACTCGTAGCTGATGATACAGACGGCTCTACCGTTAACTTCATCGCGGGCGGTGCATTTGATAAAGCTCAGATCGATCCTGCTACAGTAACTTTGCTTTCTACAGATGGAACACCTACTGCAGATCCAGTTGAGGTTATGAAAGACGGACGTAAGGTTGGAGTTTATACCCTCGATAAGACTGCTATGCAGGTTGTATTTACTCCTGAGCCTGACTTTGTAGGAGAATCTCCTGCAGTTGAGGTTCAGGTAGCAGATAAGCTTGGAAACATTGCAAAGACTACCTATACACCAACGGTAGTAACTGTTGTTCCTTCTGCTTCTAATAAGGAAACTACGGGATATCCTGGTCAGAAGCAGACAGCCATAATTGAATTTACTCCAGGAAGTCCCCTTGTTCCAATGAAGGACACGCCTGCAAAGATCGTTGATAAATCGGGAGCTGAGGTTCCTGGAGTTCAGACGATTGACGGCAAGCAGTTGCTTGTAGTCGACGGCGTTGGTATTTACGAGGTAGCTCCCGATGGCAGTGTTTCATTCATACCTCAGGATGGATTTATCGGCACCGCTGATGGTATTTACATTGAGCGTGTGGATGCAAATGGCAATCCAGCACGCGGTAAGTACACCCCAAAGGTTATAGCTCCAACTCCTGCAGGAAAGTCTTCAGCTACTGAAGGTCCTCAGGGACAGCAGCAGACCTCTAAGATTGTTGTGGGTGAGGATGCCCTTGGTAGTACAGTGAACTTTGTTCCAGGTACTCAGATTGATAAGGCGCAGATGGATCCTTCAACGGTCTCGCTTTTGAGTGAGGACGGTACTCCTACACAGGATTCCGTTGTGGTATTCAAGGATGGCAAGAAGGTTGGAGTCTATACGCTCGATAAAGCTAACTTGCTGATTACCTTTACTCCAGAAGCTGACTTTACCGGCGAAGCTCCAGCTGTAGGCATTCAGATGCTTGATAAGCTCGGTAGCATCGCTAAGACTACCTATACACCTACCGTTACTCCGAACGATGAGGGTGAAGGTGGAAACACGCCTGATAAACCGCTAGATCCAAATAACCCTGATGGAAATCCAGACGGTAATCCAGACGGTAATCCTGATGGAAATCCAGACGGTAATCCAGACGGTAATCCAGACGGAAACCCTGATAAGGAAGGTACAACTCCTGATACCCCTGAGGTTGTTGATCCTGATAAACCAAATGGTAAGGATAGGGATGCAAATCCAGATGATCCTAACAACCCTAAGGATAAGGACACCAACCCAGATGATCCTAAGAATCCAGGAGAAAAGGACACCAACCCAGATGATCCTACCAACCCTAAGGATAAGGACATCAACCCAGATGATCCTAAGAATCCAGGGGCTAAGGATACCAACCCAGGAAACCCTGATGGAAGCTCTATAGGAGCTAAGGACCCTGATTCTAATACTCCAGAATCTAAGACAGATACCGATAATCCTCGTTCAGAAGGAACAGGTAGTGGTGAGGGTCAGAAATCACCAGTTTCCAGTCAGGGATCAAATAATGGTAAGGGAGGAGTTCCACAGACTGCAGATTCTAATCTCTTTGCTGCAGGACTTATGACACTTACTCTTTCTGCAGGTGCTTTCGCTCTGTCCCATAAGAAGAAATAATGTATAGCTTATAGCTATGACTACAGCCAGGAATTCTAACGATTCCTGGCTGTTTTTGTATATATGCATGCAATGAGGTGTGGGAATGTATGCGCAGTGGTGTTTTATTTCCAACCACTAGGCATATTTAACAATTTCGTATGAGTGGAAATGGGGTTAAATGGATATAAGTTCTTTAAGTAAGACAGTGATGTTCGAGCAGTTATCTTCGGTGTTGAATAGGAAACTGCCAAAGTTTGCATAGAGTACGAGCACATGTCTTTCTTAACGTATTGAGTAGGATTTTGTACAGAAAGTCGTATTATGACGGTCACTGCTAATAACTTAAAGGTATCTTACGGCAAGCACGTTGCCCTTCATATTGACCAGCTTGAGATTCGCAAAGATGCTCAGGTCATAGGACTATTCGGTCCTAATGGAGCAGGTAAATCGACCCTTATGCGTACGCTTGCGGGCGATATTCAGAAGTTTGAGGGCGATCTTTGTAAGCCAGAGAGATCAAATATTGCCTATCTTCCTGACAAGCCTTTCTTGTATCCATGGATGAGCGTTTCTCAAACAGTTGAGCTTTTTAAATCACGACACGTTGATTTTAGAGAGGACGTGTTCGAGAAATTCTTGACAGGATCTAATATTACCCATACCACTAAGGTTAAGGAACTCTCAAAGGGAATGTCTGAGAGACTGCATCTCGCTCTCGTTTTGTCGCGAGCTCCTGAGCTTTATATTCTGGATGAGCCACTCAGTGGAGTCGATCCAATCACGCGCGACCACCTTTTGGAGCTCATTGATACGCTGAGGGTGCCTGGAGCTCCTGTGCTTTTGAGTACTCACTTAATCAGTGGGGTAGAGAAGATTTTTAACGAGGTTATTCTCATAGCTGATGGGCGCGTGTTTGCCCATGATACAGCTGATAATCTACGTCAGTTGGGAGACGGTGACCTTGAGGTTGCCTACAAGAGGAGTTTTGTATAGCTATGAATGACAAAAGTTTATTGGCGATAAAGCACGGTCGCGTAATGCTTCCGCTATCGCTTTTGATGGGTGTTCTCACAGCTCTTCGACTCGCGTCAGATGAGCTGGTTGTACAGCAGATATTTGGAATAGGTCGTATGCTCATAGGGTTCATACTCGTCTTGTATGCCCTCGATTCGATTGTGCAACTTGTGGGTCTTTGCGATGACAGGCTCTTGCTCTCATCTCCAATATACAGATGGAAGCTGACAACCTTGAGTGCTTCTATCCTTGGGATGTATTTGCTTTTAGCCACCCTTATTGGAATGGTTCCCGATGTGATGCATGAAGGCTATGACGTTGCCATGCTCGCACCAGATCTTATATCCTACGTGGTGTCTGTAATAACAGGACTTGGTCTTATGGTGATGATCGCGTATATGGTAAAGAATATAAGCTCAAGGACGACTTTGCGCATAAGTGCATGGCTTATGTATATCGCGACAACAGGCCTTTTGGCTTATGGATCCATCAAGTTTGCACGCCACTATGTAAGCGACCTGCTGTGGATGATAGGGGCAACAAACGTTGCTGAGATCGTGAACGTTTATGCTGGCATGATGCCTATAACGCTTTTGAATGTATCGTTTGAGCTTTCTACACAGTATCTATTCTGCGCTATTAACTTCGCAATTGGTTGCATCTTCTGGATGGTAGGATGGATGCTTTCCAAGAAGCGCAATAACTACCTCGAGGTACGCTAATGAAAGCGACTACTCTCGTCAAGTTGAAGGCACAAGCCCCGCAATCTGCGAGACCATATCCGCAGGTTATACAATCTATCGGTAAGAAAAAAGCCCCTCTATGAGGGGCTTTGTTTCTCTAGACGAAGTGAGCCTATGAGCCGGGTTCTGTCGTGGACGATCATTTATCTACGACTATCATCACTGATAGCCTCTAGCGCACAACCCGAACGCGTAGCGGGCCACTACATAGCGTTCCTATTCGTGCTTGCACCGGATGGGGTTTACCAAGCCACGGTGTTGCCACCGCGCTGGTAGTCTCTTACACTACCGTTTCAGCTTTTCTCTTGGCTCTTGCGAGTCGGTGGGAGTCTTCTTTTCTGCGGCACTTTCCGTCGGGTCACCCCGCCCAGCCGTTAGCTGGCATCCTGCCCTGTGGAGCCCGGACTTTCCTCATGATAGCTTGCGCTATCCCGCGATCGTCGAGCTCACTTCATACAAAAGTGTAGCATGGTTGATTGATATGTGAGAGGTAAGAAGGGGTATCCACAAATATAGGGCAACTGGATGAGGCTCCTTCTTTACGTTTTAAGAAGACGAGACCTGGAGGCTGGATTGCCAGGTATTTAAGATACAATCAAGAGTGATTAAATTTTATATTCAAAAGGACTTATTATGACACGTGGCAGGATGGAAGCGTTTAGCGATGGAGTGTTGGCGATTATCATTACTATTATGGTGCTGAAGCTCAATGCGCCTAAGGAGATATCTCTCGAGGCTCTCAAGGAGCTCATTCCGATTTTTGCGAGCTACATTGTGAGTTATATCTACATTGGAATTTACTGGGGCAACCACCATCACCTGGTAAGTGCGGTCAATTCCGTATCGAGCAGCATTCTTTGGAGAAACCTTCACTGGCTTTTCTGGATGTCGCTTCTGCCTTTTGCTACCGAGTGGACTGGCATCGATCCTTTTGCAAGTCTTCCAGCTTTCATGTATGGATTCATTCTTCTGATGTGTGCTATTTCTTATCACCTTTTGCAAGCTGCAATTATTAAGCAAAAGGGTCCTGATTCATGCATTCAAAAGAGCATTGGAAATGACCTTAAGGGAAAGATTTCAATCTTCTCCTATGCCCTTGGTGCTTGTATGTCCTTTGTACATCCTTTTATCGGATACATCTTGTATATGGCAATAGCTGCTCTTTGGTTTATTCCAGATACGCGCCTTGAGTGTTATATGCATAGGGAAGAGGAGTAAGAAGGTATATGGCTGAATCTTATAACACAATAGCGAAAGAATGCATTGCTCTCGGTGAGTTTGAGGATAGAAAGAGCCGCTTTATTGCAAAGCTTGTACACGTAGAGAGTGAGGCTGAAGCTCAGGCCGTCTTGGAGGCCGTGCGCTCTGAGCACTACAATGCTCGCCATCATGTTCCTGCTTGGATTTTAAGTGATGGCTCCAAGCGTTGCAGCGATGATGGAGAGCCTCAGAGGACTGCAGGAATGCCAATTCTTGAGGTTTTAGAGGGTGCCGGACTGAAAGATGTCTGCTGTGTTTGCACTCGATACTTCGGCGGTACGCTTTTGGGCCCTGGAGGTCTCATTCGAGCATATAGTCAGGCTACCAAGGAAGCTTTAGCTCAGGCTGCTGAGGTTGAGGGTATCGTTTCGATTCAGGAGCTTGTGTATGTGGACGTGGAAGTTGCCTATCCGCTATACGATCAGGTTACTCATATGCTCGGTCTCATCGATACGGCAAAGGTCGATCAAACCTCCTACACCGATGTTGTAAGCATTAAAATCAAGTTCATCGCAGGCGCAGAAGAAGAGTTTATCAAGAAGCTCATTGAACTTACACGAGGGGACGTACACTACAGCGTTTCCGATAGGGTGTTCGGAGAATTCTAAGGGATTTATTGGGCGCTGAGAGCGGGGTGGATATATAAAACTCTGTCCTAATATTCAATCAATTATGTAATTTTTGGCAGTAGTTTTTGGTGATTATACGTATGTTTTTCGATTGTTTTTTCAATTATTTCATTCCTGTATAAAAGTGGGTATTCTGAAGAAGTGGCCCAACAAAGGGAGGGGATATGAATCAATCACATGAACATACATCATCTGATAAAGTAACGCAGGTATGCTTTAGGGCATCTGCTATATGCTTCATTGCTTCTTTTATATCTGCATTATATTACGCATTTCAGGTATCGGTTGCAGACGGCGTTCTGTACGATCCTATTTACTTATGGAACTTCTCATGCGTATCTCTCGTAATAGGCATTAGCTTTAATCTTTATGGATTTTGGCGCTTGAGCAACTAGCTTTGCATAAGAGATTGGGTGGCAGCGCGCCTGTCCACATCTTCACTTCTTGCAATATATTGCATACTTCACGCACATACAATTTAACGTAAAAAAATGACCTCCCAATCGGGAGGTCATTTGCTATAAGTTCCTTATTTTACTTGAGCCAAGGTTCCCATTGGATCCCAAGGAGCAAGCTCGATAGGCTCAGCCTCGAGCATCTTGCGCTCTTCGTCGGTAAGGTATTTCTTATCTACAACGATCTGGTAGACATACTCGTCAAACCACTTATCGGTAATGGAGTCAAAGCCGTTCTTTCCACGGTCCTTACCCCAAGAATTCTCTACCTTCCACAAGGTGGTGTTTCCGTCCTTATCGAAGTTTACACCTTCGAATACCATTGCGTGAGTCATAACGCTCTCGCTCCAGTCAAGGCGCTCTGCGCGGTCCATAGATCCCTCAACAGCAAAGCCGAAGAGCTCGTCGACAGCGAGAGAATCGGTGTCCATGATGCCTTCCTGGCCGATGTAGGACTGAGCAACGTCGCATCCAAACCATACAGGGAAGCCGTCTTTCATCTGAGCTACAGCTGCACGCTTGAGAGACTCGATAGGGAGGTTGAGGTATTGAACCTGACCGTCTTCTACAACGTTTCCAAGGCGACTTACGGTGTAAGTGCGTTCGAATGGCTTATCTTGTGTAGGAGCGGAAATGAGGGAAACAAAATCGTTTACGTCGATCTCACAGGTCTCCTTGAAGAACTCCTGAGGAGTGAAGGTTCCCTCGAGAACTACCTTATCGTCCTTGTCGCGAAGGCGAACGTCGAAGGTCTTAGGTGGCTCGCCCAAGCATGTTACAAGCAGGCTATATACCTTATCCAGGAGTTCTTTCTTGTACTCACGAAGCTCGTCGAGGCTCTTGCCTTCCTCGTGAGCGCGACGAAGATTCATCGCACAGGAGCGAAGGTAGCGAGTGAGGTAAGCATCCATCTCACCGGTGTTAGAAGAGCAAGATACCTCAGGCATAGCCTCCTTAGGGCAAACGCCGTACTTATTGGTGAGGGACTTGAACATATCCCACTGTCCACCGTCACAGATTGGATCGGTAAGAAGGTAAGCGATAGTGCGGCTCTCACGAGGCTCATCGAGGGTATTCAAGATCTGCTCCATGAACCAGTTTGACTTCTCAAGCTTGTCGTAGAAAAGTGGGTATACCTGGGAGAGCTCGTAGGTTGCAAGGTTGTACTTCTTGATCATGCGATAGCGATAGGTGTTCAAAGAAGCAAACATCCAGCAACGTCCAGAGCGCTTCTGATCGCAACGCTCACCTTGCTTAAGGTCTATATCATATACTGAGGTGTTCTTTGCAACTGCCTCAGGAACACGAGCTGCAGCGCGGATTCCCATAGAGGTTACAGCGTTTTTAGCTACGTGATTAGCGCGGTCTTTTGCCCAGTTTGCCTGAGCCTTATCCATATCTTCAAATGTTACATCTAATAATGCATCCATAAAGTTCCTTTCTCGGTTAACTGATAGTTGTAGTATAGCATTGCTGAAAGTTAGATTAGGCTAATTTTTTATTATTTACACATTTGCAATCTTGAGTGATTTACCTATACTTAACAGTACTTGCTGAGATGCCGCGTGTATCTCTTTGTTTAACTGCACGTATTTGTGCTTTCTGGTGGATTTTGGAGCTGCTTTGACTGAATTTATTCACACCGATATACAACTTACTGTCCCTGACTTTGCTCTTCGTGCCCTAGAGGTGCTCGAGCAAGGCGGCCATAGTGCCTACATTGTAGGGGGATGGGTCAGAGACGCCCTTATGGGAAGGGTGGCTCAGGATGTGGATATTTCAACCTCAGCTCTGTGGGATCAGACAGCTTCGTGCTTTCGTGACCTGGGCTACAGTGTGTATGAAACAGGCACTCAGCACGGTACTGTGAGTGTGATTATTGACGGAAACATCATCGAGATTACCACGTTCAGAACGGAATCAACTTATGAAGATGGAAGGCATCCAGATGCCGTCGAGTTCGTGGACTCTGTAGAGCTTGATCTGCATCGACGTGACTTTACCGTCAACGCTATGGCGTATAATCCGCGCGTTGGGCTCATCGATCTCTTTGGAGGAATTGAAGACATTGCCCACAAGACCCTCAAGTGTGTGGGAGACCCTTCCGTTCGCTTTGAAGAAGACGCTCTTCGAATCCTGAGAGCCGTGAGATTTGCTACTCGTCTAGGCTTCGATGTCGATCAAAATACACGCGACGCGCTTTTGGATTCAGCTTCTAAGCTCAATTTCATTGCCAAAGAGCGCATAGGCCTCGAGCTTTCATCTATCATTTCCTCAGGTAAGCTCTCGGCTGCCCTTAGGGAATTTCCCGAGGTCATGGTTGTGGCAATTCCTGAGCTTGAAGCCATGGTGGGGTTTGATCAGAGAAGCCAGTATCATGCTTTCGATTGTATGGAGCATACAATTCGTGTGGTAGAAGGGGTAGAAGTTGCTGGAGGATATCCATCGGATATCTTAAGATGGGCAGCTCTGTGGCATGATATGGCTAAGCCTCAGTGCTTGTACGTCGATGAAGAAGGACAAGGACATTTCCCTGATCATCCTGCATTTTCAGCTCGCATGGCCCGAAGCGCTATGAGACGCATGGCGCTTCCTTCGGAGCTTATTACCCTTGTAGCTGCTCTTATTGAGGAGCATGATGAGCCGATTGAGCCTACACATATATCTATGGTTCGTATGCTTCAGCGTTTGAGTGGATCGGGGGTAAAGAATGGCTCTATGGCATATGCTGCCTTGTATCTGAGGCAAGCCGATGCATTGGCCAAAGCGGTGGAGTATCGCTCCTACGTCAGTGAGCTCGATGCATGCAAGGTATGTCTTCAGGAAGTTCTTGCCCTTAAGTTTCCCGTCGTGGTAACAGATCTTGCAATTGGGGGCAAAGACGTCATTGAAGTAGCTTCTGTGAAGCCCGGTCCCTGCATTGGTGATATCCTCACACAGTGTTTGGAAGAGGTAATTCAGGGACGTGTGGGAAAAGACCGTGCAAGTCAGCTTGCCTGGGTTTCTGGCTTGGATGTTTCCAACCCTCAAAGGTAATTGCAGATTACATAAGTTATTGAATTAAATAGGGTGACGTAAATCGCTATTTGCACCGTCATAAAAATATGGTGTATGAAACATTAATGAGATCCGATTCATCGGGTCTCATTTTTTGCAGAAGGGGAGAGATGTGCGTGAAATATGGTACAAAGTACCAGTTAATGTAATATTTTTTCAAG
>RCNH01000228.1_pt1 | contig 26120 bp, 23 predicted proteins | sample 2041161 | NCBI WGS metagenome assembly RCNH01 (sample SAMN09708215, study PRJNA481090) | Feces metagenome, whole genome shotgun sequencing project. | biome: feces | host: Leptonychotes weddellii | place: Antarctica: Sion Island | collected 2010-03-01 | reverse complement strand
TCCGGGGCAAATACACCGTCAATTCTCGCTCTCCCCAGGAAAAATCAATAAATTCTCTCCAGTCTCTCTGATTTCTCTGTTCAATGACCAGGGTATCTCCTTCCACGGAAACAGAGCACACAATATCTCTGCCTTCCTGGCAGATCACTTTGCAGCGGTTGTCGCTGGATGGAACCAGACGGATATCATAGTCCTCTGCCTGGATATAGATATTTTGAAAATCCTTCTCCATATCGTAGGTATTTGTTGTAAACTCTCCGGTATTCAGCCTGGAAACATCAAATTTCACGGAAGCCAACGCACCGACTGAGATCACCAGTCCTACCGCAATGAGCACAGCAGCAATCAGCAGCGCCGTCTTTTTTGTCTGTTTCATTCCTTGTTCCCCCTTCCAATAAAGCAGGATTTCACGGCAAGCAGGATTTTTTTACTGACCGTCACCACACCCTTGGTAAGCAGACCGCATCCGAAGAAAAACAGAATCACAACTCCCGCCAGAATCAGGCCCAGCCCCAGGCACAGTACAGCGGGTGCAAATTCCTGCCGGAGCATCAGTCCCACAAAGCCGATTCCTCCGGCCACGGCACTGAGGCCCAGGGCCAGCACCGTGATATACAGGGATGCAATCACCGCCCAAAGTGCAATATAGACTGCAAAAATTGTCAGTACCCCTGCAAACAGTAAGCTCAGCCACAAAGGGGCTCCTAAAATCAGCAGAACCATCTCCCCGGCTTTCAGCCCCCGGTTCGATTTTGCCTTTGCCTTGACCAGCTTCGGCAGAGGGGTGTCCATAAGAATCTGATTGGCAATCTTCGCCGCAGGCCCCATTGCTTCCACAGCCTGCTCTTCCGGAATGCCGTCTTCCATCTGGTCTTCTATGATCTCACTGTAATAATCTATGGAGCGTTCAATGTCTTCCTTTGGCAAGGCGGACAAACGCTCACGGAGTTCAGAAAGAAATTCATGCTTTGTCATCGTTTGCATCCTCCCTCACAACAAATTGATAGATGGACTGGAGTTCCTTCCATTCCTCCTTAAATGCCTCAATACGATTAAGCCCCAATGGGGTAATATGATAATATTTTCGGAGTCTTCCGTTGTATTCCACGGTATAAACCGACAAAAGCTCTGCATTTTCCAATCTGCGCAGGATTGGATACAGAGTGGATTCCGAAATTTCCACATAGGGCTTGATATCCTTCACAATCTGATAGCCATAGGAATCCTTGCTTTTGATCGCAGCCAGAACACATACATCCAGAAGTCCTCGTTTCAGCTGAATGTCCATTTCATACCTCCTTACGCACAATACTGTACACCGCATAGTATTAAATGTCAAGAAGATTTTCCAGCAAAAAAAGAGCTGCCTCACATTCCTGCAAGGCAGCTCTCAGCATTTATTCTTCTGTTTTAGGCTGTACTTCCTGGTCCTGGCCTGCCAGCTTCTTGGCAGAGCGGCGACGGCGGCGGCGGGAAGGACGGGTCGGCTCTGCCTTCTCTGCTCTTTGGGCGTAGGCCCGGGCTGCATCGGAGTCGCCCTTATACACCAGACGGCTCACACGCAGGGTGCCGCCCTCTTCCGGGGACAGGCGAACCCGAACCAGATAATCGCCGTGCTCTTCGCACTTGGCCATGGTCATATACCGGCGGCCCGGCTGGGAGAACCAGCGGCTGCAGGTCATCTCTTTGCCGCACTGGGGGCACAGATTCTCACAGCCTGCCATCTGATGCAGAGCATCTTCCTTATTCTCCAGCCCATAATACACATGGCGGCCCAGGCAGCCGGGAAGCTCTGCACCGTGGAACCCGTTTTCATGTTCCTTGAGAGCGGTTTCGTACTCCCGGATTCCCTTGTGAAGATCCAGTCTGGCACAGATCAGTGCCGTATGGTAGGCATCTCCCAGAGCATCATGGGCCGGACGGCTGGGAGTAATGTCAAATATCTCCATGGCTGTTTTCAGGGCCTTCTGGGCATTGGAGCCGTCAGTCTGGGCATTAAACATCATCTGGGCATTATACCAGCGATCTGTCCAGTCTGTATCCAGGCCGAAGAGGGCCAGATTTTCCCGCAGGATGGTGATATCGTCAAAGCCCCAGGTGAGAAACACCACATCTTCGCCGCACCAATTCCGGAACTGCTCCATTGCCTCCGGAAAGGGCACGCCCTCTTCCCGAAGCTGAGATTCCTTAATGCCCGTCAGCTTGGACACCCGCTTATTGAGTCGGCGGTATACCTTGGGCGTGACCATGATTTGAAATTCATCGGCCACCGTCTGATCGGTCAGCAGGCGCACTGCACCGATCTGAATGATTTCCCCTCGAATCTGCACCGGCAAAGGCCGTCGGGAGGAGGGAGAACCGGGCCAGGGCTGGTTCCATTCCATATCCAGTATGATATATTCCATGCCGAAAACGACTCCTGTCTGTCAACATTCACATCGTTTATCATACCACACAGCAAGGGCATCTGTAAACAAAAAGTTTTTCCTTTTCCCGAAAACCAAATCAGAGCCGGGTTTCAAAGGCCTTCCTGATTCTGCGCAGGGCCTCCTCCAGAGTGGGTCTGGGGCAGGCCAGATTCATGCGGACAAAGCCTTCGCCCTCGGCGCCGAACCAATTTCCCTCATTCATTGCCACTCCGGCCTCCCAGGTAAAGAACTGGGTCAGCTCCTGCTGGGTCTTTCCCATCGCCCGGCAGTCCAGCCACATGAGATAGGTTCCCTCGGGCTGAATCAGATGAATTTCAGGCAGATACTCCTCCAGATAGGACTTGAGATAGTCAATATTTCCCTTGAGGTGCACCAGAAGCTGGTCAATATACTCGTCTCCCTGCTCGTATGCGGCAATATAGGCATACATACCCAGCATATTGAAATTGTCCGCATGGGACAGAGCCAGAACCTTTTTGAATTTCTCCGCCAGCTCCTTATCCTGTGTAATGACGGAGGCACACTTCATAGAAGCCAAATTGAAGGTCTTACTGGGAGCCACTGCCACCATGCACTTTTTACAGACCATGCCCGCCGGGGTGTGGACTGCACCGGGATAGACAAAATCGGCGTGAATCTCATCTGCAAAGAGAATGACATTGTTTTCTTCGCAGATTCTGCCGATTCTCTCCACCTCCTCACGGGTAAAGACACGGCCTACGGGGTTATGAGGAGAACACAGCAGCATGAGCTTGGCTCCGGGGTCTTTGGCCCGCTCCTCCAGATCTTCAAAATCGATTTCATATCTGCCGTTTTCCAGACGCAGGGCATTGTTGCTCACCTGACGGCCCTGGCTCTCAATGGAGGCCGTGAAGGGGCCATACACCGGGCGCTGCAAAATCACCTTGTCCCCCGGCTCTGTAAAAGCAGCTACCGCAGTATACAGGGCCGGAACCACACTGGACATGGGAATGACCTCTGCATCACCGATGTCCCAGCCGTGGCGGCGCAGCTGCCAGCCTGCGGTGGAGGCCCGAAAAGAAGGCGGAACGATATTATAGGCATAGATTCCAAAGGCCGCCTTTTCCATCACCTTGTCAATGACCGGCTTGGGGCAGCGGAAGTCCATATCTGCCACCCACATGGCAATGGCATCGGGATTGCCGGGAATGGTATCCCATTTGACCGAGTCTGTGCCTTTTCTCTGGATGATTTCATTAAAATTGTATTCCATTTTCGTGGCTCCTTTCCTGTTGTATCCCTATGATACCTGAAATGCTTCCACATTTCAACAGGGTAATGAAAAGAACCCCCGAATCCTGTCCGGAGGATTCGGGGGCGTTTCTATGCCTTGTCAGGCCGGATGGGAAACACCACCGTAATGGTGGTTCCCTTTCCGGGGACGCTGGCAAGATCTAAGGCGGCCTCATGGAACAAGGCTCCATGCTTCACAATCGACAGGCCCAGACCGGTGCCGCCCATGGCCTTGGATCTGGTTTTATCCACCCGGTAGAACCGCTCAAAGACTCTGTCCTGATGCTCCGCAGCAATGCCGATTCCCGTATCCACCACCTGGAGCATGACCTGATTTTCTCCCTGCTGCCGCAGGCGGATTTTCACAGAGCCGCCGGGATGGTTGTATTTAATGGCGTTGTCGCAGAGATTATAGATCATTTCATCGGCAATCTGTCTGGCACCCAGAATCTGGGGGATTTCCTCTTGCGCATCCATAATCAGCTCCACTCCGGCCCGTTCCGCCGCCGGAGCCAGATGCTCCATGACATCCTCGCACAGCTGACACAGGTCCAGCTGCTCCCGCTGGACGGGAACCTGCTTGTCATCCATCCGGGAAATTTTAATAATATCCCCCACCAGAATAATCAGCCGCTGGGCCTCCTTATAGATATTTCCTGCAAATCGGGAAACATCCTCCGGTCGGACCAGACCGTCCCGGATGATTTCGGCAAAGCCAGAAATGGAGGTCAGAGGGGTTTTCAGCTCATGGGACACATTGGCGGTAAACTCTCTTCGGAATTTGTCCTGCTTTTCATGCTCCCGGGTCAGCCTGTCCATCTGCTCCTGAAGCTGCTGGCTCTGGGACCCAATGCGGCGCACCAGAGGCTCCAGCTCCTCATAGGTCGGAGCTTTTCCCGGCTGCTGGATATCAATATGGTTGATGGGCTCCACAATCCGCCGGGCGGTAAAAGCCGCCATCACCATGGCCAGCACCGTCACCAGGGCCAGGGCCCCCAGAATAGAGGGAATCGCTCCGTGCAGCACCGCCACAAAGGTGTCCCGCTCCACAGAAAACCGAACCACGGAGCCATCTGCTATGCGGACGGCATAATTGAGGGTCTGCTGATCCAGGGTCTTGGAATGGCGGACACTCTCTCCATAGCCGGTTTCCAGAGCCTTTACCACCTCGTCCCGTTTTGCATGGTTGTCCAGAATCTCAGGCTTCACATCGGTATCAAAGAGCACCTGGCCCTCTGTGCCAATCCAGGTAATCCGGCTTTTCGGCCCCAGTTCTATGCCCCGGAGGTAGGACTCTCCGCCCAGCTCCACAGCCCACGCAATATTCCGGGCCTCTGCCCGAAGATTTTCCCCGCTCTCCGAAGAAGTACTGTGATAGGAATAGGCCACACAGATTATGGCGCACAAAATGGCCCCCACCAGCGTGGTCAGGAGACTGCCACAGAAAATCTTGGACTTCATCCGTATCCGTCTCACATGTTTCATCCCTGGGCCCCAATCTTGTAGCCCACGCCCCGAACGGTCTCAATCAGCTCTCCGGCAGGCCCCAGCTTCTGCCGCAAGGTCCGGATATGGACATCCACCGTCCGGCTTTCCCCGTCAAAGGAGTAGCCCCAGACCTGATTCAGAAGCTTGTCCCGGCTCAGGACCACATCCTGATTTTCCAGCAGCATTTTGAGCACTTCAAATTCCTTCAGGGTCAGAGACACCTCTTCCCCATTGACCTGCACCACATGCCGGGCAGGTGCCACATACAGAGGTCCTACAGTAAATTCTGCGGGCCGCTCCTGTGCCCCCGTCCGCCGCAGAAGGGCACGGGTTCTGGCCAGCAGCTCCATCATGCCGAAGGGCTTGGGCACATAGTCGTCCGCCCCTGCATCCAGACCCATCACCTTGTCATATTCTGTCCCCTTGGCGGTCAGCATCATCACCGGAATGGCCTGCCAGTGGCGATTGGCCCGGATTTTCCGGAGAATCTGCAAGCCGTCCTCCTCTGGCAGCATAATGTCCAGCATAATGAGCTGGGGAAGCTCCTGCTCCATGGCCTGCCAGAAATCCGACGGGGTGTGAAAGCCACGGGCCTCCATGCCGGAATTGTTCAGCGTATATACCACCAGCTCCCGAATGCTGCTGTCGTCTTCCACTAAGTAAATCATGGGTTTGTCCCCCTTGTGTTTTATTTCTTTCATTATACCGCAAAAACAGGGCCTGCCAACAACTATTTTGTAAAAGTCAGGTTAAATTCTCTTGTAATTTCTGCTATTTTGAGGTCGCTGACGGATTTTGTTTTGTGCAGTCTTCTTTCCGGACTTTCCCAAAATATCCGGTCTATTCCATTGTTTGCCCCGCTTTTTTCTTTCAAAGTGCTGTTTTGCTATCTATTTTCTTCTGATAAGTTTGGGCATATTTTTTTACAGTTGTTATAGCTTTTTAGAAGAAGATTCGGTATAATGTTTTTAGCTTGGGGACGGATTCCCCTATCGTGTCCGTATGTCAAACACAACTGCTTATTATTGAGGAGTGATCACATTGAACAATGGTACTATGTGGGCCTTGGTGAAGGACCGTCCTGAACGGGGCCTCACCATGAAGCGGGTCGAAATTCCCGCTGTTGGTGAAAACGATGTTATGATTAAAATTCACAAAACTGCTATCTGCGGCACCGACGTTCATATCTGGGACTGGAACGAGTGGGCACAGGATACCATCCGTCTGGGTACCACCGCAGGCCACGAGTATGTGGGCCATATTGTGGAAATGGGCGCCAATGTCAAGGGCCATCACATCGGTGAGGTTGTTTCCGGCGAGGGCCACATTGTCTGTGGTATGTGCCGCAACTGCCGTGCCGGTCGGGGTCACCTGTGCAAGGCTACTCAGGGCGTAGGTGTGAACCGGGATGGTGCTTTTGCAGAGTACCTGGTCATCCCTGCCAGCAATGTCATTACCTGCTCCCCCAAAATCGACGAGGAGCTGTACTCCATCTTTGATCCCTTTGGCAACGCTACCCACACCGCTCTGTCCTTTGACCTTCTGGCACAGGACGTGCTGGTGACCGGTGCCGGCCCCATTGGTATCATGGCTGCTGCCATTGCCAAGTTTGCCGGTGCTCGGAATGTGGTCATTACTGACCTTAACAACTATCGTCTGGATCTGGCCCGTCAGTTTGGTGTGACCGCTGTCAACACCAAGGAGACCGACCTGAAGGAAGTCATGGAAAACATGGGCATCCATGAGGGCTTCGATGTGGGCATGGAGATGTCCGGTGCTCCCGCCGCTCTGCATCAGCTCATCGGCTCCATGTACAACGGCGGCAAAATCGCTCTTCTGGGTCTGCCCAGCAAGAACAGCGTGGAGCTGCCCCTCAACACCATCATCTGGAACGGCCTGCAGCTGAAGGGCATCTATGGCCGTGAGATGTATGAGACCTGGTATAAGATGCAGGCCATGGTGGAAGCCGGCTTCCCCCTGGATCGCATCATTACCCACCGGTTCCCCATCGCTGACTTTGAAAAGGGCTTTGATGCCATGTGCTCCGGCAACTCCGGCAAGGTCATCCTGGATTGGGCCAACATCTAATATTTTGAAAGGACCTGGTAATCATGAACAAGCAAGAGGCATTTTCTTTCTACGCTTCCCAGCTGGAGGGCATCAAAGAGTCCGGTGTCCTGAAAGCTGAGCGTGTCATCACCACTCCCCAGAGCGCTCATATCTTTGCCGACGGCAAGGAGCTGCTCAACATGTGCGCCAACAACTATCTGGGTCTGGCCGACAACAAGGAGCTGATTGAAGCCGCCAAGAACGCCTATGACGAATATGGCTATGGCTGCGCTTCCGTCCGTTTCATCTGCGGCACCCAGTCCATCCATAAGAAGCTGGAGGCCGCTGTGTCCCGCTTCCTGGGTACTGAGGATACCATCCTCTACTCCTCCTGCTTCGATGCCAACGGCGGTCTGTTTGAGGTTCTCCTCACTGCCGACGATGCAATCATCAGCGATGAGCTGAACCACGCCTCCATCATCGACGGTGTCCGTCTGTGCAAGGCCAAGCGCTATCGCTACAAGAACAACAACATGGAAGATCTGGAAGCTCAACTCCAGGCCGCCGACGCTGCCGGTGCCCGGATTAAGCTTATCGCCACCGACGGCGTGTTCTCCATGGACGGCATCATCGCCAACCTGAAGGGCGTGTGTGACCTGGCCGACAAGTACGGCGCCATGGTCATGGTGGACGACAGCCATGCTTCCGGCTTCGTAGGCAAGACCGGCCGTGGTACCACAGAGTATTGCGGTGTTATGGGCCGTGTGGACATCATCACCGGCACCTTCGGTAAGGCTCTGGGCGGTGCTTCCGGCGGCTTCACCTCCGGTAAGAAGGAGATCATTGACCTGCTGCGTCAGCGCAGCCGTCCCTACCTGTTCTCCAACACCCTGGCTCCCGCTGTCGCCGCTGCTACCCTGAAGTGCATCGAAATGCTGGAGAAGGACACCTCCCTGCGTGACCATCTGGAAAGCATCGTAGGTGACTACCGTCAGGCTCTGAAAGACAACGGCTTCGACATCATCGATGGCACTCATCCCTGTGTTCCCGTCATGATCTATGACGAGCACAAGGCTGCCCGTATGGCACAGAAGCTGTATGAGCTGGGCATTTATGCCGTCAGCTTCACCTACCCCGTTGTTCCCAAGGGCAAGGCCCGTATCCGTACTCAGGTTTCCGCCGCTCACACCAAGGAGGACCTGGACTTTGCTGTTAAGTGCTTCATCGAGGCCAGACGGCAGATCGAAGAAGAGGACGCCAACAAGTAAGCATCTGCCCCGCAAAGGGCTGCTTTCAGGCTGTCCCATAGAGATGTAATAAGATACGGCACGGCTTCCGGAATTCCGGACCGTGCCGTATTTTTTATCTGTTCTTGCGGGAAAAGCGACTTGAGAAAGTTACTCCTATGGACCGGAAACTTTGATTTTCGGCAGAAATTCTGACGATAATTATGGAAACAGAAACAAACCGGGCCTGCCGGGACTATGCCTGAGAATTCTGCAAAACAGGCCCATAAACAACTCCCCCTGAAGGCCCGGGCCTTCAGGGGGAGCAACTTATTTTATGTAATTTCGCCTTACTGCTGATTGGGGTTGTGGCAGCTGGGGCACTGACCCAGCTTCTCATCGTAGCGGGTACCGCACTGGCTGCAGAAAACGTAGTTTACCTTTCTTGTGTAGGTAGGCTTCTCTTCCGGTTCCAGAGTACCAGGCATCTTCTTATTGATTTCAATGATGTTCTTGACACCCAGGAAGCCCAGCATCAGGCACTCATAGACCACACGCACAAGCACGGGGCCCAGGAGCATCATTAAAAGGCCCTGGCCGAAGGTAGGCACATATACGCCGTAGATTCTCTGTCCGAAGAGTGTAAAGAATCCGCTGAATACCACAAAAACAGTGGAGAACACATAGAGAACCTGCAGAATTTTCTCAAGGAGCAGAAACTTGAAGTTGCACAGATCGTGGATAAACTGCATAAAGGGAGGCAGCTTCTCCCGGCGGGCGGCAGGAACCAGGAAAATCATTGCCGCAATGGTTGCTGCCACAGCCAGAATACTGGCTACGACAGAGATGGTGGTAGGACTCATAGAAAACATCCTCTCTCTTTAATTTATTACAAGGCCAGTATATCCCACATCATGGGCATTGTCAACCGCTAAATCATTCTTTCCCCAACATTTTCCATATTCTTATATATCTTACAATCTTTCCTCGTCATTCTTCTCCCAAGGCCCATTATCCCCCTAAAAAATTGCTTTTCCGGTATAGAATTTATCGGCTTCTATCATATTTAACGAAATCCTACTTGCTTTTTTTCGACATATTTGCTATATTAACATTGGTGATTATGCGGTCGTGTGCGTTTGACTGCACCAGTGCCCGGTGCTCTCATCTCTCCTCGCATACAGCTGTAAAATTACTTCCCCTCTTTTCCGGCAGGCCGGCAGGATTCTCCTGCCGGTTTGCTATTTTTTATCCTATTGTTTTTTCAACAGACTGCAAAAACGCAGCTGCCGCCGGATGACAGATTTTCCATGCTTTTTCCCGGGAATGTTTCATATACTTTCTCTGTACAGCGGTCTTGAGAGATACCATATGCACGGAACCTGTACGGGATTTTGTCCGGGCTGTCTCTTCCGGTATCCCCGGATACGGAACATCCGGCCTGTCTTTTCATCAGTCATACAAAACTCCCCTGTTTTTGTTGCATTTTTGTATATAAAGTTTGCAAATTCTTGAATATTTTTTGATTTCCCTTGCAGGGAGAAGGGTTATATGGTATCATATTTGCATCCATGCAGAATCTGTCTACTCCACGCATGAGCGTTAGGCTTGTTTTGCAGTAAAAAAGGAGGAAATATCCGTCTGACTCGCGGTGCGGCAGTGTGGAGACCTGTCGTAATGTGGTGTCGCCCTTTGTGGTGACCACGAGGCACTTGGCGCGGATGCCCATGGGCCGGAGTCGTAAGCATATGGCAAAAGTATCTCTGAAAGGCATCATGAAGATTTATCCTCTCAGTGGTGACGACATCAAGAAGAACAAGAAGAAGAAAAAGAACACTGAGGAGCCCCAGCATGAAGATCGTGCTCAGCTTACCGTTACCGACAAGGGTGTTGTTGCTGTTCATGACTTCAATCTGGAAATTGCTGACAGAGAGTTCATCGTTCTGGTCGGCCCCTCCGGCTGTGGTAAGTCCACCACCCTGCGTATGGTCGCAGGTCTGGAAGAGATCACCGGCGGCGAGCTGTACATCGGTGACCGTCTGGTGAACGATGTCGCTCCCAAGGACCGTGATATCGCCATGGTCTTCCAGAACTATGCTCTGTACCCCCACATGACTGTTTACGAAAACATGGCTTTCGCTCTGAAGCTGCGTAAGGTTCCCAAGGAAGAGATCGACAAGAAGGTCAAAGAGGCCGCTGAGATCCTGGACATCACCCAGTACCTGGGCCGTAAGCCCAAGGCTCTGTCCGGCGGTCAGCGTCAGCGTGTTGCTATTGGCCGTGCTCTGGTTCGTGATCCCCAGGTCTTCCTGATGGACGAGCCTCTGTCCAACCTGGACGCAAAGCTGCGTAACCAGATGCGTGCTGAGATCATCAAGCTCCGTGAGCGTATCAACACCACCTTTATCTATGTTACCCACGACCAGACCGAGGCTATGACCCTGGGCGATCGTATCGTTATCATGAAGGATGGCTATATCCAGCAGATCGGCACTCCTCAGGAAGTGTTCAACCATCCTCACAACCTGTTTGTTGCAGGCTTCATCGGCACCCCCCAGATGAACTTCTTCGACACCAAGCTCATGAAGGAGAATGGCAAGTATGTTGTTGAGCTGGGCGGCGTCAAGGTCGAGCTGTCCGAGGAAAAGCAGGCTGCTCTGGCTGCCAACAAGGTCGAGCCTCAGGACATCGTTCTGGGTGTCCGTCCCGAGCACATCATCCTGAGCGACAAGGGTGTTGCTGCCAAGGTCGATGTGTCTGAGATGATGGGCTCCGCTATCCACCTGCACACCACCATGGCTGACGGCAAGGATGTCGTCATCGTTGTGCAGACCATGGACATGACCGGCCATCAGATTGCCAGCTTCACCATGGGCTCTACTGTTCACTTCTCCTTCAACGGCAACGTTGCTCATGTGTTCAGCAAGGCTACCAAGGAGAACCTGGAAGGCTAATTTATATTACATCAGAGGGGCTGTTTCCTTGGAAGCAGCCCCTTTTCTCTGTCTTTTTCGTTGACCCCCCGGCTCTGCAATGGTACAATAGCTCAAAAAGGAGGAATGGACATGTATCTTTCCATCGGCGATGATATGGCAGTACGGACCGAAACCATCCTTGGCATCTTTGATATGGACAACACCACCACCTCCAAGCACACCCGTCAGTTTCTCCGGATGGCAGAAGAGGAAGGACAGGTAGTCAGTGCGGCGGAGGATCTGCCAAAAGCCTTTATCCTCACCAGTGAATACGGTATGTTCCGGGTCTATCTTACCCAGTTCAGTGCAGCCACCCTGGAAAAGCGGCTGGAGGCCCTGAAGAAAAAAAGTATAGAAAGGACAATGCAATGAAGCTTCAAATGCCGAATCTGAAAGGCTGCCTCCGTAAAAACTGGGGCGCTCTGGCAGTTTTATTGGTGGCTGCGGTCCTCTTTACAGGACTTTACGCCTACACCCACCCCAAAGCTCCGGAAAGCTCCCAGGGGGCGGGAGAATATGCCGAATACGAAAGCGGTGTCGTGCGGGATATTTTGTCGGATTCCTGCGAGCAGGACCCCACAGCCGAAAACGCCTATCGGGGCAGTCAGTCCCTGCTGGTGGAAATCACCTCCGGTCAGTACAAGGGCCAGACGCACCTCACCAGCAACGCCGTGGGTCCCCTCTATGGAGAACCGGTGCAGGTGGGCGACCATGTCACCGTAATCCTCTCCACATATGCCGACGGAACGATTCAGTCTACCATCTATGAATTTGACCGCAGTACTCCCATCTACATTCTCGTGGGGCTTTTCTTCCTGACCACCATTGTGGTGGGTGGAAAAACCGGCCTGAAATCCATTCTGGGTCTGGTTTTCACCGTGGGCGTGCTCCTGACGCTCCTCATTCCCCTGCTTTTAAAGGGCTGGCCCACCATCCCCACCACCTTCCTGATGTGCGGATATGTAGCCATTGTCAGCTTTGTGGTGCTTGGGGGACTGAACCGGAAAATCATCTGTGCTGCTCTGGGTACCATTTCCGGTATGGCCCTGGCTATGGCCTTTGGTCTGATGGCCCAGAAGCTCACCCACATTGACGGTCTCAGAATCAACGATGTGGAGGCACTGCTCCAGCTGCGTCAGACCGGAACCCCCATCGGTCTGCGGGGCCTTCTGGTGGCAGGCATCATTATTTCTGCCCTGGGTGCCGTTATGGATGTGGCCATGTCCATTTCCTCCGCACTGTGGGAGGTCAAAACCGTAAATCCCACCCTGGGCCGGAAGGATCTGTGGCGCTCCGGTATGAACATCGGCCGGGACATGGTTGGCACCATGACCAATACTCTGATTCTGGCCTTTTTGGGCAGCGGCTTTACCCTGATTATTTATCTGTATTCCCTGAATCTCCCCTTCCATGAGCTGATGAGCTCCGCCTATATGGGCCTGGAGGTAGTCAGCGGCGTAGCAAGCGCCATCGGTGTCATTCTGTCCGTTCCTGTCACCGCTCTGCTTTGCGCTGTGTGCTTCTGCCATTCCAAAAAGAAGGGCTGAACTGCATAAAAGTGGGTTGGAGTCACTGGCTCCAACCCACTTGTTTACAGAATAAGTTACAAAACGGCGTTGTCCCACCCAGCAGTGAGACAACGCCGTATTTTTTAAATTTCGTTGGGCTCTACATGCCAGATTTCGTCTGCATACTGCCGAATGGTGCGGTCAGAGGAGAACTTGCCGGCGGAGGCAACATTCATCAGGCACTTCCGGCCGAAGGCCAGCCGATCGGCGTAGTCCCGGTTTGCACGGAGCTTGGTCTCCAGATAGGAGTCATAGTCCTTGAGGACAAAGTAGTGGTCGGGGCGATGCCAGGAAGCACCGTCCAGCAGAGCGTGATACAGCTCTCTCTGCTCGTCATCCGTAGGCACGGTACCATCCACCAGAGTGTCCAGTGCACGGCGCAGCTGGGGGTTGGTGTCGTAAATGCCACGGGCCCAGTAGGTGTCCTTAATGCTGTTGAGCTCTTCCACGGTGGCACCGAAGATATAGTTGTTCTCCAGGCCTGCCTCCCGGACGATCTCCACATTGGCACCGTCCATGGTACCCAGAGTGACAGCGCCGTTAAGCATGAGCTTCATATTGCCGGTGCCGGAAGCCTCGGTGCCCGCAGGAGAAATCTGCTCGGACACATCTGCAGCAGGAATGATATGCTCTGCATAGGAGCAGTTGTAGTTCTGCACAAAGACCACCTTCAGCAGGTCCTTTACGGCAGGGTCATTGTTGATCATCTTGGCCACCCGGTTAATAAAGCGGATGATTGCCTTAGCCCGGGCATAGCCGGGGGCGGACTTTGCGCCGAAGATATATGCGGTGGGATGGAAGTTCTGGAGGCTGCCGTCCTTCAGGCGGTAGTAAATATCCAGAACAGAGAGAATGTTCATAAGCTGCCGCTTATACTCATGGAGCCGCTTGACCTGCACATCAAACATGAAGTCGGGATTCAGGACCACACCCTCATTCTTTTCAATGACCGCTGCCAGCTGCTCTTTCTTCAGCCGCTTAATGGAATTGAACTGGCGCACCATGTCGTCGTCAATCAGAGGCTTCAGTTCGCTGAGCTTATCCAGATTGGTGAGGAAGTCGCCGCCTACCCGGTACTTTACCATCTGGGTCAGCTCAGGGTTGCACAGGCCCAGCCAGCGGCGGGGGGTAATGCCGTTGGTCTTGTTCTGGAACCGCTCAGGGTACACTCTGTACCAATCCTTAAACAGGTCATCCTTCAGAATCTGGGAGTGAATCTCTGCAACGCCATTGACATAAGAGGACACATACACAGACATATAGGCCATGTGAGCGGTGTTATCCCGGAGGATATACAGCTCAGGATGCTCGCTCTTGAGCTTGGCATCAATACGGCAGATGATATCGCAAATTTCAGGGACCACAGAACGCAGCAGATCCATGTTCCACTTCTCCAGGGCCTCGGTCATAATGGTGTGGTTGGTGTAGCAGAAGGTCTTCTGTGCCACAGCAAATGCCTGCTCGAAGGTCATGCCTTCCACCATAAACAGACGGATGAGCTCAGGAATGGAAATAGCGGGATGGGTGTCATTGAGCTGAATGGTGACAAAGTCAGCAAACCGGCTCAGATCGGTGCCATGGGCATCCTTGTAGGACCGCAGAATATCCTGCAGGGAGGCAGAGGACAGCACATACTGCTGCTTCACACGCAGGCGCTTGCCCTCCCAGGTGGAATCGTTGGGGTACAGCACACGGGTGATATCCTCGGCCTTGTTCTTTTCCGCCAGAGCCCGTGCATAGTCCTGTGCATTGAAGGCATCGAAGTCCAGCTCCTGCTCGGCTTCGCACTGCCACAGACGCAGGGTGCCGATGTTCTTGGTGCCATAGCCGATGACAGGCACATCATAGGGCACTGCCAGAACCACATGGTCGGGGAAGGCAATGCGGACGGCGTGACTGTAGCGGCGGTAGGACCAGGGATCTCCATACTTGGTCCAGTCGTCAGCGGTTTCTCTCTGACTGCCGTTCTCGTCAAACTTCTGCTTAAACAGGCCGAAGCGGTAGCGCAGGCCATAGCCGGACAGAGGGACATTGCAGGTAGCAGCGGAGTCCAGGAAGCAGGCAGCCAGACGGCCCAGACCGCCGTTGCCCAGGGCTGCATCTTCAATCTCTTCCAGGCAGGACAGATCTACACCGGCATTCATGAACACCTTTTTGAGCTCTTCCAGAATGCCCAGATTGTACAGGTTGCTGTATACCAGACGACCGATCAGATACTCAGCAGAGAAGTAGAATGCCTTGCGGCTGTTGGTACGGCTGTGCTTGCTCACAGCCCAGTCATCACTGATGGCTACCATGACCGCATGGGACAGTGCCTCGTGGAGCTCCTGGGGGCTGGCCTCCTGAAGGTTCACATCGCACTGGTATTTAAGCTGTGCTTCTGTCATTTTCAGAATGTTTTGACAATTCACGTTCATAATCAGTCTCCTCTATTGGAATCGCAGCCGCACGGAAGCGGTCACGGAGTTTACTTGTTTTTTGCCCTGTCCCGCCCATACATATGGGTCAGGTGGTTGATTTTTTCTGCCAGAGGCTCTGCAAACAGGCCCTCCTGCACACGCCAGGTCCAGTTATCGCCGGACAGCGAACCGGGGAAATTCATCCGGCTTTCCGCTCCCAGACCCAGATAATCCTGAATTTGGGCCACAAACAGGTCCGAAACCGAAGCCATACCGCTGCGGATCATGCCCCAGGCATAGCCCTCCCGGTCATTGAGGCCCATATACTCTCTGGCATACTCCACCGTCTCCGGGGATGCCTCATCGAACCACTGCTGCACCGTCTGATTGTCGTGGGTTCCGGTGTAGCACACCGAATTTCTGGTGTAGGCATGGGGCAGATAATCGCTGGGCGGCTCTTTCGAGTCAAAGGCAAATTCCAGCACCTTCATCCCGGGATAGCCGGAATCCTGCTGAAGCTTGCGAACCTCCTGGGTGAGATAGCCCAAATCCTCTGCAATGAACCGCAGCCGGGGCAGATTCTCGTGGATGGCTCTGATAAAATCTTCACCGGGGCCGGGGAGCCACCGGCCGTTTTTAGCGGTGGAATCTTCCGCAGGCACGGCCCAATAGCTTTCAAAGCCCCGGAAATGGTCCAGACGAATCACATCATACATCCGGCTTGCAGACTCCAGGCGGCGCAGCCACCAGGCATAGCCGCTTTCCTTCATCCGGTTCCAGTCATACAGGGGATTTCCCCAGAGCTGGCCGTCTGCCGTGAAGGCATCGGGGGGCACGCCTGCCACCATAGTGGGTCTGCGCTGCTCATCCAGCTGGAAAAATTCGGGGTTTGCCCACACATCCGCGGAATCCAGAGGCACATAGATGGGCACATCTCCGATCATGCCGATGCCCTTGTCTCTGGCATAGGCTCTCAGCTTTCCCCACTGCTCAAAGAACTTAAACTGGAGGAAATACTGGAAAACAATCTTATATTTCAGCTTTTCCCGATATTTCTGCATTTCTGCGGGGTCCCGCAGACGCAGGCCCTGGGGCCAGCTGAGCCACTCAGCACCGGAAAACTCCTCCTTGAGGGCCATAAACAGGCCATAGTCCGGCAGCCAGGGATTGGTCTTTACAAATTCCTGAAATGCCCGGTTCGGCATTCCGATAAAGCGCTCATAGGCCTTATAGAGGACCTTGCAGCGATTTTCATACAGTGCGCCGAAGTCCACCCGTCCGGAATCCTGTCCCCAGGAGATTCCTTCCAGCTCCTCTGCCCGCAAAAGGCCCTCTTCCACCAGCGTATCCAGGTCAATCAGATAATGGTTTCCGGCAAAGGCAGAAAAGGACTGATAAGGGGAATTGCCGCAGCCTGTAGGGGACAGGGGCAAAACCTGCCAGTAGGACTGACCTGCCTTCTCCAGAAAATCCAGAAACTTCCGGGCCTCTGCGCCCATGGTGCCTATTCCGTAGGGACCGGGCAGCGAGGTCACATGCATCAGAATTCCGCTTGTTCGCATGGTGTTCCCTCCTCATCATCCAAGCTTGGGTGTTTTCTCTCCAGCAATACACATGGCACAGCTCTGCCATGCAGCCCCGGAATCTCTTCACACCCTCTGAAGGTTCCGGGCAGTCGGTTATAAAATGGTAGCCACTTTCAGAATGGAATATTCCTCCGTTTCCGGCCGCCGCTGTCCGCCGCTGGCGTATGGTCTCGCCTGAAATCCCATCCGACTCCGGACAGGAACCACTTTCCGGGCAGAAGCACACGCTGCGTTTCACAAATAATCCCCCGGGCTTCCCATTGACGTAGCCTGTCAGAGAAACACGGGGGGTTCTTGCAGGGATTGGGGCAGCTTTTCCAAAAATACCATTGCCATTGCGGCAGAAACATTTTAAAGTAGCTACATTTTACCAAAATATCGTTCTCATTTCAATCGTTTTCCATTGCTCTCCTCTTTTTCTCTTTTTCCCCCAAATCTCAGACACAAGTTTTATGAAATTTGTACATCTATTTTCACAAACTTGGCGGTACATCCCCCCTGTTTTTAGTCATTCCTTATAAACCCATCGATGTATCACAATACTATCAAGCCAGTTTATTCTGTACTTTGCATTTTTAAACTGGATTTTCACTATGATAGCCTATTGACAAATTAAAACCGCAATGGTACAATGTCCCTGTTCCAAGCACACTCTGGAGGAAGGGAGAAACGCATGATGAAAAAGCTGCATACTGTCGTTATGAATATGATGGAAATGTGCATGTGCTCCATGTGCATGCTTTGCTGTGCCCTTTTTCCGATGCGCTTTCTGTCATACCAGAGATAACCGGCTGAGCCGAAACTGAGTTTGTATTGCAGAGGGATGCTTCATCGGAAGCTTCCCTCATTTTTTTATGGAAAGGAGCGGTCTCCCATGAAAACCATGGCTGCGATCCTCACCCGCACAACCCTGACCAATCAGCGAATGTGTCCCTGTGTTTTATCTTTCATGCTTTAAATCCTATGAAACACAACACATAAAGGAGCTTGTTTATTATGAAAAAGGTCATTTCTCTTCTTCTCACTTCCATTATCGCCCTGTCTCTGGTTTTTACCGGCTGTTCCAATGAGGGAGCCATTGTCATCGGCATTCCCAACGACACCACCAACGAAGCCCGTGCCCTGCTTCTGCTTCAGGAAAACGGTATCATCACCCTGAAAGAGGGGGCCGACATCACCGCCACCATCCGGGACATTGAGACCAAGCCTCAGCATCTGGAGTTTAAGGAAATCGAGGCCGCTCAGCTTCCCGCCACTCTGAACGATTTGGACTATGCCATTATTAACTCCAACTATGCCATTGACGCAGGCATGGACCCCACCACCCAGAGCCTCATTACAGAGGGTTCTGCCTCTGCCTACAGCAATATTCTGGCTGTAAAGGTCGGCAGTGAGACCTCCCCCAAGATTCTGGCCCTGAAGGCCGCTCTGGAGAGTCAGCAGGTGGCAGACTACATTGCAGCCACCTACGGCGGTGCCGTGGTCAGCACCGTGGAGAATCCCACGGACGGCTTTGATGCCGCTGTGGATTATTCCGCTCTGGCCGGTCAAACCATCAAGATCGGTGCTTCCCCCGCTCCTCACGCTGAGATTCTGAAAATCGCCCGGGAAATTCTGGCATCCAAGGATATTACCCTGGAAATCATGGAGTTTACTGACTATGTTCAGCCCAATCTGGTGGTGGCCAGCGGAGAGCTGGATGCCAACTACTTCCAGCACCTGCCCTATCTGGAGGACTTCAATGCCCAGAACGGCACTGACCTTGTGAGTGTTTCCGCCATTCATGTGGAGCCCATGGGCCTCTATGGCGGCAAGCAGAGCAGTCTGGATGCTTTGAAGTAAGAAACGATTTGGTTGGGCCGCTTCCGACGGCCCAACTCCCCGGCTGGAGGTTCCTATGATTGAGATAAAAAACCTGACAAAAACCTTTCCCGGCGCAGACGGCGGCGTGGAAGCATTAAAAGATGTCTCCCTCACCATTCACAACGGAGATATTTTCGGCATCATCGGCATGAGCGGTGCCGGTAAATCTACCCTGGTGCGGTGCATCAATATGCTGGAGCGGCCCACAGAAGGCGCTGTCCTCATTGACGGGCAGGATGTGGGGGCCCTGAGTCAAAAGGAGCTGCGGAAGGTTCGCCGGAATGTGACCATGATTTTCCAGGGCTTCAACCTGCTGCAGCAGCGAACCTGCCTCAAAAATGTATGTTTTCCCCTGGAGCTTGCCGGGGTTCCCAAGGCAGAAGCAAAAAAGCGTGCTCTGGAGCTGCTGGAAATCGTAGGACTTCCCACCAAGGCCGATGCCTACCCGGCACAGCTCTCCGGCGGTCAGCAGCAGCGTGTGGCAATCGCCAGAGCTTTGGCCACAGACCCCAAGGTTCTTCTGTGTGATGAAGCCACCTCTGCACTGGACCCCAACACCACCCACTCTATTCTGGAGCTGATCCGGGAGATCAACCGCAAACTGGGGATCACCGTAATCATCATCACCCACCAGATGAGCGTGGTGGAAGAGGTCTGTAACCGTGTGGCCATTCTGGATGCAGGCACCGTGGTGGAGGAGGGCGATGTCGGCACCGTCTTCTCCAGCCCCAGGTCCAAAGCCGCCCGGCGGCTGGTGTTTCCTGAGGGGGTACAGGAAATTCTCAATCCCTGCCGGGGAGAGCATCGCCTGCGTGTGGTGTTCAACGGCGCCCAGACCACCCGAACTCCTCTGATTTCCCAGATGGCCATAGAGCTGGGAATCCCTGCCAACATTCTTTCTGCCTCTACCCGTCCCATCGGTGACAAGGTCTATGGCAATATGCTTCTGAGTATTCCCGGCAATCAGCAGGAGCTGCAAAAAGCCATGAACTATCTGAAGTTGGTTCCCAATGTGTTCATTGAGGAGGTTACAGACCATGCTGAATAATCTTTTTTCTCCGGAGGCCGTACAGGAGGCATTGGAAATCCTGAAAACCGAATTTCCCATGGCACTTTGGGAAACCTTCTATGTCACCCTGCTTTCCACCGCCTTTGCCATTGTGATTGGCCTGCCCCTGGGCATTTTACTGGTGGTGGGGCAGCCCAAGGGCATCTGTCCTATGCCCAGGTGGCTCATGTCCCTTCTGAACGGGATCATCAATCTGCTGCGCTCTGTGCCCTTCCTGATTCTTATGATTATCCTGATTCCCTTCACCCGGGCCATTGTAGGCACCTCTGTGGGCACCGTGGCCTCCATCGTGCCTCTGGTGGTTGCGGCATTTCCCTTCGTGGCACGGCTGGCAGAAACCAGTCTCCGGGAGATGAACCCCAATATTATAGAAGCCGCTCAGAGTATGGGGGCTTCTCCCATGCAGATCATCCGGAAGGTACTGCTTCCTGAGAGCATTCCCAGCCTTCTTTCCAATGCCACCACCGCCATTACCACCATCCTGGGGTATTCCGCCATGAGCGGCATCATTGGCGGCGGCGGTCTGGGCAAGATCGCCATTAACTACGGATACTACCGCTATAAGAACCTGGTTATGATCCTGGCTGTTGTCCTGCTGGTGATTCTGGTGCAGATTTTCCAGTCCCTTGGCACCCGTCTGGCATCCGGATGTGACCGCAGAAAAAAACATTCCTGAATAAAGTTGCCCCCCACAAGGGACAGAATTTCTGTCTCCTGTGGGGGGTCGTGTTATGATTGGTTCTGAAGCATGGCCGGAGACTTCCGGCCGGCCCTAAGGCTTAGCAGCAGCCATTGTTGTTGTCGCAGCCACCGCACATGCAGCCACAGTTGTTGCCGCCGCAGCAGTTGTTATTGCCATAGCAGCCACCGTTACCGCAGAAGTTACCGCCACCGCAGCAGCAGAACAGGATCAGGAGAATGAGCCACCAAGCGTTGTTACCACAGCCACAGAAACCAGAATTGCAATTCATAATTTGTACCTCCAGATCAATTTTTATTGGGCGGATTCACCGCTCATTCCATGGTATTCCGGAGGCCCAAAAGTGTGCATCAAGAAAATAATTCTTCTATGGGAGCAAAACGGTAGCCCTCTGCCTCCCATTTGGTAAGCAGCTCGTCCAGGATTTCCCCGTTGGTTTTGGAGGTGCTGTGCAGCAGCACCACGGCTCCCTTATGGGTTCGGGGCAGGAGCTTGGAAAAAGCCTCATCGTGGCTGGGCTGGCTGTCGTTGTTCCAGTCCACATAGGCCAGAGACCAGAATACGGTCCGATAGCCCAGCTCCTGGGCCATACGCAGGTTGTCCTCGCTGTAGATTCCCTGAGGCGGCCGGTAATATCTGGGAAGCTCCTGCCCGGTTACCTGACGGAACAGGTCTTCTACCTCCTTCAGTTCCTGGGCAAAGGTGGCCTGGTCCCCGATTTTAGACATATCGTAATGATGGGCCGTGTGATTTCCCACGGTATGGCCCTCCTGCACCATCCGCTTGACCAGTTCCGGATTCCGCTCCAAATAGTTTCCCACCAGGAAAAATGTGGCCGGTGCCTCATGTTTTTTTAGGGCATCCAGAATTTTGGCAGTCTGTCCGTTTTCATATCCGGCATCAAAGGTCAGATACAATACCTTTTCCTCTGTCTCATCCACATAGGCGGCATCATATTTTTCCAGGCTTCCGACAGAAGCATTTCCCACGGGAGCCTGTCCCTGAGTCTGGAAGCTGAGGCCCCAGGAGCCGGTTTCAACGGCTCTGTCACCGCTGCCCACCAGAAGGAAGGCCGCTGCCAACGCCACAGCATAGATACAAATGCCAACATCTCGTTTTTTCATAAAAATCACCCCGGTCAAGCCTATGCGGCCCGTCCGGGGTTTATTTCTCAGGTTCTTCGGTTTTCATAGGCCAGGGCACCCAGAAGCAGATAAAATACCGGGCTTACCACACTCTGGCTGATGCCGAACAGCGCATGGATTCCATAGCCCAATACTGCCAGTACCAGAGCCAGATTTTTTTCATTTAAGTTTTTCAGCGCCGGAATCAGGACCGCTGCCAAAAGGCCCAGATAAAACATCATGGCGGGAAGGCCCATATTGACCCAAAGATTCAGATATTCATTGTGGGCCGCATCCACATTGGTGCGGCGTACACTCCCATCCGGCAGCTCTCTGGTGAATATGATTTCCGACCTGCGCTGATAGGTGTCCGGGCCGCCGCCCAGGAGCGGCCGCTCTATTCCCAGCTTCACCGCCTCTTTCCAGATGGCGATGCGGCTGGACCCCATGGTATCCGGCGGATTCCCGTGAAGCAGCTGAGACAGGCCGGAAATGGTGGTATTTTCTCCGGAATAGAACCACAGAAATACCAGGATCAGCACTACAAGCACCAAAGCCGTAAGCAGCAGAATTTTTGCAAATCCGGGAAAGGCCCGTCCTTTCAGCGGTCTCAGCCAAATCCCCGCAAGGAAGGCCAGAACCGTCAGGACGGCAAGAAGCCACTGTACCGCTCCCCAGTTGAACCAGGTGGTCAGGGTCGTTCCGTCATATGCATAGCCCAGGGCCGACTTTCCCAAAACGCCCAGCAGCAGAACCCCCAGGATTTCTCCCATACGGTCTATTCCGATTCCCTTGTACAGGCACAGGGGAAACAGGGCCGCAAAGCTGAGGCCAATGGCCACAGGGCCTGCGGAAACTTCGCTGCACATCAGTGCCATCCAGGAGGCTCCGCCTGCAATGAGGCAGAAAAAGCGGCTGCGCTTTTTGTCCACAGCGTAAGCGCCCAGAAGAAACAGCGTTGCCATTGTCAGAAAAGCAGACAGCAGATCCACATTTCCGATGGTTCCCATATATTCTCCGCTGTATTTCAGGCCCCGGTCGTGAAAGCGCAGATGTTCCGGGAACAGATTCAGAGGATTGAACTGAAAAAACTGGAGACAAACAATGATAAGTGTCACAATCCCCGTGATTCCCAGACCGATTTTCTGATATTTTCCCACTTCTCCCCACAGGGCCATGGCGCAGAAAAGGAGCATATACAAGGCCATGGTCAAAGCGCCCTCATGCCGCCGATTTCCCCACCACACCAACTCTTTATATTCTGAAGCCAGTGCAGACAGAACCACCATCAAAAGAAAGGCCCCGGCAAACAGGAAGGGAATCCAATCCTTTTTGGAAAGTCCGGGGTTCTTCCGCAGTGCCGGGATGCAACCCAGCAGGAACACGCCGGAGGCTCCCAGAAACAGGATATGCTTTGGGCCTACAATGCTTCTGTATCCCGCGGCGGGAACCCACAGAATAAAGACCGTACTGAAAAACAGGAGCCAAAGGCTCGCCCACTTCTGCGGGCTCCACCGGTTCCGAATCAAAGGGGCAGCTCCTCTATGGTTCCCCGACAGACTATGGTGGCAGGGCCGGTCAAAAGCAGCTGTGTCACCTTTCCTGCCTCACAGGTCACATCCACCTGCAAAGTCCCGCCGGGATTTTCCACCAGAACCGGGCCTTCGGAAACCTGTCCGGTTACGGTAAGATAGGCCGCCAGAGAGCCGGTTCCCGTGCCGCAGGCCAGAGTGAAGTCCTCTACCCCCCGCTCAAAGGTGCGAATCAGCACATGGTTCGGGCCTAAAAAGTCGTAGAGGTTGGCATTGGCTCCCTTGGGATAGGCACTGTCATAGCGCAGGGCACGACCCATAGGGCGAAGCTCCTCCAGGGTCTTGTCCTTTAACCCCGGCACATGCAGCAGGCCATGGGGAACGCCGGGATCGCCCAGCTCCGCATAGCCCGTAAGGCCCAGTGCCGTGGGCCGCCGGGTATCCAGCACAGAAGGCAGATTCAGGTGCACCCGGTAGCTTTCCTTGTCCAGTCTGGTGCCTGTCACCAGGCCGGCGGTGGTTTCCACCTTCTGGGTCTGCCCTGCCAGCCCCATTTCATATCCATAGCGGCAGATGCATCTTGCTCCGTTGCCGCACATCTCGCCTATGGAGCCGTCGGCGTTATAAAAGCGCATTTTATAGTCTCCGCCTGCCTGGGCAGGCTCCACTGCCATGAGGCCGTCCGCTCCGATGGACAGACGACGGCGGCACAGTACCTTTGCAATGCGGCTGAGCCGCTCCGAATCTGCCCAAAGGCTCCGATTGTCCAAAATGATAAAGTCATTTCCCGCTCCGGTCATTTTCCAGAACTCCATGGCCATCTCCTCCTATACAGTTCAATTTCTATGGGTATTTTATCAGGTTATTTCCCGTTTGTATAGGGTCAATCCTGCCATATGGCGGGCAGAATCTGCCTTCCTCCGGGATTGACTTTGCCATAGCCTGTTTGGTACAATAGAGAAAATGGAGTGTCATGGGCGAAAATCGCCGTTTTGGGGGTATCAGTTCCCCTGTCAACTGAAATTTATCCTACAAGGAGTCATTTTATGGACCCTCATGCTTTATATTATCAGGATTCTCACAAAACAAGCTTTGAAGCCAAGGTTTTAACCTGCACGGAAGAAAAAGGCCGCTATCTTATCACGCTGGACAATACTGCCTTCTACCCCGAAGGCGGCGGTCAGCCTGCGGATTGGGGCACTCTGGGAAGTGTCAAGGTACTGGATGTACAGGAAAAGGAAGGCTGCATTGTCCATACCTGTGATGCACCTTTGCAGCCTGAGCAGGTGGTAGAAGGTCACATTCAGTGGGAACGCCGCTTTGATTTCATGCAGCAGCATTCCGGTGAGCATATCCTCTCCGGTCTGATTCATGCCGCCTACGGATTCCACAATGTGGGCTTTCACATGGGCGCAGACACCGTCACCATCGACTTTGACGGCATGATTCCCCAGGAGGACCTCCCTGCTCTGGAGGCCAAGGTCAACGAGGCCATCTGGAAAAACTTCCCGGTGAAAACCTGGTTTGCCACCGAAGAAGAATTGTCCCGTCTTCCCTACCGGAGCAAAAAGCCTCTGTCCGGCGTGGTGCGTCTGGTGGAATTCCCCGGCTATGATCTGTGCGCCTGCTGCGGTACCCATGTGGACTACACCGGAGAGATTGGTCTGCTGAAAATCCTCTCCCGGGTGAAATTCCATCAGGGTGTCCGCATGGAAATCGTCTGCGGCGGCAGAGCACTGCGCTACCTGTCCCAGGTACTGGAGCAGAACCGCATGGTCTGCCAGACCTTCTCTGCCAAGCCTCTGGAGACCGGAGCCGCCGCAAAAAAGGTACAGGAAGACATGGAAAGTCTGAAATATCGAGTGGGTGCCTTGGAAAATCAGATTTTTGACACCATTGCCCAGGCCCATGCAGGGGCACATAATCTGGTGCTCTTTGAAGAGTCCATCTCCCCGGATGGCCTGCGCCGACTGGCGGACAAGCTGGGCGCAAACACCACCGGCTTCTGTTTTGTCCTGTCCGGAAACGACCAAGAAGGCTACCGCTTTGCCGCCAACAGCAAAGAACTGGACCTTCGTCCCCTTGCAAAGGAAATGAACAACACCCTCCATTCCCGTGGCGGCGGCAAGCCTGAATTCATTCAGGGTAGCATCCCTGCCACAAAAGAGGCCATCGAAGCCTTCCTGGGAGCATATTAACCTTTTCAAGTTATTTTCAAAAAGAGCTGCCTTCCGGCAGCTCTTTTTCTAAATTTCTCCCTAAAATCATATTACCAGTCCCTGAATGGCATTAAAAAACTATCCCATAAGGAAGTTTTTGAGAGATACGGTACAGTCCTGTTTTGGGACCGTACCGTATCTTCTTTTTATGCGATGAAACGGCAGTACCAAGCGAAGGCTTCATCTTGGCGAGCATCTTCTTTAGATTGTCACGGCTACCAAAGAGGGTATTTTCAGGGATACCCTGATACCCAAGCTCTCTACAGAACAGAAACAGCAGATGCCAAAAAATCCCGACATCTGCTGATCTTTTTTATACGCCTTTCTGCGGAGGTTTTAGGAGCCAACTCCTAACGATTGCACCGTTTTACGACTCTTAGGAGTATAAACGGTATGCTCGCTAAGATGATGCAGACACTTTCCCCCGAAAACCTACCTCTATTTTCTATATTCGCTACCCTTATGAATATGCATTCGGATTTCATAAGTGTTAAGAGAATCTGAATTAGTCGAACACTAATTGAAATTCTGCTCCAGCAACTGCGCAACAATTTTAAGACACACATCTGAGGACTTACGATACATTGCAAGAAATTCCTCTTTTCCTCCATTAAGGCTATCAGAAATACCCTTAATAAA
>RCNH01000226.1_pt1 | contig 26216 bp, 19 predicted proteins | sample 2041161 | NCBI WGS metagenome assembly RCNH01 (sample SAMN09708215, study PRJNA481090) | Feces metagenome, whole genome shotgun sequencing project. | biome: feces | host: Leptonychotes weddellii | place: Antarctica: Sion Island | collected 2010-03-01 | reverse complement strand
AGCTCGTTACCTGGACGGTGCAAGCAAACCTTACGAAGCTGACCAATTTCGCTAGTGACATGAATGCCCTTGCTCATGTTGCCTCCTTAATTGCAAAAATATGCAAAACGATAGGTTTAGTTGTCGGGGAACTCTTATAAGTTTCCGCAACTCGTATGCCCCTACTATACATCACAAATTTCAAAAATCACGCCGTCCTGCTGAACGGTATATTCTTCAATCCAAACGGATTAACCACGTCTAATTTGTGAAGTATTTGTAAATGGGTAACCCTATACACCTATATCTACCTGCATAAATGTAAAACAATGAATTTAGCTACTTCATAAAATTTTGACTTGTACATCAATAAAAATACATTTTTCAAACGAATTACTTTAATTTCTTATGAAAATTGGCTCAAAATTTTTGAGAATTTTATGACGGAAGCACAATTCATAGCATTTTGTACATCAATTCAAAAATTCCAAGCTAAGAATTTGTGTTAGTGATGGCTAATTTTTATCCTTATACAAAACGAAGTAGCTAAATTATTTATGTATATATACAGAAAGTGAATGATTTTATTCATGACGCGAAACCGCGGGTGGTAAGCGAAGGAGGTTAGGACAACCTCCCCACGATAAGCAATCGAACTTCCGGCCACCTCCCCAATGCGTAGATTTAATTAGAGCATGTGGGTTTATTCACTCTCACGACCCACCTGAGTGCAACCTTGTATACTAATATGTAAGAAATTCAAAGACGTAAGGAATACCATGTCTGATACATACACATTAACCATCGAGCGCATGAGCAACTCAGCCGATGCAATCGCTACCCTTCCAGATGGAAAGATCTGCTTTATTAAAGATGCAATCCCAGGAGATGTAGTTGAGGCTCAGTTAACTCAAAACACAAAGAGTTTTGCACGCGCTCAGATTACCAAGATCATCCAGCCTTCTGAATATCGTGTAACCCCTAAGGTTTCCCCTCAAACCATAATGACAGGCTGTGACTGGGCTTTCATCGACCCTGCAATGCAGCGCGTATATAAAAGATCGAATGTTGTGGACTCGTTAGTCAGACTTGGTCACTTCGACCGCGAAGAGGCTGAAAGCCTCGTAGGAGATATTCGCCATACCGATGAAGAATGGGGATATCGCAACAAGCTTGAGCTTGGATACAGTACTAATAAGCACAATAAGGCTCTCATCGGCATGCATATGCCTGAGACCAATGACCTTGTAAAGATTGACACCTGCGAGCTTTTGCCTAAGCAGTTCCAAAAGCTTCCAAAGTCTATCGCAGGAGCTCTCTCCTACCTTTCTAACTCTCATAATCTTGAGTTCGACCGCATTGGAATTCGCTGTTCTAAGAGGACAAAGAACGTTGAAGTTGCCCTTTGGACAAACCCAGGTCCTTTCCCTCGCGCTCAAGTAGCAAAGGTTTTGCAAGATAGCACCAAGACCACAAGCATCGTACGTGTTATGAGCAAAGGTCCTGCTAAAGCACGTAAAATTGTAGGAGTTGAAAGACTTGCTGGACAGGGTAGCTGGAGTGAAACCATCGGCGACTTCACCATGAAGCTCTCCGCACCTTCCTTCTTCCAGGTAAATACCAAGGCAGCAGAGATTCTCATCAACCTCGTGATGGAGGGGCTCGACCCTCAGGAAACAGACGTTGCTATGGATCTGTATTGTGGTGCGGGAACCTTCACTCTTCCTTTAGCTAAGCGTTGTGAATATGTTCAGGCAGTAGAGTCTTATGGTCCAGCTGTTAGAGATCTCAGGCGCAACCTTGAGGCAAACCAGATCGTAAACGTTGAGGCTATTGGCGGAGATGCAGGAAGGGAATTCCCTGAAGAGCCAGCTGACATCATCGTAGTAGACCCTCCAAGAGCAGGTCTTCACGAAGACGTAATCAAGCAGCTCTCAGAGCAGCCAGCCCGAGCTATCGCTTACGTTTCTTGCGACCAAGCAACCTTAGCTCGAGATCTCAGAAGATTCATCGAGAAGGGGACCTTCAAGCCAACAAGCGTAACCCCAGTTGACCTGTTCCCTCAAACCCATCACGTCGAAACAGTCACCTTCCTTCATAGAGCATAAGCTACAAAGAGCGTAAGTGTTGAGGCACTCACGCTCTTTTTTTCTTAGCACCTCATGGGTGTAAAAGGTTTATCATTACATGAAGAAGTTATACAACTACCTAAGGAAGCATATGATTCTTGCAAGCAACTCCCCTCGTCGCCTCCAACTTCTGAAAGAAGCGGGAATTTCACCTCGCGTGCATGCAGAGGACATCGATGAGGGTATATACACCACCAAAGATGAGATTTTCCTTCAGCTTCCCCTTGCAAAAGCACAAGCCGCAATTCAAACCCTTGAGCCTCTCGCAGATGAGGACCTTGTTATAGCTGCAGATACTACCGTTTGGATCGATGACATCGTTTTGGGCAAACCTGCCGACAACGATGATGCAATGAGGATGCTCAAGATGCTCTCGGGCAAGACTCACAACGTTACAACAGGAGTAGCTATCTGCAAGGTCGCAGCTCAGAGTAATGAAATTGTCGAGACTCACACCTTTGCCGAAACTACAAAGGTAACCTTCTACGAGCTTTCTGATGAGGAGATTGCCTCTTATGTTGAATCAGGTGAGCCGCTCGACAAAGCTGGATCTTACGGAATTCAAGGTATGGGCAGGCTGTTTGTACAGGGAATTGAAGGAGATTACTTTAATGTAGTCGGCCTTCCTATCGCACGTCTTGTGCGTGAGATTCATCAGATGCAAAATTCCTAGACAGTAAGGATGTATATGAGTGAGAAGAAACAAGCTATTCAAATCGATGACATATATATGGGTCACTACACAGACCTTGAACATGGAACCGGATGCACGGCAATCGTTGCACCTAAGGGTGCAATCTGTGCGGTAGATGTGAGAGGAGGAGCTCCGGCAACTCGCGAGTGTGATCTTCTATCTCCTGAACGTACCGTTCAAAAAGCACACTGCGTGATGCTGAGCGGAGGCTCTGCTTATGGACTTTCCGCAGCTACAGGAGCTATGGAGGTGCTTGAGGATGCCTCTATTGGATTTGATGTAGGGGCTGGGAAAGTGCCAATTATCCCTTCTGCCTGCTTGTTTGACCTTTATTGCGGCTCGTTCGATGTACGTCCTGATGCTAACTGCGGACACATTGCTGTACAAAATGCAATGGGTGACGATAAGGGCGCAGATCAGCAGGGAAATATCGGTGCGGGATGTGGCTGTACGGTTGCTAAGTTTGCAGGATTTGACCACGCCATGAAAGGCGGCTTGGGAATTGGAACGAAGACGGCAGGAGATCTTGTAGTGCAAGCTGTCGTTGCTGTAAATGCGTGCGGTGATATCTACAATCCTGAGACCGGAGAGCTTATGTGTGCTCCTTGTTTTGAACAGGATGGCAAGGACTTCCTTACACCTTCAGCTCAAATTTTGAAGAAGGCGCAAAACGATATTCCTCTGAATATCACCAATACAACTATCGGCTGCATAGTAACGAATGCAAAACTCACCCAAGCTGAAGCTAAGCGCGTGGCAATCATGGCTCATGATGGGTATGCAAGATGCATCAATCCTACCCACTCTCCCCTCGATGGTGATGCCCTCTTTGTAATGGCAACCGAGTCCTGTGAGGCAGCGCTCGAGCTTGTAGGGGTACTTGCTCAAGAAGCAGTTGAGGAAGCCATCATCAATGCCGTTGTCCACGCTGAAGCCCTCCATGGATACAAGGCATATTCAGATCTTAAGAAATAACTTACATAATGGTCTTACGCTTTTGCGTAGGGCCATTTTTTGTGGCGATGATGATGGCGGGAGACAGAACTCAGGGGTTCTTAGTGGGATAGAATATAGTTCGAGGTAAAAGCACAACAGTGTGTTTGGTTAAGAAGTTAATTAAATTAGAACTCTAAGTATTGAACCTTCTGGGGTTTAGTCTGGCGGGCGTAATTTCATAGTCTGAATCATAGGGCGTGTGCATGTAGTTCATCCCACGGCAGCCCTGCCCCGAGCTGAAAGTTTCTATATTTAATGTAATATGATGGATATAATGTTTCTATAGAAGCTCATGCAAAAGCAAATCTTACAAATAGCTATGAAGCAACAACGAAAGAATGGTACAAAAATGGTTACCTCAAAGATAATAAAACGAACGGAAGATGAAATCATTTATGAGTATTTACCTGAAGGTAATCTTAGGCCTGGCTATATCTACATTGATCTCATATTGAACAAGGTACAAGTTGAACCATCTCCAGATGATGAGACCCATCACTACTTAGACCACGTATACTTTGGAATTAACACTTACTATATTGAAAATCATGAATTCCCAGAGATGGTTAATCGTTGCTGGGGTTAATTACGCTAAACAAGTAAAACCTTATCGACCACTCATATATTTTGACCTATAGGTCCCAATGCATACCTGATTAGTGATCACATTATTCTAAAACTGAAGGGATGAAAGCTTATGCTTTCATCCCTTTTCTCAATTCCACTAATTAATTTATGTGACTGTTATTCTAATTAATTCCCCTTCCGATCCGTAGGAATAGCTGTATCATTATTTGCAGAACCTGCTTTTAGTTGTTCCTTGAGCATGTTTTCTGTTGGCATGTCTTTTAGGATTGTCTGAAAATCCTGCATATACTCGCTTTGAAAAAGGCGCCACCAAAACACTGCTTTAATCCTTCTGTTGACCTTTTGGCTCTATAAATCCAAATCATAGAACGTAGCTGACAGTTGATACCACCTTCTATTCGGTTAATTGTGGATGGTATGGGACCTTCTAAAAGCAGTTTTTTCATATATATAACCGAACAGTGCATTGCTATTTAAAATAAAGTTCACCTTAACTAACATTTGTACATTCTATGAAGAGTACCTCTCATATAGCCAACAGAAAAACAATTTGAATTCGTATATTTCCAACCAGAATATAAACAACCCTAGAGCCCTCACATCACTGTCTAATTAGTGCTACTACCTCGACTTTAGCACCTCAAGCTTGATTAAATGCGTTCTCACACTCCACCTTCCCCTGCTTAACGGATGAGCACTTATCTACAACGGCATGAAATATATCGAACAATCTATTCAAAATTGCTAATTTTTCAGCAAATAATATACCGTTTCTAAATGTTACCTAAGGTTGACATATCCCCCTTCACTTCATATAGTTACCCACGACTAACATTTACGAGTATGTTGAAAGGTTGTATATGAAACTGAACAATAAGTCAGCAGCAACCCTCGCTGTTGCATGTGGTCTATCTCTTATGGTCACTCTTCCTGAGACCGCTATGGCTCACGAAGACGCTAACACCACCGAGAGCAACACACCAGCAAACGCCGAGGTAGTAGATACCGTCTCCCCTCTTGATGAGGCACAGGTTAACCTCGATGTAGCAAATAAAGTTGTAGAGGAAAAGCAGAGGGAAGTTTCAAAGGCTCAAGATCTTATTGACAATCATGGAACTTCAGCTGCTATCCAAAAGGACCTCGATACTGCAAACGCAAAGGTTAAAGAGGCAAACACAGAGCTTGAAGGTGCTCAGTCTGACCTGAAGGCGAAGGAAGATTCCCTTGCTGACCAAAACAAGCAGAAGGTAGAGACTGAAGGTACAATCGACACCCTAAACGGCGAGATCGAGAAGACAACTCAGGATAAAACCAATGCTCAGTCCTCCAAAGATGACGAGATTGCAGAGGCTCAAGAGAAGTCAGACAAACTTGCGAAAGAAGTAGCTTTCCAGGAGAGTCGTGTGAAGCGCGCTCAGACCTCCCTCGATATTGCGAAAGGCCTTCTTCAAGATGAGGCTGCAAAGAAAGAGGCAGCTCTTGCCGAGAGGGCAAAGCTTATTGATTTGGGCGACATTGAAGAGCTTGATGCGCAGCTTGCAGCTCTCGACAAGAATATCGAGAAGTATCAGGAGGAAGTTGAAAGCGCACAGGATGACTATGCCAAGAAAACTGAGCGTCTCAATGAAGTAACTCAGAAGCGAGATCAGGCTCAAGCAGCTCTCAATGCCCTTGAGGAGAAGAAGCGCAATCTCAAGGATATGGATCTTATTGTCGTCCATGAACAGCAGTTCAAAAGCGAAGCTTTGAAGGATGCTGCCCTTGCAGACAACCTAAAGATCACCTTCTACAAAAACGGTGTTCCAAAGGTTGCAGTACGTATGGTCAATGGCATGACACAACGTGACCAGATTAACTTTGACGTCAATAAGCGAAATGGCGCTATCTGGTTCCAGCTAGGAACAGGCAAGCAATACAACGGCGATCGCGTAGAGATTACCTGCGATGGATACAAGCCAATGGCTTTCGAGCTCACTCACCTCGGTGGATATCGCTACACCTTCTACGAGGCAGATGCACCAGAGCCAATGAAAGACGAGATCGATGCAGCTAAGGCTGAACTTGCAAAGCAGGAAAACGACCTTGAATTCGCTCAAGGCAAGGCAGATCGCTCAAAGAACTTCCTTGACACAACCGTTACAACCCTCGAAAACGAGCAGGCACGAAAGACCCCTCTTGAGGAAAAGAAGGCAGCTCTCGAGAAGATCGATGCTACCATCAAGAAGCTCAATACCTATATCCACGAGCGCGAAGAGGTCGTAGAGCAGTCCGAAGCAGACCTTGCAAACAGAACCGAGCGCGCAGAGAGCGTAAAGGCACAAAAGGAAGCAGCTGACGCTGAACTCAAGAAGCTTCTTGAGGATAAGGACGCTGAGCAGGCAGGATTCGATCAGCCTCTTGCAACCTTGTATCTAAATCTTACCGATGCTCAGGCTAAGCTCGATGAGATTGTACAGAATATCGCATCACTTGAGGGCCAGGTAAAAGAAGCTAAGGCAAACGTTGCAAAAGCACAGGCCATGGTACTTGCAAACACCGCTACACGAGATGAGCTCGAGACTAAACTTGAAACAGCAAAGCAACTCGAGGCTAAACTTGCAGCAGCAAAGGCAGATATTGTACTTGCAACCAAAGAGCGCGACAAGGCAGCTATCGCTGTTGAAGTTGCAAAGGCAGCAGCTGCAAATAAGCCAGGAGCTGAAACTGACACACCATCAATTTACAATCCTGCAACCGAGATTGTAATTCCTTCAGAGAAGAACCCAGCAACCGAAATCTCTGCTCCAGCAGATGCAAATGGAAAGCCAGGAGCAAAGGCAAAGACTACACCTGCTACCACTGCAAAGTCTGCCGCACCGGCTTCCAGGACACAGGCAAAGTCCGCAGAAGCAAGATCTGAGACTCCAAAGACCTCAGACATGAGTCTTCTTCCTCAGATTTCAGCATGCATCAGCCTTGGACTTGCAAGTCTAGGACTCGGAAAGAAGCGCGAAAACTAATTCCCTCACGCATCTTTCAATCCGCATCACAGACCCACCCCTATTCAAAAACAGAAACGTCCCAGCTCTCAGGAGTTGGGACGTTTGTCTTCAAGGGCACCAAGAGATGCAAAAACCCGCATCAGAACACTCCAATGCGGGTTAAACGTTATATAGAAAGCGCCTAGTAAAAGCGATATCTAGTTAAATTTTAGAACCTTCTGAGCAGCCTTATACACACCTACCGTAGTCTTTGTACCAATATGTCCTGGAAGGTTGGAAAGCCCACCCAAAAGACCATGGCGAGCACGCACATACATCCACTTGTCGTAATCTTTGAGCTCAGACCAAACAGCTTTAAGCTGATCGCAAGCATCTTCGCGCGGACTCATACGGCTAAAGAGACTGGTAATCGTCATGATAATCGTAAAGTAATTAATCATGTAATTGCGTAGCTTCTTCGACTCAATATCATCGTTCAGATGATATGCATTCATCATAATGCGACTCACGCGCCAATAGTGGTCAATGCGAGAGATAAGCACGTCCTCATTAACGCTCTGGTCATCGCGCCCAATGAAGTAGCGATACAAATCCACATTGAGGTAGTAGAGCGTCTTTACGCGAGGAAGTGGAACGTATGCATAAATATTATCGACATAGAAGGTGTGAGCAGGCATTTCAAGCCCTGTACCCTGCCTCAAGATGTCTGTTCTATACAAAAGAGAGTGCATCAGGAGATACTGACTGATTCCAAAACGACCAATTTCATCCCATCCGATAACCTTATCTTGAGGAAGACAGCTGGTGTAATCGATTACCTTGGAGGTCTGGGTAGCCTGATGCTCATACACATAGTTTGAAATGACGAGGTCTACGAGGTTGTTATTCTTTACAAATCCGCGAAGAAGATCGAGGATCTCGCTCAATGCCTGAGCATCAAGCCAGTCGTCAGAGTCTACAACCTTGTAATACAAGCCATCAGCGTTATTAAGGCCAGCTAAAACAGCCTTTCCGTGTCCTGCATTTTCCTGATGGATAGCCTTGATGATTGAAGGATATTTTGAAGCCCAAGCATCAGCCTTCTGAGCGGTATCGTCTTTCAAAGACCCATCATCGACGATGCAAATCTGAATCTCGTCAGAATAATCAGAGCCCTCAAGAATGGACTCGATGCAATGGTCCATATAATCACTCGAGTTATAACATGGAATTCCAAATGTTATAAGCTTTTGATTCATAGTTTATCCTTTGAGTTTATTATCGTTGATTGATAATCTCATCAGAGATTTCAAGAGCACTCAGAACAACCGCATCCATGTCGTAGTAGCGATATTCTGCAAGACGACCTACTGGATAGAAGTTCAAGATATTCCTTACACGCTCGCGGTAGCGATTGTACAAGGCAATATTTTCTTCCTCCAAGATTGCGTAGTAAGGAGTCTGATCTGATTCTGGATCGTATGACAGAGGATACTCACGCATAATCGTGGTCTTGTTGGAAACTTCTTGACCTGTGAGTTTCTTGAACTCGGTGATGCGGGTGAAGTCCTCGGTTGTCGTGTAGTTAACCGTAGCTGCCGGCTGGAATGAGTCGACGTCAAGGGTTTCAAACTGCATATCGAGCGTCCTGTATGGAAGAGCGCCCAAATCGAGATCGAAGAGCTCATCGAGAGGACCTGTATACACAAGCTCACCTGCATAAGGCCTGTCTTTGAGGTAGATCGTATTCTTATCGATCTCCAAAGAAGGACGAATATCAACACCGCAATAGACATCGATCATGTCATGGTCGAGCATACGCTCCACCATCTTGGTATATCCCTCATGAGGCATTCCCTGATACACAGCTCCTGGGAAATAACGATCATCATCGCCGAGGAAAATAGGAACACGCGCAGTAATTGCAGGGTCAATCTGGTCAGGAGTCTTGCCCCACTGCTTCATGGTGTAGTGCAAAAATACATTCTCATACACGTAATCGGCAATCTCGGTAAGGTCTGGATCTCCCTGCTTGCGAAGTTCCATGAGAGGGACCTTAACGTTCTCTCCAAAGGTAGCTACAAGCTTCTGGAAAAGCGCTTCTCCCCTTTCCTCGCCAAACGCCATGAGCAGCGAGGCGCGGTTAAAAGGAACCGGCATGAGCTGTCCGTGAATATTTGCAAGAACCTTATGGTCATAAGCATTCCACTCGGTAAAGCGGGAAAGAAATTCAAACACGCGCTTAGAGGTGGTATGGAAGATGTGAGGACCATAGTTATGAATAAGAATACCTGCATCATTGAGGCTATCGTAGGCGTTACCCGCAATATGATTGCGCCTTTCTACAACACATACACGCTTGCCGAGAGCCTCGACGAAATTGCGCGCAATAGTGCTTCCTGCCAGTCCCGCTCCGACTACAACCATATCGTAATTATCTGGGTTGAATCGAGTGGAAAAACCTTCTTCGTAGGTCATGCAGTCCCCTTATATGTACATCCATCGTGAAAATAAAGCTTCACAAGACGTCGTAATTGAATTGATTTTATTAACAAAAAATGAGGTCTAAACACATATACACAGATATTAGACCGTATTTATTTTATCACGAAGAAGAAAACTCACGAAAATATCCATTAGATAGAACATGTTACTTTCATTTCGTGTACAATCAGTAGCGGACTATTTTTAAGAAAGAAGGTTATAGTCGTGTCAAATTTCTTGAACAACATTAAGGCCCAGGCTCAAAAGGAGCTTAAGACCATCGTTTTGCCTGAGGGTGAAGACGAGCGCACCATTAAGGCTGCAAAGACCATCGTATCTGAGGGACTTGCAAAACTCATCATCATTGGAAACCCTGAGGAGATCTCACTTGAGGGTGTCGAGGTAATCGACCCTAAGACCTCCCCTATGCGTGAGAGCTATGCTCAGAAGTTCGCAGAGCTTCGTGCAAAGAAGGGCGTTACCTTCGAGCAGGCATACGAGCAGATGGCAGATGAGACCTATTTTGCAACCATGATGGTAAAGATGGGCGATGCTGACGGACTCGTATCTGGTGCTTGCCACTCAACCGCAGACACCCTTCGTCCTGCACTTCAGATCCTCAAGACTGCTCCTGGCACCAAGTACGTATCAAGCTTTATGATCATGTGCGTACCTGACTGCAAGCTCGGACACGAGGGTAACTTCATTTTCTCCGACATTGGACTCAATATCGCTCCTGACGCAGAGACCCTTGCAGAGATTGCAATCTCTTCTGCTGAGAGCTGGAATAGCTTTATGGATGTAGAGCCACGCGTAGCTATGCTTTCTTACTCAACAAAGGGTAGCGCTGGTGGAGAGTCTGCAGAGCGCACTCGTGAGGCTACTCGCCTTGTAAACGAGAAGGCACCTGAGCTCTTCTGCGACGGTGAAATTCAGCTCGACGCTGCTCTCATTCCTTCCGTAGCTGACCTTAAGGCTCCAGAATCTACTGTTGCAGGTAAGGCAAACGTTCTCGTATTCCCTGACCTTGCTTCTGGAAACATTGGCTACAAGCTCGTACACCGCCTTGCAGGCGCTGAGGCTTACGGCCCACTTTTGCAGGGAATTGCAAAGCCTGTAAACGACTTGAGCCGTGGATGCTCTGCTGAGGATATCGTTGGTGTTGTTGCAATTACTGCAGTTCAGGCACAGCGCGCGTAACTCACTTATACGTTAATAAAGGCTTCTCCTCGATAGATGAAGCTAAAACACGAAAGACGTCTCTTTGGAGGCGTCTTTTTTCGTACGTCGAGGGTCTTCTTTACGGCGGAATGCGGACGGAATGCGGACGGAATGCGGACGGCGGTCACGCACCCTACCCTGTGCCCCTAGCCTGCACCCCACCTACTAGCACCTCAGCACACAAAAACGCACCCCTACCCAAGGTAGAGATGCGTTTTGAATATATAACTAATTGAACTGCAGACAGACTGAATTAGCCAAGAAGACGAGCAGTGTCAGCTGCAATCATGTACTCTTCGTCAGTAGGAACTACGAGAACCTTGATCTTAGACTCTGGAGTAGAAATGAGACGAACGTCGCCGGAGCGTACCTTGTTTGCCTCTTCGTCGATCTCAACGCCGAGCCATGCAAGGCGCTTAGCTACAGCGGAGCGGGTCAAAGGAGAGTTCTCGCCGATACCTGCGCTAAATGCGATGGTGTCAACACCCTCGTTTGCCTGAGCCATCTCGCATACGAGCTGAGCGATGCGGTAGCAGAACATGTTGAATGCAAGAGTGCACTTCTCGTCGCCAGCTTCCATACCGTCTTCGATGTCACGGGAGTCAGAAGATCCGTCGCTGAGCGCGAGCAAACCAGACTGCTTGTTCATCATGGTATCGATCTCGTCGATAGTGTAGCCACCCTCACGTACGAGATAGAATACGGTTGCAGGATCGAGCGTACCACAGCGAGTACCCATTACAAGTCCGTCCAAAGGAGTAAGTCCCATGGTGGTATCCATGTCGCGGCCATCCTTGATAGCAGACAAAGAAGCACCAGAACCAATGTGGCAGCTTACGAGCTTGTGAACATCGCCATTGAGGAACTCAGAGGTCTTCTCCCAGATGTAGCGGTGGCTAGTGCCGTGTGCTCCGTACTTGCGGATGTGGAGCTTCTCTACAACGTCGCGAGGAAGAGCATAGCGGTGAGCCTCCTCAGGAATGTTGTAGTGGAAGGAAGTATCGCATACAACAACGTTTCCAATCTCAGGGAACTTGTTGCGGCAAATCTCAATAACGTCAGCTTCTGCAGGGTTGTGCAATGGAGCCAAAGGAGCAACTTCGCGAACCCATCCGAGAGTCTCATCAGTTACAACAGCAGACTCTGGGAAGTACCAACCACCCTGAACTACACGGTGACCAATACCCTCGATAGGCTGATCTACAACAGACAAGATCTCAAATACGTGATCGATTGCAGTCTTGTGATCTGGAAGAGCTACTTCCAACTTCTGCTTCTCACCATCGAGCTCAACGTGTCCGATGAAGCTACCCTCAATACCGATACGCTCACAGTTTCCCTTTGCAAAAACCTCGTGGGTCTCAGTGTTGAGGAACTGATACTTCAAGCTTGAGCTACCTGCATTGATGACTAATACGTTCATACAAATCCTTCCATATTTATGATTGATCTCAAAGAGCTTAGATAAGATGCTCTCCGAGATGTTTTCCAGCTAAAAGATGCATGTGTAGATGCATCACGGTCTGACCTGCATCTTCACCTGTGTTCATGATGAGGCGATAACCCTTGTCTTCAAGGTCGAATTTCTTAGCAAGAAAATCAACGGCCTTATTCATAGAAGCAAGTGTCTCGGCATCGGTGCACTGAGCGAAGTTGTCGAAGTGATTCTTAGGCACAATCAGAACATGAATAGGGGCCTGAGGATAGAGATCCCTAAAAGCTACTACCTTATCATCCTCATACAAAAACTCTGATGGGATATCTCCCTGAGCAATTTTGCAGAAAATACAATCTGACATTTTGCACCTTTCTTCTTAACCGTTTCACCCATGACCTATGCAGTCGCAAAGATGAAACAAATCAATGGTCACAGTTGCTAAATGTACCACATTTTTTATTAGATTTATACCTGAGGTCGAAATTAATGAGCTCTCACTGAATATTCTATTGAATACAAACAACACTGTGAATAAAAACGACGCGAACCTTACGTCCGCGTCGCTGTATCTACCTTTTGTTTTACTGCATAAATGAATCGACAGGAGCTGAAGTTGAATCAGCCTCAATCTCTACATTGTCGCTCAAAAGCTCCTGAACCTGCTGCTCTGCGCTATTGAGGCGGCCTCGAAGCTCCTGAAGAAGCTCCACTCCTCGACCGTACTTAGCCAAGGAATCCTCAAGCTCGAGCTCTCCGCTTTCAAGAGCGCGAACGATGAGTTCAAGCTCAGCGGAAGCCTGCTTGAAAGTTAAATCTTTTACATTGCTATTCTCAGACATAGTATCTCCTTTTATATATTATTCATCACTGACATCGACAGAGTCGACGATGCAGTGTGCTTTACCGTCCAGAAGGCGAACCTGTACCTTATCGCCCTTATTGAGCTGTTTTGCAGAATCGACCACATGACCCTTCTCATCTTGCATCAGCGAATATCCGCGACCCAAAACCTTAAGAGGACTCAGAGCCTCGAGACTTGCTGCATAGCGCGAAAGGCTTGCTTCATGTTTGTCGAACATATGATGTGATATGCGTTCCATATGCTCAGAGGTGCGTTTGACTCCGTCAGCCTTCTTCTCGAAATAGCGATCCCACGCATCGTAGAACCTTTGGGTTGTTTGATTGAAGTCATTGACCTTCATGTCCAAAAATCCCGTTGGATCTTTCATGCACTGCTTTTGAGCAATAGCCTGAACATACAGAGTCTGCAGACGAATGAAGTTATCCTCAGCCTGAATCATACGATTTGTCTGGGTCTCGAGATGCTGGCTTTCGCGTTCAATTTGCTTGCTCAATCCCTCGATCATGCGCTGACGACGACCGTTGAAAGCATTCAAGACTTCCTCGAACGCAGGTGCGATTGACTCAGCTGCCGCCGTTGGAGTCGACGTTCTTCTGTCAGAGACCATGTCGCAGATCGTAACATCTGGCTCATGACCAATACCGGTGACGACAGGAACAGGACATGAGGCAACGTAGCGTGCAAGCTCCTCATCGTTGAAGCTCATAAGATCTTCGTAGGAGCCTCCTCCTCTCACGAGCAAAATGCATTCTGGGTTGTAGGTCGCAGCCCTTTTCATAGCACGAATGATATCTTGCGGCGCGCCCTCACCTTGCACCTTCGCTCCACTGAGCATTACTTTAACGAGAGGATTTCGCCTGCTCAAAGTGCGCAAGACATCGTCCTTTACGCTTCCACTCATGGAAGTTACAACAGCAATGCGCTCACAAAGTACCGGAAGCTTGCGTTTGCGCGACGGATCCATCAAGCCTTCAGCTTCAAGGCGGCGAGCAAGTGCCGCTACCTGCTGGCGAAGAAGGCCTTCTCCTGCAACGGTGAGGCTCTTTGCCACGAAGCTCAAAGAGCCCATCTTGTCGTACACGCTAAACGAGCCGGTCATCTGAATTTCCATACCGTCACGAAGCTGAACTCCACTTCGCTCGTATACATATTTCCAGACATTGCAGTCGATGCTGCAGTTGGCATCTTTGATCTTAAAGTAGCAATGGCCACTCTTGGAATTAGGTCCCCTAAATCCTGAAACCTCACCTACTACGCTAAAGATAGGCAGGTTATCGATCGCTCCTGTTGCCAGCCTTACCGCATCAGATACCGTCAATACGTTTTTGTCCCCCATGTCACCTCACTTCTCTCATACATATATTTAGTTACTTGTTAATAAAAAATAAGATGTCTACATCATAACAAGTGACGCGGACATCTTTAAATATTTGCTTTAATTTTTTTCGTACTAAGGTCGCCGTGTGTGAAGAAGACCAGCCTTGCGTGAAGAAGATCAGACTTGCGCGCAGGAGATCGCCCTTCGCACGAGCGTCGCCGCTTACAGGAATTCGATCTTTCCATCCTTAACGGTCAGACCAATATTTCCCTCAAGGAGCTGCTCGAGCTTAGATCCCAATACATCATAGCGCCAGCCAGAACCCAGGCGGCTTGTCTTAGGATTTTGCACAAATCCCAAAAGATCTTCGCGGTTAGCAAGCATAGAGCCGGAAATTCCTTCTCTATCACTGACGATGCGCAAAACTGCATACATGAGATCGACGACGCTTTCTGTCTCTACTGAAGACTTCGCACGCCTGAAAGTCTTTGGACGCTCATCTTCAGGACAAGCAACACCGCGCTCAACGGCCTTCAATATAAGATTGATGTTCTGAGCTGAAAGAGCCTGGATACCACGGATACGCTTGAGGCGCTCAGGAGTTTCAGGAGCACGCTTTGCGATTTCGAGCAAAATCTCATCAGCCAAGATCCACTTACGAGGAACATTGCGCTTTTGAGCGGTAAGCTCTCTCCATTCACAGAGCTCACGAGCAATAGCGAGCTGAGAGGAGGTAAGTGAATTGATGCGCTTGACCTTCTTGAAAGCCTCACGAGGATTTGCTTGACGCTGATCGCCTGCAACCAAAGATTCCATCTCAGGAGTAAACCAGCCAAGGCGGTTTTTGGAAATCAAAGCGCTCAAGAGCTTGTCGTAGACTTCAGGCAGGTAGATAACGTCCTCTTCAGCATAGCGAAGCTGTTCTTTATCCAAAGGACGCTTAGCCCAATCAGTGAGGCTTTCAGCTTTTGCAAGCTTCACCGAACAGATTGACTCAACCAAGTGAGAGTAGCCAATTTGGTGGCGAACACCCAAGAAAGACGCTGCAACCTGGGTATCAAAGATTGGAGTCACCTGCGCATCCAAAGATGTCCTCAAGACCTCAAGGTCCTGAGAGCAGGAGTGGAAAATCTTGGTAATATGAGCATCTTCCAGAAGATCTTTCACAAGAGACAGGTCATCGATCGCAAGAGGATCGATAGCTACGACCTCATCGCGCGTTGCCATCTGAATCAAGCAAAGCTTAGGATGATAGGTCTTCTCTCTCAAAAATTCTGTATCGACTGCAAGAATCGAAGAGTTCTTAGCCTTATCGTAAAATTGTTGTAATTCATCTATCTGAGAAATATACACACGATCTCATTTCTAAATGATCTAAGTTATCGTAGTTCACCGCGCCAGTTGCAAAGGTGAACTTATCTATTGTAGCGAATAGAATTCATCTGCAAAGAAATTCTATTGTTGAGCAGAAGCCTCGATGACGTGTTTGGCCAAGATATGAGTCGTAACCGTCCCTACTCCCCCAAGAGCTGGGGTAATAAGCGAGACCTTATCGACCGCTGTATCGAGGTCGACATCGCCTACCAGCATTCCGTCGAGCATCGACATTCCTACATCGATGACATAGGCTCCGCTCTTGAGCATGGAGCCATCTATGAGGTGGGCAACTCCGGTGCAGCTGATGACAGCATCCGCTTCCTTAAGGTGCTCAGTGAGGTCATCGGTAGCAGAGTGACAGATGGTCACTGTTGCATCCTGTCGAACCAAGAGCTCCGCGATAGGCCTTCCTACCTCGTGGCTTCTACCCACCACAACAACGTCGAGCCCACGAGGTGACCCAACCATAGCGTTGAGCATGTAGAGGGCAGCCTCAGCTGTACACGATCCAAAAGACTCATCGTTTCCAAGCCAAAATCCAGCACAATTGAGAGGGTTGACGCCATCGACATCTTTATGAGGTGCAATGAGTTTCTGCAGAGCAGCAAGGTTTAAGTGTTGAGGAGTTGGCCTCATCAGCATGATGGCAGATACGCTCTCGTCCTGATTCAGAGATCCAATGGTCGCAGCCACGCGCTCTTCTTCACAGTCCGCAGGAAGCTCTTCTACCTGCACGTCAATACCGTAGACACCGTTAAGAACACGCTTTATGGACGACAGATAGCTCTGCGTTCCCATATCAGAACCGATGCTTATACATACTAGGCGAGCCTTAGCATTGAGGCTTGCTTTCAGATCTTTAATCTCGGCTTCAAGGTCACCGAGGACTTCTTTAGCTTTAAGGATAGAACCCATTTAGTTGCCTTCTTTACCTTGAGGAATACTGAGGAGTGATGCGTCAAGAATATCTTGCATCTCTAAGCTACGTTTTACCACACGCGCATAGGACTCCTCCACTGTTTGGTATACCCCTTCCGCCTTATCCCTATCGAGATACGCAAGGTTAGCATATACCAAATAGCGTGCTGACTTTGCAGAAGCCTGAAGTGCACAGATGCAAATTGCCACATCACTCATAAGCGAAGAGTTAATGAGCTCCTGCGCAACAGAAAGAAGCTCGAGAGCTTGATTCACAAGGGCAATTACCTGCAGAGGAACCTCAGCTGCCTCAAGGCAAGCATCCTGTGTGAGCTTTTGCTTTGTAAGCTTATCTTCCTCGCAGGTGCACTTCATCTTGAAGGCTTTCGATACTGCAAGGTAGGCAGCCTCATCATCGCGAGCAAGGCTATCAGCACGCTCAACCATCTCATCAAGCTTTAAACAAAGTGCGTTCAGATCCGCCGACTTCTGTGGGTTCTTCTGTATGCAAGATCCGGCAGAAATCTCACATGCCATGTGCAAGAGGGCAGCAGAAAGCTGGGCCATGACAGCCGCCACGCTTCCTCCTCCCGGCGTCGGATTGCCTGATTTTAATGCTGCAATATAGTCGTTCAAAATACTTCTCTCCAAATATACGCTTGCTTCCATATCATGGCGAAAGCCCCTGAAACCTAGAAGCAAAACAGCGAGGGTGTATATAAATAAGTTAACCGTCATTGATTGAAAATAACCCCTCAGGGTATATTTTCTGTATAAGTTAACTACTACATTTATCTGCATTGTTACAAGAATGTAAGACATATCTTACTCGGGGTTGCAGATGGATATAGTATACTAAATCTACTATCAAAAAACGTTTTAAGAGCTCATCTTATGCATAGCCGACGAAAGGCCTATCATGATTGAACTTAAGAATATATCAAAATACTACTACACAGGAGGGCTCACGCAAAAAGCCCTCGATGATGTCTCCCTTAGCTTTAGAGATGCTGAGTTCGTAAGCATTTTGGGTGCATCGGGTTCAGGAAAGACCACCCTTCTGAATATCATTGGTGGACTTGACCGCGCAACTAAGGGAACCCTCTTCATCGATGGTGTTTCCACAGCGAGCTACAAGAGCAGCAATTGGGATACCTACAGAAATCACCATGTAGGTTTCATCTTCCAAAGCTATAACCTCATCCCTCACCAGACAGTGCTCTCTAACGTCGAGATTGCCCTCACCCTCAGTGGTGTTAGCGCATCTGACCGAAAGAAGCGTGCTTTAGAGGTGCTGGATAAGGTTGGTCTTTCTGAGCATGTAGCTAAGAAACCAAATCAGCTCTCCGGAGGACAGGCCCAGCGCGTAGCTATCGCTCGTGCTCTGGTCAATGACCCTGACATCATCCTTGCAGATGAGCCAACCGGTGCTCTCGATACTGCAACGGGTATCCAGATTATGGAAATCCTCAAAGACATCGCTCAAGAGCGTCTCGTTATCATGGTTACCCACAACCCTGAGCTTGCTGAAGAGTATGCAACCCGCATTGTAACTATCAGCGACGGAAAACTTTTGAACGATTCAGATCCATTCGTAGCCCCTGATCCAAAACAGCAGGCAGATGCTCAGGCTACTCAAAAGATGGCAAAGCCTACAGATCCAAGGAAGGCCAAGAAACGTGCGTCTATGAGCTACATGACTGCGCTTTCTCTCTCATTCAATAACTTGATGACGAAGAAAGGCCGCACCTTCCTCACCTCTTTTGCAGGATCGATTGGAATCACTGGAATCGCCATCATTTTGGCCCTCACATCAGGAGTAAGCCACTATGTCGAGGATCTCCAGCGCGATGCACTCTCAGGAATGCCTTTGGTCATCACGCAGCAAAATATCGATATATTTGGCCCTGATCAGCAAGCTCAAGATGCAGCTCAAGGCACTGATACAGAAGAAGCTTCAGACCCTAATGTAATCGGACAGAACACGACAATTCCTGACATGATTGTCCTTCCTGATGATGAAAAGGAGACTTCAAGCAATCCAGGTCAGGCTATAAAGAAGAACAACCTCGTAGCCTTTAAGAAATACCTCGACACTCATCGAGATCTTATTGACCCTTATATCACAAAGATTGGTTACGAATACAACGTAACGCCGGTCATAATGCAAGAGACTGATGGTAAGTTCGCAGTAGTGGGAAATCACATTCCTGACGACTCCGTTGCAAACCCACTTGCCAAGTTCAAGATGGCAAACCTCATGAATCCTACCAAGCAATTTAATCAGAATGGATTCGTACAATTTGCAGCCAATATAGATGCGATGAAGTCATTCTATTCCCTCGAGAAAGGCACATGGCCAACAAATGCCCATGAGGCTATTTTGGTTCTCAATGAATCTGGAGGAATTGACGACACTACCCTCTACGGCATTGGTGTTTTGAACAACAAGGAAGTTGACGACTACATCAAGGATGCCTACGAAGGAAAGAAGGCTATAAAAGACAGGAAACCTTTCCCTACTGCCACGTTTACATACGACGATGCCCTCAAGCTTCGCTATATCGCTACAAGCCCAGCTTTGACCTATGTAAAAGATGGCAAGGGCTACAAGCAAGACCTCTCCGATAAGCACCTCAAGCAGATCGCAGAGGAAGGCTTTGAGATTAAGGTTGTCGGTGTTATTAAGCAGAAGAGCAGTTCTTCAGGCCTCAATCTTGCACCTGGTATTCACTATGATGATTCCTTAACCATTGATATCATCAAGCAGGCAGCACAAACTGAAATTGTAAAGGCACAGCTTGCAAACAGTAAGGTTGATGTATTGAGCGGAAAAACCTTCAAGCAACTTGAGGAGGAGAAGCAAAATCCGTTTGAGAGTGAAATCCCAAGCTTCGACGACTTCATGCCATCGGTTCCAGAGATGCCAGAGATTCCAGAGATTCCAGAGATGCCAGAGATGCCTGAGCTTGCCGACCCTACTGCAGAGATTGAAAATGCTCTCAGCTCAGCTGACCTTTCCATCTCTCCAGATCAGCTCAATGCAAGTGTAAAGGCTGTTCTGAGCAACATCGATACCTCAAAGGTTACAAAGATTGTCCTTGGTGCTCCTGTTCCAGACATCGATGCTCTTGACCTCAGCGATATGACCGCCGAGCAAAAGTCCGACGTCATCAAGGAAGCAACGAAGCTCGCACAAGGTTTTGCTCCTTGGTATCTGGCCGAGAAGCCAAATCTCAAGGATGACGATACGATTGAAACCATCGTTCAGAAATACTTGAACGAACCTGCAATCAAAGCTTCTATGGAGCAGATTGAAGCTTTGATTGGACCTGATACCAGGGAAAAGACGAAGAAGTGGGTAGATGAGTATCTAACCGATACCCTCTTGCCTTACTTCAAGAAGAACCTCGATCCAATCGTGAATGACCTTACAGAATCTGCCACCGAACAGATCAACGCCATCATGGGACAGAAGATTGCCGAAGTTTCCAACATCGTTGGAAAGACGATTGAAAAGCAGCTCGAAGGCTTGAAGAACCTCTCTGTTCTTCCAGGTTTGCCAAATCTTCCAGGCCTGCCAAACATTGAGCTTCCTCCAATCTCTACCTTCCCTATCCCACAGCTCCCAGGCGGATTTGAGGGATTGAAGGGCCTTCTTGACGATCGTGTAGTTTCCTATGAGGGCAACTTGAAAGACTTCGGCTTTGCAAAGCTCGACGATCCAGAGTCAATCTCGATCTATCCTAAGACCTTCGACGATAAAGCCCAGGTCGAGAAGATCATTCAGGATTACAACACAATGGTTGAAGACGAAGGACGTCCAGAAGATGCTATTGGATACTCCGACTTCACGAAGTTCCTCGTAGAGCAGGTTGTAAAGATTATTGAGACTATCAGTATGATCCTCATTGCGTTCGTCTCGATCTCGCTTGTCGTAAGCTCGATTATGATCGGTATCATCACCTACATTTCCGTTTTGGAAAGAAGGAAAGAGATCGGAATCTTGCGTGCAATGGGTGCTTCAAAGGGCAATATTGCCAACGTCTTTAACGCTGAGACCGCCATTGAGGGATGTATATCAGGATTGATTGCAATCGTATTTGTATATGTTCTGAGCATTCCTGTTAATATGGTAGTTAACAGTATGTATGAGATCGACGGCATCATGAGCCTTCCGGTTCACTACGCACTCTTGCTTATCGCTATTGCAATTGTGCTCAACCTCATTGCTGGATTGATTCCATCCAGCAAGGCAGCTCGCAGAGATCCAGTTGAGGCTCTCAGGAGCGAATAATACATACATGCACCTTGTCTTCGTATGAGGCAAGGTGCATTTTTCGAATGAATATATATACCTAACGTAAAGGATTGAAATATGTCACTGAGAGATCACGTTCAAAATTCTAGAAAACCCGAAGGCGAGGAAGGCTTTGAGCTCCTCGAGCGCATGAACTCAGGAGAGCATGAGCTTATGAGCAACTGGTGCCTCTCCGAGCTTCAAAGCTATCTAGCCAACAACCTTGAAAGCTTCAATCCAGAAGAGGTCCTCGACATTGGATGCGGTGGAGGTGCAAATATTGTACGTCTGCACCAGCTCTTCGAAGATGCAACCCTCAATGGAGTTGACTACTCAGAGGTCTCGGTGGAGAAGACCAAGCGCACTCTCACCTCTTCAATTGCCGATGCAAAGTGGCGCGTAGCTCAAGGAAGCGTTGAGGATCTTCCCTACCAAGACCAAAGCATAAATCTTGCTACAGCATTTGAAACCGTCTACTTCTGGCCTCAAATCGAAGAGAGCTTCAAGCAGGTACAGCGCATCATCGCTCCAAATGGTTTGTTTATGATTGGAAATGAAACTGACGGACGCGAGAAGAATTTAGACGATTATAATGAAGTAGATGACCTTATGAGAATCTATTCCGAACAGGAGCTCATAGAACTTCTGAAAGGCGCTGGATTTGCCAAGGTCACAAGCGTATATAACCCACAAACTCACTGGATTTGCATCATTGCACAAAACTAGAGAGTCGCTTCATAGGAGAGGTAACTATGACAAATACACAGATGTATTCATTACTCTCGACACATCTTCCTTTCTGGGACAAGCTCTCAGAAGATGACAAGCAGCTTTTAGCACGCACCTCTCATGAGGAAGTATTTACCAAAGACCAAGAGCTCATCGCCGTCAATGACGGATGCTTGGGCGGCGTGGTTGTTCTGGACGGTGTAATCAGCGCTTATATTGAGGGTGATGAGGGCCGTAAGGTCACCATCAACCGCATTCACGCAGATGAAGTATCATTTTTGGGAGCTTCTTGCATCTTGCACTCCATCGCCTTCGACGTCTACATGGCAACTGAGAATAAATCTCATTGCTTGATCTTGAGTTCAAGCACGCTCAAGAAGATCTTTGCCCACAACTGCGAGGTCGAGAATTTCGTTCTCTCCACCATCGTTGATTCCTTCAGCGATGCTATGTGGTCGCTGCAACAGATTTTATTTATGAGCATGGACAGGCGCCTTGCAATCTTTTTGTATGAGGAGTCTGTACGCACAGGATCGGATACCATCTCCCTCACTCAAGAGCAGATAGCTCAAATGGTTGGAAGTGCTCGAGAAGTCATCTCACGCCTTCTGAAAGGCTACATCGATGACGGCATCGTTACGACTTCCCGAGGAAGCATCACCATCCAAGATCGAGAGACCCTTAAGACTCGCGCACTTGGATAATTTCCTACAACCTATATCAAACATGAAAGCTCCCCCATGGCCTGTCCATGGAGGAGCTTAATTTGTGCGCTTTAGCACACTTTGCTAAAGTTGTCTACTCATTAAAGTACATTATATAAGAGATACAACCACTTACGGATACCTGTCTACCGCTGACGCATTAAATGCTACCTGGCTACATCACTCCTCTATACTTTTCTTATCTGTATTACATATTTAAGGAGAGGATATGGGATACCCAGATTACGAAATGCCGAGGAAGAATCCTTCGACCGGCGAAGATTTGCGTGTAATCGCAAAGCAATATGAGCTTGAGGTAGGCGAAGTCAGCCGTCCTGTAAGCTATCCAGACGAGCCAGGACCTGCAGCCTATGAGCCATTGCGTCCTGAAGTTCTCAAGTTGGCACAGAAGGTTACCAGCCGCCTTTTTCACAAGGTTGTACCTACTGATGCTGACTACTGGGGACTTGCAGCTTTTACAACCGATGAGGAAGCATGGGTTGCAAACCACATGAAGCTGCGCGTTCCTATCACCATCGAGAAACTTGCAAAGAAGACCAAGAAGTCCGTTGAGGAACTTCAGCCTTTGCTCGACTCTATGGCCACCCATGGTGTTATTGAGTACACCTGGGAAAATCCACAGCGCGAAAAGCAGTACACCCTTGTACCTTTCGTGCCTGGATCTGCAGAGTTTTCTGTCATGAACAACGCTCAGGTATTGGAGCACCCAGAGATTACAACCTTCTTTGAGCGTATGACAAGGCTCGCTCTTGAAGATGTATCCCCTATGATTCCTTTGGGCGGAGGCGGTGTAGGAATGCACGTCATTCCTGTTGAAGCTGCAATTGCCCAGGAAAACAAGTCCGTATCCGTTGAGCACTTGAGCCACTGGCTCAACAAGTACGACGTCTACGCTGTAGGTCCATGTTCCTGCCGTACCAGTCAGATGGTTCGCGGAGAAAACGACGGAAACGATACTCAGGAGTGGTGTATCGGAGTCGGCGACATGGCAACCTTCGCTGTAGAAACCGGAAAGGGTCGCTTCATCGAATACGATGAGGTTATCGAGATCCTTGAAAATGCAGAGAAGAACGGATGCGTTCACCAGATCACCAACATCGATGGTGAGAATAAGATCTTTGCAATCTGCAACTGTAATCCTAATACCTGCTACGGTATTCGTACCTCACAGCTTTTCAATACTCCAAACTTGAGCCGAAGCGCTTATGTTGCCGAGGTTGAGACCGACAACTGCGTAGCATGCGCAGGATGTGTTGAGGTTTGCCCTGCAGGAGCAGTTAAGCTCGGACAGAAGTTCGATACCACTGAAGGCCCTATTGAGTATCCTAAACAGGAGCTTCCTGACGATAATGAGTGGGGTCCTGAGAAGTGGGATGAGGACTATCGCAACACCGCACGCCATGAGTGCCACCCAACTGGTACCGCGCCATGTAAGGTAGCTTGCCCTGCACACATTGCAATCCAGGGATACCTCAAGATGGCAGCTGAGGGTCGCTACCGCGATGCTTTGGCTCTTATCAAGAAGGAAAATCCTTTCCCTGCAGTTTGTGGCCGCGTATGCAACAAGCGCTGCGAGGCTGCATGTACACGTGCAACCATCGACTCCTCTGTTGCTATCGATGACGTAAAGCGCTTCATCGCAGAGCAAGACCTCTACGAGGAGACTCGCTTTGTACCTGAGAAGGTCATTCCTTCCAACCGCGGTGAATTCAAGCAGAAGATTGCCGTTGTTGGTGCAGGACCAGCAGGACTTACCTGTGCATACTACTTGGCCGAGATGGGCTATAGCCCTGTCGTGTTCGAGAAGAACGAAAAGCCAGGTGGAATGATGGTATACGGCATTCCTTCCTACAAGCTTCCTCGCGATGTTGTTGCATCAGAGATTGAAGTACTTCGTGAGCTTGGAGTAGAGATTCGTTGTGGGGTTGAAGTTGGAAAAGATGTAACCCTTGACGAGCTTCGTGCAGAGGGATTTGAGGGCTTCTACCTTGCAATTGGATGCCAGGGTGGACGCAAGGCTCCTATCCCTGGAGCTAACGCTCAAGACTGCACCACTGCAGTTGAGTTCCTCCGCATCGCACTTGGCGATCCTGAGATGGTAGTTGAAGGCGACACCTTGGTTATCGGTGGTGGAAACGTAGCTATCGATGCAGCTCGCGTATCCAAGCGTTGCGGATCTGAGAACGTTCATATGGTTTGCCTTGAGGCTCCACATGAGATGTCAGCTCTTCCTGAAGAAGTTGTTGAAGCTGAGGAAGACGGCGTAGAGATCCACAACAGCTGGGGTCCAGTTGAGATCAAGGTTGATGAGAATGGCTCCATTGAGGGCGTTCTCTTTAAGCGTTGTACCTCTGTATTTAACGAGAACAAGCTCTTCTCACCTACCTTTGATGAAGAAGAGACCATGTTTATCCCATGCAAGCATGTCATCATGTCCATCGGCCAGGTTGCTGAGTGGGGCGACATGCTCAAGGGCGAGAACGTTAAGCTCTCAAGGTCACAGACTGCATTCGCAGATCCTGTAACCTATCAGACCGACCAGGAGGATATCTTCGTTGGAGGAGATAACTTCACCGGACCTTCCTTCCTGATCAATGCAGTAGCAGCAGGTCACGAGGCTGCAATTTCACTTCACCGCTTTGTACAGAAGGGTTCAAGCCTCACCACTGGACGCAACCAGCGCGACTACATCTCACTCGACAAAGAGAAGATGGTAGTTCCTGACTACGACCACCACACCCGTGCTGTTCCTAAGGTCGATAAGGTCCTTGAGGTCTATCACCGTTGGGATGACCCATCTCACACCTTGAGTGAGGCTGAGATTAAGGTAGAGGCTGCACGTTGCCTTTCCTGTGGAGCTGCAATCGTTGATCAAAACCGCTGCATTGGTTGCGGTCTTTGTACAACACGTTGTAACTTTGACGCTATTCACCTCATCAGAAAGTACCCAGATGCATCACGCATGTACACCTCTGAAGAAGGTCGCGTAAAGGCAATCTTGCCATATGCTCTCAAGCGTAAGGCTAAGATTATTAAGAAGAAGATGTCTCAGAAGAAAGAATCTTAAGTCTTAAAACCTAATATGTAAAAGAAATACGGTACAGACCCTCAGGGTTTGTACCGTATTTGTATGTGTATGTATTTGCTATTGGGCTATATGTTGCGTATTTACACGAGGAGGCTTCATATGCGAGGGTAATGCACGCAAAAGAACGAAAAGCAGAGCGTTTACCTGTGTGAAAGTCAGAACACGCATAGCATTAAAGTATCAACGAAGATGGACATCCGCTTTTGAAAGCTTGCAATACAGCAACATATTGCAATGGCGTAAAAACGTCCGAAAGCAGGGATGCATGGCGCATGGGTAATAAAAAACCCAGGCAGAAAATCTGTCTGGGTGTATCAATCTATGGTGCTCCCACCAAGATTCGAACTTGGGACCAAAGGATTATGAGTCCTCTGCGCTAACCGCTGCGCTATAGGAGCAATGGTGGAGAT
>RCNH01000225.1_pt1 | contig 26283 bp, 25 predicted proteins | sample 2041161 | NCBI WGS metagenome assembly RCNH01 (sample SAMN09708215, study PRJNA481090) | Feces metagenome, whole genome shotgun sequencing project. | biome: feces | host: Leptonychotes weddellii | place: Antarctica: Sion Island | collected 2010-03-01 | reverse complement strand
AGCCAAATAACCGGCCAGATGGTCTGCAAATTCAATTCCAGCCACCTTTTGCTTCAACGGCCGATTTAAAATCTTTGCACCCATAACAACACCGGCACCATCGGGCAGCACCAGGTCTGCACCATTCACAATCTCACGGAAGGACGCATCGTGCATTGCCTCCCATGCAATCTCTGCATTAGGGGTCACACAATAGGCCCCATTGTGCTCCCGAATCAGCTCTGCGCCCCGGGATACAGCTTCATCCATGGTAACGTTGTCGAACAACACACCCATGATATCAATTTTCAAAACAGAACACCTGCTCTTTCTGATGTCAATAAATCGGGCATCATATAACAGAGTACCATATTTTTTCTCATTTGTCCACTCTTGCGTTTGAATTTCCTGCACAGTAGCATACCTGGCGCATAAGATGTTTTGAAAGCACTTGCTTTCTACTGTAAGGAGGGGTTCATATGTCTGAGCATTCACACTGCCGCCCAGATGATTTACGGGAGGCCATCAGCATCCATACGAAAAAAGTCACTGACAGCTGCAGAGACAAAGACTGCATTGAAGATCTCAGAGTCTACCTGACCCGGGAATCCCAGGCCATTCTGGATGGGGCTGCCGGTGCTAAGGCACGAAGTGCCGAACTGATTTACGCCTATATCGATGTAGAGCCCGTGTCATTCCACAGAAACCACTACTGCATCGATATCACATTCTACTATCGTATTCTGGCAGATACCGTATCCGGCTGCGCACGCCCTGCCACTCTGTGCGGCCTTGCCGTATTCTCCAAACGGGCCATTCTCTGCGGTGAAGACAGCAGCGCAAAAATCTTCACCAGTGACACCGTTCTGGGTAATATGGATGGCTTTACCCGCCGTTCCTTCAACCATCCTACTGCCGTTGTGGAGGTACTGGACCCCATAATCCTTTCCTCCAAAGTTCGGGATGTCTGCGAATGCTCCTGCTCTGACGGGAACATTGGACAGCTGCCGGAAGGAATTCAGAAAGCCTTTGAAGAAGAACTGGTGCTCTCCGGAGAAAAACGCCGTCTCTATGTAACCTTGGGACAGTTCTCTATCATTCGTCTGGAACGGGATGTGCAGCTGGTAGTTCCCACGCTAGAATGTGGCCTTCCCACCAAGGAGTGCTGCGACAATCCCGGCTACGGCGAAGATCCCTGCGAAATGTTCTCACGCATCGAATTCCCTGCCCGGGAATTCTTCCCGAAGGGCTGTGCCGGACCTGATTGCGGCGGCCACTGTCCTTGCGATGATAGCTGCGGCTACCGAACAACCTGCGAAAAGGACTAAATAAAAGAAGTGAGTCTGACACAGTTTTGTGTCAGACTCACTTTGTATCAATCGATTGTTTCTCCTCTGAGAAGCTTCCACGCCAGTGTGCCGTTTTGCGCGGCTTGGCTACGCATACGGCCTATGACATCATTTTCGACCACATTGTTTGCCATGGCGTTATCAATGCATCGGCACAGCGATTCTGTGCTGATTTTTTCCAGGTCAATATAATTTTTCTGTCCCAGATAGTCCATATATCCCTTAACTTTGGGATCGTACACGATTCCCGCCACAGGAATCTTCTGGCCGGTAGCAAAAATCAGAGCATGAAGCCGCATAGAAACCACCAGTTTCATGTCTTTCATCAACGCACAAGCCAGGTCGCTGTCTTCCATAACAGGAAGTACCACTTTGGGGCATCGAACCAATTCCACTATCTGCTGTGTAATATCCTTGTCTTTTAGGGGCTCAAGCTGAAAAAACACCGGGGTCATTCCATATTTATCATATACATATTCAGCAGCAGCAGCAAATTCTCTGATCAACTGCTTTGCAGAACCCCAGGGCCGCAAAGAAAAGAGACAGTACGTTCCATTTTTTGCAATTCCTGCTTCTGTCCGATAAGCTTCATAGATTCCTTGACCATCTTCAGACACACCCTGCAAAAGAGCAGGATCTGCAGTAATGCGAATGACAGGCTTGTTGACCCCCAACTTCCTCAGCACCTCAGCAGATTCCGGATCTCTCAAAGCTGTTAGATCAACACAACGGTTAATAATTTTTGCAGCCAGCTTTTGATTTTTCTTTCTGCGAATCGGTCCGATTCCACAGCCATACATCATTACCTTACACCCCATCTTGTGTGCTCTATAGATGGCATACAGGTAAAACAGAAGGGATCTCGTACTGGTAGCATCCTGAATGAGGCTTCCGCCGCCACTGATGAAGAGCTGCGCTTTCTTCATCTCTTTCCGCATTTTTATCAAAGAGAAGGTATAAACGCTCCGGGTATTTGCAGCCAGCGCTGTCTTGTTAGGCCGCTTGGACATGACGCAGACGGGAACATCCTCGTCCTCATCATAAAACTGCCGAACAATCGCTTTCAAGACGCTTTCATCACCGATGTTGCCCCTGCCATAGGCTCCGCAGATCAGGACACCGCCTTTTCCCTTCGGACTTCTGTGATAGCGGCGAATTACCTTTTCGTAAATTTCCTCCTGGGTTCGGACTGTAGCCTCAGCAGAAAACTCTCGATGCACCTTCTCGAAAATGGCCAGGCCCAACCGCTCCCTCAGGGTTCGATCTCCAGCAACCTGGGTCATCCGTTCTGCAATGGTATCCACATCTCCAGGAGATGCCAGGAAGCCGGTTTCTCCATCAATTACAATCGTCGGGACTGCACCAACCCTGGTGGCGATAGTGGCACAGCGCATCCGTGCGCCCTCAGGAATGGCATATGGAAGGCCCTCAGACAGAGAGGTCAGCATATTCACATCGATTGCATTGTAATAACTATCTGTATCGGAAATCCAGCCTAAAAACTTCACTGTTCCGGCCGGACACAATTCTTTGGCCAACTGCTCCAGTTCTTTGCGCTGTTCACCATCTCCCGCAATAGCCAGACGAATTTTGGGATTCTGAGCAACTGCCTTGGAGAAAGCTCGAATGAGGGTTCCCATATCCTTTACAGGGGAAATACGGGCAGCAATACCGAAAACCACAGAGTCCTGCTCCAGAGACAGGCCATTGTCCTTCCAATACTGCTCTCTGCTTACCGCCGCATGGATATGAGAAAAATCCACACCATTATTGATAATAAAGGTCCTTCCCGGATCTCGTCCGGCCTCTACCTGCATATCTCGCAGCTGCTTGGAAACACATACCCAACCATCCATATGCCGAAGTGCCAGGCGATTTGCGGCTCCGTAAGTAAGGTTACTGAACGGTCTTCCCAAATAATCCAGCTTGGGGTCACTGTGAATTGTGGTAATCAAAGGAATTCTAAGATTGCGCTTCAAAAAGAAGCCTACCAGATTGGCTCTGGAGCCATGGCAATGGACCAGTTCTATCTTCTCTGCCTCAATCAGTTCGGTCAGTTTTCTGCATATCTGCCGGAAATCATGTCCGGGCAGAACCTGAGTGGAAATGCCCATTTTTCTGGCATCCTGAGCAAACTCGCCCTCCATGAAACAAACCAGATGTACGTCATGCTTCTCTTTTAAGCCCCCCAAAAGGGACAATACATGGGTTTTGGCGCCGCCAACATCGCCGCCTGAAATCAGATGAATTATTTTCATTACTTTTCTCCTGCTTAATCCTGTAAAAGGCGACGACGAGCCAAATTGATCGTTCCCTCCTGCATATGACTGATCCAGGACAAGCTCTTACCACAGCCGTATGCCACACAGGAATCTGCGTCATCCGCCAGATTGCAGGTAAATTCTGTACGCTCCCGAATTAACTGGTCCATACCATAAATCTGACTGCCACCACCAGTTAATGTGATACCGTTTCTTGAAATATCCGCTACCAGTTCAGGGGGAGTATGCTCCAAAACACTAAAAATTTCGTCAATAATCTGTTTTGCAGGCCGCTTTAATGCTTCCAGCATTTCGACAGAGTCCAGTGTGACTTCCTTGGAAAGTCCGGTTCTTAAATCACGGCCCTTTACTGTCACACTGGTATTTGCTGATCTGGGATAGACACAGCCAATGGTGATCTTAATTTCTTCCGCCGTGGTCTCCCCGATAACGGTATTATACTTTCTTCGGACATATCGAATAATTGCATCATCAAACGCATCTCCAGCCGCCTTACTGGAAGACGAAACAGCCACTCCATTCATTGTCAGGACTGCCACATCTGTTGTGCCGCCTCCGATATCCACTACCATATGCCCGTTTGGGCCGGAAATATCCAATCCCGCACCCAATGCAGCAGCCAAAGGCTCCTCAATCAGGTACACACGGCGTGCGCCGGCTTCCAAAGCCGCATTGATGACCGCTCGCTCTTCCACCTCTGTAATACTGCTGGGGACACTGACGACAACTCTGGGCTTTAAAAGCGCATGCCGGATGGCCTGCCGAAAGAAGTAGGCCAGCATCTGCTCTGTCATTTCATAGTCAGAAATAACACCGCTGCGAAGAGGCCGAATGGCAACCACATTTCCGGGGGTCCTTCCCATCATATTCCTTGCAGCCGCACCAACCTTGAGAATCTTACCTGTATTCTTATCCAGGGCAACTACAGAAGGTTCCCTGAGTACAATTCCATTTCCATCGGTATAGACAAGAACATTGGCTGTACCAAGGTCTACACCCAAATCTCTAGATAATAATTTCATGGATCTCACCTATTCTTTTGCTTTTTGCCTGCCGCTACCGCAGCTCCGTATACATGGGATGCTCCAGCAAAGCGCAGGGTTTTGGCACACTCAGAAATGGTTGCGCCGGTGGTCAAAATATCGTCAATCAGGAGAATCGATGCGCCTGATATCTTATTGGAATTCTGAATTTTGTATACACCCATAACATTGGCCCGCCGTCTGTCCGCATTGGAAATAGAGGACTGTGCCTTATTGTGGCGAACCTTCTTCAGGCAACGAACCACATCCAGTCCCAATTCCTTCGCAACTGCCTTTGCTAAAAGCTCGGACTGGTCATATCCTCTGCGAAGCCGTCTTCGGCCGCTGATTGGGACCCATGTAATATAGGTAATCGGCAAATGCATTTCGTAAATTTTCATAGCCAGCATTCGTCCATAGCTCTTTGCGTAATGTTCCCTGCCTCCAAACTTATATCGCAGAAGGGATTCCCGCACATGATCCTCATAGTACCAGACAGCAGTCCACTGGTCCAGATACGCAATGGGCCTGGATGTATTTTCACACATTGAGGCATTCACTCTGCAATCCCGGCAAAGATCCGTCTCATCTTGTGCAAGGAGTCTGCCGCAAAGAACACATTTCCTGGGAAATAGAAGCTCTAAAATTCCATTTATGAAGATCATTGCTTCTCACCCTGCAGGCGAAGCTTCAGGCCGGAATATCTGCGGCTTCTGCGCTGATTTTCTGTCATAGCCTGAATCATTTCCTCGCGTCCTACAATAATCAGAAGGCCTCTGGCCCGAGTGATTGCAGTATACAGTATACTTCTGGTCAAAAGATTAGGAGAGCAGGACCAGGCTGCCAGAATGACCGCCTGATACTCACTGCCCTGGCTCTTATGCACCGTCATGGCGTAGGCCAGTTCCAGTTCCCGGAGCATATCAAAATCATACTCCGCTTCCCTATCATCGAAGGTAATACACATCACCTCTGCATTGAGGTCAATTTCTGTAATCACTCCGATGTCTCCATTGAACATGCCCGCTCCGTGCGTTCCATCAGCTCTCGTCCACAGTATATCATAATTATTTCGAATTTGCATTACCCTGTCGCCTTCCCGAAAAACGACTTCTCCCCATTTCTTTTCCTTTTTCTGGGGAGCAGGAGGATTCAGCTGCGCCTGAAGCAATTGATTCAGCACAATGGTCCCTGCCGGGCCCTTTCTTGTAGGAGACAGAACCTGAATTTCCTCCGGCGGGATTTTCATATTCTTGGGCAACCGGGTCTTGCATAGCTCGCAAATAGTGGCGGTCACAGCTTCATCAGAGCGGCGGCGCATGAAGAAAAAATCACTGGTCGTCGTTCTGAGGTCCGGGGCTTGTCCGGTGTTAACCCGATGGGCATTCATTACAATGAGGCTCTGCTGGGCCTGACGGAATATCTCTGTCAGGCGCACCGCAGGAATCCTTCCGCTTCGGAGTATATCCGACAGGGGAAAACCCGGACCCACTGGCGGGAGCTGATCCGGATCGCCTACCAAAATCAACCGGCAGCCGGATGGCAGTGCTCTCAAAAGACTGGCCAGCAGGCTGATATCCACCATCGAAGTCTCATCTACAATAACAGCATGCGCCTTTAGAGGATTTGTTTCGTCTCTGGTAAAAATCAGTTCTCCGGAACCTGGGTCAATCTGAGACTCCAATAGTCTGTGAATGGTGGATGCTTCCTCCCCGGTCACTTCCTTGAGTCTTTGTGCAGCACGGCCTGTCGGCGCTGCCAGCAGGGTTGTGAGTCCCATTTCATCGTATAGCTTTAATACACCCTGCAAAATTGTGGTCTTACCTGTACCGGGGCCGCCTGTCACAACCAGGATGCGATTTGTAGCAGCTGCCCGTACCGCCTGATTCTGTTGCTCAGAGAATTCCACTGCCGCTGCACTTTGCGCTCTGCGGACCATCCCATCCAAATTCTTAGGTTCCTCTACAGAAGCTCCGGCCATAAGTGTCAGGCGTCTTGTTACATACAGCTCCGCTTCATACAGTTCCGGCAGGTAGACAATATCAATGTCAGCCAATCGATCCTTCTCAATACGCCCCAACTCCAGCAGACGGCCTACTCCCTGCTCTGCATCAGAGTTTTCTATAGAAAGCAGGGTTGCTGTAGCCTGTACCAGCTTTCCATGGGGCAGGAACACATGACCTGCCAGCTGATTATAGGCAAGTTCAAAAATAAGCCCCGCCTCTACCCGCTTGGGGTCATCGGCCGCAATTCCCAGTTCAATGGCAAACCGGTCCACCAGGCCAAAGTCTGCATCCAGGCCAGGCTCTGTCAGGCAATATGGATCTGACTGAACAATGTCCATGGCCTCATCTCCCCAGAGCTTGTACAAACGCACCGCAAGCTCTGCCGGCAGATGATGAATGCTTAAAAACTCGATCAGTCTTCGCATCCCGGACTGCTGGCAAAAGGTTTTGCCGATTTCCTTCGCCTTGGCAAGCGTAATGCCCGGCACCTCCGCCAGCTGTTCCGGAAACTTCTCCATAACTTTCAGGGTCTCCGCCCCAAATCGTTCCACAATTCGGGCCGCCAGCTTAGGCCCGATTCCCTTTACCGTTCTGGAAGACAGATAACTTAAAATTTCCGGCGTGGTCTCCGGCATCAATCGTTCCAGAAACTCCGCTTCAAACTGTCTTCCATAGTTGGCATTATTGGACCAACGGCCTGTAACCATTAACCGTTCCCCCGGCACAGCCAGGGGAATGATTCCCACAACAGTCACCGCCTGAGTTCCGCACGCAAGGCGAAGTACCGCATATCCATTTTCATGGTTCTGATATATCACTGCCGCTACCGTTCCCTGTAGCAGTTCCAGTTCCTCCAATTCGCTCCGCCTCCGCCTGTAAGTAATATTCTATCTGTTCCGCAGGGCAAAAAATTACGCCGTCCCGATTGGTAAGAATGCGAGCCAGCTTCAATTCCTGTCCTTTTAACCCCGCATCTCCAACGATTACAGGCATGGACATTGCCCCAATTTCCCGAAGCCAGATACAGCTTCGTAAAAATCCTTCCAGTTTTCCGGTCTGCCCCTCTTTACAAAGGAATACGATTGCACCACCCCGGTCGCTGCCGAGAACCAGCCAGCCAACCAGAATCCAAAGCAGCAAGAGAACACCGCAGGCCTGTAAAAACACGGATACAATTTCCCACATGGTGGTCACCTCCTGGCTCAGCCTATGCAGGAAGAGATCACGCTGTTACAAGGGAAAAGCGGCGGACGCCAGGCCCGCCGCAATCGTCACCTTATATTTTAATGCATATCTGCTGTCTTTGTCAAGATTTTATCCCGAAATTCCAAAATTCCAGGCAATGCTACAGAAAATGCCGTAGCATACCAAGCTGTATACCGGTCTGGATTGCATCTCAGGTCTTCCATAGCCCACTGTGGTTCTACCCAAGCCATTTCCATGACTTCTGCAGGGTCAAGAACCACTTGCGATTGGGTCGTACCTACAAACACATGATCCAGTTCGTACTCCCGAAGGCCGTTATCAAAGTGCCGATAATACAAAAAGGAGCCCATCTCCCTCAGGTCTTCCACCGGAACTCCCAATTCTTCCTTGGTGCGGACCACAACAAATTCCTCAGTCGTAAGATTGGGAACCGGATGGCTGCAGCAGGAGTTTGTCCAAAGGCCGGGAGAGTGATATTTATTAAGGGCTCGCCGCTGTAACAGCAGTTTCCCATCCTGATTTATGAGGAATAGAGAAAACGCTCTGTGAAGAAGGCCTTTTTCATGGACTTCCTGCTTTTCCCCCAAGCCAATAGGCCGATCCAATGCATCTACTAAAATGAGTTGTCTTTTGTTCATGGAAAATCGCCTCTCTTTCTTTATGTATCATACCATACTAAAAAGATTGAGGCAACCCGGAAAGCAGTTCCGACAGATTGTAAAATTTTTATTAAATACGCGCACTACACGCCTTCGTTATTGTATAATCCAAAGGAATCAAAAAATCCGCAAACCTCACTTCTGGTCTGTGCGACCTGATCCAGAGGGACAGAAGAAGTAACAACATAGTAGTATATCCCATCGTCGATGATTGCTGCTCTGCAGCTCCGAAATCCATCATCGTCTGTACTGGTCCAGGTCAAATCATAGCGCGGCATACGGTACGCAGATGTGCTGATGATTCCCAAGTTATCCTTTGAAAAGCCTGTCAGTTCCAGCACGAGCGCATCCAAACTCTTTGCCTGCCGAACCTCTGCGGTCAGTTCATAACCCGCTTCCTTTTCTTCATATATTTTGGTATACTGAGAAGAGAATGCCTCTACCAGAGCCGCTTCCTCCGGAACCGATGTTCGGATCTCAAAGGTTGGTTCCTGCGTCGAGGCAGCCAGCACTTCGTTGCCTGCCACCGTTTCCCATACCTCTTCTTCCCCCGGGGTGCACCCCCACAGTGAAAGCATGCATAATGCTGCCAGCCCCAAATACCACTTTTTCATACCCCAACCTCCAAACTTAGAATAGAGAGGAAACTAACATGTACGATCTTATTAGGACCATTCTGTCTGTTTACCTGCTACTAATGAATGCAGCAGGATTTCTGATTATGCTCATCGACAAGAAGAAGGCCCGCCGTGGTGCCTGGCGGATTCCGGAAGCCCAGCTGATGCTGACCGCCGCATTAGGCGGAAGTGTCGGCGTTTGGCTTGCTATGTACCTTTTCCGGCACAAGACCCGACATATGAAATTTGTTATAGGCGTCCCTGCCATTCTGATGGTTCAGGCTGTGCTGGCATTTTTCCTTGTATCAATCATACGGCTTTGAATTTTCCGGAGAATTGGGTACAAAGGGCAAAAAGGTTATAGTCCTAAAAGGATAACAATGTCTGGCTGCGATCATCTCTGGGATAGCAAGCGGATTCCTTCCACATAAACTCATAGCAACAAAGCGTTGCTTGTTTTTCCGGGGCAGCGATGATATAGTAGCTGTGAGGTGATTTTTGTGGAAACAAAAGATGTAATATTTGAACTCCGTACCAAAAACGGTTTATCTCAGGATAATCTGGCAAATAAGGTCCATGTTACCCGGCAGGCTGTATCTCGTTGGGAGACCGGAGAAACAACACCTAACATCGAAACTCTGAAATTATTATCCAAACAATTTGATATTTCAATCAATACCCTTTTAGGGTCTCCCCGCAACTTAATTTGTCAATGCTGCGGCATGCCTCTTGATGATTCATCCATCAGTAAAGAAATCGATGGTTCGTTTAATGAAGACTACTGCAAATGGTGCTATACCGATGGAAAATTTGTTTATACAACTCTGGAAGAATTGATTGATTTTCTTGTGGAACATATGTCAAACGAAAACTGGCCGCCAGAGCAGGCACGAGCCTATTTTGAGGCACAATTGCCAAAGCTAAATTATTGGAAGCATGCAGAAGCGTGAATGGGCCGCCCGCTCCCCTCACAGCAGATTCCCGCCAAAAGATCATCGTAATTGATTGCATACCTCCGCAGGCACCTCTTATCATTTCAGCAGTTCACGAATTTCGTCATGAAGGACTGCATGCCTGCCATGCATAAGGCCTCCGCCATGGTGCAAATGGGAGCACCATAGCGGAGGCCTTATGCATTTCGGAGTATTCAAGATTCACCGAATTTTACAGCTCAGCGGAGCGGGACTAAAAGAGGGGCCATGTTGCCCTTAAATACTCCATATATCGATATGCCCGCGTCCCTCTTTCACTGGCTTTATAAAAATCTTCGATTCCGCCTATAGTTCATTGGGTCTGTTCTGTGAACTCAGCCATTCTTGTATGTGCTCAAACAGATATGGCTGAATTGCCGGATAGGTAAGGTCCTTTGGCATATGATTAAGGAATGTGATTTCACCGATTTCCATTTCCGGAGGCAACAATCCGATGGTTTTGACCTCTGCAAAATACAGCATTCCATAGGTTATTTCATTTCCTCCGTCAACTCCGTAAATACAGACTTCACTTAAATCGAAGTCCGTTGCTCCGGTCTCTTCGTGCAGCTCCCGTTTTGCAGTTTCAAATATGCTCTCACCGGGTTCCCGATGCCCACCGGGAATCTCCCAGGTACTGCGTTTTTTGTGGCGGCAGAAAATCCATCTTCCTTCATGCTTTGCAGCAATGACCGAAAATTTCAGGAGTTCATCCGATACCTCGGTTTTTTCATAAAATCTGACAGTCAGCATATTCTTGCTCCTATATCATAACAGTCTGCAATTTTTGCAGCTATAGTTCAATCACCAACACACCTTCTGTATCATACCCCAGTTTTCTCTCCACCTTTCCGTTATGAAAGTAAAATGCATTTCCATGGGAAGTGGGATCGGTCGTAATGGAGTTAATCATCACTGTTTTGGGAGCCGCCAACAGGGCCTGCTGGGCATACTCCAATTCGCATTGAGGCCATTCTTCCATAGTAAAATTCACATAGACCGGCCAAATCAGCAGTTCTTTTGTACGGAATCGTTCCGGATACAGCCACAGATCCCCACACAAAGCAATCTGGATAGATTTTCCATGATATCGGAATTCCTCTGCTGCCGTACCTTCCTGATAGTGAAAGTCCGTGATCGTATATTCCTTCCAATTCTTTGAAATCCGTCTGTAATTATGGATCAATGTCCCTTTTTCAATAACCGCACAGGAAGAATATAAGAATTCCCCATCTCGTTCAATGTACCCAAACAGCAAGTCCGTTCCATAACGAACCGTCAGCCCGCACAGCTGTTGCATCACAGAGGACCGCTGCGTAATTGCGATATCTTTATCCTTATCGTAGTTCCATGTCAGGGAATCAAAACCCTGCAAAAAGGTTTCACCAAAGCAAAGTAAATCTACACGCCCTTGACTTTCCTTCATCGCTTTTTCCATCTGTGACAGGTTAAAAACGATGTCGTTATTTTCAAACCGATAAGGTGCTAACCCTACCTTCATCAGTTCCCTCCTCTTCTGTTTTGATAATTACATTCTTTCTTCGTAATAATGTGCCGTAGTGACACAATGAAATCCAACTGACTCTGCAATTTCATGGGTGTCCTGATCGTTAAAAAAGTACATACTGCTTGCACCGTGGGCCTTAGCCCCATTCAAAGCCGAAATCATCAGTTCCCGAACAACATCGGAACGCTTCGCCTCCGGTAAAACATCAATTCCAAAAATTTCGAGATTCCGGCTTCCTTTCCCGTTATAGTACAGGGCACCGATACAGCGGCCGTCTTCCTGATACGCATAGATTGCCCAGTGATCCAGTGCTTCTTCTATGCGATCACTGGTCCAATACATTCCCTGTTCGTACTGCTGATGTATTTCTCTGAATGCAGAAAAGTTGTGCTGATCAATCTCAACCACATGACCGCTCTCTTCTTTTGTTTCATAGTTCTGAAATACCAGCACGTCCACAATTTCATGAGATTTTTCCTCATAGTGGTGATCTTTCATGAATGCCGCAATTTCCTGGTTTTCTTCCGGAAAATAAATGCTCCATAAATACCCCGGGTATTCCCGCTTCCAATATTCCAGAAGCTCTGCAAATGCCGCTGCATATCCGGAACGAATCGACATGTTACACATCACAATGTACTTTGCAGACGGAATCGTAAAATAATGCACCCAGCCTTCTACGGTCCCTTCCTTTACATACAGTAAAATCTCTTCGTTGGCTTTTTCCATTCCCTGCCGGCTTCGGTTCATGAAATCTGCTTTCGTTTTCACTCCATCCGTGTATACCGGGAAGCTGGTTTTGGACAAATCCTGAGACAGCTCATATGTAAATTCTGCGATTTTCTCAAACTCAGATGCTTCCATTTTTCTTAACATCGCTAATCCCTCCAATTTTCACATCATACTGTTTCATCTGCAAAACAAAAAACGGCACAGGCAAACGCCCACGCCGTACAGGTTTATTTATAAAAATATATTCTTCATGCAAGGAGCAAAATGAAGGTCAAAACAGTTATGATTCCGGTTCGTCTTCATACATTTCAGCTCCTTTCCGCAATCTTACAGCTATCATAACACTGTGAAAAATGCATGTCAAGGACAGATGCCCATATTGGTTCGGCATATAAAAGAAAGTTCCGCCCATCCTCAGGGAATGAGCGGAACTTTCTTCTAAAATTGTCACTTCTTCCCTACTCTACCCGCACCATCCGATATCCCACACCCACATGGGTCTGGATATACTGTGGAGAATTGGGGGCTGCTTCCAGTTTTTTCCGAAGGGTCGCCATAAATACTCGCAGAGAAGCCACATCATTTTCCCAGCTTCTGCCCCAGACATGCTGTGTGATATAGGTATGGGTCAGGACCCTGCCAACATTTTTAGAAAGCAGACAAAGCAGTTTGTATTCAATCGGTGTCAGATGCAGTTCTTCGCCGTTCAGCCAGGCGCACCCCACGGAGTAGTCAATCTTTAGCTGACCGTTTGTAAAAACGGAGGAGGATTCAAATTCACCGGGCATCATACTGAGCCGACGCTGTGTGACCCGCAGGCGAGCCAGTAGTTCTTCCACCGAAAAAGGCTTTGTAAGATAATCGTCTGCACCGGCATCCAGTGCATCGATTTTATCCATATCTTCGCTCCGGGCACTGATGACGATGATTGGCATATTAGACCAGCTACGAATATTCCGAATTACTTCAATGCCATCCATATCGGGAAGTCCCAGATCCAGCAGAACAATGTCCGGATTGTGGGACGATGCCTCTATAATGGCAGATTGCCCGTTAGGCGCTGTCAAATAGCGGTACTCATGGGTACGGAGTGTGGTAGTCATCAGATTTTTCACGGAAAGATCATCTTCAACAACCAAAATGGTTACCTTATTCATAAAGCATTATCTCCTCCATAGGTAAAGTAAAGGTAAAAATTGTACCATGCGGATAGCGGTCAGCCACAGAAATGGTTCCGCCGTGGGCAGTAACAATAGACTTGCAGAGAGACAGTCCCAGACCGAGACTGCGACGACTGTCTGCCACCCGATTGGCTCCGCTGTAAAACATATCAAATACCTTAGGCTTCATATCATCCGGGATTCCCGCTCCGTCATCGGATACGGAAATGACCGCCATGCCGTCTTTTGGCTTGGTACAGATTTCAATGCTGCTGCCTTCCGGCGTATATTTGATAGCATTGTCCACCAGATTGATGATGACCTGAACAATGAGCTTTGCATCCATTTTGGCCAGCAGAAATTCATCCTCATGCTGCACCGTTATGTGATAATTTACACACTTCCGATTGATGTGCTTGAGTGCTTCCTCAATGACATCCGACACAAGCTCCGAACTGAAATGCAAATTCAGATGGTTTTCTTCCAGCCGGGACACAGACAGCAGATTCTCCACCAGATTGATCAGCCACATGGAATCATCATAGATATCCGTGAACAGCTGATGCTTGGTCTGGTCATCCATCTTATCTCCATTGGACAGGAAATTGCTGGCATTTCCGGAAATAGAGGTCAGCGGCGTCCGTAAATCGTGAGAAATGGCACGAAGCAGATTGGCTCTGAGCTGCTCTTTCTGTGCCAGAATTGCTGCTTCTTCCTTTTCTCTGGCATTTTGCTCGTTTTCCAGGGCCAGTGCACACTCACCCAGAATCGACAATGTCATGCCTTTTTCAGAACTGTCCAGCGGTTCCTTTCCTACGGCAATGCCGACCACTCCGTATACCTTTTGATTGATGCGGATTGCAAGGTACAGACATTTGGCATTGGATAGGGTCTGCGTTGTGGCTCCTGCATGCTTATTATTTTTGAGAACCCAAAGGGCAACCGCTCGTTCGCTGTCCGTGGAATAGCCGGTTTCTGTTTTCTCATCCGGATTCACATAAAAGATTTGGGAGTTCTCCAGCTTTCCATTTTGTACGGGGTAAATCACAATATCTCGTTGCAGAAGTCTGTTCAGGTGCAGGGCGGTAGAACTGATAATTTCACTGCGGTCCTTTGCCTGCTGGAGAGACTGATTCACATCAAAGAGAATTTTATTTCGGTAAGCCGCCAGAGCGGACTGTCTGGCATGCTCTTTGAGCTTTGCAGCCAGAGAGCTTGTGAGAAACGCTGCAACGAACATGACAAAGAAAGTAACAGGGTAGCCCTTGTCGTAGGCCTGTAAGCTCAGGCGCGGGTCGGTAAACAGGAAATTAAACACCAGCACACTGACCACAGAGGAGCAAAGGCTGTAGATTCGGTTTCGTGTCACCACGGAAGTCACCAAAACGCCCAGAACATAAACCGTAATAATATTGGCCTCTTCAAATCCCACATAGTCGAAAACTCCGCCGATACAGCTGGCAAGAAACAGAATCAAAAGGGTTTTCAGAAGATCTCCTGCGGAGAATTTATTAGTTTTTGCCTTCCGTGCATGGTAGGGTGTGCTGGACGAAGAATCCGGAATGATATGAATATCCAGAGAAGGTGCAGCGGCAATCAGCCGCTCTGTCAGGGTTTGCTTTCCAAGCAGGCGTCCCTTTGCTGCCGCACTGCGTCCCACCACGACTTTTGATACACCGGAAAGCCGTGCAAATTCCGCAATCTGGAACGGAACATCTGTACCGTATACCGTTTCGATTTTTGCACCCAGTTGCTCTGCCAGGCGGAGATTGCTGCGCAGTCTCTGCATATTTTCCTTGCTCATAGCAGAAAAATCCGGCGTTTCTACAAACAATGCCGTAAATGCCCCTTTGAATGCCCGGGCCATGCGGGCAGCTGTACGGATAATTTTCGCATTGGAGGGAGACGAGGATAGGCACACCAAAATATGCTCCTCGGTGTGGTATTCTTCGCCCTGCAGTCCTGCTGTTTCACTTCTGCTGTTGACACGGTCTGCACAACGGCGCAGGGCGATTTCACGCAGGGCGGTCAGATTCGGCATAGTAAAAAAGTTTGCCATTGCCCGATGTGCCTGCTGCTCCCGATAGACCTTTCCGCTTTGCAGGCGTTCAATCAATTCCTGTGGCTCAATATCCACAATTTCCACCTGATCTGCGTGGTCAAACACCGAGTCCAAAATGCGCTCCCGCACAGCAATTCCGGTAATGGATGCCACTGTGTCATTCAGGCTCTCAATATGCTGCACATTGACCGTGGTATATACACTGATACCGGCCCGAAGCAGTTCCTCTATATCCTGATATCGTTTCTTATGCCGACTCCCCGGAGCATTGGTGTGGGCAAGCTCATCCACCAAAATGAGATCGGGCTTCCGGCGAAGTGCTTCATCCAGGTCAAATTCCTGGAGCCGCACATCTCCATGCTGCACCGTGCGGGTAGGCAGGCATTCCAATCCATTTACCAACGCCATTGTCTCAGGTCGGGTGTGGGGTTCAATATATCCGGCAATTACATAGATGCCCTGATCTTTCGCCGCATGAGCTGCCTCCAGCATGGCATAAGTTTTTCCGACTCCGGCCGCATAGCCAAAGAATATTTTCAGCGTTCCCCGGGAATGCGTGGTTTCTCCCGACTTGATTTGCCTGAGAATGCGTTCCGGGTCCCGGTCTTTCATTGCCACGGGGGTTCCTCCTTTTTCTTTTCACTTATCATACCATAAACCATAGGAAAAGGGTACATGAAACAATGGGCTTTTCACACCTTTTCTCACCCTACACTATAAATCATTCCGGATTGGATTCGTATAAGTGTTGTCCGGCAGACATTAAGAAAGTATAAAGACAGCGGAAAGGCATTTTTTCCTTTCCGCCGTCCTGTTCATTATTCCTGCTTGAAACAATCTGCATAACAGAATCTGCACCGGGGAACGGCAATGTCGAATCTGGCGTAATTCATCATATTTTCCTTTGCAGGAAGATACGTGGGGTCCAGATCAAGCGCAGCTCGGAAATGCTTCATGGCTCCGATATGATTTTTTTGCTTTTCCATCAAAATTCCCATGAGATTATGCGGTTCCAGTGCATCGGGGTGCAGATACATAGCGTAACAAATATCTTCAATACATGCTTTATACGCATTCTGCTTGAGATATTCTCTGACACGATCACACAGACTCAGCAGTTCCGTATTATTTGCATCCTTCATAATAATCGCTCCTTACTGTGTAAGTCCCATGGCTTGCGCAATATCTACATTCACGCCAAGGACATTGACCGTCTCCTCTCCGAAAATGCCCAACAGCTTATGGGTGGTGTTGTCCTCCACGATCTGTTCCAGAACGCCCATAGAAATTCCGGAGGCCTCAGCGATGGCCGGAAGCTGAATGGCAGCAGAGTCCGGGGAAATATGAGGGTCCAGACCGGAGCCGGAAGCAGTCATCAGATCGGTAGGAATGTCCTCCCGCTTGATGTCGGGGTTTGCAGCCAGAAAGGCTTCAATATCCTGCTCAACACGCTGAGTCAGTGCCGGGTTGGAAGGGCCGTAGTTCGTGGAGCCGGATGCAAGGCCGGTAAAATCGCTGCCATCGGAATAGACTTCTTTGCCCTCCGGAGTTACGGTGTAGGTGTTGTAGTGAACAGCAGACGGGCGACCCTTCATAAAATAGTCGGCTGTAAACTCCTGTCCTACATGTTCAGAACCAACTGCTTTTCCATCAACCATAACCAGGCTTCCGTCTGCCTGCTCGGGGAAAATCACACCGGAAAAGCCGTTCATCAGAAGCGGATAGCCAAGACCGCAAACCAGCATCAAAACCAGTGTGATTGTGAATGCCGGGCGAATGGTTTTAAGGAAATTTTTAAAATGTCCCATGCTTTTTTCCTCCTTAAAGTCCGATCATGAGAAGAAGCGGACTGATAATCAGGTCAATCAGTTTGATTCCGATAAAGGGTGTGACCACACCGCCCAGGCCATAAATCAGCATGTTTCTTGCCAGCATTTTTCCGGAAGACATGGGGCGGTATTTGACACCCTTCATAGCCAGGGGAATCAGTGCCGGAATAATCAGTGCATTGAATATCAGCGCTGACAGAATGGCACTGTTTGTAGAAGCCAGATGCATGATATTGAGCACACCCAGCTGAGGAATGGCGCTCATAAACATAGCGGGAATAATTGCAAAGTACTTTGCAATGTCGTTTGCAATTGAGAAGGTTGTGAGAGAGCCTCTTGTAATCAGCAACTGCTTGCCAATTTCTACCACCTCAAGAATCTTGGTGGGGTCACTGTCCAAGTCCACCATATTTGCAGCTTCCTTGGCGGCAGTGGTACCGGAGTTCATGGCAAGTCCCACATTGGCCTGGGCCAGAGCGGGGGCATCATTGGTGCCGTCACCGGTCATGGCCACAATCTTTCCGTCTGCCTGTTCCTTCTTAATAACTGCAATTTTGTCTTCCGGCTTGCACTCAGCCACGAAACCGTCTACACCGGCTTCTTCTGCAATGGTAGCCGCAGTCAGGGGATTATCGCCGGTGCACATCACCGTTTTAATGCCAATGGCACGCAGCCGCTCGAACCGCTCCCGCATTCCGGGTTTTACCGTATCCTTCAGATAAATGACACCGAGAATTTGATTGTTTTTACATACCACCAGAGGGGTACCACCAAGGGAGGATACCTTCTCTACATGCTCACGCAGGTCTGCCGGGATTTTGCCTCCCTGCTCCTGTGCGTAGCGAATAATGGCATCGGATGCACCCTTGCGAATCCTGGTTCCGTCAGCCAAATCCAGGCCGCTCATACGGGACTGTGCTGTAAATTCATAGAATTGGGAGTTTGCAGGTTCTTCTGTGGTGTCCCCAAGCTTGCGGGCCAGTTCCAAGGTAGACTTTCCTTCCGGGGTGCTGTCATGGAAGCAGGTCAGTGCTGCACAGCGAATCAGCTCCTTTTTATCTGCGCCCTGAACCGGCAGAAAATCAGCAGCCAAACGATTGCCGAAGGTAATGGTTCCGGTCTTGTCAAGAATCATGGTATCCACATCGCCGCAGGCCTCCACTGCCTTGCCGGACATAGCAATGACATTGAACTGCGTCACACGATCCATACCGGCAATGCCGATTGCGGACAGAAGACCGCCGATGGTGGTGGGAATCAGGCAGACCATCAAGGCAATCAGTGTGGAGGTAGAAAGCTCCACACCGGTATAAACGCCGATGGGATAGAGTGTCACAATTACGATCAGGAAAATAATGGTAAGAGAAACCAGCAGGGTGTTCAGTGCAATTTCATTGGGTGTCTTTTTGCGGGAAGCACCCTCTACCAGAGAAATCATTCGATCCAGAAAGCTGTTGCCGGGATCGGAGGTAATTTCAATTTTCAGCCAATCGGATACAACCGTTGTGCCACCAGTCACAGAGCAGAAGTCGCCGCCGTTTTCCCGAACCACAGGTGCAGATTCACCGGTAATGGCAGATTCATCCACGGAAGCAATGCCCTCGATCACTTCGCCGTCGCCGGGAATGATCTCTCCGGCTTTTACCAGTACAATGTCACCTTTTCACAGCTCGCTGGAAGAAACCGTACGCATGGAACCGTCTTTATTCAGCACATGAGCCTCTGTATCTTTCTGTGTCTTTTTGAGGCTGGCTGCCTGAGCTTTGCCACGGCCCTCTGCCACAGACTCTGCAAAATTGGCAAACAGCACCGTCACAAACAGGATGACCGAAACAATTATGTTATAGACCCGAAGCCCTTCGTTATTCCCGCCGAAAAGGTTCGGGAAAAAGGATAGAATCAGCGTGACAAAAAAGCCGATTTCTACAACAAACATCACCGGATTTTTCATCATGTACCGGGGATTCAGCTTTTGAAAGCTGCCTTTCAGTGCCTCACGGAGAATCTCCGGGGTAATACTCTGTTTTTTAGAATGTTTGCTCATATGGGAATCCTCCTCAACCCCAAAGCGTCAGATGTTCTGCAATGGGTCCCAGTGCCAGTGCCGGGAAAAATGTAAGTGCGGCAAAGATATAGACAACGAATACAAGAATGACAGCAAAGCTTACTGTGCTCGTCTGAAGGGTGCCAGCAGATTCGTTGACGTATTTCTTCTTCATCAGAGAGCCTACAATTGCCAGCTGGATCACAATGGACAAATACCGTCCGAAGAACATGGCCAATCCGGTTGTAATGTTCCAGAACAGTGTGTTATCGGCAAGGCCTTCAAAACCGGAACCATTGTTGGCAGCTGAAGATGCAAATTCATAGAGCACCCGGCTCAAGCCATGGAAGCCTTCGTTGGTAACTCCAGCCTGACCTGCCGTTGTGCCGATGGCCAGGGCAGAAAATACCAGGATCAGCAGCGGATGAATGATGATGCACAGAGCAGTCAATTTCATTTCTCTGCCTTCAATCTTTTTGCCCAGATATTCAGGCGTACGGCCTACCATCAAGCCGCAGATAAACACCGCAAGGATTGCATACAGGATCATGTTCATAAGGCCTACGCCCTTGCCGCCAAACACCACATTCAGCATCATGTGAAGCATAGGCACCAACCCACCCAGAGGGGTCAGGGTATCATGCATGTTGTTGACGGTACCGGTGGTGAAAGAAGTGGTTACCGTGGTGAAAAGAGAGGACAGCGGCACACCGAAGCGCATCTCTTTTCCTTCCATGCTGCCCATGGACTGATTAAGTCCAACAGAAGCCAGTGCGGGATTTCCCTGGGATTCTGCCCAGTAGCACAGGCCCAGTCCCAGCACAAACAGAAGGCTCATAGCCAGGAAAATGCTGCGGCCCTCCCGACCAAAAAGCTTTGCGGTCAGGCTCTTACGCTGAACAGGCAGGCTGTTTTCATCCATCCGGCGTCTGCGTCCGTCTCTTGCCATTTTACCGAAGGCGATGACACAGGCACCGGGCAGAAGCATCATGGAATACATCTCAATCAGGTTGGTGAGTACCGTGGGATTTTCGATGGGTGTTGCCGAGTTGGCTCCCAGGAAACCGCCGCCGTTGGTACCCAAGTGCTTAATGATTTCAAGTGCCGCCACAGGACCGGATGCAATAATCTGTTTGCTTCCTTCCAACGTGTCAATCACAATATTGCCGCTCAGATTTTGAGGTGCTCCCTGCCAAACCAGGAGCAGACCACCCACAATAGAAAACGGGATTAGAATTCGTGTGGTAATTCGTACCAGATCAGCATAGAAGTTACCGACAGATGTTTTGGAATGACCGGTCAGTCCCCGGATAAATGCTGCACAGGCCGCATATCCGCTGGCTGCAGACACAAACATCATAAATGTGATAACCAGCATCTGGGAGAGATAACTGAGGCCACTCTCTCCTGCGTAGTGCTGCAGATTGGTGTTGGTCATGAAGCTGATAATGGTATTAAAGCTGAGATCCGGTGCCATGGCCCCGATTTCGTTCGGGTTGAAAAACAGGACATTTTGCAAGCGCAGTACCAGATAGCTTAAAACCATCATGGCACCGTTGGTGAGCAGCAACGCACCTGCATACTGTTTCCAATCCATCTGCTTTTCAGCGCGAATACCGCTGACTTTGTAAATTACCCCATCAATCCGGTCAAATACAGGATCTGCTGCCGTACGCTTCCCTGCCATAATATGGTACAGATAAGCACCGACAGGAATCACCATAACCAGATAAATGAGCAGTGTTACCACAATTTGAAGCATGTTTTCCTCTGCTCCTTTCTGTTAAAAGCGTTCCGGGTGAACCAGCGCATATACCAGATACCCGCCAATTCCCAGTGCAAGAATCAATAAAACTGTCATAAATAGCATCCCCTTGATTTCAATCTCTGTTATTCCTCTGCCTCCACTTGGCAACTGCACCAGTGCAGCAACATCCACACAAGACCGATGGAGCCAAGCAAACCCACAATCATTGCAACATCGGACATTCCAATCACCTCCAATGATTACAGTGTACCATTGGTCATGTGAAAAATGGGTTAACAGAACCGGAACTGCATTAAGGAAGTATAAAGCTTACATTTATCCAAACAGCCCCGTTGGAAAAGCCGCCAAAGCTATTCTGAGATCCACCCAGGGCAAAGCACGCGGAACAGGGATACACCGTACTTGTGTATTCGGCGTACTTCTGCGTTATTTTCAATGAAAAAACAGGAAACTAAAAGAATTAAGAATTTATTATTTCATCTTTACTTGTGGCGAAAGGTTATCTGGTAAGGTATATTCTGGATTGCATATTCATAAAAAACTGCCTTTTTGCACTATGACGTACAAAAAGGCAGTTTCTATTATTCAAAAAGTATACAACAGTTCTGCATCATTGTGATATCTGTAATAAACACAAACTTCAATTTACGCATATGATATGTACCCTCTTTACTGGACACCCAGTAAGGAGGGTACATATCAAACAGCAAGCTCTTTTTAGTTGCTTTAACGGGATTGTCTTCGAGATACTTTCTCAGTTACTCGCAGGCGTTTTCTCGGAATTTCTTCAGATTTTAACGAATCGCTACACCCATTATCAGGCAAGGAAACCGTCAATAATCTTCTGCTCTGCCTCTTCCTCAGTCAGGCCCAGGGTGCGGAACTTCAGAATCTGCTCACCTGCAATCTTTCCGATAGCCGCTTCGTGAATCAGAGAAGCATCCTTGTTGCGGGCAAACAGCCGGGGGGAGGCATCTACAATGGCATCATCATCAATGATTGCATCACACTCAGAGTGTCCGGTGCAGGGAGCATTGCCCACGATGGTGGAAACATAGTTCTGATAGGATTTTCCCTTGGCTACAGAACGGGATATAATATCCGCACCGGAGCCTTCCCCGTTGAGGTCCACCTGGAAAAAGGTTTCTGCACTCTGCTCCCCTTCCGTAAACAGGCGTTCCCGAATAACCAGCTTTGCACCCTCTGCCGCCTTGGCAGTTGTCTTTCTTGTAGTCTTATCCACACCGCTGATCTGGGTGGTATTCATCTCCAGATAGGAGTTTTTCTCCAGAACCACATCGGTAACAGGATCGATAGTACGATTGCCCGTTCCGTCACCGGTTCCGATATGCTTTTCCTCATACCGTACTCTGGCATTCTCCCCTATAAAGAACCGATGGATACCGTTGTGTCTGGCTTCGGAATCGTCTTCTGTATGGACGCCGCAGCCGGCAACAATTACAATATCGGCATTCTCCCCTACATAGAAATCGTTGTACACAAGATCGTCAATACCACCCTTTGTAACACAGGCGGGAATATAGACGGTCTCTCCCTTGGTTCCGGGGAGAATGGTAATGTCCAGGCCCGGCTTATCCGTTTTGGATTCGATCTTAATATTTTCGCTGGAGACCCGGCCAGCACACTGACCGTCCTCCCGGATATTATATGCGCCCTTGAAGCTGCCCTTAAAGTTGGACACCATCTCCAGAAGCTTTTTTGTAATGTCATTCATGGAACCACTCATCAGAAAAACTCCTTCCGGCTGCAGCACTTGGAATTTGCATATTCATTTTCCAGCATTTTACCTACCATCTCCGGTCCGGGGCCACGATCCGCAACAGTGCCGTCAGCGATCATAACAATCTCATCAGAAATCCGCAGAATCCGCTCCTGGTGGGAGATAATGACCAGTGTGCCATCCAGACTGCTTCTCATCTCTTCAAAGGCCTGAATCAGATTCTGGAAGCTCCAAAGGTCAATTCCTGCCTCAGGTTCGTCAAAAATGGTGAGCTGGGTATGCCGTGCCAGAACCGATGCAATCTCGATTCTCTTGATTTCGCCGCCGGAAAGGGTTGCGTCGATATCACGATTTAAATAATCATTGGCGCAGAGGCCCACCTTCTGCAAGATTGCGCAAAGGCTCTCCTGGTTCATGTGTTCCCCGGCCGCAGTTTCAATCATCTGCTTTACAGTGATGCCTTTAAATCTGACGGGCTGTTGGAATGCGAAGCTGATTCCCTTCCGGGCACGCTCCGTTACATCCAGATCCGTAATATCCTCGCCATCCATATAAATTTTGCCGGAGGTTGGTTTTTCAATTCCCATCAGTAATCTTGCCAGGGTTGTTTTACCGCCGCCGTTGGGGCCGGTAATAGCAATCAGTCTGTTATCTTCGATTTTCAGGCTGATATTTTTCAGGACTTCCTTGCCGTCTGATGCGGTCCAGCAGATATTCTGCAGTTCAAGCATCGAATGCACCTCTTTCGTTTTCTGTGAATTTCACTGAGTCAGGCTTATACTGCCGCATCCTGTGTCTTTTATAATCGTACAGGAGAATCGCCGTGGCAGCTGAGATACTCAGGAACTCTCAGCGCACAGGCCCGCAAATTATGTCTATGTCATTACAAAAACACAGCAGGCAGAAACTCCCAAGCCTGCAGAGAGTTCTGTCTATTTTAAACTCTATCTATCATAGCTAACTATCAATAAGAGATCAGCTCATATCCATCCTCGGTTACGAGAATCTGAATTTCCCACTGGGCGGAGGGCTTGCCGTCCACAGTCCGAACCGTCCAGCCATTGGCTTCATCGGTAAAAATATCCGCAGCACCCATGTTAATCATGGGCTCAATCGTGAAGATCATACCGGGGACCATCATCATTTCGGTTCCCTTCTTGGAGACATAGCTGACCCAGGGGTCCTCGTGGAACTCCAGGCCGATGCCGTGGCCGCCGATTTCCCGGACCACGCTGTAGCCGTTCTCCTTGGCAAAGTCATTGATGGCCTGACCCATATCGCCCAGGAAGCCCCAGGGCTTTACCTGCTCCAGACCTACCTGCAGACTCTGCTTTGTGATTTCAACCAGTCTTCTCTTTTCAGGAGACACATCCCCAATGCAGAACATCCGGGAAGAATCAGAAAAGTAACCATTGAGAATGGTTGAAACATCGACATTGATAATATCGCCGTCCTGAAGCACCTCGTCAGGAGAAGGAATGCCATGGCACACCACATCATTGATGGAGGTACAGACACTCTTGGGAAATCCCTCATAATTAAGAGGTGCAGGAATGCCACCCATTTTTGTTGTGACATCATACACCCAATGGTCAATTTCTTCCGTTGTTACACCTGCGTGGATATGCTCAGTAACATAGTCCAGCACAGCAATATTGATCTTTGCGCTCTCCTTGATCTTTTCAATCTGTGCCTCATTCTTGATGATTTCTCTGGGAGGAATCAAAGCACCCTGATAGTAATAGCCCTCCAGTCGGCTGTCAAAGCCCAGGTGGCAGTTTTTATACTTTTTTCCGCTGCCGCACCAGCACGGCTCGTTTCTTCCTAACTTGCGCAAAAAGCACACATCCTTTCATTTATAAAAGGAATGGGTCGACACAATCCGTTCCCTTTCACACTTCATACGCCGGATCTGAACTCAAATCTGATTTGGGAACATCCATATTAACATTGTGGAAGCTCTCGTCATAGCTCTTGTAACGCCATACCGCATTGGAATTTTGGGGCTCCGTATGCCTGCCATATTCTGTTTTTCCTCCGGCGGTAAAATCAGCAATGCGGCACATCTATTCTACACCATTTGTCCCGTTTATACAATATTATCCTTTGCATTGAACGGAAATATTTTCCTAATTTGTAGCTGAGCCCATCTTTGCCTTCAGCATCTGGACGAATTTATCGCTGATTGTATGCTTCAGACGGCAGGCATCCTCTTCATCCGTGGCAATATGAATTCCAATGGCGACCAGCTGCTTGGTAAAAAAAGCAATGGCGCTCATATGTCTTTTCTGCATTCTCCCGTCCCTGGGCGGTCAAATGCAATTGGTCAGCAAAGAAGGTTTCTTTTGGTAAATGCGCAGTGCCACACACAAGAAGGGTTAATTATAGGCAGTGTTTCTCAATTTAGTCATTTGTGATGACAATGACCAAATTGGCTTGACAATGGCTATATTGAATCTTATTATGAAAGTGCACAACAAATGAGTTTAAAAAGGCGAAAATAACCTGGTAAAACACTGAAAAACCTAATCTAAAAGTAACCGTCAAATCTGCCATCGGATTGTAAAACACTCTTCAACATGAAACAATACCCTCGTATAGGAGCGGATAGTCTACGAGACTGGCGTAGAGTCTATGGCAGCCTCGTAGAGTCCGGGATATGGGGGTATTTTCATGAGCAGAGAATTACAAATACTCAATCAGCAGAATAAACTGGCTCTCTGGGCAGAGCGAATCTCAGCCTGCCGGGACAGCGGACAGGGAGTAAAAGCCTGGTGCCAGGAGCACGATATCTGCGAGGGCACCTTCTACAAGTGGCAGAAAAAGCTGTTTGAAATGACCAGAGCCCAGCAGCAGGCCAGCTTTGCAGAGGTCACACCATTGGTTCATCCTTCTACGGAGGTAGCTGTTACCGTCCGAATTGCAGGAGCAGCAGCCAGAGCACTGACTCCACAGCAATACCGCTGGCTCATGGAGGGCTTGAGTATTGACCAGCCAAAGGCACATAAACCTGTCACTGGGCTTGAAATCATCTAAAAAGCAAGTAATTCTGTACTTTATTCTGTATTTATGATATAATAACCATATGAAAAGTACAGAAAGAACTGATACAAGTAACCAGGAAATAGTCACCATTTCCCGTGCGGAATATGAGAAACTTCAGGCTCAGGGAAAGCGAATCTCTGAGCTCGAAAACCGTGTAGAGATCCTAATGGAAGCGCTCCGACTGGAGCGGCACAGACAGTTTGGTGCTTCTTCCGAGAAGATGTCCGAGGATGCCATGGAGCAGATGAGCTTCCTGTTTAACGAGGCCGAAGTCTACAATGATGTAGTAAAGGCAGAGGAAGAA